>Ga0116217_10004699_pt1 | contig 12126 bp, 10 predicted proteins | sample Sb_taG_6_FD_89697 | JGI IMG/M metagenome (GOLD analysis project Ga0116217, IMG submission 89697) | Peat soil microbial communities from Weissenstadt, Germany - Sb_50d_4_PS metaG | ecosystem: Environmental > Terrestrial > Soil > Wetlands > Peat | place: Germany: Weissenstadt | collected 2010-09-21 | reverse complement strand
GATCTGTTTCTCATCGTCCATACAGCCGGCATGTATAAGGTTTTATACGCGCCTGCGGGTGCCAGTCAAGGTGCTCGGTGAACCATGATCAGCAGGGCGTGGGCGGCGCCGTCAACAGAGAACGCCGGAGTCGGAAAGCAGCATTCCTGGGCCGCCACCACGAACCCCCTGGTCAACCTCGCGCATCTGTCAACCGGAGAAAACGGAGATTCCGAAGCGGAATCCTTGGCCTCCAACACGAACCCTGGGGGTTCATGTTGCACCCCGGTGGCGCACTTTTCGAACCAGAGACTCCGGGCGGACAACTACCTGCAAAATGTTTGGGATAAATGGGCGTCTCGGAAATGCTACTGTCAACCTGGGCGGCGGTCTGGCTCGACCACCAGGACGGTGGCTCAATTCCCACCTGACACACTGCGATTCACAGCTTTCCGCAACTCGCGATTGGGCGGAATCTCCACATGACCAAATCCGCGGGGCACCGTGCCATTGCCATGGCCTGCGTGCAGAGAAGCTTTGAACCCGCAGCCCACACTGCCGCAGGCAGAAGGACAGGAAGAGCCGCACACAGGAAGAGCCGCAACTGGCGCTACGCTAAGACTTGCGCTATGCTTTTTCCGGAATGGAGCGCAAGCGTGCCGCGCCGCCGAAGATCCAGCCGTGGCCGGGCTCGCTCTTCGCGCTGAAAATCAAGTGGGAGGATTGCATAACTGACCGGCATCTTTGGGTGTTTCTGGAACGCCGCCTGCCAGGCAAGTTCGGACGCCTGGAAGCCATGCATGCCATTGTTCCGAAGGGCCGCAAGAAGAGCGAACTGGCAACCCTCTTCGGCTCGGCGAGGTATCGGCGCGGCATGCTGGACAGCGCGCGCGAACTTTTCCGGAGGGCCGGCGTGCCTGACGATCAAGCTGCGGACTTCATGCAGACGATTACGAAAGAATTCCCTTACCCGACCCCGAACGAGGTGTTCGAAGAAGAGGTGTCCAACCCGCTACTCGCGATGGCGTTGGGCGACCGCTACAAAGAGCTCAGCTACCATCGGACCGGAGTGCCGGAACTGACCGAAGATGATCGAGCCCTGATCGGGCAATGCCTGGCGGCATTCGAGACGAGGGCCAAGGAAGATCCCGCGGAGGGCCGGAGATTCTTGAAATTCGTGCTCGGCGGTCGCTTGCTCTAAGGGGCCGGCGGCTGACCCTCGCGCTATACTGGGTTCAGGAGCGGCGATGAACGACGAGCTACAAGAGCTTCGGAACGGTGGGTACAAGCCCGTGCTTGTCGGGCCGCAGCCGTTTTCCCTCGAAGAGATCCTGCGCAACGTCGATCCTGCACCCGACGAGGAGACGGAGCGCTTTGTGGCTGCCGTCTACGCGGACCGCCGTCAGGCAGCCGAAGACGCCTCGTCCGAATGAGCCGAATCGCCGTCGATACCGACGTCGCCTCCTACATCTTCAACTGGCACACGCTGGCGCAGCAGTATGTGAACGCATTGCGCGGTCTGATCTGATCCTGTCCTTCATGTCGGTCGCGGAACTCCGCATGGGCGCGATGTCGGCCGGCTGGGGAAGCAATCGGCGACTTCTACTGGAGCAGTTCGTCCATGGTTTCGAGCTCTTCTATCCCGACGATGACCTCTGCACCGTTTGGGCAAGAATCCGTGCTGACGCCCGAGCCGCGGGCCGGGCAATCAGTCCCCAGGACGCCTGGATTGCCGCGACCGCGCTGGCATTGGACGCTCCTCTTGCGGCGAACAATCGTCGGGATTTCGAGCACGTCCGGAATCTGCAGTTGTTGTCTCTGTAACGATCAGCCTCGCGGTGGCTGTCCCGGTACGGTCGTCGTACGTAACGTACTCGACGTGATTCCGGATTTCGTTCAAATCCACGTTTGCTTCCGTCTTCTTTGAGAGCTGCCGCTGGACGGCCGTCTCGATCGCATAAGCCGCAACTTGGTTCCCGCAGGACGGTAGCCCACCAGCCGTGGAGCGGCACCGGTAATAGCGGTAAACACGAGACCCCTTACGGACCGTATGCGGGCTCATGCCCCGTCCTTCTCGACGAGCAACTCGTGATTGCCGGGTCGAACGGAGCCACCATCCCGGAACATACCAAGGTAAACGGGATTCCGAAGCGTGGCGACGACCTGGCGCGCCGTCCAGAGACCGCCGACCCTCGTGCATTCGCCTCTTCGGCGATCGCCAGCGGGAGCATCCCTTCGGCCGCGGCGCCGAAGATCCACTTGACGGCCGGTGCTTCGCGCGCGTTCACCACTAACTGTCTCGTCCTGAGGTCGGCGTCGTAGCCGTAGGGAACGGCTCCCGCAAACGCGGCGCCCGTTGGACTTTAGCCGCGCACGAGCGTCGGCGATTCTGGACCCGATCATCTCCCGCTCGAATTCGGCGAACGAGGCGAGGATGTTGAAAATCAGATTGTCCTGCGCGGTGCTCCCTAACTCAGGGCCGGTAACGATGACCAGGCTGACGCGATGTTTCCGGACTCCTCCAATAGCCGGACATATCCGATCAGACAGCGGGCCAGCCGGTCTAACCGATGAACAACCACCTGATCGACTCCGTGCTCACGCACCAAGGAAAGCAGGCGTTGCAACGCCGGGCGGTCAGAGTCGCGCCTGAAGCCCCTTCGTCGTCGAATCGCTCATCTACCGCGATCCATCCGAGGACGCTTTGGGACTCTATGTACAAGCGGCAAACGTCGTACTGGACTTGGCAACTTGAGAGGGCATCGTCGGAACTGACGGACTGGCGGGTTTAGATCGCACATCGAACCGGCTTTCGGCGGATCAGCGCTGACACGAGCGTGGCAAGCTACCCCGAGATATATAGTGCGTTTTCGGCCGCGAACCTCTCAGTTCGAAACATCAGTTTGGCCTGCCACCACGAACCTCCCTGTCAACTTCGCACCTGTTCAACCGGAGAAAACGGAGATTCCGAAGCGGAATCCTTGGCCTCCAACACGAACCCTGGGGGTTCGTGTTGCACCCCGGTGGCGCGCTTCTCGAACCGGAGACTCCGGGCGGACAACTACCTGCAAGATGTTTGGGATAAATGGCCAGTTCGGGACGCTCGTGTCAACCTGGGAGATGGTCCCGCTCGGACCAGTAGTGTAGTGGCTCCCCACACTGGACACGTTTCGAACTTTGGAGGCGTAAAACGCGGTCCGCTCGAACCGAGACGACGCCTTTGCTCCCAACACCATCTGAACGGAATCGGCAACGTCATCCAGACTGGGCGCCCAGAGAGGATGCATCCCGAACCAACACGAGATGGGGATTCGTAGTCTCCCGGCGAACCTCCGGGTAGTCCGACGATCCGGACGTTCACGCAGTGAGTGCCATAGAATTTATGAACTGTGGCGATACCCAGCCCCAATCTGCGAATTGGGCCTTATGAACTGCAATCGCGCATTGGCGCTGGCGGAATGGGCGAAGTCTGGAGGGCGCGGGATTCGCGTCTCGGCCGCACCGTCGCCATCAAGTTTTGCCAGGAGAAATTCAGTGAGCGATTGGGGAGCGAAGCCCGTGCGGTGGCCGCGCTAAACCATCCCAACATTTGCACGCTGTACGACGTCGGCCCGGACTACCTGGTAATGGAGTATGTGGAGGGTACCGCTCTTCGCGGTCCCTTGCCGCTCGAAGAGGCGTTGCGTTATGCCGGCCAGATTGCCGAAGCCCTGGTTGCGGCCCACCGCAAGGGAATTGTGCATCGCGACCTCAAGCCGGCCAACATTCTTGTGAACGAGGAAGGAGTCAAGCTGTTGGATTTCGGGCTGGCGCAGTAGGCCGCGGCGCCACACCCTCCCGACGACGACCTGACTCATACCATCCGTCAGACCCAGGTAGGCGTGATCGTCGGCACACCGCAGTTCATGTCGCCGGAGCAAGCCGAGGGCAGGGAGGTGGACGCGCGGACGGACATCTTTGCCTTCGGGTGCGTGTTGTTTGAGATGCTCACCGGGAAGCGCGCATTCGACGGGGCGACCACCACCAGCATCATCGCCGCCATCCTGCACACCGATCCGCCGCCGGTTTCTTCGCTCCGGCCCGTGACACCCGCGGCCATCGACCGCATCGTGAAGACATGCCTGGCGAAGGATCCGGAGGAGCGCTGGCAGACGGCGCGCGACCTGCGGCACGCGCTGCTGCTGGTCGGCGAGCAGCAGCCGCCGGCAGTTCCTGGCATCCGCCGCCGGTGGGTCTTGGCCGCCGTGATGTCGCTCTCCGTTGTGGCGACCTTCCTGGCTGTCCGGTGGCTCCGCCCGCAGCCGAAGGCAGCGGAGCAGATCCGCTTCTTGCTGGCTCGGCCGCAGGGGGTCGCGACGGGCAGTGCGGGGCCGCTCGCCATATCGCCCGATGGCCGAACCGTAGCTTCCCAGGAAACGGACGCTTCGGGGAAACGTTATGTGTGGGTTCGCCATCTTGGCTCCATGACGGCGCGGCGGCTGGACGCCACCGAGGGAGTGAGCCCCGGGATTGCCTATAGCGCCTCTGGCATCTTCTGGTCTCCCGACAGTCAATCGCTCGCGTTTTCGGTTGGAGGCAGACTCAAAAGGATGGCGGTTTCAGGCGGTTCCGCGCAATTGATTTGCGAGCCATGCGGAGCGGGAGGAGGCGGTGCGTGGAGTCCGGAGGGTGTGATTCTCACCGCAGGCCGCGGCGGGCTGAACCGGGTCCCGGCGGCCGGCGGTGCGGCCACGCCAATCGCGATTACGGATGCAAAGTCTGGAGAAATCCGGCCCTGCGCGCCGCAGTTCTTGCCGGACGGAAAGCACTTCCTCTACCTGGCCAGCAGGAGTAATCCGGAGGAAAACGCAGTCTATGTCCAGGAAATCGGCTCAGCGGAAAGGAAGCTATTGCTGAGGACTCGCGGAAAGGTCGAGTACGCCCCGCCTGGCTATCTGCTCTTTGTGCGTGAAGGGACTCTGTTTGCGCAAACCTTGGACCTCCACAGTTTCCAACTTCAGGGGGAGCCGGTAGTTGTGGCTGAGGATGTCCAGGAGCCGTATGGCTTCTCGGTTTCCGGAAACGGCGTGATCGCCTACCGCAGCACCCAGGAAGTTAGTGAGCAACAGGTGTTCTGGTATGACAGGGAAGGCAGACGCACGCCGGCGGGCGGCGAGCGCGGCTACATCAACGTCCGCCTCTCACCCGATCAAAGCCGCGCTATCCTGTACCGGAGGGAATCGCTCAGTCCCAGCGGCAGCCGTTGGGTGATCGAGTTGGGCAGCGGCATCCTTTCCCGCGTCCGGCTGGATCCAACATTCCTTATTGATACTACCGGCCTGTGGTCTCCCGATTCCCGCCGGATCGTCGTATCGGGGCGCACGGGCGGCGAAATACCAGTTGCTGGAAATCGACGCGGCCTCCGGCGCCACCCGGCTGCTGCACTCCGAAAAGACCGGTATGTGGGCCAAGGATTGGTCCCCGGATAATCGATACCTGATGTTTCATAAAGCTCTCTCTGGCCAAACCATGGTCTACTTGCTGCCCACCACGGGCGACCCGAAGCCGCGGTTGCTGGTAGCCACACCGGGAATTGCCGACGGATTTCGTTTCTCCCCGGACAGCCAGTGGATCGCCTGGGCCTCCAACGACTCCGGCAAGTTCGAGGTGTACGTTGCGTCTCTGTCCGCTCCCGCCAACCGGCGGCAGGTATCGATCGGCGGGGGAGCACAGCCGGCCTGGCGAAACGATGGCAAGGAGTTGTTTTACTTGACGCAGGAGGGGAAGCTGATGGCCGTCGAGTTGAAGCCGGGTTCACCGCTTCAGGCAGATGCGCCCAAGCCGCTGTTCCAGAGCAATGCGACGGGCAGCTATGTCGGGGAAGTCTATGCTCCCAGCGCGGGCGGCAGGAGGTTCCTGTTCGCCGAACCGGAGAACCGCGACGCCGGCAATATCAACGTCGTAGTGAACTGGGACGCCGGACTTCGCCGCGGGAAATGAGCCTGGCGTATCACCATTAGGGAGGAAAGGTGAAGGGAAGGAATGGATTGGCGCAAGTGCGAGCGGAACTGGGGTCGCCCGAAACCGTAGAATTGAAACGGCGGTTTGGCACTGGCTCCCCGGCATGGATTCGAACCACGATTCACGGCTCCAAAGGCCGCTGTCCTACCATTAGACGACCGGGGATTGATGCGCTCGAGCTTTCCCGACCAGTTGTAGTCTAGTGTAGCCGTTCCATCCGGTGGGCTGCAACGACTCTGCTACAATCTCCCTGGAAGCCAATCTTGGCCGGTGCTGGGCGCGGGCTTCAAACCCGTCGTGCGGTACACTGTGTCGCGGGTGGGTTCGACTCCCACTGGCTTCCGCCATCCCTCCGGTTCCCCGCCGGTTTGTTCATTGCCATACCATCACCGTTCTCTATGGCTGCACCGCCGGCGATTCTTGGCGTAACCTAAAGGTATTGAGGATGCTGTAACATCGGTTCCGGCGACAGTTTCCCCGTTCACGCTGCCGATCCGCATCGCGCGCCGCCAAACGCCGCGGCAGGCTCAACCCGGCTGCGGCAACTTCCCTATGGAGCACCGAAATGCCAAATGGCGCAAACCCGAGTCCGTCCAGCGAAATGGAAGACGCCCTGATGTACCTGCCGCGCAAAGGCGTCACCGATTACCGAAAAGGCCAGACTGTTTTTGACGAACACCAGCCGTCCAGGGGTCTTCACCTCGTTGTCCAAGGCAGAGTCAAAGTCACCATCCCTCTTGATAGCGGCGATCAAACCGTCGTCGATATCTTGACCACGGACGACTTCTTCGGCGAAAGCGCCCTGCTCGGCGCCGCGCGCTACCCTCAGCGCGCCACTGCCCTCGACAACGTGACCCTGATGTCCTGGTCGGCATCCGAGATTGAAGAACAGGTCGAGCGACAGCCGCGGCTTGGCCTCGCCCTCATGCAAATCCTCGTGAAGCGCGGCCTCGACTACGAAGATCGACTCCAGAGCTTCGCGCTCGAAAAAACCCCGGAACGGGTCGCACGCGCTCTCCTGCGCTTCGCCCAACGGCTCGGCACGCCAACCGAGGACGGCTCCCTCAAGATCCCGCAGCTCACCCACCAGGTGATTTCCGAGTACGTGGGGACTTCTCGCGAGATTGTGACTTTCCAGATGAACCACCTTCGGCATCTGGGCTGCCTCCGGTATTCGCGGAAAGGCATCCAGGTTTACGCGGATGCCCTTCGCGAACACCTCCGGGCGCAGGCCGGTACCGCGGCGGATCCGCCACGGATTGGCCCCGCGGCCTCCGCGTCGGGCGGTCCTGCTTTAACTTGAGCAAACAACTGGATACTGTCCAAATTGAAGGATACGCCAGCCGGTCAATTCGGGTAGATTTGTCTTGAGTTCGTCTCGACATCCGAGGCCCTATGACGAGTTTGCGTATCATTTTGATCATTGGAATGGCCGCCCCTCTGGCTCTGAGCGCTGGGACGCAGGATCGCACCCAAACCGCTGATGACGGAAAGGTGCCGCCCGTTCTGCAGAATTCGGACCCGGTTGACACCGGGGTGATTACCTTGCCGGGGCTCCCGCCCACTGCTATGACGGCGCCTCTGACTCCTGCGCCTGCACCCGCGCCCTCACCGGCAAAACCCGCCCCGGATCGCGGCAAAGCAGCATCCAATGCCCCACAGGCGAACCCGGCTCCTGCCAAGCCGTCGGCGAAGACTGCGCCGGCCCCCGAAACGGCGAAGACCGCGCCAGTCAAGCCGGCATCCCAGCCGGAACCCGCGAAATCCGACACCAAGGCCGCCTCGGCAAAGCCTTCGCCCATGCCCGCGTCGGCCAAACCCTCGCCGATGCCCGTCAAAGCGGCGGAAACAGCCAAGACTACGCCCCCCAAGCCGGAACCTGCGAAGCCCGACGCCAAGGCCGCCTTCGTGAAACCCGCGCCCGTGCCCGCCAAGGTGACGGAAACAGCCAAGACCGCGCCCCCCAAACCGGAGCCTGCGAAACCCGACACCAAGGCCGCCTCCGTGAAACCCGCGCCCGTGCCCGCCAAGGTGACGGAAACAGCCAAGACCGCGCCCCCCAAGCCGGAGCCTGCGAAACCCGACGCCAAGGCCGCCTCCGTGAAACCCGCGCCCGCGCCCGCCAAGGTGACGGAAACAGCCAAGACCGCGCCCCCCAAACCGGAGCCTGCGAAACCCGACACCAAGGCCGCCTCCGTGAAACCAGCGCCCGCGCCCGCCAAGGTGACCGAAGTAGCCAAGACCGCGCCCCCCAAGCCGGAACCTGCGAAACCCGACTCCAAGGCCCCCGCCGCCAAACCGGCGCCCGCGCCCGCCAAAGCTGCGGAAACGGCCAAGCCCGCCCTCGTCAAGCCGGTTCCCAAACCCGAGCCTGTTAAAGCCGACGCCAAAGCGGTCTCCCCGAAACCGGCGCCCGAACCCGCCAAGGCCCCCGAACCCGCCCCCAAGGCCACCAAACCCAACGGCGCCTATCCCCCTGAATTCGAAAAGGAAAGCTCCGCCTTCCTGCACCAGCGGATTGGCCAGTGGACGGCCGCCGACGCGCGGACTCTCCTGGGCGCACCCCTGCGCCAGCGTGCCGCGGTCAACGAGGATAATTCCGTCAACGGCCGGATCTACGCTTTCAATGATCCCACTGGCCGCTACAAGGAGCTCGAACTCGATTTCGACAAGGACAAGGGACTCCTCCGCACCGTCTTTGTGTACCCCTACCACCTCACTTGGCAGGAGTGCCGCCGTCTGTTCGGCGGTGAGGTTAGCGCCACCAAGGCGAACAAAGGGAGAATTTTCTACTCCTACCAGAATCGCCGCCTCGACGTTCTGGTGGACGACACCGGCAGCGTGATCAGCCTCGGTCTCTATTGAGACCGCCCTCCGGCTGTCGACTTCTTTCGCCCGGCCGTAATATTCCCTGCGCGCACCTGAAACCTTGGCCCCACCTGCGGCGTTTATTAGATAGGGTTACGCCTCGCCTGCAATAGGCGTATAGTGTAGCTATACAGGAGTTGTCGCACAATGAAACATCGATGCGCTGTGCCCCTCGCGGTTCTGGCTCTCCTCGGCATGTTGCCCGTTGGCGCTCATGCTGCGGACAACAAGAAGAAGGATACCGAGGAAATCGGCAACCGCGACATCGGCAAGGGCGTGAATTTCTACTCCCTCGAGAAGGAAATCGCCCTCGGCAAGCAACTGGCGCAGGAAGTCGAGCGCCAGGCCAAAATCATCGATGACCCCGTCATCGCGGAGTACGTGAACCGCGTCGGACAAAACCTCGTCCGCAACTCCGATGCCAAGGTTCCGTTCACCATCAAAGTCCTCGATTCCGAAGAGGTCAACGCCTTTGCTCTGCCCGGCGGCTTCTTCTTCGTGAACTCCGGGTTGATCCTCAAGGCCGATACCGAAGCCGAACTGGCCGGCGTCATGGCCCACGAGATCGCCCATGTGGCGGCCCGCCACGGCACCAAGCAGGCCACTCGCGGCGAGCTGATCAACTTCGCTTCGATTCCGTTGATCTTCATGGGCGGCTGGACCGGCTATGCCATCCGCCAGGGCGCCGGGCTCGCCATCCCCATGGGCTTCCTCACCTTCACCCGTAGCTTTGAGCGGGAGGCGGACTATCTCGGCTTGCAATATCTCTACAAGTCGGGCTACGATCCCACCTCGTTTGTGGACTTCTTCGAAAAGATCCAGTCGATGGAGAAGCGCAAACCCGGCAGCGTCTCCAAGGTGTTTTCCACCCACCCCATGACCGATGACCGCATCAAGTCCGCGCAGAATCAGATCCAGAACGAGCTTGTGCCGAAACCCGAATACGTGGTGAATACTTCCGAGTTCAACGACGTGAAAGGCCGGCTGGCGATGCTCCACAACCGCCGCAAGGTGGACAACGAAGATCCCAGCCGCCCGAAGCTGCGCCGCGCCCCCGGCAGCGGCACCGGTCCCGTCGATCAGACCGACGATGGAACCAAGCCGAAGACGGATTCCGACGAGCGTCCGACCCTGAAGCGGCGCGATCAGTAAGCGGCCAGCAGGCAGCGGTAAGCCCGGCGAGCCACAATCAATTCTTCGTTCGTAGCCAGCGCCAGCACCGTCACTTTCGATTCCTCGCTGGATACCGCCCGGTCTCCATTGCCCTGCTCGTTCCGCGCGGCGTCCAGTTGAACTCCCAGGAACTCCAGCCCGTGGCAGCAGGCCGATCGCAGCCGGGCGGAGTTCTCCCCGATCCCTCCCGTGAAGGCGATGGCTTCGAGGCCGCCCATCGCCGCCGCAAACGCGCCGATCGTTTTCTTCACCTGGTACACGAAGACTTCCAGCGCCAGTTCGGCGCGCCGGCTACCCGCGGAGGCCGCCGCCTCGATGTCCCGCAGATCGCCGCCGGCGATGCCCGAGAGCCCCGCCAAACCGCCGCCCGAGGCCAACTGCCGCCGCACTTCTTCGGGCGCCCACCCGTGCCGCTCCATCATGTACAGCACTGCGAACACGTCCAGGTCCCCGTGGCGCGTGGCATTCTCCAGGCCCGATTGCGGCGAGAAGCCCATGGTGGTATCGACACTCCGCCCGCCGTCCACCGCGCACATCGAAGAACTCCCGCCCAGATGGCAGCTCACCAGCTTCACCGGGCGCCCGAGCATGGCCGTTACCCGTTCGCTCACGTACTGGTGCGAAGCGCCGTGGAACCCGTATTTCGCAACGCCCTCCTCCAGCCACGAACCCGGCACGCCGTACAGCCGCGCGTGCTCCGGCATGGTGCCATGGAACTCGGGTTCGAACGCCGCCACGATAGGCACTCCCGCCATGGCATCGCGAAAGGCTTCGATGGCGGTCAGGTAGATCGCGTTGTGCGCCGGCGCGGCGGGCAGGAACCGGCGCAGCGCCTCCACCACTCCGTCGTCCACCAGGAACGTGCCGCGGTAATTTGGTCCGCCGTGCACCGCCTTCAGCGCAATCGCATCGATCGGGCGGCCGCCCGATTCGATCTGCCGGATGGCTTCCCGGTAGTCCGTGACTCGTTCCAGCCGGCCTTTGGCCAGCACGGTCTCCCGCGGCATCTCGAGGACCTGGTATTTCAGCGACGTGGAACCCAGGTTCGGTATCAGCAGGTTCACTAATGCCAGTGTACCGTGAGCTTCCGGCAAGCTTGCATGACTCCGCCCACACGTAATTGGTAACGTCGGGCTTACGCCCGGTACGGGCGAGGAGGACCGGCTCCGGTTCTACAATCGGGAGCCCCCCGAACCCCTGGGATTTACCTTTCCCGGAATGTCAGGCGTTACACTGGAAACACTCGAACGGAAGACAGGGCTCCGCGGGAATGCGACCCGAGCGCCGCTTCGAGCGTATGAGAACAGCCAGACCATTTGTTCAGCTATCGCTCGCTGCCGTGAAGACCACGATTCGGATTGCCGCGGTCGCGCTGATCCTGAATTGTCCTCTGAGTCAGGCACAAGCGCAAGGGCAACTCCCGGAATTCGAAGTCGCGTCCATCAAGCTGAACAAAACAAATGAGCGCATGTACTACGGACTTCGCAACGCCAGTCTGACCGTCAGGAACATGACGGTGAAGGGCCTGATACAAATTGCCTACGGAAAAACAGACTTTCAGATAACCGGTGGACCGGCTTGGATTACTTCGGAGTGTTTCGATGTCGATGCGAAAGCTGAACGCCCGCAAAGAGCCACCCACGATATGCTGAAATCGCTCCTGGCAAGCAGATTCCATTTGAAGCTTCACCGCGAGACGAAAGAAACTTCCGTCTATTCTCTGGTTGTCGCACGAGGCGGCCTCAAAATGAAATTATCCGCCGACCAGGCCGAGCCGGAGAAAGGCGGCCCAAAAGAACTGGGCCCGGGCCAGGTCGTTGGGGAAGGCATCCCAATGTATGTGATCGCTAATCTTCTTTCGAACATGCTGGGCCGCGCCGTCATCAATAACACCGGTCTCACCGGCAAATACGACGTCAATCTGCAGCCCGTTCCCGAATCGCTGCAATTGCAAACTGACCCCGCGGACCCGCTGACCCAGGCGGATGTCTTGAATCTTGCCGTCATCGAAGCTGTTGAGAAGCAGTTGGGGCTCAAAATAGAATCGACGAAGGCCCCGGCGGAAGTTCTGGTAATCGATCGCATTGAGCATCCGTCCGCGAATTG
>Ga0116217_10004695_pt1 | contig 12131 bp, 9 predicted proteins | sample Sb_taG_6_FD_89697 | JGI IMG/M metagenome (GOLD analysis project Ga0116217, IMG submission 89697) | Peat soil microbial communities from Weissenstadt, Germany - Sb_50d_4_PS metaG | ecosystem: Environmental > Terrestrial > Soil > Wetlands > Peat | place: Germany: Weissenstadt | collected 2010-09-21 | reverse complement strand
GATTCTTCTGTGGGTACGCCGCACAGCGCTATGGCCGGCGGCGCCGTAAGGATGAGACGGATGACGTTCCTGTTGAAGAGCGAGTAATTCATTATTTTTACACCCCCTGCGGGCGACAAGCAGCTCGCCCTTGGGAGGCCGACCTAAAGTAAAACTTCCACAAAATAAAAATAGCCCAGCTAATTCGTCAAGTACAATTCAATTTGCTTATCGCTGCCATAAAAGCAATCTATCGTCCCAGTAGCCCAGGCACTCCGGTCCTTGACGTAAGTCGCAGGCGCCTCGCATCCGGAACGGCTTAGGGACGCCGGCGCCACCGCTGTTCACCGCAGCAGTTCTTCCAGCCGCACCGATTCGTCCGTCTTCTCGTCGCGATACTTGATGATCACGGGAGTATAGAGGGAAAGGCCCAGCTCCTTTCCTCGTCCGGTGGTGATAGCGCGTGCGCCGGGGACCACCACCGCCCCTGCGGGAATCATCAACGGCTTCTCATCCTCCCGCCGGTAGACCGCGTCCCGCACTAAATCGTAAACTGGCGTCCCGCCTGTCAGAATCGTTCCAGCGGCCAAAACGCTTCCCCTGCCGACAATCGTCCCTTCATAGACCCCGCAATTGCCGCCTACCAGGACCAAGTCTTCCACGATCACGGGCATGGCTCCGACCGGCTCGAGCACGCCGCCGAGTTGCGCCGCGGCGCTCAGGTGGACGTGCTTCCCCACCTGCGCGCACGAACCCACCAAAGCGTGCGAGTCAATCATCGTGGCGTCGTCCACGTAAGCCCCCACGTTGACATACATCGGCGGCATGAAGGTCACGTTCTTGCCGATGTAACAGCCGTCCCGAATTGAGGAGCCGCCAGGCGGCATGCGCGCGCTCAGGTTCCAGCGAATCTGCTTCAAAGGGAACGTGTGCTTGTCGCGAAACTGAAAACCCACAGGTCCCATGTCGGCAAGGCGCCCGATCCTGAAGCCCAGCAGAATCCCCTTCTTTACCCAGGAATTCACCTTCCAGCCCGTCGGCGAAGTCGCGTCCGGCTCCGCCGCCCGAATCCGGCCCTCGTTAAGAGACAGCTTGAATTCATCGAATGCCGTATAGTATTCTTCGCCGGATTGGTCGGCCGGCGAGTCGTAGAGTTCCTCAATAGTCGCTTGAAGATTTGGCAATGCAGTTTCCACCTCTCTAAGCCTATAGCCCCAGCAGCAGACGGAGACCGTCCTCGACCTCCCGCAAGAGGCCAGGCGGTATCTTAGAAACTCGCTGCGTGAGCCAGCGCTTGTCCAGCGCGGTGAGCTGCGAGACGTTCGCTACGGAGTCTTCGTTCAATCCAGTGTCCTGCCGCCGGCATAGGACATTACCGGGGGCATCCGCCAGCCTCAAATTGGACGTGAACGCCACAGCCACTACCGTCGCAACCCGGCTCTGATTGAATGGGTCCGTTTGGACCACGAGGACGGGGCGACGAAGACCTGGTTCCGACCCGAGCGGCCGCGGCAGGTTGGCCCACCAGATTTCACCCCGTCGCATCACCACTTCTCCTTAGCTAGTAAGTGGTAAGCTGCGGCCGTCAAAAAGGGGTCAGGCTCTGGAGATTCGTCGGCATAAACCGCGTCTAACGCTTCTTTGATGTTCTTATCCCGGCGTGCCTGGAGATATCTGGCAACGGCCTTAGCGTAAAGCCGACTGCGTGAAACCTTCTGGCGTTTCGCTTCCCGCTCCGCCGCATGGAAGAGAGGATCCGGAATAGAGACCGCTGTTTTCATGGGAAGAGTATAACCGGAGTTATACCGGGAAGCAAGTTCGTGACCGTGTTCGTGACCGGGGAGCTGCCGAAATCAGCGGCAGGGTAGCACTCTCGAGCGCGAATCCCCGCCGATTGCATTTTTCCAGGCTCTGGCTAAACTTGAATTAAGATGTCGACTTCGGGGTTTAAGAACATACCGCAGAAGTCCCTTGCTTCTCTGGCCTGGGCGCACTCGCTCGTTCAGGAATGGTTCGCGGCCAGGTTCGGCTCGCCCACGGAACCGCAGGAGCAGGGATGGCCCTCCATACTGGCGGGTAAATCCACGCTGATCTGCGCGCCCACCGGCTCCGGCAAGACGCTGGCGGCGTTTCTTGCCTGCATCGACCGCCTGATTCGCAAGGCCCTCGGCGGCGCCCTCGAGGACCGCATCGAAGTCGTTTATGTTTCGCCGCTCAAGGCACTGAGCAACGACATTCGCAAGAATCTGGAAGTGCCGCTAAATGAAATCACCGCGCTGGCCTCCGCGCGAGGGCTGCCGATGTCGCCCGTCCGCGCGGCGCTGCGCACCGGCGACACGCTCGCGCCGGAGCGGCGGGCAATGCTGGCGCAACCGCCCCACATCCTTGTGACCACGCCTGAGTCGCTTTACATTCTGCTGACGGCGGAAAAGAGCCGCGCCCTCCTGCATGATGTTGAGACCGTGATTGTGGATGAAATACACGCCGTGGCAGACGACAAACGTGGCGCGCACCTGGCGCTCTCGCTGGAAAGGCTGGAGGCGTTGGTCGAGCAGCGGCACCCGGGCCGGCCGCCGGTTCGTATCGGACTCTCCGCTACTCAAAAGCCGCTCGATTTGGTCGCGAACTTCCTGACCGGTAGTGGCCGCGCCGATCCCGTCATGGTGAACATCGGCCATCGCCGCGCGCTGGATCTTGCTGTCGAGGTGCCGCGCAGCGAGCTTGGTCCCATCGCCACCAACGATCTGTGGGAAGAGGTTTACGACCGGCTGGCGGAACTGGCGCGGCAGCACCGCTCGACTCTGGTCTTTGTGAACACGCGGCGGCAGTCTGAGCGGATCGCGCATCACCTCGCCCGGCGGCTGGGCGCGGAGGCCGTCGCGGCGCATCACGGCAGCTTGGCGCGCAAGGTGCGGCTGGTTGCGGAAAACCGGCTGAAGTTGGGCGAGGTGCGGGTGCTGGTGGCCACGGCCTCCCTCGAACTCGGCATCGACATCGGCACGGTGGACCTGGTCTGCCAGATCAGCTCTCCCCATTCCATCGCGGTCGCTTTGCAGAGGATCGGCCGGGCCGGCCATTGGCGGGGCGCTGTGCCCAAGGGTCGCCTTTTCGCCATGACTCGCGACGACCTGATCGAATGCGCCGCGCTGGTCCATGCCCTGCGGCTGGGTGAACTCGATCGCCTCGAGATTCCGGACGCGCCCTTGGACGTTCTCGCCCAGCAGATCGTGGCGATGTGCGCCTGCGAAGACTGGAACGAGGAAGATCTGTATCAGGTCTTGCGCCGGGCGTATCCTTACCGGGAATTGGCTCGCCAGGATTTCGACGCGCTGCTCGAAATCCTTTCTGAGGGAATCACGGCGCGCCGCGGCCGCTACGGCGCCTATCTGCACCGCGACCGCGTGGGGCATCGCCTGCGAGGGCGGCGCGGCAGCCGCATGGTGGCCGTCACCAACGGCGGCGCCATCCCGGAGTCGGCGCTCTTCACCGTCGTCGCACAGCCGGACGGCACGACGGTGGGCACCGTCGCCGAGGACTTTGCGGTGGAAAGCATGGGCGGCGACGTCTTCCTCCTCGGCAATACCTCCTGGCGCATCTCCAGGGTCGAGGGCAATTCCGGCCGCGTGCTGGTGGAGGATGCGCACGGCGCCGCCCCCAACATCCCCTTCTGGCTGGGCGAGGCGCCGGCGCGCACCCCCGAACTCTCCGCCCAAGTTGCAGCCGTTCGCGAAAAGATCAGCGAGTTGGCCTCGCAGAAACATGCGCGAAACACCGATGTGGTGCGGGCGTCTCGCCCGCTGTCGCAGGGGCGTCCCGCCCCTGCCCTAGCTGGCGGTCAGGATGGCCGCGCCACAGCGGGCGAGACGCCCGCGCCATCCTCCGCCGCCGTAAACTGGTTGAAAGACCAATGCGGCCTGGACGACTCCGGGGCGGAACAGGCGGTCGAATACATCCTGGCCGGCCGCGCCATGCTGGGCGCGGTTCCAACCCAGCGCACCATCATTGCCGAACGCTTTTTCGACGAAGGCGGCGGCATGCAGCTTATCATCCACGCCCCGTTCGGGAGCCGCATCAACAAAGCCTGGGGACTGGCGCTGCGCAAGCGCTTCTGCCGCTCTTTCAATTTTGAATTGCAAGCCGCCGCCACCGAGGACGGCCTGAACATTTCGCTGGGCGAGCAGCACAGCTTTCCCCTGGCGGATGTCTTCCATTTTCTTTTGCCGCAATCCGCCGCGCCGGTCCTCGAGCAGGCTGCGCTGGTTTCGCCCATCTTCGCCACGCGCTGGCGTTGGGACTCGACGCGCGCCCTGGCGTTGCCGCGCTTCCGCAACGGAAAGAAGGTTCCGATTCAGATTCAGCGCATGCGCGCCGACGACCTGCTGGCCGCCGTTTTCCCGGACGCAGCCGCCTGCCAGGACAACATCGAGGGCGACATTCGCATTCCCGACCATCCGCTGATCCGCGAGGTAATGAAAGACGTGCTGACGGAGGCGTTGGACCTCGAGGGCCTCAAGCGCGTGCTGCGCGGCATCGGCGACGGCAGCATCCGCTGCCTCGCGGTGGACACGCCCGCGCCTTCCCAATTCTCCCACGAAATCTTGAACGCCAATCCCTACGCCTATCTCGACGATGCACCCATCGAGGAGCGCCGCGCCCGCGCCGTTTCGCTGCGGCGGGTGATGCCGGAGACCGTGCTCACCGACATCGGCCGCCTCGATCCCGCCGCCATCGCGCAAGTGCGCGAAGAAGCCTGGCCGGACGTTCGCGACGCCGACGAGTTGAACGAAGTGCTTCAAGTATTTGTTGCCCTGCCGGAAAACTTTGTTCCGCCTGTAGCACAGGCACTCCTGCCTGTGCCGGAGGTTCTTTCGGAGGGGGCGGACGCACAGCCAAGAGTGGCTGTGCTACCGGTGGGCGCGCAGTGGGGCGATCTTTTTGGTCAACTCCTCGCCAATAAACGCGCCGCTCGTGCCAGGGTGGGCGGCAGCATCCTCTGGGTTGCAGCCGAAAAGTTCAAGGCCTTCTCAAGGCTCTTCCCCGAGGCGCTGTTCGAGGCTTGGCCGGGCGAGGTTGATGAGCCTGTTCCTTCGAGAGACGATGCCGTGCTTCAACTCGTGCGAGGCTGGATGGAACATTCCGGACCCGTCGAGGTCACGTGCCTCGCGCAAACCGTCGGTTTGCCGGCTGCGGATATCGAGCCTGCGATGCTGCGCCTCGAAGCCGAAGGCCGGGTGCTGCGTGGGCACTTCACCACCCGTCACAACCAAGACGAACAAGCCCTCTCCCCCGAGCGAGAGAGGCTCACGACTGGTTACGAAGAGGAGCCAGCCCTCTCCCCCTTGGGGGAGAGGGTGGCCCGCGACGGCGCTTTCATCAGCCGGTGCGGGCCGGGTGAGGGGGGCGCCGCCGCCCCGCTGGAATGGTGCGACCGCAGGCTTTTGGCGCGCATTCATCGGCTCACACTCGGCGCTTTGCGCAGGGAGATCCAGCCTGTTACGCGAGCTCTATTCATGCGTTGGCTGCTCCGCTGGCAGCACCTTGCCCCGGGGGCGCAGGTGAATGCCGAACGCGGCGTCCTGGAGGTCATCGGGCAATTGCAAGGATTCGAGGCGCCGGCCAATGCGTGGGAGTCGCAGATCCTGGCGCGTCGAGTCGCCGACTACGACCCGCTAATCCTCGACCAGCTTTGCCTGACGGGCGAAGTTGGCTGGGGCCGTTTGTCCCCGCATCCGGCATTGAGTGGTGCGGGCGTCTCGCCCGCTGTCGCGGGAGCGTCCCGCTCCCGCCCGGGCGAGCGCGGGCAGAGCTTGCCCCGAGTGGAACGAGGGGATGCCCGCGCCACAGCGGGCGAGACGCCCGCACCACAGGGCCTTGCCCGCCGCATCACTCCATCCAGCGTGGCTCCCATCACCTTCTTCGTTCGTGAAGAATCCGATTGGATGATGCCGCGCCACGCCCCGGTTGCTGAAATGTCTCGATCCCTAAGCGAAGCCGCTCGCCAGGTGCTCGAATACGTTCGTCAGCGCGGCGCTTCTTTCTTCGCGGACATCGTGCGCGGAACCGGCCGCCTCAAGTCGGAAGTCGAAACGGCGCTCTGGGAACTCGTGGCCGCGGGACTCTTCACGGCCGATGGCTTCGACAATCTGCGCGCCCTCATCGACCCCAAGCGGCGGTCGGGACAAGGCCGGGGGCGCAAGGCTCGCCCACGCCACAGCACGGGTCGATGGTCGCTGCTCTTTTCGGGCGAGACGACGGACCGCTCGAAGGCCCTCGAAGCGGTTTGCCGCGTGCTGCTCGAGCGCTATGGCGTGGTGTTCCGCGAATTGACCTTGCGGGAGGAGTTCCCGTTTAAATGGCGGGAGCTGTTGATGACGTTCCGGCGCCTCGAAGATCGCGGAGAGGTGCGCGGCGGCCGGTTTGTGGACGGTTTCGTGGGCGAACAGTTTGCTCTGCCTTCTGCGCTCGAATCGCTGCGCGCCGCGCGCCACGTCGAACCAACCGGCGAAATCGTCACCCTCTCTGCTGCCGACCCGCTGAACCTGATGGGAATCATAATACCGGGCGAGCGCGTCCCCGCAATCTCCGGCAAGACCGTCACGCTGCGCGGCGGCGTTTTCGAATGCGGGAGCGACCTGCCGCCCTCATCCGGCCTGCCCGCCGCAGAGCACACCTTTGCCGCCTCCAAGCATTAGAAATCACCCAAATTAGAAGCATGCCCTCTCCCGTGGGGAGAGGGTGTCCCGCTGCCGGCGCCTTCATCAGCCGGAGCGGGACGGGTGAGGGGTCGGTTGCTCATCCTGCCGTCACCCGATCGCTCCTCACCTCGAGGGCCTCCCGCACTTTGCGCACGAACTCCTCCGGATCTTCCACCACCAGCCCGTTGGGAATGCGCAGCAAGCTGATCCCGAGCGTTCTTAGATAATCCTCTTTCGCCGCGTCTTTCCGCATTTGGCTGGGCTGAGAATGAACGCCGCCATCAAGCTCGATTGCCAGTCGATGCTCGAAGCAGTAAAAATCCACAACCCAGCTTTCTATGCGGCATTGGCGGTGAAACTTCGCGTCCAGCCTTCGGCCGCGCAGCAAATACCATGCTGCTTTTTCCGCGCCGGTTTGGTCGCGCCGCAGTTCGCGCACGCGTTGGGTTGGGATGCGCACGGAGGAAGTATAACAGCGTTGTGAGGATCTAGCCGGGCTGAACGACTTTGCTCGGCCACGGAACAAACCCCTCACCCGTCTCGCTCCGGCTGGTGAAAGCGCCGGCAGCGAGACACCCTCTCCCCAAGGGAGAGGGCAAATATGGAAACTCCAGACCCTCTCACCACGGGAGAGGACTGCCGTTGTGTGTTGATTGGTGCGAGATTCACTCTGAACTTAATCGTGGCTGGCGCACAGCGAAGCTGTGCGCGTTGCCAGGCTTTGACACATCGAGACTGCAGGGCTTCGCCCCGCGCCAGCCCCGAATTAAAAGCATGCCCTCTCCCCGGGGAGAGGGTGTCCCGCTGCCGGCGTTTTCATCAGCCGGAGCGGGACGGGTGAGGGGTCGGTTGTGTCGTGATGTGAGGCAACAGCCGAGCCACCCCTGCGGCTCTGCCGCCCCGTCTTGCGGAAAGGCTCTGCCTTTCCGTGCCTCCGCCGTTTAATTCCTGGTATTTTGGCGAGGCTGCGCCTCGCCGGTTGAGGCGTAGCCTCAATCTAGAAATAAGATTTGACGTGCGCCCCGGAAAGGCGAAGCCTTTCCGCAAGACAGAGCGGCGGAGCCGCTGAGTTCACAAGACTATCGCAACGACCACAATACGCGATCCGCAATGAGGTTATAGGCGCAACCCTTGCGGTTGCTCACGTGCCGAACAACAGCCATTCCTACACAATTCACTTTAGAAAAGTGCCACCCCAAACCAGTCCCGGGCCGACTGCGGCCAAAAAGATCAACGGCGCTCGTGAAGGATCCTGTCGTCCGTAGAATTCTGTGAGAGCTTGACACAGGCTGACACCGCAGGTAGCAGACCCGAGATTCCCGCAGGTCCTCGAAATCAACGGGATCTTCTCCAGTGGAACTTGGGCTTTTTCAGCCAGCATCTCGACCACGCGCGGATTGGGCTGGTGCAGGGCAAGGTAATCAGCTTCGGCCAGCGGCCGTCCGCTCTTTTTCTCAAGCATTTTGAGGATACGATCAGTTTGGACAACCGCAGCGCGGGCGAGTGGTTCTCCTTTGAATTGAAGAGCCAAGCTGGTGTTCTCATCGACGTTCACGGTTAACGCCGATGCGGAGTGCCCAGAACAACCCCAGACTAAGTCTCCGAGCTTGAGAGAGTGCTCCTGGTTAGTGGTTGCGGCAGACGAGAGAACGAACGCGCAAGCCCCGTCGCCGAAGAGACCTCGGAATTCTCCAGGCACACCAGGATGCTTGAGTCTGCGGCTGTGGATTTCCGAAGCCACAATAAGGGCCGCTCCTTGAGGCGAGGTGCGAAGCAGGCTCTTCGCCACTGCTAACGTATAGATCAAGCCCGCACAGGCTCCGCCGATGTCAAAGGCGCCGCAACTTTCCTGCAAGAGCAGCCGTGAATGCAGCGAAGCGGCAAACGATGGAAGGCGAAGGAACGTGGTGCTCGTGGTCAATAGAAAGTCGACTCCTTCGACATCGACTCCAGCCGTGTCCAATGCGGTTTCGGCGGCCTTCTGACCCAATATCAATTCATCTTCCGAGGCGTCGGCAAATCGCAAACTGTGAATTCCCGCCCCATCGCGGATTTTATGCGGTGCGAGGTGTAACTCCCGTTCAATTTGTTCTGCGTCGACAGTCACCGATCCCAACGCATAGCCCCAGCCTCTGATTGTAATCTCTGACCCGTTCTCCGCACTTGTTGCGAGACGTTCCGCAGCGTTTTGTTCCGTACGGCCTAGATGCGCCGCGCGGATCGCCTCCGCCAGTGCGCGAATACTCTTCGGCCGGTTCTCCGGCCAATCGCTGCCAAAATCTCGAAGACCTGTAGCCGACTCGACAGAGATGAGTACGTCTACCCAACCCATGGAGTCGAGAGCCCCCGTTCTGACAAGGTCTTCATCATCTTCGGGGTGCGCCTGGGAAGGGAGTCTGCCCGCCACGCACATCCGGCATATCTCGAGGGCGTGCGATTCGTCCATGTAGGCCGATGAGCTCATCGGGGCAACCACGCCGCATTCGGCTGCGGAAAAAGCGAGTCCAGCATGAGCCAGCACTTCTTCTCTTCGTTTGACCTGCCTCGCGTCAGACCAATCCGTGCAAACCGGTGAGGAGATCGCAAGAGTTCCGTGCGAATTGACTCGTTGAGGAAAGCTTCCGCGCTTGGGGCTGTTCCTGACTGCGACAGGCTTCGAACGAGTTCACTGAAGAACTGACGCCATTCGCGATCCACCACAGGCAGGCTATGCAGGATTTCACCGGAGGGCAGCAGCAACTTGGTGCGCAGATTCGCGTCACCACGCTCACTAAGGACGCGAAACCGGATGTTTCTGAATTCGAACCCGCAGATTGAGCGCATCGCAGAAGTCGGCTCCGCCCAGGCGTTGCCTCCTTGCACGTCAGTATGCAGTTGGCATCTGAAGAGTTCGTCGAGGTTGGCAGACACCTCCGCCCTCCGAAGAAGTTCAACCAACTCGGCCTCGCCTATTTGCTCACCCGTGGGAGCCAATCCATGGGTATTCTGATCCTCAACGTGGGGCATTGAAGCCGGGGTGGCAGCGGGCGAAAAGCGAATGATGCTTCCCCGCCCATAGGGAAAGAACGCGGGCCAGGCGTGGCTCCTGCGCGGCAGTGGCCGGACGGAACGGAAGGCGCCTTCGGCGGTTCGTTCCAATCCGATAACACAATACCCTTGGGCCATCACCGTGATATCCGACAGAGTTAATTCGCTCACGGTTTCTTGCGAGCCGGTCTCATGCGCTTACGTCCCTCCTCGGAGACCAGATGCTTCACTTCGACTGCGTGGGCTTGCGAGGACCAATATCGCGCGAGCATTTCGGCTACCAGGCGCCGGTGACACTGGTCGGGTTCAGCCTCCGAGCAAAGGAGCGCGATTTTCCCCTCAAAGAGAGAAGGATCTAGCTCGTCGAGAACTCTCCTTTGCGCCATCAACTCCTCAAAGGACTTCTCGTACTGCGTCCAGTCGTGCGTCTTGCGATAGGCAGCCCGAATCTCCGGGCTCGGAGCGAGCATGGGCTGGTAGTCGTAGGCAATTCCAGCGATTCGATCGAGGAAGAAAGCCAGGTCGGGATACTTCGCGAACCCTGCGAGTTGCCCGACACGATTCTCCCGGATGTCAATCAGCTTCTCCACACGAGCATCTTGAAGAAGCCGGAAAAACTCTTCCGCGTTCTTCTTCGTGAAGCCGATGGTGAAGATCGTTGAAGTCATGGCCAGTCCTACCAAGATTCGAGCGCGAGGGGGTTCACCCGAAAAGCGAATCTCTCGGCCTGGAGTCGGTAGGCATCCTCCAACGCGTCGTTGCGAGCTTGCGGGAAAAGGGTGTTTGTGGCGACGCACCCCAAGCCGTTGGCCTCGAGCAGCCGGTCTTCGGCTGCCGCTTGGGTTTCGATCTGGCCTCCCTTGCGGATGTGAACCGGGTCAATCCCTAGCTTGACCAGTTCCGGGCAAACCATCATGAAACGGTGACACTCTAAGGGGTCCTCCTCCGCGCACATCATCGCCACCGGCCCGTCCTCCAATTCCTTCAAGAGACGTTCTACGCCTCTCTGGAACGCGTAAGATCTGCGGCGCGCCGCGTAGTCAACCACCCCATTGGGACGGTAAGCGTCAGAATCGTCCGGGCGCCCCCCCAGTTCTTCGCCCAGGAAGAGGTACGATATGTTCTCCGCAGCAAGCAGCGTCTCGAGGACGGGCTGGCTGAAATGAGGGAGGCGTGCGCTTTGGGGCACGCTGCGCACATCGGCCACAACCTCGACACCACAATCCTTGAGTAGTTTAGCGAATGGGCCAAACTCCAAGACCGAGTGGCCGATTGTAAATAGGGGCCGTAGCGCACTCAACCGGCTTCCGGAGAGGTCTTACGCTCCACCCTCACTTCTCCTCTAACACGAACGAAGCATACCACAAGACCTGTCGCGGAGCACCGCCTTCGGGGAGCTCTCTCAAACTCCTTGGACGGACCCTAACTAAGCAGCCGAATCTTGGTGTAAGATTCACTCTGAACTCAATCGCTGGAGGGTCTGATGCCTGGAACGCCTGAGAACACACTTAACCGCAGGTCATTTCTGAATCGCACGGCTTCGATGCTGGCGGGAACCGCCCTGGGAACCACGGCAGTTTCCTATGGCCGCATTGTGGGGGCCAACGATCGCATCTCGCTCGCGCACATTGGAATTGGAGATCGCGGTCGTGAGCTGGATTGGCTCGCCTCGCGCCTGAAGGAGAAGCACAATGTGGAGATGACCGCCGTGTGCGACCTCTGGAAAGTGAATCGGGAGCGAGCCGTGCACGCCAACGAAACTTATTACGGCCGAGCGCCGCGCCAGTTCCAGCATCTCGAGGAGTTGCTGCAGTTGCAGGACGTGGACGCCGTGCTGATCTCCACCCCCGAACATTCGCATTCACCCATTCTGAAGCTCGTGGCCGAGGCCGGGAAAGATGCGTATGTCGAGAAGCCCATGGGCAACGTCTTGGAAGAAGTTAAGGCGGCGCGGGATGCGGTGCAGCAACAAAAGCGTATCGTTCAGGTGGGCACGCAGCATCGCAGCGAACTGTTTCCGCAGGCCGCTTGCCAGGTCGTCCAGTCGGGGGCGCTGGGCGACGTGAGTAAGATCGAGATTGTGTGGAACTATCACGGGCCGCGTTGGCGAGGGCGCCACGAAGTGAAACGGCTCCGCGCAGAAGACACCGATTGGAACAAGTGGCTGATGACCAAGCCGCCACGGCCCTTCGACCCCCAACTTTATTTCGAATTCCGCCTCTACAAGGAGTTCTCGAGTGGCATCTCCGACCAGTGGGTGAGCCATGCCATCGAGCTTGTGCACTGGTTCATGGATGAGAAGTATCCCGCCTCCGTGGTGGCGCACGGCGGTATCTTCGCCTGGCGAGATGGCCGCGAGAACCCGGACACCTTCCAGGCGCTGTTCGAATATCCCAAGGGATTCATGGTCAGTTACTCGACGAGTTTCGG
>Ga0116217_10004693_pt1 | contig 12131 bp, 11 predicted proteins | sample Sb_taG_6_FD_89697 | JGI IMG/M metagenome (GOLD analysis project Ga0116217, IMG submission 89697) | Peat soil microbial communities from Weissenstadt, Germany - Sb_50d_4_PS metaG | ecosystem: Environmental > Terrestrial > Soil > Wetlands > Peat | place: Germany: Weissenstadt | collected 2010-09-21 | reverse complement strand
GTTCAGAAAACTTGGTGTCGACGTTGCAGGCAGCCAGATAATCACAGAAACGGTGAAAGACGAACGCCCGCTGCCTTCCATGGACGAGGTCCACATGAAACTCTCATGCGACCTCTGCAAGGGCGAGATAACTTCTAACACGCCCTACACGATCAGGGTAGCTTCGACGAGATACTATTTCTGCTGCAAGACGTGCAAAGCAACCTATCTCCTAAAACACGGTGACAGAATCAGGTCAATCAACAAAGCGAATTAACGTTTGTAAATGCGATCGTTTAACCTCTAACTCCTCTTAATCTTCATTCAGGCAATGGCGACCGATCCAGTCTGTGGTATGTTTGTCGAGGAGTCTCCCGACACACTACACGCTACCGTCAGGGGGACGACGTACTACTTTTGCAGCGAGTCCTGCCTGAACGAATTCACAAAACCAGAGGTCGAGCTGCGAAGCATCAAGCGAAATATTGTATTAAGCCTGGTTTTAGGCATCCCGATCCTCACCCTCTCATACGTCCCTGTGGCACTCCCACTCCCTCTCGGTTGGCTTCTCCTCTTACTCGCAACCCCGGTCCAGTTCATCGCTGGAGCGAGATTCTACCGTGGAACCTGGAACGCCATAAAAATGCGCTCCTCAAACATGGACGTTCTCATCGCGATTGGAACATCAGCAGCGTACTTTTACAGTCTCTCATATGTCTTGTTTCCAAAACAGTTCCCGAACGGTGGACTGTACTTCGACAGTTCGGCCATAATCATTGCTCTAATTTTAGTCGGAAGGCTGCTCGAATTCAACGTCCGCGGAAAGGCAACAGATGCAATCCGAAAACTTGTGGAACTACAACCGAGGACCGCGACCGTCATCCGAGACGGAGTCGAAAAAGAGATACCGATTGAACAGGTCGTCGAGGGAGACATCTTCATCGTAAAGCCAGGAGAAAGAATCGCGACCGACGGTCAAGTTATCGGAGGAGGTTCTTCAGTTGACGAAAAGATGATCACGGGAGAGAGCATCCCCGTCGAGAAGGAAATGGGCAATACCGTTATCGGCGGGACTATAAACGGTCGCGGCTCACTGAAGGTTAGGGCAACCAAAGTTGGTGCGGATACAACTCTGTCCAAAATCGTGAACGTCGTGCAGGGCGCGCTTACTTCAAAGGGACCGGTCGAGAGGCTGGTTGACACAATTTCAAAATATTTCGTTCCCATCGTCGTCTCCGTCGCAGTGCTCTCTTTCGTTCTGTGGGTCTTCGTTGCTAACAAGCCTGAGAGCTTCGGTTTCACGACGGCAGTTGCAGTCCTGATCATCGCCTGCCCGTGCGCTCTAGGATTGGCAACCCCTGCTGCAATATCTGTTGGAGCTGGAAAGGGAGCAGAGAACGGAATACTGATCAAGGGCGGCGAGTACCTTGAGAGAACTGAGAAGATCGATACAGTAGTTTTCGACAAGACAGGCACTCTGACCAGGGGCGAACCCTCCGTAACCGACATCGTCAACTTGAGTCTGGAATCATTTACAGTCGATGAAATTTTGAAACTTGCAGCAGTAGCGGAAAATCGATCGGAGCATCCACTGGCTTCTGCGATCATGAAAAAGGCAAGAGAAAAGTTTCCCAATCAATCCTTGGACGAAGCTTCAAACTTCGAATCCATTCCAGGCAAGGGGGTGAGAGCGACTTATTCCGGTAGAGAGATTTTGTTTGGAAACGCTAAGATTCTTGGGTCGAAGCAATTGACTCCTGCTGTTGCGACGAAACTGGATGAACTTCGCTCCCAGGGAAAGACGACCATGGTTTTGTTAGTAAACGATTCTGTCGTTGGATTGATCGCCGCTGCTGACACGATAAAGGAACATTCCAAAGAAGCAATCAGCGCATTGCAGAAAATGAAACTCGAGGTGATCATGCTGACCGGTGACAACAAACAGACAGCGGCAGCAATATCGCAGCAGCTCGGGATAACGAGATTCATCGCGGATGTGCTTCCAGAAGAGAAGTACGAGGTAATCAAGAAACTCCAAAACGAAGAACATCGCAAGGTTGCAATGGTCGGAGACGGAATCAACGACGCTCCCGCCCTTGCCCAGGCCGATGTAGGGATCGCGATAGGATCTGGTTCAGACATTGCGATCGAAACGGGGGGATTGATTTTGATGAAAGACGACTTGAGAGATGTAGTCGCGGGAATCCAGCTTTCAAGAAAAACGATGAGCAAGATAAAGCAAAACCTGTTCTGGGCGTTCGTTTACAATGTCGGGCTGATTCCGGTTGCCGCTGGGTTGCTGTATATCGTCACCGGAATCCTACTCAGCCCCATCTTCTCAGGATTCGCAATGGCGATGTCGTCGGTAACTGTCGTAACAAATTCTCTTACTCTACGAAGATTCAAACCAACTACAGTAACAGACTCTTTCTATTCGTCGGAGACTTAACTCCCAAGAACATGCTCGTGGTAGTGCTTGACCGGCATGAGCGATCCTATCGCGCGTTGCACCACCTCGTTCATCGCAGGATGGATGTGGATTGCTTCCTCGATTATCTCCTTACTTCGGTTCGGAGCGTACATCACATTGACAATTTCTTGGATCAATACGGAAGCCTGGGGGCCTATGATATGCGCACCAACAATTTCGTTGTTCGATCCGTTCACGATTACCTTCACGAAATAGTCTTTGACATTCATTGCCTCACCCTTCGCGGTATTCTCGTACTTGTAAAATCCTACAAGTACCTTCTCCTTGCCGAATTTCTCGACCGCCGCCTTCTCGAGCATCCCTACACTTGCAATCTCGGGATAGGTAAAGACCGCGTGCGGAACCGCGTGGTAGTCGACCTTGACCATCCTATTGAGTATCGCGTTGTAGTAGACCAGTATCGATTCATAATTTGCGACGTGGCGGAATAGGTAACACCCATCCGCGTCTCCAAACGCCCAGATGTTCGGTTGCGAGGTCTGAAAATATTCATCGACCTGAATCCACCCATCCTTTGTGGTCTTCACTCCACCCTTTTCTGGATGTAGGATGTCGGTCAGCGGGCCACGGCCACACGCGATCATGATCTCCTCCGCATCGACTTGGATTGTGGCCCCGTTGTTCCTTTCTCGGGCAATCAGCCGTTTCAGTCCATTTGGAATCTTTTGCGCCTCGATCACTTCGTGGTTCGTGATCATTTCGATGTGCTTCCCGAGTTCCTTTTTCGCTAGATCTGATACTTCCGGTTCTTCTTCCGGGAGGAACTTTGGATTTCTCCCGATGATAGTGATCTTCGCTCCCATCGAGGAAAGAAAATGACCAAACTCGGCAGCGATGTAACCGCCGCCGACGATCGCGACGCTCTGTGGGAGTCGCGTTAGCTGCAGTACTGTATCGCTGGTCAGGTAGCCCACCTCTTCGAGACCCTTTATGTCCGGGATGTTTGTCTTTGATCCAATCGTGAGGAAAATCATTCCGGACTTTATCGTCTCGCTACCGACCTTCATTGTGTATGGAGAAACAAATTCCGCCACTTCGTGATAGTAATCAATGTTCTCGGACGAAGACAGCCCCTGCCGGATCGATTCGATATCCTTCCCGATGAGCGAGCGCATTCGCTCCATGATCTTCAGGAAATCTATCTTGATAACGTCCGCCTCGACGCCAAACTCCCTGGCTTCCTCGATGTGCCTCACAAGCTCAGCCGGGTAGAGAAGGATCTTTGACGGAATGCACCCGCGGGTCAGGCAGATCCCGCCCGGCTCGTCCTTGTCTATTATCGCAATTTTCATCTTGGGGTTTGACTGGATTAGCGCATCAAGCAAGTTTGTCGCAGAACCGCTTCCAATAATAATCAGATCATAGTTTTTCAATTCGACCGAAGGGAAAGCTGTAGCAATTTATAAGTTAGGATTCTCACAAATTCAAATCCAGAATTACAAATGGTTGGTTCCCAAGACAACATTCCCAGATGGACGATCCCGAAACGTACCCGGCTTGACAATCAGGATCTTCACATCTCGACATTTAATCTGGTGAGAAAAAACGACGACAAGGATACAGTCCTTTTCGTGAAAGCCGGACCAAAGTTTCCCGTCTCATTCAAGCGGGGCAAGTGGCTCCTCCCTGCGGCAATCCTGGATTTCGGAGAAAAACCAAAAGATGTTGCAAAGCGAGTCCTGACTGAACAATTGGACAACATAGAATATTTGGATCCAAAGTTTCTTTCCATGCAGTCTTATTTCGGGGCTCACTGGGACATTGTGTTCATTTTTGAATCCCAAGTTGAAGAAGGCAAACCGGTCCCGACCGCGAAAGCGTCATTTGCTGGAGTTTCATTTCACAATCTGAACTCACTTCCGAGAAACGAGATTGCAGAGGATCACCTCGAAGTTCTGGACGAGCTTAAGAAGGGAATCTAATTCTTACTGTACTCGTATCCTTCTGAACGCCAGCACGGCAATTCCAAAAACTGCAGCCGCAACTATTGGGAGCGTTATGACCTCGAGCGACAGCGTCGGAGTAATCGAGTTGAAGAGGCCTGCTCTAAACATGTCGGTCGTCCAGGTCAAAGGATTCCCATAACTAATCACTTGTATCGCTTTTGGCGCCTGATTTGCGGGATAGAAAACTGACGAAGTAAACAGGAACACGAAAAACGCGAAAGTTGAAACAATCTGGAAGGTTTCCGACGATCTAAGTACAACGGATAGTGCAATCGCAAAAGATCCAAACAATATCGTCCCAAGGAACAGTGCCGCTCCAACAAAGAAAACTCCCTCCAGGGTTATCTGAAGATGCGCACCCAAAACCGGTAGAGCGATGACGAATACAATTAACGAACCGGCTATACCGATGATCAGCGTTGCAAGAATGATGCTGAATATGTATTGAGCTCTGGAAAATGGTCCCATGAGTAACTGCTCGAACATCCCGTTTTTTCGATCGTACCAGAGTTGCGTTCCTGCATTAGTACCACCATTGATTACGGTAAGAGTGACGGCTCCAGCCGCTAGATATAGCTGATAGGCAACAAACTGTCCATTACCCAGATTCACTTTTCCCGCGATTCCACCGAGCCCCGGCCCCTCGACGAAGATGAAGAAAATCGGAAAAATTAGCTCGAAGAATAGCGAAGCGAAGTCGAGGTTCGCTCGCAGGTTTCTGTAGGTGAGCCTGACGTAAGTATTCAATTCGAATAGACCTCCGATTTCTTGCCATTCTCCTGATTTGAAGTCCCGACAAGACTAACGAATGCATCCTCGAGCGATGTCTCCGAAATGTAAATTGAGGTAACGTGCAAACCTAGTTTGTCAGACATTCGGTATAGCTCGGGTATGATAATTTCTGGCTTCATCGTCGACACCCGGTAAGAACCGTTCTCGGGGTCTTGGACAATCTTCGTTACGGAATCAACTTGTCGAATTTCGCCAGCCAGCTGCTCCGAGGTTCCCTCAAGAAGTTTGAACTCGATCGCCTTCGCGCTGCCGAACCGTCTTTTCAGATTCTCTGGTGAATCAATCTGAACGATCTTGCCATAGTTGATAATCGCGATCCGATTGCAGAGATACTCGGCTTCTTCGAGTATGTGGGTCGTAAAGAAGATCGTCAGCTTTTCTTTTTGCACCTTCTCCTTGAAAAAATTGAGAACCGATCTCCTCGCTATGGGATCGAGGCCGACTGTGGGCTCGTCCAGAAACAGCAAGTCCATGTCGTGCATGAATTCGCGCCCCACCTGTAATCTGCGTCTTTGCCCAGCGGAAAGATCTATGGTGGGTTTCTTCCTGAATTCCTCCATCCCAAATCTTTCAATTAATTCGGTCATTCGCTTCCTCCTCTCATCTGGCGGCATATCCCAGATGAGACCGTAGATGTCCAGGCTAGTTTCAACCTTCAATCCCTGATCAAAGCTGTCCTGTTGCTGAACCACGCCAATTTTTTCCCGGATCTTTTTTGCCTGAGATCTAAGATCGAATCCGAGTATTGAAGCTGCTCCACTGGAGGGTGGGATGAGCGTGGTGAGCATCTTTATTGTAGTGGTTTTGCCTGCGCCGTTTGGGCCCAAGAAACCGAAGACCTCTCCCCGCTTGACCTCGAAGTTGACAGAGTCAACTGCGACCTTATCGCCGAATCTCTTTGAGAGATCAGCTGTAGAAATGGCAGGCTCGGAGGAGGGCAATTATAACCGTAATTTTTCTAGCCCTCATTAAAGTAGTTCCGTTAGGGACGGAAATGGAAAGAGAAACTGAGTTTAGATATCCAAGTTCATCAATCAAAGCATTCAAAGTGTTTCGTGATTCTAATTCCTCGCTTTCCCAATTCCTTTGAAAATTCCTGCGGATCAATTGCGAGCTCCGGTGCCACAACACCATTCTTCACTTTATGTTCTGCCAAGTACTGCCCAAATATCGATCCCGCAACTCCTGTGAGGTACGCGGTGGCGTTCTTGAATCCATAGGAACCGGGAGCAGAAACGAGATCGCAACTCACGGTGCATCTCCTGTCACCACTGACTCCTCTAATAACACTCTTCAAAGCCACCCATCTCTCCAGCGATTCTCCGGTCGAGGAGTTTGCGTTGAAAAACGAGATGAGGAATTCTTTGGGCGAGACGAGCTGACCGTTAACGGGTACTTTTCGCTCTTCAGACATCATGCCCATTTCGATCAACGGCGCCAGCGTGCTAACCATTTTTTCTGAGATGCCCAATCGGAATTCTATATTCTTCACTCCCCTTCCAATTGAAGCGGGAAGCGTAGCCGGTTCGGAGTGAATCGAGTAGTGGCAGACATTTTTTCCCACTGGCTCTTCGAACTGAACTTCCTCGTCCCCGGAAAGCGGTGGCACTTCAACATAGTCTCCGTTGAGGAACTCTATCGGTTTTCTTGTGTATTCGTCAATCACTGTTGAAACCGAGAATGGAAAAACCAAACCCGTACTGCTCGACGTCTCTCTTGCTCCAGCATAGATCTTCACCGATTCAACCGACGAAAGCCCTTCAGCTGCGAGCGCACACATCACGTTTGTGATCCCCGGGCTCTCCCCTCCACCAACTACTGCCGATATTCCCCGTGCTTTCGCCTCGGAGTCCAGAGCCAACTGTTTTCGGGTAACGTGAAATAATCCTCCGAGATCGTTGTAGTTACAGCCTGACTTCAGGCACGCCTTCATCACTTGCAGGTTGTTCTCGTACCACGTCGCGTTCACGACAGCTTCGTAATTCTTCAAAATAGAGGAAAGTGACTCGAGATCAGTGACCTTTACTTTGAATGCTTGCCCCGTTTCCTTAACGAGCTCCTGAGCTCTATCAAGAAGCATGTCCCCGACGCCGAACTCTACATCCTTCCTCGTCCGGATAAGGTCCTGGACTACGGCGGAACCCATCCTGCCGGCGCCGAGAACGAAAACTCTCATTAGACGGCTACAACTTCTTCGGACTTTGACTTATCAGCTTATTCTGGAGGTATTTCAGAGAACGCCATGTTGAACGGGATGCCCTTTGACATCCGGTATGATCTTATCACGAAATAGTATGCGACCGCGCCGAAGAATAGCGCGACAATCGCTACCAGATAATAGTTGTAATTACAACTGGTCACATTTCCGGGAGCGCAGGGGAAAAGGTAGAAAACTTGGTCGTATGAGTACCAGATGACTGTAGCAAGGCTGTAGACTAGCGACACGATGCCAAGCCAGGTGATCACGGGAACTCCCGCTATCTTTCTCTTGACCGTGGCAGAAGCTTCGTAGAGCGATTTTCGATGATAGGGAAACACGATTCCAGAGATTGAAACAAACGTGAACGTCAACCCGATCGTAGCCAGCCCCGCCCATGTATACAGCGCCAACGCAGTTGATTGGAACGAGCTACCAACCCCTCCCACAAATCCACTCAAAAACGCGAGCATGACCACTCCGCCAACCAATGCGACGATCGTCGCCTTTATCGGGGTACTGAATTTCGGATTTACATCAGCTAACCACGATGGTGCGACTCGATCGAAAGAATACGCGAAGAGAATCCGGGACATTAAGATCATAGACTGGGGTGCTACGAGCATGAACCCGGAAATTATCCCGATTCCGAGGAACAAAACGAGGGGAGCATTATTTGCGAGAATGCCCGCGAACAATGTGAGATTCGGCGGTGCCCCTAGAACTCCAGTTCCAGCGTAATAGACATTGGCCGCGCCGATCAAAAAGTTGTATCCCAGTGCATAGTACGCGGTTTCCAAAATCGCGATTGTCGCAACGAATATGATCGCAAAACTTCCAAACAGCGCTTTCTTTGCGGTAGAGTTAACCTGCTTTGTTTCTCCGCCGAGATAGTTGGAAACAAAGACCCAGAATAAAACGGTGAACCACAGTGGAATTAGGAGGAGGTCACCCTGCCAATTAGATGGACTGGCACTCGTCCCGTTCAGCGCGCCAGACTGGGTCAGGTTCTGATATGCATTCGGCGTGAGATTGGCGCCGATGCTGTTTGCGTATGAGTTGAAGTTATTTTGAAACGCCGCAGGATTTGACAGCGCGATCAATAGAAGTACGACGATAATAGCCAGAGAAACGACCGCGATTGCCATTAACACATTTTGAATCCTAAAGTAGAGTCTGGGACTCGCGATAACTATGACGGCAAATATCACTAGGGCAGCGAAACCAATAGCAAAATTATTCGTGGACGTACCGAAGAGCGAGAAGAGTCCTGACGTCCAGCTAGCATGAGTCAGGGAGCCGTAAACGCTCAGAGTCTGATAGAGTCCGTTGCTTGTAAACACGGAGGCTGCATCACCAATCCAGAACCATAAGAACAGTGTGTAGCCCACAAAGTTCGCTGCAAAGCCGATTGCCGGATGTAGCACCCTGCTGGTGTAAACATAATCTCCACCGGAACGCGGCATGCTGGTGTTGAAAACATAATAGACGCCCAAGAGGCAGAGAATTCCCGGAGCGGTTAGAAGCAGACTGACCGCCGGATCGCCGCCGTAGTATGGCGCATAGACTAACGCGTAGATGATCGACCATGCGCCACCAAAAGAAACTACATTAAGAAAAACAAGATCAATCCAGTTCATCGAACGAACAAGGCCTGTAGCCTGTCTGACGAAGACTGTCGGTTTGGAGTTTCCTTTGTCCATCGGCAGGCGGACTGGGCTGGATTTATTTATCGTTTGTTTTATTGGGACTAATGACTGTTGGAACTTGTTCTAATAATTCAAGATAATTTAGAACATTATTCACCACAGTTGGTACGAATATTAGGCAGTGTAATTCTAAGAATTGGTCATGAGCATCCCAGCTGCCGCCGATAATTTGATCTTGGATGAACTAGATAAGCAGATTCTTCGAATACTGCAGGCTGATGCCAGATCTACGCGAGAGCAGATCGCCAAGAGATTGAAAATATCGAAGTCTGCCGTACACTACAGAGTAAAGAAATTGGAGAGATCCGGTGTAATAGAGGGGTATCATGCAAAACTGAATGCAGAAAAAATCGGAAAGGGGTACGAGGCGATAACTTTGATACGAGCGAAGTTTTCACCAAACTATCACGAAAAGCTCGGCGAGAGACTCGCGTCTCTCCATGGTGTATGGGCCGTGTATTTTACTTTCGGGGAAAGCGACTTTATCATCCTGACCCGAGGAGTCGACCGGGAAGACCTTCTGTCGTCGATCGAAAACCTGACAAAGATCCGTGGAATCGACAGGACGACTTCACAGCTTGTAGTGAAGACGATCAAAGAGGACACGACCCTCGATTTTTAGGTCGAGGGGTTGTTCAAAAAGTCTGTCAGTATTCGTTCAACGCTTGATCTTTTGATGTTTGACGCAGCAGAAACGTAGAGCGTCCTCTCTTCGTCGATTGGAAAGATGAACAGTTTTATCTTGTCAAAAACGATCACGCTGTAGCAGTATTTCCCGTACTGCTCGGCCCATTCGTCAACAAGTTCCCTTTTTGCCTTAAACTGCTGGATACGGACAGCTCTGAATTCGGGCGGATCTAGTGACTGAAGGCCGTCCCTCATTCCTCCATCAAGCACCTGTCCATCCGTTGAGACTATCTGCGCATAGCGGATTCTCTTGTCAAGCTTGAATAAATCAGAAATCCGCGGCATGTCGATTTTGAGTGCCAACTCTCCGGGGTACGGAATCTGTATATCTAAAGTCTATTGCTTCCGCAATCTCTTACATCTAGATATTGGTTACGATTGCCTTGAGACAGAGGGATTCCAAAAATATCAATCCTTATTACTGTAACATTACAGTAACTGTGCCGAACTCCCGTACGAAAAAGGAAGATAGAATCCATTGCCAAGCGAACCAGCTCATTCAGAGAAAGATAATTCTTCAGAGATTAGACCTCTCGACATACCTATATGCTGCGCGCAGTGTGGCAGGGGCCCGTTCGTTCTCGACTCGTTCACGGGCGAGCTCGTCTGCAGCAGTTGCGGATACGTGGTAAAAGAAAGGATAGAGGAGACCGAACAGGAATGGAATCGGTACTCGCATGAAGACGAAAAAAATTCGCCAAGCGACATTACAAAGCGAGATATCTCGACAGTAATCGGGAAGGAAAACCGCGACGCCTCCGGGAGATCCTTTGGCTCGTCAATGATGTTGGCGCTGGAGCGCATTCGCTCATGGGACAGAAGGACAAAGTTTCACTCGTCGTTCGATCTGAGCCTTGCAAAAGGACTCGCGCAGCTTGAGGGGTTTGTGGAGAGAATGCATCTGGGTAGTTCCGTCACGGAGAAAGCGGCATACATTTACAGAAAGTCGGTTGAGAAAAAATTGATTCACGGACACACCATTTCCGGGATCGTTGCGGCATCACTGTACATTGCGATAAGAGAAACCGAGACGCCTCGTACGCTGAAAGAAGTTTCGGAGATCAGCGGGATTGAACGATCGAAACTGTCCAATTGCTACCGGGTGATCGTTCGCGAACTCGATCTTCGCATCCCGGTTGTCGACCCAAGGAGGCTGCTTACGGGGATCGCAAGACGGGTCGGAGCTCCCGAGAAAACTGAAAGGGTCGCGCTCGAAATCTTGAGGCGAGCGATAGAGATGGGGGTATCTAGTGGCAAGAATCCGACCGTGATGGCAGCAACTGCTCTGTATGTCGCCGGTGTCCAGCAATCCAGCGGGATAACTCAAAAGGAACTAGAGATTGCAGCTGGAATTACTCTTCTGACGATAAGGTACCGCTCCAGAGAACTCGTAGAGGGGCTCGTGCTAGAACTACCACCAAAGTTTGTTCGTTAGATCCCTTCAACCCGCTTTACGACTTGAGGCCTGACCTTTCTCAACACACGGTACCCACAGTTGATGCATTTTATCTCGGGGAGCTGGAGCAACTCCTCCAGTGACTGCCTCGTTCCGCACCTCTCGCACTCATAGACAACCGAACCGAATACTTTCTCGCTCAATTATGCAACCACTCCTTTGCTTTTCTGACCTCGACGCTGACAAGAGAATGCGTCGAATCCTCCCAGTTCATGGTGACTTGTGCACCGGCATCCTCCAGCATCTTCTGGAGAGCGATCGCACCCTCCCTTGGAATCATCGAGTCAGATCGTCCCGCAGAGATGAACACTTTCTTTCCCGATAGGTCCGGCTTTTTCTCAGGCTTTAACGGAAGCATCGTCCGGAACAAAATCGCTCTTTCCAAGGTCGCCGGCCTGAGGAGAAGCAAGCTTGCTCCAATATTTGCCCCATTGGAATAGCCCAACCCAACGACCGAACGCGAATCAAAGCCGTACTTCTTCGAAGCCGCTGAAACGAAATCGGCGAGTTCGGCGGTCCTGAACCTCAAGTCTTCAACATCAAACACACCCTCGGCGAGACGTCGGAAAAATCGCGGCATCCCATTTTCCAGAACCTTTCCTCTTGGACTCAGTATAGCAGCTTCTCCGTCAATCATTCTTGCAAGCGAGAGAAGGTCATCCTCATCCCCGCCGGTGCCGTGGAGAGCCAAGAGAGTATTAGCGCTGTCCCGTTTTGCCGGAATGAACCTGTGGATGAACCCCAGTTCCGAATCTATCTGCCTTGTGCTCATCTGGACTCCCTCACCTTTGCAACCTTTGCGACGACTAGCGATTCCGGCGGAATGGTAACCTTCGGATATTGCGGCGGCCATGATTGTGTATTCTTGCTATCT
>Ga0116217_10004689_pt1 | contig 12136 bp, 11 predicted proteins | sample Sb_taG_6_FD_89697 | JGI IMG/M metagenome (GOLD analysis project Ga0116217, IMG submission 89697) | Peat soil microbial communities from Weissenstadt, Germany - Sb_50d_4_PS metaG | ecosystem: Environmental > Terrestrial > Soil > Wetlands > Peat | place: Germany: Weissenstadt | collected 2010-09-21 | reverse complement strand
GCGGCGTTTGAGAAATATGGCGGGCCCTGCGTGATTGTGGACTTTGGCACGGCGACAACCTTCGACTGCATTTCGAAGAAGGGCGAGTACATAGGCGGCGTGATTTGTCCGGGCATTGGGATTTCCGCGGACGCGCTGTTTCAGCGTACGTCGCGGCTGCCGCGGGTGGAGATTCGCAAGCCGGCGCGGGTGATTGGATCGAACACGGTGGGCAGCTTGCAGTCGGGGCTTTACTACGGGTATCTCGGCCTGGTCGATGGCATTCTCGAGCGGCTGGTGGATGAACTGGGTGCGGAGACTCACGTGATTGCGACGGGCGGACTGGGATCGCTGATTGGCACCGCTTCACGCTTCATTAAAGATGTGGACGAGTTTCTGACCCTCGAGGGGCTGCGCATCATATGGGATCGCAACCAGTCCTTCCGCCGCGAAGCCACGCCAAAAGCAACGAAGACGTCGGCCAAGCCCCTGGATGCCGATGCGAAACCTTGGCCCCCGCCGAAATCTTCCAAATCGCGCTGAGCCGCTTGACCCTCGGGGGCTTAAGCCCGCATTTTTGGCGGGTATTGACGGCACGGCTGAAGCCGTGCCCTACCCAAAACGGATTTCTGAAACCAGTTCTAGAGACTGTTCTTGCTTGTCGTGGAAAATTACTTCAATTACTTCACGGAAATCGAAGAGCACTATCTGCGGCGGCGGGGGACGCACCTGCTGCTTTCGACGCTCGATTGGGCTTTGATTGAGACCTGGAAAAGTGCGGGCGTGCCCTTGGAGGCTGTGCTCCGCGGAGTCGATGACGCATTTGACAAGTACGATCAGCGTCCGTCGAAATCGAAGAAGGTGAATAGCCTGGCATACTGCTCGCAGGCCGTGCTGGCTGCGGCGGAAGATATGAAGGAAGCGGCGGTGGGTGCGACGGGCGAAGAGAAAGCTCGGCGAGAGCCCGGGTTTGAGGCGGCGCAGATTGCAGCGTTCTTGCGGGAGAACGCCGAGAAGCTCGAAAAGGCGAAGCTGCCGGAGCGCGCGGGATTCGCGACTGGAGCGCTGGCACGGGAAGAAGCAGGTTCGTTACGTGAGATGGCGGAGGCCATCGAGCGTAATGGCAACAACAAGCTTCCGCGGCTGGAAGACTTAGAGCGGCGGCTGACGGTGCTGGAGGAAAAGCTGTTCGCGCTGTTGATGGCGGCGATTCCGGATGAAGATCTGGTAAATGTTCGCGCGGAAGCGGATCGGGATATTGCTCCCTACCGTCGGAAGATGACGGCGTCACAGATCGAACAGCTACACAAGCAATATGTGCATAAGCGGCTGCTGGAGCGGTGCGGAGTGCCGCGGTTGAGTTTGTTCTATATGCACTAGCGTAGGGACAGCCGCCCTCGGCTGTCCAGACGGGGCGAAGCCCCGCGGTGCTCTTGAGTGCAAGGTTGGACAAACGAAACATCAGGCGAACTGCGCTCGCCCTGGACAGCCGAGGGCGGCTGTCCCTACGCTAAAACAGCATGCTTCTTTCCATCGAAAAACTAATTTACGGCGGTGACGGGTTGGCCCGCACGCCGGTCGGCGCGGACGGGCGGAATATGGCGGTGTTTGTGCCGTTTGTGTTGCCAGGGGAGCGGGTTGAGGCCGAGATCCGGCAAGAGAAGCCTGGGTTCGCGCGCGGCTCGGTGGCGCAGCTAATCGAAGCGTCGCCTGATCGCGTCGAGGCGCGGTGTCCGTACTTCCGACAATGCGGCGGATGCCACTACCAGCACATTCCCTACGAGCGGCAACTGGAGTTCAAGGCTGGAATTCTGCGCGAGACGCTGCAGCGGATTGCAAAGATAAAGATCGAGCTGGAATCCGAGATTCGCCTGCATGCTTCTCCTCCCTGGAACTATCGCAACCGGACGCGGCTGCAGGTGCAGACTGCGCCCGAGTTTCCACCCCAGACCGGCAAAACCGGCCGTTCTGGGGACCCCGGATTTGCGCTGGGGTATTTCCGGTTCGGCTCGCGCGAATTTCTTCCGGTGCGCGAATGTCCGATCAGCTCGCCGCTGCTCAATCAAGTGATGGCGCGGCTGCTCGAGCTGCGCGGATTGAATTGCCCGGCGGCAGTTAAGAGATTGAGCTGTTCGCGGACGCGGCGGATGAGCGTTTGCTGGCCTGGGCATTCTGTGGGCGTGAGGCGGACCAGAGAGATCTATTGCGCTGGGCGGAGGCGCTCGAGCGCGAGTTGCCGGAAATCACCGGCGTGACGTTTTTCTCTTCGCGGAGACGATCCTCGGGACGCGGATCTTCGGAGCGACGACTGGAAGATGAGGCGCCGATCGACCTGAAATCGCTGGCGGAATCGGGCGCCAAGGCAATTCGCTATCGAACGAAGAACCACGAGTATCAGGTCAGCGCGGGAGCCTTCTTCCAGGTAAACCGTTATCTGGTGGACGAACTGGTTTCGGTCGTGACCGGCAATGCGCGCGGGGACGTCGCACTCGACCTGTATGCCGGAGGGGGGTTCTTTTCAGCGGCTTTGGCGCGGAGTTTTCATCACATTTTTGGTGTAGAGCCGTCACTGACATCGCACGCCGACTTTGTGCAGAATGTGCCTGCGAACGTGAAAGCGGTCGGCGCGCGAACCGAGGACTACCTGCGAAGCCGGCCGGTGCGAAAAAGACCTGACTTGGTCGTCCTGGACCCTCCCCGCACCGGTGCCGGCAAGTCGGTGATTCGTTCTCTGGTGGAACTCGGAGCGCCCCGTGTCCGATATGTTTCGTGCGAGCCGGCGACGCTGGCGAGGGATATCGCTGCCCTCTTGGCCGCCGGCTACCACATCGAGGAAGCACACTTATTCGATCTCTTCCCTGAGACGTTTCACATCGAATCGGTGATGCTGCTGGCACGCTGACCGCTTTCACGTCGCCCAGTTCCTCCTGGAAGACGGGTGGGTGGAGAGGGCCCTGGCGCAGGCAACACACGCGCCGGGGCCCCGCTCGTCCTCCCGTTTGCGCAGGGTTGAGCCGCACGTTCTCGGGCACGAAGCAATAACGAACCAAAACGGGGCCGATTCTCCCTGGGACCAACAGAAGAGGCTGCGGGAAAGTCAAACGCACCGCGAAAAGGGAAGGGCACGACTTCCAGTCGTGCCGCAAGCAGCGCAAAACCGCCGCGGCTTCAGCCGCCGAGGTGAGCTTTTGAAACCGATGCGCAAAATCTCACCGCCGGGAACTTATTTCGTAACCTCGATCACCTGGCAACGAAGAAGTCTGTTCGTAGCCGAACCGATGGCACGCCTTTTCCTGCAAACTCTCTACTCGTATCGCCGCCAAGGAAAATTTCAGCTTCACGCCTTTGTGCTCATGCCCGAGCATTTTCATTTGCTGCTGACACCAACGGAGATCGCGCTGGAACGTGTCATGCAATTCGTCAAAGGTGGGTACTCTCATGCCGTGAAAGAACGACTGGGAAACGGGATTGAGATCTGGGAACGAGGGTTTACGGACCATCGGATACGGGATGCGGAGGACTTTGAACATCATCAGATCTACATTCATCAGAATCCAGTCGAAAGGAAATTGGTTGCGCAGCCGTCGGAGTTTCGTTATTGCTCGGCGTTTCCGGGATTCAAGCTGGATACTTGGCCCTCAGCGGCTGAAGCCGGACTTCTTTCTTCGGCGTGATGGCACGACTGAAGTCATGCCCTTCCCTTTTTAGGTGGCGACTTCGACTCTTCTGCGCCGGGGTAGAAGCGTCCACCCTACATCGAGCTAGAGAATGATGCGCAACCACAAGCCACCACGGCAGCCGTTGTTCTGGGCGGCGGTGGCATTTTCACTCGGTCTATGGACGGGCGTGCGTGCCTGGCGGCCGCCGTCGTGGTGGGTGATCGCGGTAGTGGCCTTCGTTTTCGCGGCGTCATGGTTTCTTCCGAAGCGAGCCTGGCTGGCCAAGGCGCTATCTTTGGGCGCGTGGTTTCTTCTGGGCGCTTTTCTGATTCAGGTTCGCGGTCAGCGGCCGGACGACTCTCGGCAGGATGACGCTAGGATTCTTACCCTGGCGGATGGCCGTGCAGTCACACTCACGGCGCGTGTGATGCGGGAGGGATATGCACGGGCCGCGGGGCCACGGTCGATTCGTGAATCCATTGATGTGGAGACGGAGGAGATCGCGAGCCAGGGCGAAAGCTGGCCGGTGCGGGCTGGGGTGCGGCTTACGATTTACGAGAAAGTAGAAAATCCCGAGGCGGTGGAGCGCCGGGAAGATCGGGCCATTGGATCATCGGGTCATCGGGTGATCTTTGATGACCCGACGGCCCGATCACTCGATGACCCGATCCTTCCCCTCTCTCCACTTGCCCTCACCTACGGCACGCGCGTTCAGATTCGCGCGAAGCTGCATCCGGCGCGCAATTACCGCAATCCCGGAGCCTTCGATTATGAAGGCTATCTGCGCGACAACGGCATCAGCGTGCTGGGGTCGGCGGAGGCAAAAGACATTGAGCGGCTTCCAGGGTTTTCTGGCAGCCGGATTGAACTCTGGCGGACGCGCGTCCATGCGAGCATCGTGGCCAAAATTCACCAACTGTGGCCCGCGTCGCAAGCCTCGCTCATGGATGCCATGGTCCTCGGCGAAGAATCATTCCTGCGCAATGCGACGCGCACCGAGTACCAGCGCTCGGGCACCTATCACGTGCTGGTTGTTTCCGGAATGAACCTGAGCATACTGGCGTTTGCCATTTTCTGGACGCTGCGTCAGTTTCGCGTCGATCCGGCGGTCGCGGCCATCACGACGGTCGTGGTCTCGTTCGCATACGCATTCGTAGTGGGAGTCGGGCCGCCGGTGTGGCGCGCCGCGCTGATGCTGGCGACATACTTGGGCGCGCGTCTGCTGTATCGCGAACGCAACATGATGAACGGCATTGGCGCGGCGGCACTGGGAGTTCTGATCGCCGATCCGCACGCCCTGTTTGGCGCCAGCTTTCAGTTGACGTTTCTCGCGGTCTTCATCATCGCGGGCATCGGCTCGCCGATTCTGGAGCGGACAACGTTGCCCTACGCGCGGGGTTTACGGCTGTTGCAGGCTGCAAGCTACGATCTGCACGTCGCTCCCGAGGTGGCGCAGTTCCGGCTCGATCTGCGGATGATCGGAGTGCGGCTGGCGAGATTTGTCGGCAACCGCCTTGGCCTCGCACTGCCCGCGATCTTCATGCGTGTGGCAATTGGTCTGGGCGAATTGACCTTCATCTCGGCACTGATGCAGGCGGGACTGGCGCTGCTCATGGCCTACCACTTCCATCGCGCGACCACCATGGGGATGCCGGCCAACCTGGCGGTGATTCCGCTCACCCAGGTGCTGATGCCCGCCGCCGCCGCCGCCGTCGGCTTGGGATACATCTCGAGCACGCTGGCCAAGCCCGCGGTTTGGATTTCAGGCCTCGCCCTCCAGGGAATCGCGGGAACGGTGCACTGGCTGGGCGGCGCCCAAGTCATCGGAACATCGATCGCCGACCTGCGGGTGGCCATGCCCTCGCTCACCATGATATTGGCTTCGATCGCCGCGCTGGCGCTCGCCATGCTGGCGGCGCAGATCCGTCGCACGCGCCTGGCCGCTTTCGCTTCCGTGGTGTTGCTTTTCGGAGTTGCGGTCTGGATTGCGTTTGTCCCCTCTCGTCCTCACCTTCGCGCCGGCGTGATGGAGATGACTGCCATTGACGTCGGACAAGGCGATTCCATTCTGCTGGTCACGCCCGAGGGCCGCGCCCTGCTCATTGATGCCGGAGGCCTGCCGCAGTGGATGCATTCGGACTTTGATCTCGGCGAACAGGTAGTCTCTTCTTATCTTTGGAATCGAGGCATAGACCATCTCGACGTGGTCGTGATCACGCATCCTCATGCCGATCACCTCGGCGGGATGCCCGCGGTAATTGCAACCTTCCACCCGCGAGAACTCTGGCTGAGTATCGACAAGCCCGTGGGAGAATTGCTGCTGATCGTTGCACAAGCCCAAAGAGCGGGAATGGAAGTCTCAGTAAAGAAAGAAGGCGATGCATTCGATTACGGCGGCGCGCATTTTCACATGCTCGCTCCCGGACGCGACGAAATCACCGGGTCGATGCGGCCGAACGACGATTGCCTGGTGTTTACGGCCACTTTTGGCGGGACGACCGCTTTGCTCGAGGGAGACGCGGAACGTCCGGCGGAACAGCGCGTCGTGGAAGAGCATCCGGAGGCGATGCTGCTGAAGGTCGCGCATCACGGAAGCGCAAGCGGAACTTCTGCCGATCTGCTCTCAACCGTTCATCCGCGCTATGCGGTCATTTCCGTCGGCGCGCGGAATGTGTACGGACATCCCCGGCGCGAAGTGCTGGAGCGGCTGCAGCACGCCGGTGTAAAAACCTACCGCACCGACGCGCAGGGCGCGGTCAGTTTTTACCTGGACGGCAAGTCCGTGACTCCGGAGGTCGCGCTCATCCACTGATACCCTCACCCAGTGATATCGGCGGTCTCGTCGTCGAGGGGCGGCAATTTACGGTACGCCTCGATAATCTTCTCGGCTTCGGGCGCGTCTTCTTCGCGCACAAGAATGACCGTTCCACCGACGCCGGGAAACGCATCCTGGACCGCGTCAATGGATTTCAGGTCCGAGTCGATGCCGGCAGATTCAAGCAAGCCCTGCACGACGATGGCTTCGTTTTCCTGCTCCGTGTCAAAAATCTTGACAAGTTTCTCGTTGGGCTCCGGTTGCGGCACGGGGTTAGTCGGCTCTGGCATGCGTCCTCCGTAAGACTGGCTGTTAACAGATTACGGCAGTCACTATACCCCTGTCTTGCGGGTCACAAAAGTGTACCGCCAAGGGCAGTTTGATTCGCGGGCGGAAGCTGGCACAATGACGACTGGGCGCAACGCGGGGGACGCGGTCAACATCCAATAAGCACGGGGGCAGCATGGAAGTTCAACGGGCCGAACCGCCAAGCGGAGAACACAATGAGCGCATGGAAGAGGCCCGAAGACTGCGGCGCCTGCAGGTGATGATGAGCATGGTGATGTCGGTGATCAGCCAGGATCCCGATCTGACGCTGGAAGAGGCGGCAGAGATGGCCGCGAATGCCCGCCGTGCCGCCCTGAGCCTGTTTCCCACTAAAGAGCTTGCCTACGATCTTCTCTACCGGCCGCGGCTGCAGCGGCTGATGAATGAACGCTTCCGGCTGCAGTAAAAACTAGCTAAAAGCTATCTCATAAATCGTTTTGGGTAGGGCACGGCTTCAGCCGTGCCGCTAGGAGCCAATAAAGAAGCGGGCTTTAGCCCCTGAGGGATCCGGCGGTTTACTCCTTCGGTTCATTATGCGATGGCTTCTGGAAACTATCGAAGCACAGTCGCCTTCTTACCAGTTTGGTCCAAACCTCCGTTTCCATGATTGACAGTTGCTTGCGGCGGCGTAAGCTTTACCAAGTTCAAAAGCAGAAGTCCCGAGGTCCTCTCTCATGCGGAAATTCGTGTATAGCAGGCCGTTCAGCGCCGCGTTTGTAGGCTTGTTTTTCTGTGCCGTGGCGCTCGCGCAAGATCCCACCAAGGTCGAACCAACGCATTACAAGCTGGCTTTTGAGAATGAGTATGTGCAGGTGGTAAACGTCCACTATGGGCCGCATGAGAAGTCGGGTCTGCACGCGCATATGGGAGGCGTGGTCGTCGTTCTCACTACCGGGCATCTCCGGTTCACGGATGAAAACGGCAAGACACAATAGGTGTTTGCCAAACCGGGCGAGCCCCGGTGGTTCCCGCCCTTCAAGCACAAAGTGGAAAACCTCGGGGAAACTGCCTACAGCGCCATCTATATCGGGATCAAAAACAAGCATCTAGCCAGCGAGGCCAGCATGAAAGCCGGACCATCGGAAATGGATGAGCAGACGAAGAAGCTCGTGGCGGAGGCCCTTCTGGCCGCGGCGAAGTGAGGATGGCGGAGCCCACTCATCGCAAAGAACGCGATGAGCGGAGCACCAAAGATTGCCGGGACCACCCGCCACCAAGGACACCGAACTGTTTCCCCTGCGCCCGAAACTATAGCTGAGCTAGTACATCACTGGCAGCTCCCCGCGTTCGCGAAGAGCGAAGTAGCAGTTTGCGGCTCCTTCTGGTTTCGTGTTATTTGGAACGCGCTTTTTCCGGAGGTCTGGCAGATCGTCAGGGAACCCCATGAATTCCTGATATAGGTCTGGATCGGACGTCCTGAGCATTTCGAGGTTTTGCATCCAGCGACGGCGATAGCCCACGTTCTTGTCACTATCCAATCCCAAAATTCGTTTGAGCTTCTTGCCATTATCGTTCAGAGCCTGGACGTGCCCGTCAGACAGAATGCGCAGACAATCGCCAAACGCCACTTCGCACGGATTCGGAACACCAAGGACTGCGTTCTTCGCCTCATTGCAGGTTGCACACACATAGAGCAGGTTTACGTACTCGCATTTTCCGCCCTCATCTTCGGCAACTGGAATGGAATGGTCGATGTGAAAGGTCGCACCTCGTCCATACCACCGCTCCCGATGAAGACAGTACACACACCTGAACGTAAACTCATCGCGGAGCCAATCGCGATAGCTGTCGTAATCTTGGTAGCCCACTGGGCCATGCCGTCTCGTGTGCAGCTCGGTTGGATACTCAAATCCCATCATCTGGGGATGTCTTTGCCTTTCGTAACGCTGGAAAACAGCTTGTCCTCGAGTTCGTCAAGCACATGGGTAGGGCGTGGGGCCACCTTGTCTATGTGATAGTCGGCATAAGCCTGCAACGCGTCGAGACGGGCCTGTTCCCCAGTGTTCAGGTTGCCTTTAATGTCCCTGTCGATCAGCTTGCCGCGTTCACGGTTTGTGGCCGGCCAATCTTCTTCGAACTGAAGGAAATCGGAAAAACTTAACCGACCCGCGAGTTCTTTTGGCAAATATGCGGCCTGTACGAACGGCACGCCAACCCGCTTGCAGTCGGTGAATAGCCCAAGCAAACTTTGCTCTAGATCGAGTGGTAGTGAATACAGTTTTAGAACTTCGCTGTCCACCCGCAGCAAAAGCCCCTGAAGCGTTGCCCGGTCCGTTTCGGACGAGGCAGATTCAAGATACGCGGTTGCCGCACGTTCTACGCCTTCGAACAAGCTCTTCTTCGGGACCGGTATCTTCCGCATGTCACCGACGATGTTGTGGCGTCTGCCTAGGTGCGAAAATGCGTATGCGTTCGCGATCGGTGAGTTCAGCAGCGCCCAAAGCGTCTGGAGCGAATATGAGGACTTTGTAGGACGGACCGTAATAAAATTGCTCGTGACCGGGTGCCCCTGTTTGTCAATGAGTGCTTTCAATCGCCAAGGGCCGCGACTTGCGGGGGCATAGTTGAGGAGCACTTGCGGGGTGCCGACCGTCGCCCCACTTACCGCCCGGCGAATCACGAACGGGTCCAAGTTCATCCAGTAGAGCTTAGGCAACTCCTGCAAGTAAAGGCCGCTGTCGAAGAACACAAAACCACGATGACTCCCTGAGAAATGTTCGTCTGAATATGTCGTGCTTCCAGATGGTAGGTCCTTCCCACGATATTCGAGCCCTCGCCCGACGTCAGCAACATCGACGAGTGTGGGATTGCCAGCACATGCACTCCAGACCTCCTCCAGATCGGGGAGTCGTAAGGAATATGATTGGTCCATTGAGAATCGTGATTGGAAAATAGCCCGTGTAGTCGAGGCGGTGTAGTCTGACCGGAAGGACTGAACTTCACGTTCGCGAACACGGCGATAGCGGACCTGGTTTTGGCCGCTTGCTTTCCTGCGACGTCCAACGAGAACCGCCGACTCGGCGCCAGAGAACGCAAACACTTTGTCGGGGAAAAGGCAGATTTCCCTTAGCTCATACTCGCGGATGAGAAACTCGCGCAGATCACGGGCGTTGTCGCTGTGCAGAAGAGTTTGAGGTAGAACAACGCCGAAGACTCCACCCTCCGGCAAATGTGGCAGCGCCCGCCACAGCATCTCGGCGGATTTGTTGAGGAAGCGAACCTCCGACCCTTGCTTCCGATAAGACTGTCGTTCGGCTGGCGTGAAGTTGTCAAAAGGGGGATTCGCTAGCAGGATGGTATTTTTCTTTGCCTGCTCACCCAGCCGGTTATCGAGAAACATGTCCTGCTCCTGCGGCTTTACATCCCAGCCGTCGGGATTCGGAATGTCGGTGAGCGTTAGCGACAAGCGGGCCAACTCAAGGGCAAATGAATCAATGTCTGTGCCGTGCAAGCGGCTTCGCAGGTATGGCCCGCGCTTGCTTGGCATCACCTTTTCAGCCGGCAACAACTCCGTCAGCAAACGCATCGCGGACACGAGAAATGCCGCGTGCCCGCAAGCTGGCTCATACACGCTCCGTTCGTTGACTGGAATCTCCTCTACCCAGTCGGCAAGGTTGCCCACGACATAGTCAACAAGATACGATGGCGTGCTGTGCGTTCCGAGGTCTGACCGTGTCTCCTTTGAAATCAGGGCGTTTTCGTACACATAGGCGAGGGCTTCCGTCGTTGTCAAGATCAAACTGCTGAATTGGCTGATTGTACGGGCCGATTCGCGCAGTGCTTCAAGCTTCCTCTTTGACCCGACTTCAAGCGGCTGCGCGCCGTAATGATTCGCTACGCGACGGAAGACCTCTTCCACATCGCGCAGATCCAGGTTCTCAAAGCTTTCGACATGCTTGTCATGCAGAATCTTTCCCGAAACAAGCCAGAAGACCGTTTGTAGCAACCAGTGGCCCTGTTCGCTAGTAACCTCTTCCCAACCCAGCGAACGCTTTAGCTCGGACACATTCTGCTCAATCAGTCTCCCAAGGGACTTGCCGACTTCTTCTTCGACAAGGGGCATCAGCCCTAGGTCGACGAAGCCGAGCTGGTACGCCGTTTGAAAACGCCCCCAAGTCTTTGCCCGGTAAACTGCATCGGGCTTGAACTCGTCCTGATGGCTTTGGAAGAATTGCGCGACGTTGTTTGCCGGGATGCTCTCCAGGTATTCCGCTGTCGTGGCCCGCTGCTTCCACCATTGGAGGGTATCCTGAAAACAGACAAAGACAAGCGGCGCCCCAAGAGGCCTGCAAGCCTCAACGGCCAATCGAAGATCAGTTGTTGCTGAAAGCACAGCCACGCACGCCGAACGAGAGTCTGTCGGGGGCTGGGCGAACCCGACAAGCGGTATCGTCCGATCAACTCCAAAGCTGAAATCGCTTCGGAGCATGTCTGCTCGGTACCCGCACGCAAGGAGGGGATATTTGATGGAATCCGGTTTCAGCGAAACGGCAACGATTGTGAGTTCCTCCTTACCTTTTCATTCCGACCGATCCCCCTTTTGGAGTGACACCCTCGGCCCAAGGCCCCGGAAGATTCGGCCAACCAACGCGTGATTATCGCATTCTTAGCCTTAGCACCGGACCGCATTCTCGTTGCACCCTGGGTACCCCCGGCAGACTCGTGACAAACGCCCCAGCACCGCCCTGGGACGCAGAAGTCTCATGCCCGTGCAACCGTAGGCGAATATTTAGCGAAAGTCAAGCTTGTCGACCAAAGCTGAGGTTTCTCAGACGGACCGTCGCGCTAAGCACAAAAGCCAAAATGGTCCCCTCCCACCCGTGTAGAATTCGTTGCCCGCCCAGCTGACCTTTTTTCATCACAACCAACCGGTGAGCGCCATCACAGACTCCCAACCCGCCCGATGCGACAATACTCTTCTGATTGGGGCAGTTAGAGGTGGGCCCGTCAACCAAGACGGCCCTCGAAGCTGCCCCAAACCCATTTTCAGCGCTCTTTGACAACTTAAGTCCTTATTCCTTAATACTTTGAAGTTAAGTCCTTATTCTTGAATACTTTAACGCAAATCTGGGGGGGGGGGGGACAGTACCAAATGGTTACTACCCTAAGAACAACTATAAAAATCAGCTTAGTCCACCTCGAAAACAGCATCTACTTCTCGATCCTCTGCAGGCGAAACAGCAGCGTGCCCCATCCCAGCTTGGCGCGCATTTGCACCGGCGTGTGACTTGGATCCTCCGAGTACCATACCCACACCTTGCCCTTGGACTGCAGCGGGCCAGAGGTAGCTTCGGCCGTCACCAGCACGGCCGAGAATGTTCCGGCCGGCACTTTGATCTGCTCGCGCTTGTCCACG
>Ga0116217_10004686_pt1 | contig 12146 bp, 8 predicted proteins | sample Sb_taG_6_FD_89697 | JGI IMG/M metagenome (GOLD analysis project Ga0116217, IMG submission 89697) | Peat soil microbial communities from Weissenstadt, Germany - Sb_50d_4_PS metaG | ecosystem: Environmental > Terrestrial > Soil > Wetlands > Peat | place: Germany: Weissenstadt | collected 2010-09-21 | reverse complement strand
TCGCTGCACGAGCGCTTGGTCGCGGTCGGCCTTGAACTCCTTCAGGCGTTGCACCTGCAGGTGCTCGGACTCCGGGTCGACGCGCAGCAGGTCCGGCACCTCGATGTCGTCCTCCTTGTAGGCGTTGACGCCGACGACGATGTCCTGGCCGATGCGGTAGCGCTCCTGGTAGCCCCACGCGGACTCGTCGATCTCGCCGGTGATGAACTCGATCGCGCCCACCGAGCCGCCGAGTGCGTCGACCTTGGCGATGAGCTCGTTGGCGCGCTGTTCGATCTCGTCCGTGAGCGACTCCACGAAATAGGAGCCGGCGAACGGATCGACCGTGTCGGCTGCGCCGGACTCGTGCGCGAGGATCTGCTGGGTGCGCAGCGCGATCTTGGCGGCGCGCTCGGTGGGCAGCGCGAGCGCCTCGTCGAAGCCGTTGGTGTGCAGCGACTGGGTGCCGCCGCAGACGGCCGCGAAGCCCTGCAGGGCGACCCGCACGATGTTGTTCTCGGGCTGCTGCGCGGTCAGCGTGACGCCCCCCGTCTGGGTGTGGAAGCGCAGCATCGTCGCCTTCGGGTCGCTGGCCCCGAAGCGCTGGCGCATGATGTGCGCCCACATGCGCCGGGCGGCGCGGAACTTGGCCACCTCCTGGAAGACGTTGTTGTGGCCGTTGAAGAAGAACGCCAGGCGCGGCGCGAAGTCCTCGACGGACAGGCCCCTGTCGATCGCCGCCTGCACGTAGGCGATCCCCGAGGACAGCGTGAAGGCGACCTCCTGCACGGCGGAGCAGCCCTTCTCGCGGAAGTGATAGCCGGAGATCGAGATCGTGTTCCACCTGGGTACGCGTTGATGACAGTACTCGAACAGATCGGTCGTCAGGCGCATGGTCGGCTCGGGCGGGTAGATGTAGTTGCCGCGGGCGATGTACTCCTTGAGCACGTCGTTCTGGGTGGTGCCGCGCAGCTTCTCGCTGGGCACGCCCTGCTCCTCGCCGACCAGCTCGTACAGGAGCAGCAGGCAGGCGGCGGGGGCGTTGATGGTCATCGACGTGGACACCTGGTCCAGGGGGATGCCCTGGAAGGCGGTGCGCATGTCGTCGATCGTGTCGATCGCCACGCCGGTGCGCCCAACCTCGCCGAGGCAGCGCGGGTTGTCGGAGTCCAGCCCCAGCTGCGTGGGCAGGTCGAAGGCCATCGACAGCCCGGTCGAGCCCTTGGAGAGCAGGTAGCGGTAGCGCTCGTTTGACTCCTTGGCGGAGGCGTAGCCGGCGTACTGGCGCATCGTCCAGATCTGCTTGCGGTACATCTCGCGGTGCACTCCGCGGGTGTAGGGGAACTCTCCGGGCTCACCGAGGTCGAGGTTCGCCGGGAGGTCGGCCTCGGTGTAGAGCTCTGCGATCTCGACGCCCGAGTCGGTGAACCGGCGTGGATCGTCCGCGCCCACGATCGGCGCGACGGTCAGGTGCTCGTTGTCGTTCTCGGGCGCGTCGGCGATAGCCATGAGCGGATGATATGGACCTCTCCCTGCGGGCACCGCCGTGCGCGCCGGTCAGGGGCGAGTCCGCGTGGCCCCCGCCGGCCCCCGCAGCCGCCGTGGCGCGTGCGCGGGCCGAGGATCGCGCTTGCAGGACGGCGCCTCCGGATGCGCCTGGGGTATCCTGCGGGCCGTGGCAACCTGCCTGGTCACCGGAGGCGCGGGATTCCTGGGATCGCATCTGTGCGACGAGCTGCTCGCGCGCGGCAACCGCGTGATCTGCGTGGACAACTTCGAGACGGGGTCGCTCGCCAACATCGAGCACATCCGCGACCCCGACCTGTTCGCGCACGTGGGGGTGGACATCATCGAGCCGTACTTCATCGAGGAGCCGATCGACTTCGTCTATCACCTCGCGTCCCCCGCCTCGCCGATCGACTACCTGCGGCTGCCGCTGCACACGCTGAAGGTCGGCTCCTACGGGACCCATCACACGCTTGGACTGGCCAAGGCCAAGCGCGCCCGCTTTCTGATCGCGTCGACGAGCGAGGTCTACGGCGATCCGCTGGAGCACCCGCAGTCTGAGAGCTACTGGGGCCACGTCAACCCGATCGGCCCGCGCGGCGTCTACGACGAGGCCAAGCGCTACGCGGAGGCGCTGACGATGGCCTACCACCGCCAGCAGGGGGTGGACACGGCGATCGTGAGGATCTTCAACACCTACGGCAGCAGAATGCGCCCGCACGACGGCCGCGCGATCCCCACGTTCCTGCGCCAGGCCCTGGCTAGCCGTCCGATCACCGTGTTCGGTGACGGCAGCCAGACCCGCTCGTTCTGCTACGTGACCGATCTCATCCGCGGGATCATCGCGCTGGCCGAGTCCGGCTACCACAACCCGGTGAACGTCGGCAACCCCGACGAGTTCACGCTGCTCGAGCTGGCGGAGACCGTCAAGGAGCTCACGGGCTCGAGCTCGGAGATCGTCTACGAGGCGCTGCCCGTCGATGATCCCAAGCAGCGCAAGCCGGACATCGCGCTGGCGCGCGAGATGCTCGGCTGGTCGCCGGAGGTGTCGCTGCGTGAGGGGCTGCAGCGCACGATCGAGCAATCGGGCGTAGAGCTGCTCATCGGTGGCGGCGCTCACTGACCTCGCCCAGGGCCCGGCGGCGTGCGCGGCAGGCCGCGCAACCGCTCTGTATGCGAGCCTGAGGTGTTGTGAACACTGATATGGGACCAAGTCGGTCGGCAACGCCCACCCCGTCCTCCCAGCGCGTGCGCACTGCCTCGGCGGCCCCCCTCACCGCGCGGCCCGCGCCGGCCAGGCCAGCGCACTCAGAGGTGACGCGGCCCGCGGAGCTCTCCGATCGCGACATCCGCCGCAAGCGCCCGCCGCTGATGTCGTTCCTGCTGCGCATCGACACCGCCCGGCGCTTCGCGCGCGTGGTTTCGCTGCTCGCCCTGGATTTCGCGGGTGTCTCGCTGGCCCTGTTCACCGCGCTGGTCCTCAAGGAAGCCGTCCACGGTAGCGTCGCTCCGGCCGATGCCCTCCATGGCACCAAGCAGTTTCTGGCGTTCGCCTACCTGCTCACGGCACTGCTGTTCGCACGCTCCGGCCTGTACGCCGCGCGGGCGCTGCGCCCCGGGCTGTCACGGATCGTGGCGTCGCTGTTCCAGGTGAGCCTCGTCGCGCTCATCTTCGCGGTGGTCAGCGGGGAACACTTCTCCAGCTACTACATCTTCTGGGGCTCGCTGGGCTTTGCGTTTCTATACGTCTCATCGCTGCGGGCGGCGTATGAGTGGCTCACAGGCGTGGCGCTGCGAGCCGCCGGCTACCAGCGCCGTGCGGTGCTCGTGGGCAGGGGCAAGCACATCGGCGACGTTGCTCGTGCGCTCGGCGATGTGCCCCATTCGCCGATCCAGGTCGTCGGCTTCCTCTCGCCCCATGCGCTGCCCGCCAACGGGGTCAAGCCCCTCGGCTCGCTGGATGACCTGGAGGCGGTGCTGGCCGGCGAGCGGATCGACGAGGTGATCATCGCCGATCCCGACTTCCCCCAGGACGACGCGGTCGAGCTCGTCGACCAGTGTCACAGGCGCGGGGTCAGGGTGAGGCTCGCGCCGTCCACGATGGAGATCCTGATCAACCGCGCCGAGTTCCTGCCCGGGCAGTCGGTGCCGCTGTTCGAACTGGGCCCGCCGGTCTTCGAGGGCATTGACTTCGCCCTCAAGCGCACCTTCGACATCGTCGGCTCGACGCTGCTGCTGGCCCTGCTCAGTCCGCTGCTGCTGGCGATCACTGTGGCCGTGCGCCTGACCTCGCGGGGGCCGGTGGTGTTCCGCTCGACGCGCCGCGGGATCGGACAACGTCCGTTCGCGTGCTTGAAGTTCCGCACGATGTACACCGACGCCGAGGAGCGCCAGGCCGACCTGGAAGAGCTCAACGAGGCCTCGGGTGCGCTGTTCAAGATCCGCGAGGACCCACGCCTGACCCCCGTCGGGCGCATGCTGCGGCGCTTCTCGCTGGACGAGCTGCCGCAGCTGGTCAACGTGCTCCGCGGGGAGATGTCGCTCGTCGGCCCGCGCCCGCTGCCCGAGCGCGACTACGCGATGCTGGAGGACTGGCACCGCAAGCGCTACCTCGTGCTCCCGGGGATCACCGGTCTGTGGCAGGTCTCGGGTCGCTCGGAGCTCGACTTCGACGACCTCGTGCACCTGGACTTCATCTACCTCGAGCGCTGGTCGGTGGCGCTCGACCTGACGATCCTGCTGAAGACGATCCCCGCCGTATTCCTGCGCCGCGGCGCCTACTGAGTCCCGAGGCCGTCGATGCCCCCCGCCCCGGCCGGGCGCCGACGCCGGGTCCGGCCGGCCGAGCGCTGCCCGTCGAGGGCGGTGAGCGACCGCGCATACACGCCCCAGGTCATGCGTGCGGCGTCCTCCCAGCTCCACGTCGGGGGAGATGGCGCCGGGCGCGTGGCGGATTGGGCGGCGGCGATCAGCGCGTCCAGGTCGCACGGCGCCACGAACTTGGCGCGGTCGCCCAGGACCTCGCGCAGGGCGGGCACGTCGCAGGCCACCACCGGCGTGCCGCAGGCCAGCGCCTCGACGGCGGTCAGGCAGAAGCCCTCGCTCTCGGAGGGGATCACCAGCGCGTGGGCGCCGCTGTAGATGGCGGCCAGCTGCTCGTCGGTGACCTGGCCGGTGAGCAGCACGTCGGGGAGCTCGTGCGCCCACGGCCGGGTCGGGCCGACGAGCACCAGCGGCAGCTCGCGACGTGTGGCCGCGAGCTTGGCGATGTGCTTGCCCGGGTCGGGGTGCTGCAGCCCGCCGACCCAGACCAGGTAGCGCTCGGGCAGCTCAAAGCGCTCCCGGGTCGCCGCTATCTCCTGCGGCGTTCGCCTGTACATCGACGTATCGGCCGCCTCGGGGATCACCACGACGCGCTCGCGCTCCAGCCGCAGGTGCGCGACCGCATCGCCGGCCACGGTCTTGGTCGGAACTATCACGCTCACCGCACGCTGGACCGCCAGGTGGCGCAGGCGCAGGCGCATGCCGCTGCGCAGGAGCTCGCTGCGGCGCTTCAGCGGCGCGAGGTCGTGGAGCGTGACCACCATCGGACACGGACTGTGCAGCATCGCCCCATCCATCCAGGGCGAATGGAAGACCTCGGGACTGCGCGAGCGGACGGTCGCCGACGGACGGTCGGTCTCGAGCAGCTCATCCTCGGCGGGGGCCGTCGAGCGCAGGGCCTTCAGCAGGCAGCGCGAGTAGCGTCCGACGCCGCTGGGGTCGGAGACGGGACGGCTGTCGAAGGCAACCTTCACGGATTGCCCTCCACCTTCGCCTCGCTCCCCAGAATGCGCACCACGCCAACATATTCGCTTTGCGAACAGATGGATAGAGATGAGAGCCGCGATGCACGTAAGCAGCGGCCCGCCCGTCCGTCCGTGTGCGCGGGGCGACCTCGCCGCGTGGGCCGCTCTAGCCTACGCGGGGATGCCATCGCGCGAGTACCACGAAGCCCTCTGGCAGGGGGTGCGCGAAGGGCTCGAGCCGTCTGACCTCGCCGCGCGCAGCCGCTTCCTGCTCAGGCACGTGGCGGCTGGCGATCGCGTCCTGGACGTCGGCTGCGGCGAGGGGGGATTCGCGGCCGAGCTCGCGCGGGCGGGGGCGCGTGTGGTGGCGATCGACGTCGCCGAGGAGCCGTTGCGGCGCGCGCGCGCGTTGCATCCTGACCTGGATCTGCGCCTCGTGGACGGCGAAGGAGCGTGGCAGCTGCCGGATTCGAGCTTCGACGTGGTCTGGGCCGGTGAGGTGATCGAGCACGTGGCCGACACCGCCGGCTGGCTGTCGGAGGTGCGGCGCGTGCTGCGCTCGGGGGGGAGCCTGCTGCTGAGCACGCCCGCCCACGGGCCGCTGACGCTGCTCGCGCTGGCGCTTTCCAAGCGTGCGTTCGCGGAGCGCTTCGACCCGCGCGGGGATCACCTGCGCTTCTACACGCCGCAGACGCTGAGCGGGCTGCTGCGGGACTTCGGCTTCGAGGAGATCGGGGTGCACGGCGCCGGCGGGCTCCCGGGCGCTAGGCGGCTGCTGCTTGCGCGGGCTCTCCGGTCACGGTTTTGAGGAGCCGGCCCGCGGCATCGTGGCGCGCAGCGCCTCGATGTAGTCGTTGTAGATTTCGACCGCTTCGACCTGGGGCGTGGGGGGCGCGATCGCTTCGGGGGCGATCGACTCGGGATTGAGATAGATGGCCGCCTGCAGCTCCTTGACGGCCGCCTGTGGATCGCTCGCCAGGTCATAGCGCCCCAGCGTGAACCACGTCTGCGGGTTCGAGGGCTGCAGGCGCACCGCCCGCGCGAGCGTCGTCCGCGCGAGCGCCGTCTGGCCACTCACGCTCTGGACCCGCGCGAGCGTGAACAGCGCTTCGACCGACAGCGGATCGCGTGCGATGGCGGTGTTGGCCGCGGCGCGCGCCGCGGCGGGGTCGCGCGCGAGCAGCGCAAGGGCTTGCTGGCGGGCGTCTTCGGAGCGTTGGGGCTGCCACTGCGACCATGCGGCGAGCAGGGCCGTCACGATCGCGGCGCCGACGAGGCCACCGCGAACGTAGCCGAGGCCGCCGAGCGGCCCCGGTGCCCGGCGGGGCCGCGGGCGCTCGAGCGAGTGCGGCTGCGGCTCGGCTGCGTCGCCGAGGGTCTGGCCTGCGGTGGTGGGCAGGTTTCGCGTGGGGTCACGATCGTCCGCACTCGGGTCCAGCGGTCCCCGTCCCGCGAGCCAGCCGGCGCAGAGCAGCGCCACGCAAGCGTTGCCGGGCACGTACCAGGTCCAGTCGATGAGCGAGTGTGCGCCGAAGACGACGGCCACGCAGAGCATGCTCAGCATCCCTACGCGCTCGGGCGTATATCGAGTGAGCTCCGGCCCACGCAGGCGCCGCCAGCCCGGTCGTGCGCCGGAGCGGATTCCCAGCCACGTGCGCCAGCTCGTCCAGCGGCGGTTGAAGGGGTGGGTGGCCCGCCCCGCCGCGCCCATCCATGTGAGCAGCAGTGCGATCGAGACGAGCAGGCCAACCACGCCGAGATCGGCGAGCGTCTGCACGACAAAGCCATGCGCGTGTCTGACTTCGAGCGTCTCCTTGCGCACGCGCAGGCGCGCGGTCGCATAGCCTTCGGCGCCCACGCCGAGCGCAGGGTGGGCATCGAACACCTGCAGAGCCTCCTTCCAGTAGCGCGCCCGCACGCTGGCGATCGCCGTCAGGCGGTCGGGCGTGTTGGGCGGCGTCTTGGCATTTGGGTTGGTGAGCGCGTCGAACGCGTGCGAGACGCTTCCGGTCAGCCCCCGCTGGCTGTGGGCGAGGGCCCCGGCGAAGGCGATCACGGCGAGTACGATCAGCGCCAGCAGCGCCGCCCCGGCCCGCCGGCGCGTCGCCAGCGACGGCGCCCGCCGGCTGGTCATGAACCCGATCGCGATCCCGGCGAGTGCCAGCAGCAGCAGCATCGCGATCAGCACCACCCCCAGCTGGCGCCCGGCGACGGCGCGTTCGGCCAGGGACACGTTTTCGGCGCTCAGCGCGTGCCTGGAGAAGTCCCAGGCGGCCACCGCTCCGCCGCCGAGCCCGCCGAGGATCAGCACGAGCGCGCCGCGCAGGCGCAGGGGCACCACGCAGAACCACAGGATCAGCCCGATGGCGAGCGCGACGAGCGCGCCGCGCGAGTAGGCGAGTATCAGCGTGAGCAGCAGCAGCCCCATCGCCGGGTAGGCCAGCGCCCGCAGCAGCGCGTGGCCGGTGCGCCGCGCGCCCAGCCACAGGCAGCAGATGGCACCCATCGCGGCGGTCAGGCCGATTGCGTTCCAGTAGCCGTACGGTTCCTCCAGGCGGGCGTAGGTGTTGGACGGCGCGAGGCTGCGCGGGAAGATCTTCGTCAGCAGCGCGTAGCCGCACACCACGACCGCCGCCAGGGCCAGCCCGCCGAGGATCGCCGGCCAGCGCCCCGGCGCCAGGCGCGCGAGCGCGATGGCCGCGACGAACACGGCGCTGTAGGCGAGCATCCTGTCGGCGTCATGCCAGCTGTTGTCGGGTTGCACCGACCACACGACCGAGAGCCCCGTCAGGACGGTGAGGGCGAGCAGCAGACCCGCCGGCCAGAGCCCGTACGCGCGTGTGCCGCTCGGCGCCAGGGCTAGCGAGGCCGCCACGAGCAGGCCGGCGCCGAGGGTCAGCACCATCTCGGTGGTGGTCATCGCATCGAGGATGAGCCCGCCCTTGGCGTAGAAGGTGATGAAGCAGAAGATCGCGGCGATCAGCAGCGTGGGCCACCAGAGCCCCCGACCGTCGCCGGCGGGGTGAGCGATCGCAGGCCCTCCCCGCGGCGACCCGCCGGGTGAGGGCGCCGGCGGCGCTAGCGCGCCCGGGGCCGGCGCGCTCTCAGTCGGAGCGGCGGGCACGGACACGGTTGCGCAGGGCGCCGCCCACGACCACCAGCAGGCAGGCCAGCAGGAAAGCCAGGGTCGCGAGTAGGGGGGTGGGCAGCGAGCTGAATGCGGATGCGATGTTCGCGTGCACGACGCCCGGACGGATCACCTGGCCGTCCAGGTTGACCGGTTCAGAGCCCGCGCTCGCGGCGTGCGCGATTGCGTGCCGCTCGGACGGCGTGGCGGCGATCGCCACGACGCTGGCGCCCGCGCCGCCGCCCGCGCCGCCGCCGCCCGCGGCGGCGAGCTGGGCCTGACGGATCAGAGACGAGCAGTCGCTGTACTCTTCGGTGCCCGCGCTCAGCTGTTTCAGCGCCTGGTTGTAGGCGCTCTGGCTGAACCCGCTCAACGACTGTCCATGGGTGCATCGGTAGATGATCGTTTCGCCGACATCCGCGCGTGCAGCTGGTGCACAGGCCAGCAGCGTGGCTGCCAGCAGCGTTGCCAGCAATGCGAGCCGAGCCCCGATCGGTCGGCTGTCGAGTCGGGCGATTCTCATGGGCTGACTAGCCAACGCTACCAATGCGCTCGGAGAGGCCGACGCTGGACAGGGCGCGCGAGAACCCCTCCGCCCACGCGTCGTGGCTGAAGGCAAGTACGTCGTTGGCGCCCGCGGCGCCCATGCGGGCTCGAAGAGGGGCGTCCCTCGCCAGCCGCGTGATCGCCTCGGCGAGCGCGCGATGGTCGCCCGCGGGCACCACGAGCCCGTTCTCCCCGTCGCGCACCAGGCCTCCGGCGGCGGCGCCGACGGCGTCTGTCGCGACTATGGCAAGCCCCCGGTTCATGGCCTCGTTGACAACCAACCCCCAGGGCTCGCGAAAGGTGCGGGTGGGGACCGAGGGCACGACCAGCACGTCGCAGGCCGCGTACACGTCGCGCAGCTGCGCCGGCTCCAGGGGGTCGAGGCAGACGATCGGCGACCCGGGCGCCTCGTCGCGCCCGCCCGCAAACACGTAGCTCCTGCCGACTCCCGCGAGGACGAGCGCGGCCGCCGGCGAGGCCAACCGCGAAGCGCGCCACGCCGCCACCAGCACCTGCACGCCCTTCTCCGCGGCCGGCCGGCCCACGAACAGGAATCTGACCTCGGCCTCGGCGGGCCACCCCGGCGCGCTCGCAGGCGCGACGCCGGGCGAGGCCCAGAAGTCGTTGTCGACCGACTGCGGCGCCACGTGGACGTTGCGCGCCCCGCGCGCGCTCACGTAGGCGCTCACGTGCGGCCCGTAGGTGACCACGGCGTCTGCGGAGCGGTACAGACGGCGCAGCGGCAGGTAGCTGAGAGCGTGGGCGGCGCTCCGGGGGTGCGCCCACAGCGACGCCCACAGGATCAGCGGCGCGCGACCGTGACGCGCGCCAGCCCACGTTGCCAGCAGCGCGAGGCGACCGCCCGTGGGGCAGACGACGGCGCGGTAGCGTCCGCTCGCCGCGAGCGCCTGCAGCTCGCGGGGGCGCACGTGGCGGTGGGGAAACGGGAGCTGACCGGCGAACTCGGACCCGCCGTGCATCGAGCGCCCGCCGAACAGGGCCAGCTCGATGTGCTCGCGCTCGTGCAGGCGTGCGAGCGCCCCGACCCGGTAGGCGGGAGCATGCCCGGTGACGAACAGGACGGGCTTCACCCCAGCACGTGCTCGTAGGCGGCGAGCGTCTGCTCGCCGCAGCGCTGCCAGGTGAAGTGCGCGGCGACCGTCGCCCGTGCGCGCTGCCCCGCCTCGCGCAGCCGCTGGGGATCGGACAAGAGCTCGTCGATGCGCTGGGTCAGCCGCTCGATGTCGCCGGGGGGAACGAGCAGGAAGCCGTCGCCCGCCGCCGCGATCTCCTCCGGACCGGGCTCGCCCCGGCACCCGATCGCGGGCACGCCGGCGGCCATCGCCTCGATGTAGGCCACGCCGAACGCCTCGTCGGTGGAGGGCATCACGAACAGCGTGCCGCGGCGCGCCTGTTCGAGCGCCTGCTCCGGCGCCAGCTGTCCGTGGAAGTCCACCCGCCCGGCGACTCCCAGGCGGGCGGCGAGTCCTTCCAGCGCGATGCGCTCGGGACCTTCCCCGATGATCGCGTAGCGCAGGGTGGGATGGCGTCCGCCGAGCACGGCCAGCGCGCGCAGGACGTCGCCGTGGCGCTTGCGGGCGACCAGGTGGGCGACCGTGACGAGCGTCTGATGCCCCGCCCGGGCCTCCCGCCGAGGCGGGCGTTGAGCGGCGGGGAGCTCGGCGCCGAGATGCACCACGCGCGTCTCGTGTGCGCCGTGCGCGCGCGCCAGCTCGGCGATGCCCTGGCTGTTGGCGAGCACCAGCCGTGCGGCGCCCAGGCCGCGCGCCACGGCGGCTGCGCCGGCCTCGTCGCGCCCTGCCGTGTAGAGGACGTCCCCGCCGTGCACCGAGACGACCAGCGGGGCGCGGGCGTGTGCCCGGCGAACGGCATCGCCGGCCGGAACGGCGTTGTGGGCGTGGACGAGCTCGAACGGGAACGAGCGAGCCAGCCTGCGCAGGGCCAGCGTCAGCGCGGGGGCTGCCCAGGCGCCCCAGCTCGCATAGGAGCGCTCGCGGGGGGGCGAGACGTACGGGACATAGGCGATCTGCAGGCCGTCGCGCGTCTGTCTGCGGGGTTCGCGCACGAGCCCTGCCAGCGCGCTGGCAGCGCCGCCCGGGCCGGCGGCGAGCGCGGAGCGGGGAGGGACGAGGCGGTGCAGCACCAGCACCCGCACATCCGCGCCCGCGTCGCGCGCGGCGAGTGCCTGCCGATGAGCCCAGATCCCCAGCACGGGATCGCGGCGGCTCGGGTAGAACTCGGCCACGATCGCCACCCGCGGGCCCTGAGGGCGCGATCGGTTCACCAGTGGCGATGGGTCGTGAGGGTGCGCCCAGCCTCGCTGGCGCTCAGGTAGGGGCGCCGCGCCAGGAACGAGCGTGCCTCGGCCACGGCTGCCTGCCGTGGATAGTCGGCGGCGGCGGGAGCGGCGCGGTGGCGGATCGATACGGCGTCGATAACGCCGCAGCGCCAGCCGTGCTCGCGCGCGAGCGCCGCCCAGTGGACGTCCAGGCCCCAGCCCATGCGCAGCTGCGGAAACGGCAGCAGCACGGGGAACGTGACGCGCGCGAACGCGGTCACCGGGCCGATCTCCACGAAGCTGGTCTCGCGCACGACGCTGCCGGGGCGGCGCCGCGTGACCGGCCAGGCCGCGTGCGAGTGCAGCCGGTGGGCGGGCTGGGCGAGCGCCAGCGAGAAGCGCTCGCACAGGAACAGGAAGTGGTCGAGGAATTCGCGCGGCAGCTCCACGTCGTCGTCGACCACGAGCAGCCAGTCGTGCTCCTCGGCGCGATGGGCGGCCAGCAGCAGGTTGAGGTTCTCGAACCTGCCCAGTCCACGCGGCGGACAGGTGTGCAGCTCCACCTCGTGGCGCGAGCGCAGCAGCTCGGCGCGGACCGCCTGGGCCAGCTCGTGCCGCTCGGGGCGCTCCACGCCCAGCGCGAGCACCCGTCGCCGGGGTGGAGCGTGACGGGCGGCGCGCGCCAGCCGCAGGCGCCTGCCGCTGAGGTGCTCCCAGGCGTTGACCGCCTCGTCGCCGGCGCCGCGCCGCAGCGCGTCCAGACCCCCGACGGTTCCGCTGGTGCCCGAGAGGAAGTCGTCGATGCCCGCGCCCGCGCCGGCCGTCACTCGCCGTTCGCGCAGGCCCTCGCGCAGGCGCCCGCCGCTGTGGGCCACCATCGTGAGCCCGGCCGGGCAGCGGC
>Ga0116217_10004684_pt1 | contig 12147 bp, 8 predicted proteins | sample Sb_taG_6_FD_89697 | JGI IMG/M metagenome (GOLD analysis project Ga0116217, IMG submission 89697) | Peat soil microbial communities from Weissenstadt, Germany - Sb_50d_4_PS metaG | ecosystem: Environmental > Terrestrial > Soil > Wetlands > Peat | place: Germany: Weissenstadt | collected 2010-09-21 | reverse complement strand
GTCGTCGGCTTCATCGGCCGTGCTGACGCGCAGCGTCGAACCGCTCTCGACGATCGCCTTGTGAAACAACCCCTTCGCGGGGGGCATGGCCATCAGCACGCTGACTTTCCCGCCGCCGCCGGATTCGCCAAAGATGGTGACGTTCCCTGGATCGCCTCCGAAGTGCGCGATATTATCGCGCACCCATTCGAGCGCGAGCACGCAATCGAGCATGCCCACGTTGCCCGAGTCCGCGTATTTCGCGCCGCCGAGCTTGCCGAGATAGAGATAGCCGAAAACGTTGAGGCGGTGATTGATGCCGACTACCACCACGTCCTGCTTGCGCGCGAGGTTCGTGCCGTCGTAGGTGGGCGCGCCGTCCGAGCCGCCGGTGTAACCGCCGCCGTGCAGCCAGACCATCACGGGCCGCTTGCCGCGCGTGATGCTGGGCGTCCAGACGTTGAGGACGAGGCAATCTTCGCCGATTTTGCCGGGGCCGAAAATATCGCCCATGGCGACGCGGATGTCCGAGCCGGTGGCGCTGGAGAGATTTTGCGGCGCGAGGTCGCCGTAATTGAGAGCCTCGGCAACTTCGGTCCACGGCTGTCGCGGCGCGGGCGGCAGGAAGCGCATCGAGGCTTCGGTCGAAGCGCCATAGTGAACGCCCTTGAAGGAGTAGACGCCATTGCTGGAAGCACCGCGGAGTTTGCCGAGGCTCGTTTCCACGATGGGCCCTGCGGACGCGCCATCCGCGGCGGCAAGCGGAAATCGGGAGAAAGCTCCCGCGAGCGCCGCACCGCAGCCAAGCAAAGACGACTTGAGCAATTCGCGCCTGCGGAACATTTACAACCTCCTCTAAAACCTATATGTCACTGGCAAATTCATCCCTCAGCGGCTGAAGCCGCGTTTACTTTGCAATGGTTACGGCACGACTGAAGTCGTGCCCTGACGAAGACCTGAGATTACCACCGGACTCTATGCCAACTCTTGCTGAGCCACCGCTGCGCTTACTTCGCTGCGCGGTTTGGGCATCACGGCGAACGCGATCGCGATGATGCCGACGGCAGCCAACACGCAATTCAGTTCGATTGCCCGCGTGTAGTTTTTGTACTTATCGAAAATGACTCCGCCGACGTAGCCCGCGGGCGAGGCGAACGTGGAAATCAAGAATGTCATGGTGCCGTACAGCTTCGGAAAAGCCGCGGGCCCGTAGTAGTGCGCCGTGATCGTGCTGACGCAACTGAACGTCCAACCATAGGCGATGCCGTACAGGATGGAAGCGACGTACGCGATCATCACTGCGTCCGATCGCACGATGATCGCCAGGTACGAACCGATGAAATAGACGCTCAAGCCGAGCGCAAAAACAAGCCGCGAATTCATGAAGTCCATCAACAAACCGCCCACCCAGCGGCCAACCAGCGTGCCCATCGTAAAAACTCCCATTGCCGTGGCAGCATCCGCGGGACGAATACCCGCATCGCGCAGGAGCAGAATCCAGTGGCCCACAAAAAGGAAAAAGGGGAAAGTAGTGGTGATCCCGCCGATGGCGATCAGCCAGTATGAGTAAGTAGAGTAGGCCTGCGAGGCCGTCCAGGGATGCTGCGTGGCGAGCGCGTCCGTGCGCGAGGGCTGGGCCTGCTCGGCTTCCGGAATTCCATCCACGGTTTGCCCGAGCGATTCCGGGCTCTCTTTGACAAACAGCAACGCAATCAATCCCGCCAGAACGACCGAGCCCGCGACAATTTCCCATCCGACACGCCAGTGGCCACCTGCGGTGCGCAGCATACTGTCAAGAAACTTCGCGACGCCCAAGCCGGCGAAGCCCGAAGCGGAAAGAGCGATTCCCATGGCTCGTCCGCGGTAGCGCCGAAACCACCGGCTGACGGAAGTCGCCGCGGGAACCAGTGTCGCAAAGCTCATGCCGGTGCCGTTAATCACGCCGAATGCAAGCAGGTAATGCCACGGCTTCGACGCGTAGAAGGCCATAAACAAAGAGCCAAGGCAAATCATCGAGGAACCCGTGATAAATGTCGCCCGGATGCCGTACTTGACGATGGACATCGCAACGAAAACGGCAGCAAGGCCTACGAACAGGTTCAGCAGCGTGACTCCGAAGCCGAGCATGCTGCGAGTCATCGCCACTTCGTGAATCATGTAGCCGTTGATCACGCTGCCGCCGTAATACGGGAACCCCATATTGATAAAGTCGAGGGTGAAAAGAACGGCGACCAGCTTCCAACCGTAAAATTTCGGCTTCTCGGGCACTTGGGTCTCCTAGGCGATGGCCGGGCTCATGCGGCCCGCGCAACCGCGCTGCTTTCCGTACGGTGATGCGGCATGGCGGCGAAGAGGATGGCGACGATGCCGACCACGGTGATGGCGATGTTCAGCTGCCACGCGTGCGCGTAGCCGCCGTACGTGTCGAATATTTTGCCGCCGACCCAGCCCGCGGGCGAAGCGCCGCCGGAGGTCAACAGCAACAGCGTGCCGGCAAGTTTTGGAAACGCCGTGGGGCCGTAGAAATGCGCGATGCAGGTGGTCATGCAGGTGAACGTCCAGCCGATGCCGAGGCCGTAGAGGACGGCGGCAGAATTGGCGACGAGCAGTGCGCCGGGGCCAACGCGCATCGCGGCGAGCGAGCCGATGAGATAGCAGCACAGGCCGATCATGAAGGCGTAACGCGCGGTCATCGTGTCCATCAGCCAGCCACCGATCAAGCGGCCGGCGATGCAGGAGACGGTGAAGAGGCCCATCGAAAATGCGGCGTCACCCGACGGGATGCCGGCGCCCTGCAAATGCAGCAGCCAGTGCGCGGTGAAGAGGAAAAAGGGAAATTGCGCAGCCAAGCCCCCGATTACGACGAGCCAGTAGCCGCTGGTGCGATAGGCTTCGCCGGGCGTCCATTCGTATTTCGTGACCAGAGCGCTGGGAGCGTGTTGCGGCGGAGCGCCGGCGACCGGTTTTGCGCCGCCATCGGGAAGCTGGCCGAGATCCTCGGGACGCTCTTTGACGAAAAGCAGCGCGATGATTCCGGCGAGAACGGCCCCGGCGGCGACGATTTCCCAGCCGAGATGCCAATTGCCGCCGTTCGCGCGCAGCAGCTTGTCGATCAGCGGAGCCATCACGAATCCGCAAACGCCGGAGCCGCTGAGTACGAGGCCGACCGCGCGGCCGCGATAGCGTTCAAACCAGCGAGCCGCGGCGGTGCTGCCGGGAATGATGTCGCCAAAGCAGACGCCGATGCCGTTGATGACGCCGAAGCCGAGAAGGAATTCCCAGGGTTTGGTCGTGGCGAACGCCAGGAACAGCGAGCCGATGCAGACGAGGGCCGAGCCGATCACGTAGGTGGCGCGAATGCCGCGCTTCACGATCGAAATCGCGACCAACGTGGAAGGAATGCCCACGAACAGGTTGAGCAGCGTGAAGCCGAGGCCGTAGGTGCCCCGGCTCATGGCGATGTGCTGCAACATATAAGGATTGATGACGGCGCCGATGTAAAACGGGAACCCGAGGTTCAGAAAATCCATCGCGGAAAGCGCGCCGACCAGCTTCCAGCCGTAGAATCCTGGCTTGTTCGCCATTGCAATCCTTCCCCAGCCGTTGCCGCGCCGCGGCACAGGACCACCCGCAAGCGGTACGCATCGTGTTGCTGGCCCCGTCGCCCAAATCGGCGGGTACCCGTGGCAGACGTGCCAGCATTCTAGATTGATCTTCCGGCATTGCAAGTTGAATGTAGAATGAAGCGGGTTTGAGGTGGACGTCACATGGCATTGCGAACGCAGGTCGGAATCGTCGGCGCGGGCCCCGCAGGACTCATCCTTTCGCATCTTCTCCATCTGCAAGGCATCGACTCGGTCGTTGTCGAGGCGCGCAGCCGCGTGTACGTCGAGGAGCGCGTGCGCGCAGGCGTGCTCGAACAGGGAACGGTCGAGTTGCTCACCGAGATGGGCGTCGGCGAGCGGCTGAAGCGAGAAGGCCTGACTCATTACGGCATCGAGCTGCGCTTCGCCGGCCGCGGCCACCGCATCGACTTCAAAGAGCTCACCAACGGACGCTCGGTCACGATCTACGGGCAGAACCGGGTGACGGCCGATCTCTTCGATGCGCGCCTTGCGGCGGGCGGACGAATTTTCCTCGAAGCCGAAGACGTGAGCGTGCACGATTTCGAAGGTGCCAAGGAGCGCAAGCCTGCAAAGATCCGCTTTCGTGCAGGCGGCAAGCCGCAGGAACTCGAATGCGACTTCATCGCCGGATGCGACGGCTTTCATGGCGTCTGCCGGCCTTCGATCCCTGCCGGCGCGCTGACGATCTACGAGCGCGTCTATCCGTTCGGATGGCTCGGGATTCTCGCAGAGGTAGCTCCTTCCTCCGACGAGCTGATCTACGCCTATCACCAGCGCGGCTTTGCTCTGCTGAGCATGCGCTCACCCGATATCAGCCGCCTGTACATCCAGTGCGCACCCGATGAAGATATCCACAACTGGTCCGACGACCGAATCTGGCGCGAGCTGCACATGCGCCTCGAAACCGGAGACGGCTGGCGGCTAAAGGAAGGCCCTGTGCTCCAAAAAGGCGTAACGGGGATGCGCAGTTTTGTCGCCGAACCCATGCAATACGGCAAGCTTTTCCTCGCGGGAGACGCGGCGCACATCGTGCCGCCGACCGGCGCGAAGGGACTGAACCTGGCCGCCACGGACGTTCAAGTGCTCGCGCGCGCGCTGGGAGAGTTCTACAAATCCGGGAAGCGAAATTTGATCGAGAGTTACTCGGAGACTTGCCTGCGACGCGTGTGGAAGGTGCAGCGCTTTTCCTGGTGGATGACGTCGATGCTGCACCTCTTCGATACCGACAACGCCTTCGACAAGCGCCGGCAGCGCGCCGAGCTGGATTACGTGACAAGCTCCCGCGCCGCGTCGCAAACGCTCGCGGAGAATTACGTCGGCCTGCCGATGGAATAGGCCGGTGGGATTGAGGGAATTTGATGGCGTGCCCGGCATCCGGCAATCACCGGATCGAGGCAACGAAAGAGGAGATGAAGGCTCATGGCGAAAAAGAAAAAGGCTCGCAAGAAAAAACCGGCAGCCAAAAAGAAAGCGGCCGCTAAGAAGAGAGCGCTTGCTCGCGGCAAGAAGGCGCGAGCTAAGAAGCCGAAGCGTGCAAAGCCGCGCTTGCGCGGTCCGAATTCCCTCGAGACGCCGAGCGCACCGGCCGGAAAAGGTCTTGGCCCGGGCTCCGGCGGGCAGTCCGGCGACATTCAAGGAATTTCGAGAGCGGAGGACGCGGACTCCGAGAGCGTCGAGGAACTAGCGGAAGAGGGACAGGCATACGAAGCGGAAGTCGTGAGCGGCGTGGAGGACGCACTCGATCCGGATCAGGGCGAGGTTCACACGCACGAGAGCGGCATACCGGGAGAAGAAGAATGACAATCGCCGCGGCCGGAAGCTTCAGGCAGTTTTCCGGCCGCGGCGTCCGCTCTATTGCGTTACCGTTTTGACCGCGTCGCCCACTTTGAAGCCGGCGCCGGAAACAGGCGCTGCGACCGCGGAAATATCATCCACATCCGTCACCTTCACCACGCCCACGGGAGTCGCCAGCCTGCGGATCACCTGGCCCGTTGCCGGGTCCTTGATCTCCTTCGTGACGCGCTCGACGGAAAGCTCATCGCCCACCTTCAAGCCCGCCTTCGCACCGACGTTCAATACGATCTGCCCGCTGTCGACCGCCGCGACCAAGCCGGAAACGATGATCGTCCGCACCGACAGCTTGGAGGCGTCCGCGATCAATCCGGCGCTCATTTGCTCGACGGATGCCTTTACAGCCTCGCCGAGAATCGTCTGCTGAAAGTCGCTGCTGCCGAAGTCAACGTTGCCGCCGCCCCATCCGTGCCAGTTTCCACCGCCCCCCAACAAACCCGTGCTCGATCGCGAAGACTCACCGTGGCCTTCGGCCACGCCCAGGATCTCCGCGGTGTCGATGTCCACGATGCGCGCATCGATATTTACAATCGCTTTGGTCTTGCTGTGGGAAACGCCGCCAATACCGAAGCCGCCAAAGCCTCCCCCACCGCCTCCGACGTTCGTATTCTTCGTGTCGTTTCCGAACTGCGTGACGGCGCCCACGATGATGGCGTCCACTCCCAGCAGTTTGCCGAGCTTTGCCGCCGAATTCGGATTGGCGCGGTCGCTATTCGAGAAATTTTGCTCGGCGATGATCTTGTCGAGCACCTGGCGCTCGATCACGGAATACGTGCCGTCCTGGACCAGATACTTGACCAGGAGATCCGTGATGCCCTTGCCGACGTCGATATTCGTGCCGAAAGCAGCGGCCGAGGCGGTTTGCACGGTGGCATAGTCGAAGTCGAAGATCGCGACGCGCTTCTTGCGACCCTGCGGTGCCGCGGGCGTTCCCGCAGGTGCGGCCGACGCCGTCGTGCCGGCCGGATTTGGCGCCTGAGCGCTTGCGGTGGGCGCGAACGCCGCCGCCAGGAATGTAACCAAAACCAACGTGGCCCACAGAATTCTCTTCATGTTGTTCTCCCGCTCGAGTGTCTCCGCAAGGATAAGCGTACGACCGTGAACTGAGGCGGAATCTTACTGGTCTGGCGATGCAAGTGTCAACACGGCTTGGTTACTTGTTACGTTACAGCGGGCGTTCCACGAACCTCTCTGGCAGTCGCTGATGCATTTATGGTAGCGTCCGGTCCATTCGGGGAAAACAGGCGTCGGGCAGCGGCGCGCCGGGGGCGCACGCTGCAGCAAGGCCGATGCCGTCGATCTGGTTTGGGAGTGTCCGGCATGCCTGACATCGAAGTTCCCGTACTCATCGTAGGGGGTAGCCTCGTCGGAATGTCGGCCGCGCTGCTGCTCGGCCATCACGGTGTTCCCGCTCTCGTGGTTGAACACCATCGAGGGACGGCGATCCATCCGCGCGCCGCGATGATCACGCAACGCACAATGGAGGTTTTTCGCACGGTCGGCGTCGAGCAGATCGTACTGCGGAAGTCGGATGAGCAGTTCGTGCAAGACGGCGCCATCATGGCGGTCGAGACGCTCGCCGGCAAGGAACTTGCCTGGTTCATCGCAAACCTCAATGAGGGTGTGCGCGATGTGAGTCCGAGCAGCCGCATCTTCATCACCCAAAGCCTGCTCGAACCGCTGCTCAAGTCGCGCGCCGAGGAACTGGGAGCGCAACTGCGCTTCAGCACCGAGATGATCTCGTTCGAGGAGGACGTAACCGGCGTCACCGCCCAGATCCGCGAGCGCGACACGGGCAAGACCTCCACCGTGCGCGCGCGCTACATGATCGCGGCCGACGGCAGCCACAGCCGGATTCGCGAGCGGCTGGGAATCCGGATGCTCGGGCACGGCGTATTCTCAAAAAGTATCACGATCTATTTCCGCGGCGATGTGGCCCCGCTCCTCCGCGGGCGCAGTCTGAGCGTGATCTACGTTTTGAACTCAACGCTGAGTGGATTCTTCCGAATCGAGAAGCCGTTCACGTCGGGATTCCTCGCCGTCCACTGGCTTGGCGATCCCAAGAACCCCGTCACAGACGTATCGAAGGACCTGACGAACGAGCGCGCCCTCGAAATGCTCTACGCGGCTCTCGGCTCCCGCGACGTGCAGATTGCGATCGAGAACGTGATGCACTGGGACGCGACCGCCGACGCCGCCGAGCGTTTCCAGCAAGGCCGCATTTTTCTCGTCGGAGACGCGGCGCACGTGATGCCTAGCGGCGGTTTTGGAGGCAACACGGGCGTTCAGGACGCGCACAATCTCGCCTGGAAACTCGCGCTGGTGCTGAAAGGCGCCGCCGGCCCGAAGCTTCTTTCGACGTACGATCCCGAGCGTCGCCCTGCGGCGGCGTTCACCGTCGAACAGGCGTACTCGCGATACGTCACGCGGTCCGCTCCGTATCTGCGCTCCGACGATATGCAAGCGATACAGAACGACCTCAATATCGAGCTTGGTTACTGCTATCACTCGGCAGCGGTGATTCCTGAAGGCGCGGACGATGGGGCGCCGCACGAGAATCCGCGCGAGTCAAAAGGCAAGCCGGGCACACGCGCGCCTCACGTCTTCCTGGACCGAAACGGCGAGAAGATTTCGACGCTCGATTTGTTTGGTGGTAATTTCGCGCTGCTCGCCGGCCCAGAGGGAAATGCCTGGTGCGAGAGCGGCCGTGCTGCTGCTAGGCAGTTGGGCATTGCGCTCGATGTCTATGAGATCGGCGCGGACGGACTCACCGATCCGAGTGGGAATTTTCCGAACGCCTACGGAATGACGCCGTCAGGCGCCGTCCTCGTTCGTCCCGATGGCTTCGTCGCCTGGCGGTCGAAAGGCTCCAGCGGAGCTTCGCCGGCAATCCTCACGCACACGCTCACGACTCTTCTGTGCCGCAAGCCGTCATAAGCGGTGTTCAGAATTTGGACGCCAGCGGCTTGATCACGCCGAAGTCGATCAGTCCGTTGGCGACAAACTGGACCGCCAGCGCCACGAGGAGAAGCCCCATGAGCCGCGTCATGATTCGAATTCCCGTCGCACCAAGGTATCGCCGCACGCGGTCCGCGCCGGAAAGGACCATGTACGAGGCAAAGGAAGTAAAAACGATCGTGGCGTAAACCACCGCGTGCTGCCAAATCGAGTGCGATACGCCAACCAAAACCATGACGGTTGAAATCGCTCCGGGGCCAGCGAGCATGGGCAGTCCGAGCGGGATGATGCTGGCGTCGGCCTTCTCCGCGCCTTCCTTTTCGTCTTCGGGAGTCGTTTTCGTGGCTGATTGGCGCGCCTGCAGCATGTCCAGGCCGATCTGAAGCAGAATAATTCCTCCCGCGATCTTGAACGCCGGGAGCGTGATGCCGAACGCCTTGAAAATCAGGCTGCCCGCCGCCGCGAACAGGCACAGCACGATCGCGCATGTCCACGCCGAACGCCGCGCCATCTCCCTGCGCTCGGATTCCGGCGAATCGACTGTCATGGCGAGAAACATGGGAACGACGGCGAAGGGGTCCACCAAAACGAAGATTGAGGTAACGGTCAGCAGCACGAATTCGAGAACGCTGGTGAGGGATTGCGGCATTCGTGCTCCCCGAAGGGACCTCGCTGATGCGAATGGTTTGAACGAATGGCGGAGGATCTAGTCCCGTGCGAACTACTCTCCGTCCAATTCCCTGTTAACAGGGAAAAATACAGGGAGCCGTTGAGGCCTGTCGACGGCAGGCAAGCCGATACGCCCCATTTATAGCGCCATTCTCAGGAAAAAGTGGAATCGGCTCGAAATCGAAACAGGGTATTAACAGGCGGCGTATCAGGGAATCCCGAGGAACCTATTACGGAATTCCTAGATCTTGGATCGCCAACGATATGACTTCGGTTTTTCGGGCGATTCCTCATGCCATTACTGGCTCAGTTCGTTAGCCGCTGTATTGTTGCAGAGCAGATTGTTACAGGCAGCTGAGGAACGCTGGGAGCTCATTCATGATGGCCTTCAACTCCTCAGGAGAATTGGAAAAAACCTGCCGATATGAATGTGCGGCCATGCGCAAGTTCCAAAAGCGTGCGAGATCGGCTGACGCCGTTGAACCGTCGGGCAGAAACTCGCTACATGGCTCTAGAACAAGCAAGGCCTTCTTGGGTGAGAGGGGATAGTAAAGCTCAAATCTCTGTGGGGGCTCTGTTTCTTTGTCGATGTTCGTTTCGCAGGCGACAAGACGCAGCAGCTTATAGACCTATTCAGCCAGGAGTCGATCAACGTCCTGCACCACTGATACGGGAGGTGCTTCGTAGTGTGAGAATTCATTCAGTTTATCCAAATGGCGTCATGGCCAACTCCAGGTCTCACAGTGCGCTGGCGCTTTGCATTCCAAGCAGAAGTTGGTTTTTCACAGAGTTCTTAGACAGTGATAATCAATTCTATTGACATTAAGGTTCTGCGCACGTATCGTCCGCAACACCACACATTGGGAGGCTCCATGCGCGCTTCGCGTACCACGGTTCTGCTTTTCCTCTGCTCCCTGATTCCGGCATCACTTGCGGCCCAGCAATCCAATTCGACGGCAACGCCACAAACGGCCCAGCGTGACCCGCAAGCCGTGGCGGTTTTGACACAGGCATTGAACGTCGCAGGCGGCGTCTCCGTACTGAGCGCGATTCAGGATTACACAGCCTCGGGGACTGCTAATTACTATTGGGGAGACGGAGAGCAGGCCACCGTTGTTGTGAAGGGGCGCGGCACGAGCCAGTTTCGAGTCGACGCGACGCTCCCAGAGGGCCTGCGCTCTTGGGCGGTGAGTGACGGAATGGGCTTCGTAAAGGAAGCCAATGGCACGACGGACACGATATTTACCCAAAACGCAGTAAACCGAGGAAACCTGACTTTCCCTCTCGCCCACATTGCCGCTAGCTTACAAGACCTCTCGATGAGCCTCACCTATGTAGGTTTGGAAGCAAAAGATGGCATCCAAGTGCATCACATTCGTATACAGAAACTTTATCCTCAGGGTTCTGATCCAACGGGAATTCTTGGCAAGCTGTCGAAACGGGAATTCTTTGTCGATTCCTCGACCTTCTATGTGGTGAGTTCCGAGGATATGACCCATCCAAGGGATCGGGCGAACGTCGATTATCTTCACGAGGTTCGTTTTTCTGATTATCGTCAGGTAAACGGCGTCCTTGTTCCATTTTCCATCGCGGAGACGGTTGAGGGACATCCCATCACGACAATCCAACTCAGCCAAATAACATTTAATACCGGTTTGCAAGATTCCGATTTCGCGCAGTAGGAAGTAAGGGAGCAATGCCCAGATTCGATTTCACGCGAATGATGGAGGACTCAATGATGCAAACTGCTGACCTATGCGGTGCGATCACAATCGCGCGGCAGAGAATCCTCGGCACGTTAGCGCCGATCCTGATAGCCGCATTCTGCGCGTTAGGACCAGCCACTTTGCCTCTAAAGGCGCAAGACTACATGACCGAACAGTACGACAGGGTGCCGACTGATCCGGCGACGGCGGATTTAGGGTACGTGGAACAAGCAGACGGCACCTTGCACATCGAGATTCCGTTGGGTTCATTTCCTCAAAGGGCGAGCAGCAGGCCTTTCGACGTTAAAGTCGTGTACGACAGTTCTGGGCTATGGGTTAACAATGGTGCCAATTATTGGATGCCAGGCCTTGGAGGGTGGAGCAGTGGAGGAGGTGTGAGCAACTCTCAGCAGGGCAACTGCAGTGTGAACCAAAGCTGGACCGATCCCAGCGGATCCACCCACTATTTCCCGATCAAGATTTGCAATGGCGGAAGCGGCGATGCCCTTGCTACCGATTCATCCGGCTACCACATGTATATAAACGAGCCGCCGACTGATACTTCTGTTTACGCCCCGGACGGAACCCGTGTGTTTGACGCTTACAACTTTTATCCGAAAGACTCAAATGGCAACGAATTCTCAGCCGATTCCTCGGGCGGACTAGACGACACAACGGGTCGGAGAGCATTTGGCGAGACCTTCTCGGGTTCGACTTCTATCCTTACCGTCCCGACCTCGCAGGGCACCATCTCTACGTATACTCTTACGTACACTAACATTCCGGTTAAAACATACTTCCAACAATCTGGGATGAACGAGTACAGCGGCACTATGTACAATGTACTGCAAAGCCTTGCGTTGCCCGATGGTACGACCTACACATTTAAGTATGATTGCGATTCGAGCACCGGAAATCCAGCCTGCGGCTCGCCTGCAGGCCAATCGGGCTACTACGGTGGGCTGGAAAGCGTCACGCTTCCGACCGGCGGCCAGGCCACCTACACGTACACGGTCTTCACGGATGCCAGGAGCAACAAGGATCTGTGGCTGAACTCGCGGACTTCTGCAGGAGGAACTTGGACGTACACTCCGTCGCTGGTTAGTCTAGGTTCTTCAATATGCGGCAGCATATTTACGAAATGCCAACAGGTGCAAGTCACGAAGCCGAATGGCGATAGCGTCGTGACTGACTTCCGGATCGATTGGATCGATAGCTCAATCAATGGGGGAGCCTTCCCCGTTTTGACGAAATACTACACCGGAGCGGTCTCTTCAGCGAACTTACTAGAGACGGTCACCGATACGTATGATTTTTCCCAGTCGTGCCCGCTAGTTAGCTGCAGCGGCCACGCCTAC
>Ga0116217_10004680_pt1 | contig 12152 bp, 11 predicted proteins | sample Sb_taG_6_FD_89697 | JGI IMG/M metagenome (GOLD analysis project Ga0116217, IMG submission 89697) | Peat soil microbial communities from Weissenstadt, Germany - Sb_50d_4_PS metaG | ecosystem: Environmental > Terrestrial > Soil > Wetlands > Peat | place: Germany: Weissenstadt | collected 2010-09-21 | reverse complement strand
CTAGCATTGACGACTATGAAGCCGTAGCCAGATACTCAAGTGTAATCTCGGGAGGTCACGTCGCCGTAGTCGACAGTCCACTGACGATGACTGAAGCGAAAAAATGCATTGTGCAAGGAACGGTCTCGAAGTGCATCGAATTAGGAAGAGTGAGAAGAGAGGCAATCAGTTCTGGAAAAGATCCGGTCGCCGCAATTGCCAATAGATTAGATCAAGGCAAAAAGATATTCGAGGGAACTATTTCCAAATATTCTTGGAAAGACGAAAGGGGATTTCTATTCGGCGACGCCTTTGTCGAGGGCTCTGGTAATTTTTCAGGAATGACGTTGAAGTCGTGGATCATGAACGAGCACATAATGTGCTGGATCGATGAGAAGCCCAGAGTCATGCCACCCGACTTGATTATTTTTCTTGAGACCGATACGGGGCTTGGAATTACAAATGATCGATTGAAGGAAGGGATGCAGGTCGTCGTTATTGGGGGTAGCGTCGACAAGGTCTGGAGAAAAGATCGAGGATTGGAACTTTTTGGACCAAGGCGTTTCGGACTGGATTATGACTATGTACCCTTTGAGACACTTTCAGCGTGAATCGAGTGTCTAAACTTTTGATTTTGCTGTTTGACATTTGATTTTTGGTCAGAGGCCGATCTAAACCGGATGGGCTTTGTTAGTTTCCTGATCAAGCGTTCAATCTACTCCGTCGTCCTGGTAATCGGAGTAGTAATTCTCACCTTCTTACTAACCCACGTCATAGCTTCCAACCCAGCAAATGTGTGGGCTGGGCCCCACGCCTCAAAGTTTCAGGTGCAGGTGGTGATCAACGAGTATCACCTGAATCAACCAGTAGCAACTCAGCTTTACTATTACCTTGTTGACGTGTTTACCCTCAATCTAGGGGATTCGCCTTTCTTTCATCAACCGGTTTCAGTTCTGATTGAGACTTACTTTCCAAGAACCCTTGAGCTGACTTTCGTTGCGATGGGGATCACGATAATTTTGGGAATCTTCACTGGAGCATTTGCAGCTGCTCATCAAGAACGTGCAGGAGATCACACGGTCAGGGTTGCTTATCTCCTCAGCTGGAGCATGCCGCCGTTTCTCGTGGCCCTTCTTCTACAGTTTTTCCTCGCATACAACAATCACATCTTTCCACCGAGTCAGCTGGCCGATCCTGCTCTAACTCTTCCTCATGAGATTACCGGTCTTCTCTCAATCGATGCCCTGATCGATGGAGACTACACTTTCTTTTACTCCTCGGTCTTGCATTTGATTCTTCCAGCTATCGCACTTGCCCTCATTTCCTTCGGCCTGATAACCAGAATCATGCGCTCGTCGATGTTGGAGAACCTCCGCTCTGACTTTGTGCGAACGGCGATAATGAAGGGAGTGGGAGAAAGAAGAGCAACATATGTGCATGCCCTAAAGAATTCGTTGATTCCAGTTATTACGGTGATCTCGCTCACATTTGCGTATCTTATCGCAGGCTCTATTGTGATTGAAGAAATTTTCAGCTATGAAGGCATGGGATATCTCATAACTCAGTCGTTATACAACTACGACTACCCTACCTTAATCGGCTCCGTCATCGTGATTACCATCTCTGTGATTATTATCAATCTGATAGCGGATGTACTTTACGCAGCTGTAGATCCGCGGGTGAGGATCGATTAGGATCCTATGATTTTTCTCAATACAAAGCGTACAATTGGCAGCCTTCGCAGACTCGCTTCAAGGCCCTCCTCTCTAATTGGCCTTGTGATAATTGTCGCCTTCTATGGTTGGTCTCTTGTCGAAGGAATCTTGCAAGTAATTGCTGCAGCTCTTAAGACTCCTTCGATTGGATGGGCGCTTTTACCGTCTAACCCTCTAGTAGTTTCTATTTCTCATTCACTCCTGTCGCCTTCGATGATACATTTGATGGGAACCGACGATCTGGGACGAGATATCTGGAGCAGAGTGCTTTACGCTGCTCCCACAGACGCGACTGTTTCAATTCTTGTCATCACTGGCGGGATTGCAATAGGAGCACTCGTTGGTTACCCGGCTGGCTACTTCGGAAAGGGTGTGGAAGAGATCAACATGAGAGTTACCGATCTTTTTCTAGCCTTTCCCGCGCTTATCCTAGCTCTAACCATAGAGGCAACATTGGGAAGGAACGTGGTGTACGCTATTATCGCACTTGTCGTCGTATGGTGGCCATCTTATGCTAGACTCCTTCGTGGGGAAACCCTGAAGATTAAGCACCAAAAATTCATCGATGCAGCACTACTCTCCGGGTTGTCCAGTTTCGGGATTATCGTAAAGCATGTGTTTCGTTCTTCGCTTAATACTCTAATTTCCTATGCCACCATAGATCTCGGAAATACGATCCTCGTCTACTCGATATTGAGCTTCCTGGGGCTCGGAGTTCCCGCGCCCGCACCCGAATGGGGTACAATGGTGGCCTCGGGACTCAACTACTTCCCGGGGCAGTGGTGGTACTCAATGTTACCGGGGATCGTCATCACGGTGATCGTGATCGGGGCCGCACTGCTCGGCGACGGTTTGCGCGACATGTTCGCAGGTGAACTGTGATCTTGCAAGACTCGAATCTCCTCAAGATCGAGGATCTTAGTGTAGATTACAAGTCCCCCAGCGGGAATGTTCCTGCGCTCAGAGATGTATCATTATCTCTGAAGCAGGGAGAGATCCTATCGATAGTCGGTGAGAGTGGATCTGGAAAGACGACTCTTGCACTAGCGGTCTCTAGACTGCTGACAACGAATACCTCCATGATGAAGAATGGGAAAATAATCTTTCGCGGGAGAGACATCACGAATCTAAAAGCTGGCAATTTGGACAAGCTTCGCGGGACAGAGATCTTCATGATTTTTCAAAATCCTTTCATGAGTCTGAATCCGCTGATGAGGATTAAAGATCAAATTCGGGAAGCGATCCAGGTTCGTGATAAACGATCGGGGCAAAAGGAAAGCTACCCGAAGATCCTAAATCAGGTGACTGACGTTCTAAAAGCTGTCAGGATTGGAGATGCGGGTGACATCATGGAGCGCTATCCGCACCAGCTTTCCGGCGGGCAGAATCAAAGAATAATGCTTGCGATGGCGCTTGTGGAAAGACCTAGTCTATTAATTGCAGACGAACCTACGACCGCCCTTGACGTTACGACACAGGCCCAAGTACTCCTTCTCCTCAAGGAGATAATCAAGGAAACTAGAATGTCCGTGATTTTTATCACACACGATCTCGCTGTTGCGGGTTCAATTAGCGATAGGATTGCAGTCCTCTACGGAGGAATGATTCAAGAAATAGGATCCTCGAAACAGATTCTATATGAACCGAAGCATCCGTACACTGTGAGTTTGATCAAAAGTATCCCTTCAAAGTCAAAAGGTGAGGGATATCTTGACGCGATCAAAGGATCGTTCCAATCGAAGGGAATAGAAAACATGTGCGCGTTCTATCCGAGATGTCCACTGGCTCATGACGAATGCAAAAGAAAGATCCCTTCTTTGATGAGTATTGGCAAGGGAGTCTACGTTCGCTGCGTCAATTACGGCGAAGCGGCGGAGGATGTGGCGATTGAATAGCGTTCCAGAACAGATGCCGGCAGAAAAATCAAGCAGTTTCTTAGAGATAGACCACGTTATCAAAAGGTTCTCGCAGAGAAAGTCTGGTTTCTGGATTAGTCTGATTGGACGTCGCAAACCGTCTGGCTTCGTGAGCGCGGTTGATGATGTTTCGCTCGAAATTAAGAGAGGACAAACCCTCGTCATACTTGGCGAGAGTGGCTCTGGCAAAACGACTCTCGGGAGAATGATTGTCGGACTGGAAAAAATAGATTCTGGACTAATCAGTCTCAGCGGTGATCCAGTAAGATTTGTTCGCGATCGAGGAGTAAATCGAGGGAAACTCCAGATGGTGTTCCAGGATCCTGGATCTTCACTTGACCCATACATGAGTGTCGCAAGTTGTGTTGCGGAGCCCATCAGTAAGTTCGGGTTGACAAAACTTCAGGTTGCCGCGAAATCAGCAGAATCTCTTCGACTTGTGGGACTCGAAGGCGATATACTTGATAGAAGGACTTTAGAGTTGAGCGGAGGTCAAAAACAGAGAGTCGCGATAGCGAGGGCAATCATTAGCGACCCGGAGATCATAGTTCTGGATGAGCCAACCTCTTCCATTGATGTTTCCATTCAAGCGCAAGTTCTCAATCTATTGATCGATCTCCAGAGAATAAAGAATCTCACCTATGTTCTGATTTCTCACGATCCGAACGTTGCAAAATTCATGGCCGACAATATTGCGATCATGCACTTGGGAAAGGTAGTCGAGTACGGCCCTTCGGCGAGTTTACTTTCTTGTCCAAAACATCCGTACACTAAGACCTTGCTTGCTTCTGCCCCAAAACTGGGCTCTACTCTTCCGGAAGGAGTAGTCGGTGCTGGAGATCCTCAAAGCATCATTTTGCTCCCCAAAGGATGCAGGTACGAGTCGCGTTGTCAGTTCGCAATGGAAAAGTGTAGAGAAAAGGAGCCTCCACTTCTTCCCTTGAAAGAAGAACCCGAAATTTCGGTCTCCTGTTTTCTCTACAATGACTAATTGCGTATCTTTTCTTTCTCTAGCAATTACGAACCAGAGTAGCCGATCAACGGGAAGTAGTACCCGAGGATTCCAGAATTGTCGATGACGCCAGTCACATAAGTCCTCTGCACCCAGTAAGGATCTACGGCGTATAGCCAGATGTCCGGAGCCTGTTGGTACATCAGGTTGTAAACCTGAGCTACTGTTGAACTGATCTGCGTAGAATTAGTCTCAAATGGAAGATTTGCAGTGAGGCCGTTGACCTGAGTGTCATTGAACCAAGATACATCACCACTGATTCCGCCATACTGAACGTTGCTCAATAAGACAAGGTCTTGGTACACGGCATCCGCCCAGCTTGGGTACCAATACCAAATGAGCAACCCGGGATAGCTGGATTTGGCGCCGGATTGAGAGATTGCGCTCTCCTCACCTTGAGTCGTTACACCGTTCAACGTGAACGTAACTCCAATGCTAGCAAGGTTCGCCTGCATTTCTTGGGCTATCTTTGTCTCGGCCGGATCGGCAGTGACGTAGGTAATCGACAGATTTGTTGGTAGTGCGTTTCCGTTCGGATTGACCACCGTTCCATTAGGCAAGCTCAACTTGAAGCCGGCTTGGACGAAGTCGTTGATCGCCGTATTCTGATTGAACGAATAATTCGTCAAGTTGCCCGGATTGTAGTATGGATAGCCGGGTGCCATAGGACCGACGTAAGATTCTGTATAACCGCTTCCCACTGAGCTTAGAATTTCTGAGTAGTTTATGGCATGCACGACCCCCAGCCTAAAGTCCTGAATATTGTACGGATACTGCTCATTGTCCATCATACCCGTCAGAAACAGAAACTTTGGAGCACTTGGCAGTGATGGAACCGAGATGCCCGTCGTAGATGCAAGAGACGGCAAATAGTTCGGAGTCAGGGCAGAAATCGTCAGTGGCCCGACAAGGGACGCCGAGTTGCTCGTGATGCTCTGGATAATCTGGCTGCTCGCCGTCGAGTACTCAAGAATTACAACCGGAATCTTCGGAGAAGATAGCATGATGTTGCTTGAACCCGAAGCTAGTTTCGAAGCCCAGTAGTTTGGGTTTGCAATCATCGTAACTACCTGACCTTGAATGTAGCTCTGGATTTGGTATGGACCTGTTCCCATCGTATGCGTATTGACGAACGTGTTCTGTGCATTTGGTGCAACTCCCCCATTTGCATCAACAAATGACGGATCTACCTGACCCGCTCCAGGGACAGAGAGAACCTGTAGAAAATTCAGGTAAGGATTTACAAGATTGAACTGGACCGAATAAGTACCGGTCGCAACGATCGCCTGATCAGGATAACTCATTATTTTCTGGATCGTACTGTTTGATGGATTAAAATTGCTCAAGATTGTAGCGAGATCTGTTGCCGCTTGTTTCTGTCTCAAAGTAGAGTTCGTAGTCGAAAGCTGATAACCGCCGGCAACGAGTGCATTATCGACTCCATTAGAAATCGAATAACCCGTCGCAAATGCCGTCGTTCCGTTGTAAATCAGATTTGTAAAGTAAAATGCTCCGATCTGTCCCATGAGTATTACCCGGTTGAAATTGAACCAGGCGACTGAAGAATTGTACGGATGGCCATTTGCGAAGTAAGCGTCATTTCTCAAATTTAGCGAATAATTCAGATAGTTCGCAGAGATGGTCCAGTTTTGCGCAAGTATCGGAGCGAACTCTTGGAGACTGGTATAGTTGAACATTACGAGTTCCTGATAGGTGTTGACGAGAATCTCATCCTCTCCGGCAAAGAACCCAGACGACGGGTCGTAAGAATTAGGTGGTTCATTCTCAGCAACTACAAGCTGACTCTTGTTCTCCGGACCATTTGTCGCGGGACTGGTTGATTGGCTAGACCCAGCGGAAGTGCTAGATGTGGAAGAAGAGCTTGATGAAGCAGATGAGGAGCTTGATGATGTAGTTCCAGACGAAGTTGATCCGGAAGATGTCGTAGTCCTATTCAGATTCAGGGCAGCATACCCTCCAACAATCACGATGACAATTACAACGACAACAATTCCGATACTTGCTCCTCTGCTGATTGCGTGTCGCAATCTAGATTTTCTGGACAGCACAAAATAAACGAGAAAATAAAGGCACTTTTAAGAATTTAATGATTTTTTGGAGTAAAGTTGCGACAATAGATCCGATATGGCTCTAGATTCGTCTAGCGACATTTATTGCCTAGTGAAGTTTTACGTCATCTCATGACTTCGGCATGTATGCTGATCAGAACGGAAAAGGGAAAGTATCAAGAGGTGGTAGATAGGTTGAAGCAGATTTCATCTGTGAAAGCTGCATTCCCAGTGCTCGGGCGTTATGATATCGCAGCTGACCTTGAATCGACCAACAGCAAAGAACTCGGGAAATCCATTTTGAAAATAAACAGACTCGCTGGCATAATTTTCACGGAAACGATGCCAGAGGTTGAAACCTGAAAAGAGGTTTTTGAAAATGGAATTGAACGCTTGCATACTGGTAAAGACGACGCCAATCCAGACTGACGAAGTACTGGAGGCAGTCCGAAAGTTGTCGGGAGTCAAGAAGGCTTACATCGCCTACGGGAGATATGATCTGATCGCGTTTGTGAAAGCAGCCGATTACGCAGGAATAACAAGACTCACGAGTTTGGTTAACTCGCTAGTCGGAGTGAGGAGTACGGAAACTCTCGTCGAGGCCTGATTATTCTGTAGTTAGAGTTTCAAGACATAACTTTGGCAGGTTGAGGAGAAATCGAAACTCCGGTCATCTTCTCGCAAACCTCCCACAGACGTTTTGTAGTTGCCACGTCGAAGGAGATGGGATTCGCTGCGACTTGTTTCTGGTTTGCAAAATATTTTCCAGTTACACTTTCAACGTCAGGAGAAGTCGAAAGGTAGATTGATGTTCTCGAGCCTTTCTCCGGCGAAGCCATGAAAAGCTTGACTAAAGCGGCAATCGCTTTGAAAATCAGATTTGCGTCCCTTGTCCCGAGCTCGGTTCTGATTACCCCTGGGTGCAGAAAGTTTGCGGTGACTCTGGTGCCTTCAAGCCGCCTTGAGAATTCCACCGTTATCAAGTTCAAACAAAGTTTTGATTGCTCGTAGATTCGAAATGATCCGTACTTCTTTTCTCCCTGAAGATCGTCGAAATCAATTTCTGCATTGTTCGATGCGGCCGAGCTTACGTTAACTATTCTCGACGGGGCGCTTGATTTCAATTTATCAGTCAGCAAAGTTGTCAGCAAAAATGGTGCAAGCACATTTACTGCAAAGGTCATCTCAATCCCGTCGGGAGATAGCGACCGGTGGAACTGACTTACGCCAGCGTTGTTCAGCAGCACATCCAGACGGTCAAACCTGCTAGTGAATTCCTTCACTAGGTCTCTGATCGACTTTTGGGAAGAAAGGTCAGCTGCGAGATGTATTACTGAGTCAGCTTTTCCGCTCTTGGTCTTTATCTCTTCAAGGGCGGCGCTGCTCTTTTGCGAATCTCTCATTACCGCCACGACAGTCGCGTCCAGCTTCGCCAGTCCTATTGAAGTAGCCTTTCCGATGCCGGCACTCGTCCCGGTGACTATGCAGACCTTACCCTTCATGCTCAATGCCAGTCAGATTCCGTTGGAAGACTGCGAGAGGTGACTGCTCTAAATGAGCTCAAGCACCGCTTGTTTGCGCAGGTGCTTCAGGTGGAGCAGCTTCTTGATCGGCGTCTGCAGTTGATTTCAATGCGACCTGTTTTGACATCCAGAGCTCGAAGGTATCTGGAGAGGCCTCAGTATCGAACTTGGGAGATACATTTTCTCTGGGTTTTTGTTTTTCAATCCAGACCTCAAACGTATCCTTTGGAACGACGACTTCAACACGAGTTGATGAGACGACTGCTCCTTCCTTTTTGCTTGCTCTGACCTGTTTCGTGATCCAGGCATCAAACGTACTGACGGGAAGTTTCATTGTAGCTTTTGCCGGGGTCTTGGATGCCCGCGTTGTTGGCTTCTTTGCTTTCGACTTTGGTGATTTCTTCTTTGCACTTTTTGGCTTCAAGTTCTTACGAGTCTCTTGTCCTAATGCCCAGAAGATATGCTTTGTGATTTCGAATAGAGGTCATTCACAGGACGGAATCGCTCTTTTCAGATGCTGTTATCGACCAATTTGACAAAACTAAAATTCCACTCTTTTAGATGTGCAGGGGATGCCAAGCGACAAAAAATGCTCGAACTGCCAACATTTCATGGAAAATGCCGGAGATCTTCAAACAAAAGTTAGCGAATACACGGGGTTTGGTGGTATGTTCCTGTCGGGGTGGAATCATGATGCAAAAACCCAAGCTTTTGTGCTTTTTCGGTGTCCGAACTGCGGTAAAGTGGATTTTTACGAGCCTTCAAAATAGGTACTGAGAGTTCTTCAAGAACTGGGTCGCGACGTGAGCGAGCAATTCCAAACCGAAATCTTACGACGCAGCATCATAAAGGACATGAATTCAAGTCACCTGCCATGAATTCAGGGAGCATTATTCGCATTAGTTATCCCATTACTCTTATACAATTGGTAAATAGCAGCCTTCTAAGAATTGAAAGCGGTCGCGAAAACAAGAAGAGAACCCGGTCTCGAAGTAATTGAGAGTGATCCAGACAGGATAAGCGATAATGAAGTTCTCATCAGGATGCGAGCTGCGTCAATTTGCGGTAGCGATCTTGGATTTTACAACTATACTCCGGCCTACGAGAAATTTGCAAAGGTTCCTACGATCATGGGACACGAGTTTGCTGGTGAGATAGCCGAAGTCGGAAAAAATGTTCACGATTTCAATATTGGGGATCGGGTTTCTGTTGAATCTGTGCTTTATTGCGGAAGCTGCAAGTTCTGCAGACAAGGTGCGACAAACATCTGCCGGAATTTTACTGTCTTCGGGATGCATCGGAATGGAGGGTTCGCCGAATTTGTCGCAGTTGATCAGAAGTATCTTCACAGGATTCCGGGTAGTGTCTCATTTCTAGAGGCGGGAGTGGTCGAACCGTTATCAGTCGTTGTGAATGCCCTCGAGGATGTTTCGGCGCAGATCAACGTGGGCGAGACCGCCTGCGTCATTGGGCCGGGCCCGCTGGGACTTTTTTCGGCAGAAATCCTGCGAGCAAAAGGCGCAAGCAATCCTTTGATCCTAGGAATTGGAATCGATGAGTACAGGCTAGGACTGGCAAGGACCAATCTGTCTTATGAAACGATGGATACCGAGAAAGTTGATCCCGCAGAAAAGATGAATTCGATGACTGATGGGTACGGATTCGATGTGGTCGTCGTAGCGGCGGGAGCTCCTGCGGCACTGAGATCAGCTGTACCTCTGGTATCAAAGGGAGGACAGATTATTGTGATTGGAATTTTTCCCGAGGATGTTTCGCTGCCAGCATCGGATCTTGTGCGAAGGCAGATCTCGATAGGGGGCTCTTACGGCTCGGCCTGGAAACACTACGAAGAAGCTATTCATCTTCTGAATAAGAAATTGGTTAGGGCGGACGCGATTGTGAGTCATCAGTTTGATCTGGATCACGCGGATGAAGCCTTTCAGATGGCGAAAGCTAAAACTGGTTCCAAAGTTCAGTTCAAGAATTAGGCAAGAACTCCCAGTTTTGAATACAGAATTCATTCACCGATAAGTACTTCCGTGCCGAGCGAGATTTTACCTTAGAAAAGGGGAGAACCTCTTAAATATGAACTCTGGGCTAGACGGTTTTGCAAGTCACGGTTGAATATTTTCAGGTACATTGGTCGCAGGTTAGTTCTTGCGATTTTCGTGCTTCTGTGCGTGTCAATTATCACTTTCATACTTTCTCATAGCATGGGCGGCAATCCAGTGTGTGCCTGGTTGGGAAGGCTGGGATGCGGGAATCCGAAGCTCGTCGCAGAATACAACAGCCTGTTTCACCTGAAGGATCCGATTTACATCCAATACTATTACTACTTAGCTGGACTTCTGCGAGGGAATCTGGGCATTTCCCCTTCTAGGCAATTCACTCCGGTGTTGACAGTTATTCAGGAGACTCTTCCGTACACAATTCAGATCGCCTTTTTCGCAATCATAATCAGCATCATTCTTGGCGTATTTCTTGGAGTACTAGCTTCACTTTACCATCATAGGGCCGCGGACAAAGGCATACGCGCACTTTACCTCGCAGGATACTCCTCTCCCTCTTTCTTGATGGCTCTTCTTTTGATAATTGTTTTCGTCTACTTCTTTCATCTTCTCCCGAACGGAGGAGCCGCCAACATTAGCCTCGATCCTCCCACTGTCATAACGGGGATCCCCATGTTAGACAGCCTCTTGGAGGGAAATTTTGCATATTTTGTTAGCTCGTTGGAGCACGTAATACTTCCCAGCTTGGCTCTGGCACTCACGACTTTTGGCGTCGTGACAAGGGTGCTTCGTAGCTCAATGTTGGACACGATGCATGCTAACTATATTCGAACCGCACGGGCGAAGGGGTGCGACGAGGGGACTGTTTTCTTCAAACATGGTTTGAGGAATGCAATGATCCCTGTCGTCACTCTTTCGTCTCTGATAGTCACTTGGTTGATCACTGGGACAGTCTTCGTTGAATCGATATTTGGATATCCCGGACTGGGGCAGTACCTAGTCCTTGCGCTTCAAGTCCAGGATTATCCTGGGATTCTTGCTGCAACACTAATTTTTGCGATTATCATCGTGTTGGCAAATTTGGCTGCCGACATATTCTACGCAGTCGTTGATCCTCAAATTAGGCTTGGGTAAGTTAGTTTATTGCAGACGGTAGATGAAGTAGAGGAAATCGAGACCACCAAAGGTGTGTCTAGGCTCAGCGAGATATTTGGGTTAATTCGAAGGAACAAGGGAGCACTGGTCGGAGGTTTGATGATTCTGGTTTTCCTTGGCATTTCTTTGGCGCAAGCGATTGCTACGGGACTTGGTGTTCGTATTACTCCTTACGATCCTCTTCAACTCACCAGCCTGCTTCACAGCCCGCCGAATTGGGCTCATTTGCTGGGGACGGATAATTTTGGTCGTGACGTCTTGAGCAGAGTGATAACGGCATTGCCCAACGATGCCGAAATTAGTTTCGCAGTTATTGCAGTAGCATTAGTTGTGGGAACTCTGATCGGCACTTTCGCTGCGTTCAGGGGGGGTATTCTCGAGGAAGCTCTCATGAGAGCTACTGATGTCTTCTTCGCTATTCCCGCGTTGATCTTAGCTATCGCGATTGCAGTCGCGCTGGGAAACGGTCTGCTAAACATCAATTTGGCACTCATGATCATTTGGTGGCCGGCTTATGCGAGACTCGCCAGGGGAGAAGCGCTCAAGGTATCCCACCAGAATTTTATCGAAGCTTCGAGGCTGGCGGGATACGGGACGGTAAAGATTGTTTTCGGGCACGTAATACCGAACATTTTTCTCACAATGATCGTTTACGCTACCTTGGACATCGGAACCGTTGTCTTGGTGTACTCCGGGATTAGCTATTTTGGAATTGGAGTTCAACCACCTCATCCGGAATTGGGCAACATGGTATCTCTCAACGTCGACTACATT
>Ga0116217_10004676_pt1 | contig 12160 bp, 10 predicted proteins | sample Sb_taG_6_FD_89697 | JGI IMG/M metagenome (GOLD analysis project Ga0116217, IMG submission 89697) | Peat soil microbial communities from Weissenstadt, Germany - Sb_50d_4_PS metaG | ecosystem: Environmental > Terrestrial > Soil > Wetlands > Peat | place: Germany: Weissenstadt | collected 2010-09-21 | reverse complement strand
CCGGCTCGATGTCGATCGAATCCTGCTCCCGGTGATGCCGCCACAGCCAGCGCCGGTGATTCAGAGCCTCGCGGATGGCGATCCGGTAGAGCCAGGTCTTCAGCGAACTGCCCTGCCGAAAACCGCGAATCCCGCGAAACGCCTTGAGAAAAACGTCTTGCGTGATATCGGCGGCGTCACAGGATTCCGATACCATCCCGGCGACGAGGCCGTAGACCGGACCCGAGTAGTGCGTCACCAGCCAGTCGAACGCTGCGCCGGAACCGCCCTGCAGCTCCGTCACGAGCTCGGCTTCGTCCTGGGACCATGGGAGGACGCGCGCCAAGTCAGACACGTTTACCACCTCTCTCGCCTGTGTGCGCCAAGCGTTGTCGCGGAGGACTCGCGCCAAACGCCATGTGCCTTACGCAACAGACTTTGAAGCCGCTTACTGGGTCTCCCGACCAGAAACCTGTTCAGCCGGAAAGCAACGGCTGGTAAGCGCTTCACTTGATTTAGACACCATAAAGGGGGAATGGTTCCCCCTCCGGTAGTATTGTGCGCTTAGAGTACTGGGTTTGCAATGGTACAGGGGTGGTAGAACCGGGTTGCAGGGAAAGGGGTTAGAGGGGCCAGACCGATCGGAGACGCTAATATCGTCGTCCTGGAAGGGATTAACCACATCGTTCTGGATACTAGGAAAGCCACTTCTTGTCCGCAAAACAATCGTATTCACAGTCGTGTCCATCGGGGATACCATCATTCATTGCATAGCATCGCGCCTGAATGAGGGGAATTGGAGTCACGGAGTAGCTATGGACAGAAATCCGATCCGTCAAATTGCGCTCATAGGATTTGGAGAGGTTGGCGGCATTTTCGGGCATGACTTTGCGGCGGCGGGATTGGGTGTTTCCACTTTCGATATTTTGCTGAATGCTGAACCGTCGCGTTCGGCAATGCTGGCCAAGGCGAAGAGCGCGAATGTCCGCGCATGCGATAGTCTTGAGGCAGCAGTTCAAGGCGCGGACCTCGTGATTTCCGCGGTGACGGCTTCTTCAGCAGCTGCGGTGGCCGTGAGCGCTGCGCCGTTTCTTCGCGCCGGGCAAATCTACCTGGACATCAACTCGGTCTCGCCCGACACGAAGCTTGAAATCGCGCGCACTCTGAACGAATCGCCCGCCACGTTCGTCGAAGCGGCCGTGATGGCCGCGGTCTCTCCGCAGCGGCTCAAAGTTCCGATGCTGCTGGGAGGCGAGCACGCAGCAACCGCCGCCGAGGCGCTGCAGGCAATCGGGATGAACGTGACGCCCATCAGCGATCGGATCGGCGTGGCGTCGGCGATCAAAATGTGCCGCAGCATAATCATCAAGGGTCTCGAAGCAATCACGGTGGAATCGATGTTTACGGCACGACGGTATGGCGCTGAGGAGCAAGTTCTCGAGTCCCTTGCCGCGACCTACCCGGACATGGGTTGGAGCGGCGCGTTGCCGGATTATTTGATCAGCCGCGTAGCGGAACACGGAAAGAGGCGCGCGGCTGAGATGCGCGAAGCGGCCCAGGCCGTGGCGGATGCGGGCCTGGAGCCTTTGACATCGCTCGCAACAGCGCGACGCCAGGATTGGCTTGCGCAGTTGATCGCGGAACATGCGCTCGCCGTTCCAAAAGGCGAGGCCTTTGCGTGGCAGAAACTTGCCGACGCGATTGCAAAGGCTGCGTCTGAAATGGAAGAGCCTGCGCGAAAATCCTAGCCGGAAGATCATCGCGCCAACCTTCCATCCATACAGCGACATCCTTTTCAACTTCAACACGCAGCCATCTCTCATTGTTTTGAGACCGCTTTAGGAAGAACCTTGCCCTCGCTAATAACCTTGACCAGTCAGAGCGGCCAGCGTACGCTTTTGCCACAAAGAGAAGCTCATTTTGAAAAATTCTTTTTGACGGCGAAATCCTGCTAGCTCCAAAGGGGGCTGTATGTCGATGAAGGGTTCTAGATTGCTGGTCCTGGCGGCTCTCGCCTGCGTCTTACCTGCGTCCTCCAAGGATCAGCCTAGGGCGGGATTGACTGGCGTGGTGACGTCCGAAGCTGAAGGGCGCATGGAAGGAGTGCTCGTTACGGCCAGGCCCCAGGGAGCGAACATGACGGTCACGGTGGTCAGCGACGATCAAGGCCGTTTCGCCTTCCCGCCAGGGAAACTTCAGCCAGGCAAATATGCTCTGACGATTCGGGCCGTCGGCTACGAACTTGCTGGACAAACCGCGGCGGAGATAAAGCTCGGTGGAGCAGCGCGCGCGGATATCAAGCTCGTGAAGACGAAAGATCTTGCATCGCAGCTCACCGGGGCAGAGTGGATGATGAGCATTCCCGGAAACGAAAGAGAGAAGAAAGCTTTGTTTCATTGCGACCAATGCCACTCACTGGACAAAGTGGTAAAGAGCACCTACGACGCAGAAGGTTGGCTTTCCACGCTGCACCGGATGCAGAATCAATGGCAAGCGGGGAGCACCTTCACTCACCCAATGCCCCCTGCCTATCCGCCCAAAGAATATCCGACGGACCCGGAGCTGGCGAAGTATTTGAGTTCCATCAATTTGAGCGGCGACAAGACCACATGGCCCTATGAATTGAAAACTTTTCCGAGGCCCCGTGGAGCGGACACACGGGTTGTTATCACGGAGTATGAAATACCTCGCGAGGGAAGTTCGCCGCACGACCTGGCCATCGACCGCGACGGGCTGGTTTGGTACGACGATTTTCAGAGCCCCAACATCGGCAGGCTCGATCCGCGCACGGGTCAATTCAAGGAGTGGACGCTGCCTCAGCTCAAACCGAGCCTGCCTTCCAATAGCTTGACGATTGAACTGGATCGTCAGGGAAATCCGTGGCTCCCGCGGGGTTACCAGGGGTGCTCCGTAACGATGTTCGACGCCAAAACTGAAAAGTTTCAAACCTGGAGCGCACCTGCGGAATACAACGACGATCATGCCAGCTGCACGCAGGGAAATGTCGGACCGAACGGGATGGTCTGGTTTAACAGCTTCAACACCAGCAAGATGTTCGAGCTCGATCCCAAGACAGGGGAAGTCAAAGTCTTCAGCGCGTTTCCCCCTGGCAGCATTCAATACAAAGGCCCGAATCGCGTTTTTTACTTTGGCATCGATGAAAACTTCGCCACGTCGGAAAAGACGCACAAAATGTACGGAAGCGCGATCTCGGAAAATGGGAATCCAATTTATTGCGACATCGAGGGAAGCACCATCGCTGTTCTGGATCGCGCGACCGGGCAAGTGAATCTTTATCCCACGCCGACTCCGGCCGCCGCTCCTCGTCGCGGTTCTATCGATTCCGCCGGAAACTTTTGGTTCGGCGAGTGGATGGCGGGTCAATTGGGAATGTTCGATCCGCAAACGAAAGAGATCAAGGAATGGCGTCCGCCAGTTCCGTGGAGCGGCATTTATCGGGCGGCGCGCGACAAAAATGGAGACGTTTGGTCGGGAGCCATGAGCACGGATTACGTCCACAGACTCAACCCCAAAACAGGCGAATGGCGGGAATATATGCTGCCCACTCTCGGCGGAGAAATGCGGGATATCAAGATTGTTGATGCGGGAGCAGCGCCGCAGGTTTGGGTGCCTCTGGTTCATGCCGGCATCCTTGCCAAAGTCGAACCGTTGGAGTAGCCGACTGCCGCAAAAATTCGGGGAAAACATTGACAGGCCGCCAGGGGCTAAAGCCCTTTATCGCTTCGTGTGTTGATGTCGCGGCTGAAGCCGCGACCCACAAAACTTATTTGTGGGTTGGTTTCTAAAATCTATCGCGGGAATTGTCTTTGTGGGTCGCGGCTTCAGCCGCGACGTTCAGGGGCCTGAAAAATATGGGCTTCAGCCCCTGACGCCTTTTCGAGGTTGGAAGGCGTGCCACTTATAAAGTAGCTTCTGATTGAAGGGAACGTTCCATGTCCACTGAACCGATCTTTGACCTCGCGCATCTCGCCCACATGGAAATGCTGACGCCGAAGCCGGACGAGAGCCTGAAATTTTTCGTCGACGTAATGGGCATGACGGAATCGGCGCGGAAGGGCGATTCCGTCTATCTGCGCGGCTGGGACGACTACGAGCACCACACACTGAAGCTGACAGCGTCAAAAACTTCGGGGATGAAGCATATGGCGTTTCGCGCGCGAAGCCCGCAGGCGCTCGAGCGCCGAGTTGCCGCGCTGAAAGGCTCAGGCTACGACATCGGATGGACGGATGGCGATCTCGGCCACGGCCCGGCGTTTGCCTTCCACGATCCGGACGGCCACCTGGTCGAGATTTACTATGAGACTGAATGGTACAAGGCGCCGCCCGAGCTGCGCCCCGCACTGAAAAACCAGGCCATGCGCTTCCCTGCTCGCGGCGTCAACGTGCGCCGACTCGACCACCTCAACTGTCTCGCCGTCGACATCAAGGCCAACCGCATTTTCTTCCAGGAATATCTGGGCTGCCGCCTCACCGAGCAAATCGTGATGAACGACGGATCGGAAGCGGGCATGTGGTTGACGGTCAGCAACAAGAGTTATGATTTCGCCTACACGCGCGACCATACCGGCACGCGAGGCCGATTCCACCACGTCACCTACGCCGTCGATTCCCGCGAAGATGTTTTGCGCGCCGCCGACATTTTCCTCGATAACGGCGTGTACATCGAAACCGGCCCGCACAAGCACGCCGTCCAGCAGACGTTTTTCCTGTACGTCTACGAACCCGGCGGCAACCGCGTGGAAGTCGCCAACGCCGGCGCGCGCCTGATCTTGGCCCCTGACTGGAGGCCCATCGTGTGGACGGAGGACGAACGCAAGAAGGGCCAGGCCTGGGGACTCAAGACAATCGAGTCGTTTCACACTTATGGAACGCCGCCGGTGGATGTGAAACTTTAATAGGTCTTCCTGCTAAAATAGGCTGAACCATGCCGATGAAGAATCCACCGCACCCCGGAGGTTTTGTGCTGCGCCAGTGCATTGAACCTTTGGGTTTGACCATCAAGGACGCGGCCGCCGCCCTGGGCGTCACTCGCACTACCTTGTCTGAACTCGTGAATGGGAAGCGCGGCATTTCTCCCGAAATGGCCGTGCGGCTTTCGAAGGTCTTCGGGGGAAGCGCCGAAAGCTGGATCACGCAGCAAGCGCACTATGACGTTTCACAGGTTCGCGCCGACCGGATCAAGCTCAAGAGGCTCCAGTTGGCTTAAGAGGCTGCTGGAAAATTAATTTATTCTGTCATTCCGAGCGAAGCGAGGAATCTCTCTTGGATTGAAACCTAGGAAAAGAGAGATTCCTCGGCGCGCAGCGCGCCTCGGAATGACAAAAATTTGAGTTTTTCCGCGGGCTCTTAAGCGAACGCAATCCTCAATTCCGCTTAGCCAGGCATCACACCCCTTGAAGAGGGCGCAACGACGCTGCACCCGAACTTCACATGCGCTAAACGGCTTTCCCACCCGCCCATCTTCGAGTTTATCTAGTTCGGCGGGTTCGCCGGGGGCATGGCTTCGGGGGCATCTGCTGGGGCGGGACCGACGCGCTCCACGATCACGTGCTGGATAAGTATAGGTGTGACGGGTCTGTCGCTGCCGTCGCGCTTGACGCGCGCGATGGCCTTGACGACGTCCACGTTGCCACACTCTCCCCAGATCGTGTAACCACCGTTGAGAGCCGGCTGCGGCGCTTCGGTAATGAAGAACTGGCTGCCGTTCGTGTTCGGCCCGGCGTTGGCCATGGCCAGGCGTCCCGGCGTATCGAACTTGAGCGACGGCGCGATTTCGCTCTTGTACGGGAAACCCGGGCCTTCCGGATGTCCCGTGCCGTTGCCGAGGGGATCGCCGCCCTGAATCATGAAGTCGGGGATCACGCGGTGAAACGTCAGGCCGTCAAAAAACTTCTTGCGTGTGGCCTGCTTCGTTTGCGGGTCCACATAGGAGAGCTTTCCGATCGCCAAACCGACCATGGTGTGGACGGTGACCGGCGCCTCAGTTTCATAGAGCTTGCACGCAATGTTTCCCTTGTCAGTTTGAAAAGTCATGTACAGGCCGGGTTTTCGCTTGTCGGCCTGAGGCGCACTGGGCGTGGCCGCGTGCAGAGGGTGCGCTGCCTGGAAAATCCCCGCGACGGGCAATACCGCGAAGAGCGCAGCCAACAGCCACACGTGTTTTCGTATCTGCATGCTCGTTCCCCCTCGGAAATTGAGAACTCGGATTCTTACGCGGAATCTCCGATATCAATTTTTTCTTTGCCGCAAAACGATACCCCCGCCTTCCACTCACGTCAAGCGCGAGGCGGAGTGACTTCTCCGGAGCGGAACCCGACCTTCACAATCGCAGGGGAAATGTTTAAGGAATGGGTTGGAGAGAGCCGCCGTATTCGTTTTTGAGATTTTGTCAAAGCTGCAGGAATGGCTGTGCGCGGAAGAGCCTGGCTAGAACATTGCGTCGTGCCGAGATACGGTGTACATTTTCGCTCGGCCGGAAATTCAAAACGGAAATTCCAGGTGAACATGCTGCCGATCGAACGTCTCTCCTACTCGGCGATCAAAGACCGAACACCGCTCGCTTTGCCCGGGGGCGCGCGCCTTGCTGTTTGGGTCATAGTGAATGTCGAGGAGTGGAATCCGCAGGAGACCATGCCGCGGACCGTTCTCACTCCGCCCGCGGGCGGTTCCCCCATGCCCGATATTCCGAACTGGGCCTGGCACGAATACGGGAATCGCGTGGGCATCTGGAGAATGCTGGAAGTGTTCGATCGTTTCAACATTCGCGCGGCGCTGGCGATCAATGGCAGCGCCATCCACGCCTACGAGCCGATCGCGCGCGCCGCGCACGAGCGGGCATGGGAGTTCGTCGGCCACGGCTTCGGCCAGAAAAACATGCAGAAGGTCCCCGACGAGCGAGCCGACATCGCCAAGACGACGGAGGCCATTCGGGCCTTCACGGGCAAACGGCCGCGCGGCTGGCTTGGGCCGGGCTTGACCGAGACGTGGGACACGCCGGATATCCTGGCGGAAGAAGGTTACGATTACGTCTGCGACTGGGTTCTGGACGACCAACCGACTGTGCTGAACACGCGCGGCCGTTCCCTCGTCAACGTGCCGTACACGCAGGAATGCAACGACGTCGCGATGATGCTGATACAACATCACAAAGCCTCGGAATACCGGGACCGCGCCATCGATCAGTTCGAGCAGTTGTACTCCGACGCACACGGCTCCGCGCGGATCATGGCGCTGGTGGTGCATCCCTACATCATGGGCGTGCCGCACCGGCTGCGCTACTTCCGGGAAGCGTTGGAGCACATTCAGTCGCGGTCCGGCGTGGTGTTTTGGACCGGCGAGCAGATTCTCGATTGGTATTTGCAAACCCAAGTAAAGAGCAATGCGGTCACAAGGTAGTTCGTGGAACCGCCCCGAACCAGGCCGCGCATCCGCGGCATCGTCATGTTTGGCGTGCTGCTCGCTTCCTACGCGATTAACGCCATGGACCGGCAGCTCTTCCCGCTGCTCGTTCCAGAAGTGCGCCGACAGTACGGCTTTTCGCTTGCCGGCGTAGGTTTCCTGTCGACCATTTTTACGCTGGGCATGGCGCTGGCGGGTCTACCGACCGGTTATCTCCTCGTCCGTTTCTCTCGCAAGACTGTAATGCAACTCGGGATCGCCCTGTTCTCCGCAGGCACGATGTTGACAGTCCTCGCGCGCGGGTTCCCGGACATGCTGATCTACCGGGCGGCCACCGGCATCGGCGAAGCCATGCAACTGACTGTCCTTATAGCCATTGCGGTCAATTACTTTGTCAGTCATCGCGCTGCCGCCTTGGGCGCGATCAATTTTTCCTTCGGCCTTGGCGCCATCGTCAGCCCGATTTTGGGTGGCGCACTGCTGAGCGCCTATCGGAGCTGGCGTGTGCCAATGGTCTCGTTTGGAATTCTCGGCTTCCTGGCGATTCTGGTGATCGCGCTCAGCGTGGATTCGTGGTTCACCGAAGGCGATACTCCCATCAGCGAGCGAGCAGATCGCGGCGGAGCGCCGACGCTCGTCAATAGAAATACAATCCTTCTAACGTTGATGAGCTTGATCGGCGGCTTGGTCATTTACGGCTATCTGGGAATGTATCCGACATTCCTGCGCGAAAGTCTCAAGTATTCGCCGACGGCCGCCGGAACCGTCATGAGTTTTTATGGACTGGGAACGCTTGGTTCGATTGCCGGGGGAATGTTCGGCGATCGCTTCTCGCCAACGGTCGTGTTGAGCACCACATTCTTTTGCGCCGCCGCTCTGGGCTACCTGCTCTTCCATGGATCGGGAGCCTTCGTGCCCCAGGCGATTCTGTCATTCCTCTGGGGTCTGATTGTCAGCGGGGTGATTTACGTCAATCTGGCGGGCTATCATGCCAAAGCGCTGCGAAGCAACTTGGCCAGCCGCGCCTCCGGCATCTTCGTGACCAGCCTTTATGGATCGGCCGCCTTTGCCGGGTATCTCGTGGGTTGGATTGCCACTCACGCCGGATGGGCGACGGCGGGAGAAATCCAGATTTCGCTTCTATCCGTTATTGCCGGCGGCCTCGCGCTGGCCTTGCAGCCGGATCACATGTCCTAGCAGAGGTGCAGCGATGAAAAAATCGGGATGGTTGAGCTCCATAGCAGTCGCTCTTCTCTTCGCGATTAGTTTGTTTGCGGCGCCCGCCCGCGCGCAGGCGCCTGCCATCGTCACGGTCAATGTCTTCCAGGGCGGTTTCAATTGGCCATGTTTCGTGGGGCAGCAGAAAGGCTTCTTCGCGCGGAACGGGATTACGGTGACCCTTCAGCCGACGCCCAATTCGGTGGCGCAGATGACGGGGCTGGCCGAAGGCAAGTTCGACATCGCCATCACTGCTTTCGACAACATCGTCGCTTACGTCGAAGGGCAAGGCGAAGCCCCCATCGGACCTCAACCCGAATTCTTCGCGTTCATGGGCAGTGACAATGGGTTTTTGAGCCTGGTAGCCGCACCCGAGGTCAAGACGTTCGCCGACTTGAAAGGCAAGACCTTGTCGGTCGATGCGCGCACGACCGGCTATGCCTTCGTGTTGTTCGACATTCTCAGGCGAAACGGTCTGCAAGAGAGCGACTACAAAATAGAAAAAGTTGGGGGGACGACAATGCGTTGGGACGCGCTGCGTGAGGGGAAACAGTCGGGAACTCTGCTCTCGGCGCCTTTCAACTTTCTCGCTGGCGAGCAGCATTTCAATGAGCTCGCGCGAGCGATCCAGGTGATTGGACCGTATCAAGGCAATGTCGCGGCAACCCGCCGTTCCTGGGCCAAAGAGAACAGAACCAAGGTAATTGCTTTCATTCGCGGCTACGCCCAGGCAATCGAATGGCTCTACGACAAAGGGAACCGTGACGAAGCCATCATAATCCTTCTGAACGATGTCAAAATGTCTCCCGAGTTAGCCGAGCGCACCTACGATGAGCTTCTCGATCCAAAGGATGGTTTTTTACGCAAAGCGCGGGTGAGCACGGAAGGGATGCGGACGGTCCTTGCCTTGCGAAGTCGCTATGCGGACGCTAAGAAGGTTTTGGTCGATCCGTTGAAATACTACGATTCCAGTTATTACGACGCTGCCATGCGCTAGGAGCCTCGGCGACCGGGGCTGGTCATAGGGGAAAGTTTGCGAGGAATGGCGGATACAGTGTCCAGCGCAAACGCTTTCCCGCGAAAGTGCTATTCCAGTGGAACATTTTTTCAGATGTCCGTATTGCGGAGAAGAAATTTCGATCGTGCTGGACCTTTCGGTTCGCCGCCAAACGTACGTCGAGGATTGCGAAGTATGCTGCAATCCGATTGAGATTACCTACAGCGTGGAAGACGCCGCGCTCTCCAGTTTCGTCGCCAAAGTTCTGGAATAAATTGCTGAAAATCGGGGAGCGGCAGATACGTGATTCGGCTTAAGCGGACGAGCCCGTTATTTTTCCGCGGAGATGGTGGAATTGAAAATTGGTGGACGTGACAGGGATCGAACCTGCGTGCTGTTTGATCGACGAGCTTGCGTGGATTTCTCTGGACGGGGCGGACGATAAGGAACTCCTGAGGCAATTGCGGTCCGCCATGATTCAGTTCGGCTAGCTTCTAGTTGTTCCCTGGGCCCCTTTCAAAGCCATGTCTCTCATCACGATCCGGGGTTCACGGGAGCGTCCCTGCAGTTGGCGCCCGAATCTTTCGCGCGGACAGAGTTCTTTGCAGATACATACTCAATAAATTGGATATTGCTATTTATCATAATCCAGAACATTTCCACATTGCTGAGCGATATACGGTTTTTTCTCTTGACACTTGAGGGTGTTAGGCTCAGTCTCCTCCCAATCAGAACTTGGGGTACCGGCCTGCTCTATCACGGAGAATGAAAAACAAGCGCAACTCGAAAATCAATTGTCTGGATTTCGGTAGTGGCGTTTGTTGGGGCTAACTTCCGCAGGAACGCGACCAATGTCGGGCGACTTCGCCCAGGGAGGCCAAATGGGTACGTATCGTTAAGGGTTGTGCCGGGCGGAATGGCAGGAAGAAAATCCTGGTTAAGGAGATGAGCTTGGCGCTGCCTTTGTTCTTGCAAACGATCGAAGAGACCGGCTTCAGCACTTGGCTGCGGGAATCCGAATCGCCCTTTGCGTTTTATTTCATTCTTTTGTTTCACACCGTTGGCCTGGCGCTATTAGTTGGCGCGAATACAGTCGTTGATTTGCGGCTCCTAGGTGTTGCGCGTGGCATTCCGCTTGCGCCGCTCAAGCGATTGTTCGGTATTATGTGGATAGGCTTCGGTATGAATACCGTGACCGGCGTATTGCTGGTCATTGCCTATCCGACAAAATCACTTACGAACATTGATTTTTACATAAAACTGACGATCATCGGATTCGCTGTGTGGGTCATGCAGCGGCTCAAGAGCCAGGTGTTTGAGGACTCGAGCTTGAGTGAAGAAGCCATGACGGCAAGAGGACTGGCGCTAGCAAAGTGGTCGCTCTTCTTGTGGTTTGGAGCCATCACGGCGGGCCGCTTAATGGCATATACTTATAAGTATCTGATCTTCCCATGAGTAATTGGTTTAAGGGGCTCACGCATGAATTTTGCAAATCTGCACTTGTTGATGAATCATTTTCCGATTATCGGCACTCTTGTCGGGCTTGGCTTGTTCCTGATATCTCTGGTTGGAAAAAACGAAGATCTGAGGCGGGCGAGCCTCATCATTTTCGCGGCCATGGCTCTCCTGGCGATCCCGACTTTTTTTAGTGGCCCTGGTGCGGAGGGCGCGATCAAGAAGCTCCCCGGCGTTTCAGAAGCTTTAATCGAGAGGCACCACGGCGCGGCGATGCTGGCGCTGCTTTTCATGGAGATCACCGGCGCCCTATCCCTCGTAGGACTGTGGAAGTCACAGGGGACATCACGTCCGGCAGGTTGGAATTGGAGCTTATCAGCCGTCCTGCTTTTTTCAATCGTGACGGTGGGCCTCATGGCAAGAGTCGGGACCACGGGCGGGGACATCCGCCATCCTGAAATTGGGACTGGACATGAGGAGGTAATCGAAGGATCGACGGTCTCCAAGCTGGTGCGCCGGTTTGAGCCATCGCCGGGAAAATTTGCCGAACTCATGACTGCCACCAAGTGGTGGTGGGCGTTCATGATGGACTTGCATTTCGTTGGGCTGGCCCTGCTGATCGGGACGGTTGGCATCCTCGACTTGCGCATGTTGGGATTTGCGAAGCAAATTCCGATTGGTCCCTTGCACCGGTTAGTGCCGTGGGCGATGGCTGGATTTGGCATCAATCTCGTGACGGGTGTCCTGGCTTTTACCGGTATGGGCGACTATTACACTTATGATTGGGCTTTTTGGCTCAAGATGCTGGCGATCCTGCTTCTTGGCCTGAATGTGGCGGCGTTCTACTTGACCGGCGCATTCGAATCCGTTGAGGGGTTGGGACCTGGAGACGACGCGCCACCGCTCGCCAAATTTATCGCAGCGAGTTCCCTGGTCCTGTGGTTTATGGTCATTACCTTGGGCAGGTACATCCAGTCATTTTCCGATACGATCTCAGTGCATAAATAAAAATGAATCTTCGGATCATAATTCGTTGTGCCAGTCCGGGCCTGGAGTTAAAGTATGGGAAATCTATTCTCTTGTATCGAAAAT
>Ga0116217_10004675_pt1 | contig 12167 bp, 14 predicted proteins | sample Sb_taG_6_FD_89697 | JGI IMG/M metagenome (GOLD analysis project Ga0116217, IMG submission 89697) | Peat soil microbial communities from Weissenstadt, Germany - Sb_50d_4_PS metaG | ecosystem: Environmental > Terrestrial > Soil > Wetlands > Peat | place: Germany: Weissenstadt | collected 2010-09-21 | reverse complement strand
TCGCAGGGGGGGTGGAAGATGAGCTGAAAGGGTGTTTGGCCCTGCAACGGGACGCCTGCATCCAGGAACTGGTGGTGCAAAGCAATAACGTGGTGAGGAATGCCGTCAGCCGGGTCAGGACGGAAACCGAGGAAATCGTGCAGGCTGGTTGCGCCAGAATCTCGAATCGGCTCGATTCCACAGCCGTTGCTCTGCGCGAATGTGAGCAGCAGATCCAGGCGAACACAAGAGCGGATGCTCAAGAAGGTGCCGAAGCCTTCCGGAAACAAGTGAATCTACTCGCGGACGAGATTCTCGGTCAAACCCGGCAAGCCGTCACTTCCATGCTCGATGACCTCCGCGATCGCATGCAGAAGGCCGCCAGCACTCTGCAGTTCTGACCAGTACGGCCAGGGCGTGCCTCGTTGCAGAAAAGACCAGCGCCATGACTGGAGCGATGCGTGAAGGTGATGCGAGCTTATTTGCCGCCTCGGGAGGCCTTCTTTCTCTTCTCGGCCCACCGCTTCTTCATCATATCCGAAATAAGCTTTCTGCCTTCCGCGGTGAGGTGGCGACGCTTCTTGGCTGGTGGTGCCGGAACATTGCCAGTTGGGGATACTTTCGGGGGAGTAGGGGGTAAGTCTGTTTCTTCTAGAGCTTCAATTGCTGTGTTCAGCCGGTCGCGTTCACGTTTCAACTCTTTCACGATAGCGTGAATATCCAAAGGTTCCTCCGTGGTTATCTAATTTCATGCTTAAGCCCTAGGTCAGCGTAGCATGGTCTCAGCGAACTGTCGAGGACTGCATAGCGATTGAGCCAGGATCGCAGCGGCCCCAGACCTGATCCTCTCGCTCACTTAACCCACACGGGTCTATCGCTGACGAGGGCTGGTCCGGAAACAGGAGAAACCTGCGAATCCGCTGGGCTTCGGACAAGGGCAGTGGGTAGAAGCCAAGCCGGCTCTTGCCTTCAAAGCGCAAAGTGGGTCTCCTTTCTCAGAAGAACTCGCACGTGTGAGTGGATCTGTAACTTTGCCGCTTAGGCAGAGTTACGGGGGTCGGTTCTTCATCGATTGGCGATCTTGCACCTCTTCTCATTCGTTTGAGCTGTGAGGCCAGATGACACAGCTTGGCTGTCATCGATTCGTAGTCAACGAGGTGCGGCTGTGGCTGTGCGCGGACTACCCATCGAAGCGTCGTAGTGCGGGGCGACCTGCTCAACGCGCGAACTTGTACTTGTGCTAGAATGCTGGCTTTGAACCGCTCGGGGCATCAGAATCTCGACAATACAAAAACAGGAGCCCTGCAAATATATGATCTCGCGTTCTTCACCCGCACCTTTGAGCCGCCGGCATTTTCTTTTTCTGGTCGGAGCGGCCACGACGGTGGCCAGCGCCGACCTTTCCGAGACGGTCAGGGCCTTTGGCGCGGAGGACCCGATCTTGGCTGGGAGGCCGCTGGTCCGTTACCCGGAGAAAACAGAGCTGATTCTCCTGACTTCGCGGCCACCTCAGCTCGAAACGCCGATGAGCTACTTCGAGCATGCGATCACTCCCAACGAAGCGTTCTATGTCCGTTACCACACTTTTCCACCCCCCACCGATATCGATCTCTCTACCTGGCGACTGCGCTTGGCGGGGCACGTCGAACGCCCACTCGAGTTGTCCCTGGATGGCCTGAAGAGTGAATTTTCCCCCACGCGCTTGGTTGCAGTAAATCAATGCTCTGGCAACAGCCGTGGGCGCTTCGAGCCGCGCGTGTTTGGAGGTCAATGGGGCGATGGGGCCATGGGGAACGCGGAATGGACGGGTGTGCGATTGCAGGATCTGCTTCGCCGGGCAGGGGTCAAGACCGGCGCCGTTGAAATTGCCTTCCGGGGTTTTGACGACCCCGCGGCGCCATCGATTCCCCACTTCGCGAAGTCACTTACCGTGAATATGGTGGCGGACTCTCCCGATGTCCTGGTGGCGTATGAGATGAACGGACAACCTTTGCCCACACTGAATGGATTCCCGGCCCGGCTCGTGGTACCCGGTTGGTATGCCACCTACTGGGTGAAGCACCTTGCCGAGATCACCGTTCTGGATCATGAGTTTGACAGCTTCTGGATGCAAAAGGCTTACCGAATTCCAGCTTCACCCTGCGGGTGCGTGGAACCAAGCGCCACCGTGGCGCGCACCGTACCCATCAATCGCATGAAGGTCCGGTCGTTCATTATTTCCCCAAAGGAAGGGGCGCGCGTTCCAGTTGGACGCCCGGTGGGTGTGAAGGGAATCGCTTTTGACGGCGGAGATGGCATCGCGGACGTGGAGATTTCCGCGGACGACGGAAGTTCGTGGCGGCGCACCGTGCTGGGTCAAGACCTTGGTCCTTATTCGTTTCGGGAATGGTCGGCGGCTTGGACGCCCACTCAGCGAGGAAACTACAGCTTGCTCGTACGCGCCGTCAATCGAGTAGGCGAATCCCAACCTTTTGAAGCTACATGGAATCCCAGTGGTTACATGCGCAATGTAATAGAGAAGATCCATATCACAGCCGTTTGACGAGAGGATGAACCATGAGGCGCACAGCTTTAGGACTATTGCTGATTCCCGGAATTGCTCTGGTGCTAGGCGCCAGCGCTTTTCCGCAAGTCAGGTCCATTGAACTTCCGGCTGACAACGCCATGGCTGAGCTCAAGCCGGGACCGGGAGTTGGAGTCGTGCGCGCCCAATGCGTGGCTTGCCATTCAACCGACTATATCGTGCGCCAGCCTCGCAGTGACGCGAAGCGATGGGAGAGTGAGGTAAAGAAAATGATCAGCGTTTATGGAGCGCCCATCGGCGACGCTGACGCGAAGGTTATAGTTGAGTACCTTGCCGCGGCCTACGGGCCTGCTCAGGCAAACGCAACGAAAGAAAAGAAGCCCAGCAAGTCTGGCACTGAGGCGCCATAAACCAAAGCCCAGTCTTCCCAACCGGATGTGCTGCAATAATACGAGTGGGAGGTGGTACTCCCACGCAAGCAATTGCATTCTAGCTGCTCCTCACGTTACGGCGTGGTGTGCTTGTTCACTCTGCGGGTGCGTTTCCAGGACTGCGGGTCGATTCTTAGCACGGAGGTCACCCCTGATGCCAAGTTAATGAAGCCGCCGTGATAGCTGATTTCCCCGTCACGGAACAACCGCGCCAGCAATGCTAGGGCGTTGAAGCCGATCTCCGACCGAGCGAAAGGCTGGCGGATACAGTTGGTGGCCGAGATTGTATCGCCGTCCAGGACCGTGACGTGCAAACCTCCGGGATGACCGCGGGCTACCAGGGACTGATGCAGATACGGAAGGCCAGCAACAACGGCGCTGCCTGTTCCTCCACAGCCTATCACCAGCACATGCACTTGCCGTTCGAGCAACTCCGGGTGGATGCGGTCAGTTTCCATGGCCAGCTCCTAAATGGACGCTTCCCAAACGAATCAGGGGAGTATCTCGGCAGAACTGGCGCCTCGGACTATGGTAGACTGCCGCAATGAGTGTCATCGGTCCAGCCTTGGGCATACCGGTTATTGCTGTGTTGCTCTATTTTCTGATTCCTGGAGTTCCAGAGCAGCCTTGGACGTGGGTACGCATCTCCGGCGTTGTGATCGCGGCGATTGGTTATGTGCTGGTCGTGGCGGCGCGGTTGCAACTGGGTCGGTCCTTTTCAATCCGTCCGCAGGCCAAGGAACTGGTCGTGCACGGCCTATATTCACGAATCCGCCACCCAATGTATGTCTTCGTCGACCTCATGTTGTTCGGATTGATCCTTGCCCTCTATCTCCCCTGGGCGCTCGTGATCTTACCTCTCCTGGCGATTGTGCAGATTGTCCAGGCTCGCAGGGAGGGCCGAGTTTTGCACGCTACGTTCGGGCAGGCCTATCTAGACTACCGCCGTCAAACCTGGCTCTAACAATCCCCTCGTGCGACGAATTCTTGTAGCGTCTCGCCGGCGTCGACCACCGTGCCAGCCGCCTCATCTCAGTTTCAAGTGGTCACGGACCGGCCACATGAAGAAATAGATTCACTCGTTCAGGTTCCTCTCCGAACATAATGCGCTCTTCCAACGCGCCGGCTCGTTGCACCAGATCCTTTAATTGCAATGACGTCCGGTGGAACAGCCGCCAATCGATCATCAGCATGTTCGGGATGCTTGGGTTGTCGGGTGAGAAATTGGTAATCACCAGTTCGCCGCCCGGAGCAATAGCCGGGAGCAACCGTCGTAGCACTTCAATAAACTTGTCATCCGGGAGATAATCAAATAGCCCACCAGACCATATCAAGTCGAACACACCTTGTGGTCTGAACCGGAATACGTTCGCCCGTTCGAAGGAAAGATGGTCCAAGAACGCACGATTGAGATTTGAAGCGTAGGAAAGCGACCGAGGGTCGATGTCAACACAATGAATGTGGACGTTCTCACCCTGATGGGTTGAAGACCACTCGTACATGCAGCGGCCTGGCCCGAGTCCAAGTTTGAGAACTCGCACTGACGGCAGCCGTTGGCTGTGTCGGTCGAGCAGGCCATGAAAATAGCGTTTTCTGTTTCGAACCGACTTCGGAGCGGCGTGCTGATTCCAGTATCGGTCCCAGGCTGCCAAGTGTGGGTCGGGAGAGACGTATGACAAAAGGATGCGATCGATGATCTCGAAGTCACCAGCATAACCATTTGGCTTCGTATACGCAAAGCCCTGGTTTGTCGCCGGGCCGAAGGCTTCACCAAACGCTTCTCGGAGCGAGGTGAGTTGGTCTGCAGTCAACCGACCTGATACGTGGAGCTTGTAAATGCATCGTAGCCAGGCGTCGAATTCAGGATACTGTGGCTCCTGAGGTCCACCCTTCTGGACGAGGCTCCGTATATAGCGGATGTGTTCTTCGAACAGAGACGACTCGCCAGGTGCATCGCCTAAACTGGAGAAACTCTCAGGCGTGTTCACTGCCCCCCCTTCTTGTGAGTGCGTTTCCATTTGCGTCACGATGCAACGTAGACGATCTTCCATGCTGATGGGCTGTTGGCAAACTGAGCGATATGTCGGGCGCAAGATCTGCACCGCGCTCGCGGAAGTAGCGGATAACGGCGAGTACCCGCTTGAAGATTTGATTAAGGGAAGCCAGTGGGCTTTCCTCTTCCGCCACCCGAATCAGTTGCAAAAGCTGACGGATGGTTTCGCGCCGGGGAGATTAGACTTGCTTTCGAGCCAATTGTCAACAGCTTCCTCACTCGAATTCCACTCACCGAGATGAGCACAGTGCGGCCGGCGAGAAGCGGCATGAGTTCGACGAACACAGGACCTCCTTTTCGCGGCACAGGCGCCGCGCGTGTTGTTAATTGGAAAGAGGATTGGGTAATGGGGATGTGCAACGCGGGTGGGAGCGATGACTGATGAATCTGCTTGCCGCTATGTGCTGGTTGTCGCGCGAGCCACGGAAGGTACCCGTTACGATGGAGGAATCGCAATGACAGAAGACAAAGTGACGCCCCAGCGAATAATGCCGGATTCCCGCCTTCGCGGGAATGACGGACGCTTCCAACGGGTACGATCCCAATTACACTCGGACCCAGGATCAGAGAGGCTCGAGCATTACCGCGGCAAGGCTAACTGTCTGGTAAACAAAGTGCAGGTGTACCGATTGGAGTAACCCCAGTCATTTTACGCTTGCAACCCTTCTCCGCCATCTCCTAATGTTAATCTACGCTTGCGTCTTGCCATAGGCGTGTGCAGTGGTCATGGTCTGGCGAGTTTCCTCCATTGGTCTAGGAGTGTTTGTCCATGAAACCGCTGGTCTCGATTCTAATTCCCGCACTAAACGCCGAGCAGTGGATCGCCTACGCCCTTCAATCCGCGATTGCCCAAACCTGGCAACGCAAGGAAATCATCGTTGTGGACGATGGGTCCAGGGACCGGACGGCGGAAGTGGCGCGGCGATATGCCTCGAAAGAGGTCGCCGTCGTGTCCACCGAGAACCAGGGTGCGGCGGCAGCTCGCAACCACGCCTTGCAGCTCAGCCAAGGGGATTATATCCAGTACCTGGATGCGGATGATCTTCTGGCCCCGGCCAAGATCGAGCGGCAACTTGCGGCGCTGCGGGAAGTTGACAGCCGGCGAATACTTCTTTCGTCGCCATGGGGATGCTTCTACTATCGGACCCTCCGCGCCCACTTCGTCCGAACTTCCCTGTGGGAAGACCTTTCTCCGGTCGAGTGGCTCTTGAGGAAGATGGGCGAACGACTCTTCATTCAAACCGCAACCTGGCTGGTGAGCCGGGAACTGGCCGAGGCAGCAGGGCCCTGGGACACACGACTCTACTATGATGACGACGGGGAGTATTTTTGCCGCGTGCTCCTGGCATCCGAAGGCACCCGTTTCGTACCGGAAGCCACGGTGTTCGTTAGAAGTGCTGCGTGGAATAGCCTGAGCTACGTTGGCAACTCTGATAAGAAGAAAGACTCGCTCCTTCTTTCGATGAAATTGCACATCCACTATCTCCGCTCGCTTGAGGACAGCGAACGTGTGCGAAAGGCTTGTTTGGCCTACATGCAAGCCTGGTATGGATATTTCTATCCCGAACGACCGGAGCACGTCGCGGAGTTACAGGGATTGGCCGCTCAACTCCAGGGCCGCCTGGAAGTGCCACGCTTGCGCTGGAAATATGCCTGGATGATACCGGTGTTTGGGTGGAAAGCTGCCAAAGGGGCTCAAATGGTGCTCCCGAAGATCAAGGCTTCATGCACCAGGCGCTGGGACAAGGCAATGTATAAGTTGGAGGCTCGGCAACGGGCCATTGGCCATGCCACGCACGTCACGAGCGCTGCCTACCAGGATTAGGAACGGGGAGTAAGTGGCAAGAGCGACTCAACAACTGGACAAGGTCCATCCGCCAATTGTGAGAAGTTCTTCTTACTCTTTCCCTGATCTTCATGATATAAGCGGCGAAGACGCCTGTCTGTTCCATTTTGCACGGGTGCCCTTACAATCGTCACCAACGAACGGGACCGAAACAATATCTCATCGTGTGCGGCGGTGTGCCAGTAAGCGTTTCCGTCACGTCATCAGTCCCCACGACAATCCCCAATGATGGCAGTTGATTATCCGTCCTTCTTCATGTAACTTAGTGGCATGTCTGACGACACACCATCAGTAAAGCGCTCAGCGGAGCGTATGCGTATCCAAATGGCTGTGACTGTTGTGATAGAGGATGACGAGGCTGAATACATCGCTACTACCGTTGACCTCTCCTGTTACGGCCTGCGACTGCAATCTGACGCCACCCTTTCCCCGGGCCAGCCCGTGGGCCTCCTTCTTGCTACCGAACCCGCCTGCTTCATTAAAGCCCGCGTAGTCTGGATAGGCAAGGTTGACTCGCCCCAAGTTGGTCAGGCAGGATTCCAATTCTTGAATCCCCTTCCAGCGCTAGTGTGCTGAAGTTCGAAGGGGCCATACCCTGCCCTCCCAGGTTGGAATCTCCAACTTCCTAACAATGAATGTTGCAGGTACTGGCTGTGATTGGGTGATTCATGTGTCTTACGGCCGCTCGGCTCGCCGCTTGGAGCGGGCGCGCCTTCGCTTGCTTTACCTCACAAATCGGACGGGCTATAGAAGCTGTCGATGGTAGGTCTGAGTGGTGGACACACTGGTAGCTACCTGTTAGCTGCCAAGATACAACCCGAAGATTACGTCGTCGAAGTATAGGACCTCGGGAGTTGTCTCGACCACTTATCGCAGGACGGTTTATGCTGGTTCTGACCCAGCACGGTCCGGTCCATTTGAAGGCTATCCTGCGCGGTCTCACCAACTCGGAGAGCTGGGGGCTTTCCGTCTCTGAGCGGCAGACGGGGTCGGAAATAACATGTATCCGCCCCTTGTCTGTTTGAGTCTGTAACCCATGCGGGAAAACGGTCAAGGCTCACTCTCAGATGCTTGCAGTTGTCGGCTTGAGGCGAGGCAGACTGCGCCAAAGCACCTCTGGCTCCAACTCGGCGCCTACGGCTCGTGCCATTCCATGCTGACGATTTCGTGCGTGCCGGCGTCCTTGAGCAGCAGCGGCGAATCATCCGGCGTGAGCGCGAACCAGAGGCCCCAGTAGCCCGTCATATGAAACGCCTTCAGGCTCACCACTTGCTCGAGTCTTCCATCGTGGATTCCCACGCGCATCACTCCCTGGTCCGACGCCAGTTGGAGGAAGTAAACACACTGCCCGTCTCGAGACCAGCAGGGATATCCGAAATTCCCTTTGGCCAGCGCCGACCACTTCTGCGTTTTGAAATCGAAGAGCATCAAGCCCTGGGAATTGGCAGGCAGGGCTACAATGTACCGCCCATCCGGCGACCAGCGCGGGCTGAACAGGCCGTCGGAAGCTGGGAGCGTGGAAAGCTGATTTGTATTCAGATCAAAGATACGGATGGCGGTAGTGGACGCTTGCATGGCCGAGAGACCTGAGAAAGCGACCGAATTGCCGTCCGGCGACCAGTTCGGGTCGGCCTGGTCACCGCCCTGGTTGGGCATCAATGGCTGCGGCTCGCCTCCGGCGGCCGCGACCTCATAAATTCGGAATGGTTTGCCCTGCTCCCGGCCATAATAGACAATTTCTTTGCCATCCGGAGACCATCGGGGCAGCATGGCGTAAAACGGCGGAGTGCTGAGCTGAAGCTTTTCAGTGCCATCCAGTTTGCTCCGCCAGATTGCTCCCTCCGGAAAAGTTGCATAGGCCACCCATTGCCCGTCCTTTGAGAAAGCCACATCTTGCGCCGAAATCCCGCCCAAATACGGCTCAAACGTCTTGGTCTTGGCATCGTAGCGTTCCAGTTCTCCCCGCCGGGATCCTGCAACCGCAAAGAGCTGTTTACCGTCTTTGCTCGGCAATGCGTCGGAGTAAGTGGTCACCCCGGACGTCAATTGCACGGGCGCGCGGTCGGCCTTGCGCAGCAAGCTCTCTGACTCGCGCACGGCCCATAATTGGCCGGCCGACTGAAAGACAAAATAGTTGCCGTCGGGCATCCATGAGCCGCAGCACCTGGCGGCACTTGGATGCCAGTCGGCTAGCAGTTGATGGAGGTTCGTGCCGTCGGCGGAAATCTGCCAAAGGGAATTGACGCCGATCTTGGCATCGTTAACCGAGAAGCGAATCAGTCTGGCATCGGGCGACCAAGCGGGATCGAATGCCCGGCGGGACAGGGAAGCGATCTTACGAGGTTCGGAGCCGTCCGCATTCGCAAGGTTGAGTTCACCACCCCGAGCGTAAACCAGCATCTTCCCGTCCGGCGACCATGCGCCGTCGTTGCCCACCGCGTCCGCGAGCCGTTGCGGCGGGCCGCCCAGCACCGGTAAGGCCCAGAGCGGCCCTGCCGGAAATGTGCCCGGCCGATCTGTCACGAGCAGCTTGGAGCCGTCCGGCGAGATGTTTAGAGGGACCATGGTCGGCGAAGGAGCTGTTATCGGCGCCACAGTCCCGCCGCTCACCGAAACCTGTGCGATAGGAAAACTGAAGCCGGTCCCAATCTTTTCTAAGTAGAGCCGCGAGCCATCCGTTCCGGCCAAGTTCTTAGGTACCGCGTCATTGGTGAGTTGCTGGTAGTCGGAAACCGTAGGCGGCGGGAGCGCAGGGCGGAACAGGTAAGCAAGCTCGGCAATTACAATGACCGCTCCAGTAACACCCATGAGCAAGCCTTTTTTGTGCCGGCGGGCGAGAGTCACAGCGAGGTCGCGTCCGCTGAATCCGCTGTCCTCAAGTCGTGCGCCTGCCGTGGCATGAGCATCTTGCCCATGCGCACCCACGGCCGAGACGGCCGTGCCACGCTCCGCTGCTACGCTGTGGCCGGAGCTGGTATCGCGCTTCAGGCGCTTCAGGTCGGCGCGCAATGCTGCGGCGCTCTGATAGCGCAGCTCGCGGTCCTTCTCCAGGGCCTCGTTGATGATCTCTTCCAGCTTGACGGGTAACTCCGGATTCAATTGGAGAAGCGAGGTGGGCGCCTTGTGGAGTATGCCGTCGAAGATGGCTGCCGTGGTGCTGCCCGAAAAAGCTTGCCGCGATGTGGCCATCTCGTAGAGCACGACGCCCAAACTGAACAGGTCCGTGCGAGCGTCGAGTTCCTTGCCCAGCGCCTGTTCGGGCGACATGTAAGCTATCGTCCCCATCGCCGTTCCCGGGCTGGTCAGGTGTTCTTCGGCCGCCTCCATCGTCGGCATGGCTGTCGCGCCAACCGCTTCGGCCACGCTCGAGCGTTGCGGAGAGAGCTTGGCCAATCCGAAATCCAGAATCTTTGCTTGCCCACGCTCCGTCACGAAGATATTCGCCGGCTTGACGTCTCGATGGATGATGCCCTTGCCGTGCGCCGCATCCAGGGCATCGGCAAGCTGGATGCCCAACTGCAATAGCTCGTCCAGCTTGAAGGGCTTTGCGGCAATGCGGTGGTTAAGCGTCTTACCCTCCAGCAGTTCCATGGCGATGAAGGGCTGACCGTTGGCTTCATCAACGTCGTAGATGGTGCAGATGTTGGGATGATTGAGGGCAGAGGCTGCCTGAGCTTCGCGCTGGAAACGTTGCAAAGCCTGATGATCCTTAGACATCTCTTCGGGCAGGAACTTGAGCGCGACAAAGCGGCGGAGCTTGGTGTCCTCGGCCTTATACACCACACCCATCCCGCCGCCACCGAGCTTCTCCAGAATGCGATAGTGGGAAATGGTCTGGCCGATCATGGGTGAATGACTATGCTATTGGCAATCTGGCCGTTAGTGGAAACTATTATAGCACGCGCAGCTAAGCCAAACCTTCCAATGTTCAATCGCGGCAGGAGATATGCGGGCTCGCTCAAATGTGGGCACTGTCGGGGGATGTTCTAAACTGATGCTTCCCGCCAGACGGATCGGGTAGCGACCGCACTGGGAAAAAGCCGCCGGCCTTCTATAAAGTCTGGGCTACTCCTGCAAGGCGGTCAAGGATCAACCGTGGACCCTCCTGGGCAGCACCGGCCGGAGCCACGGCGTAGGCGCAGGCTCTGCCTCAAATCTGTCGCTCAACACCGGGGGGTCCCTTATTTGGTCAGGGATTGGAAACCGGTGGAAGGTCTTGTGCGGCCTCCGCCGCTGTGGGGTAGATCTCGATGACTCTGTCGATTTGCGTCAGCTTCAGTACACCTTCGACCATGCCGTTCACTCCGCTCAGACGCAACGTTCCACCCAACTTCTTCAGTTTGGTCAGGGCTTTCACGATGGTTCCCAAGCCGGAGCTATCGACGTAGGATACACCAGAAAGGTCGAAAATGGCCGACGTTTCGTGCCGATGAATGATCTCGTCCACTGCCTGTTCGATCTGTTGGCAGTTCGGCCCCATGCGGATGCTGCCTGTCATCTCGATGACCACGACGCCAGGCCGGATTTGTTTCTTGATGAATCTCATGGGTTCTTGCGCCTCACTCCGCGAATTGTGCCGCCTTCAGCAGGAACAAACATTGCACGTCTGGCGCGGCTGTTTCAAGTTCGCTCCTCTCCCTCGTAGGGGAACCGGCGAATCAGCCGCAGACAGCCCTCCAGGGCTTCCCAAACAGAATCGCCCCAGCCCGAGGGCAGCAACGCCGCACTTTTCTGATTCACCAGCTTATCGGCTTCGGCAAAGAAACGCAGGCGCTGGCCAGCAGGAGCCGCGGCGTACTCTTTCACCGTGATCCGAAAATTCACGTCACCATCCGGCTGGCGCTTCTTCATCGCAAAGAAATGGAGTTGAGCCAGTTCCTCGGAAGAATTGACCTGTGTAAAGTGCCACTGCACCGCTGGATCCTCCTGCAAACAGATTGACGCGCCCCGGCACGCGTGAAGCCCAATACTGGCATCTTAGGATGTGCCGTCGGCGGTGTCAACACATCGACGCCGGAACGCTCGCCGGCCACTTTTGCCTGTGCGCGTAAGGCAGACATGGTTGCTTGATGTATGCGACAGGTTCTGTCAGGGGATTGAGTCCAATGCCAGAATGGAAATGCCTTCCAAATGTCAAACCGTCCAGGCCGACAGCGGTGAACTTCATCTCGCTGTCGGCGCCGGCGTATCCAATAAGCAGGACTTTATTCAACATGATGTGTACCGTGGGACGTAGAGGCTGGAGCAAGCCTGTTGGTCCGTCACGTGCCTCCTCTTGTCGTAGATGGGTCGATCCCAGTGTGCGGGGGCTCTCAATAGAGACTCACTCCTCAG
>Ga0116217_10004674_pt1 | contig 12167 bp, 11 predicted proteins | sample Sb_taG_6_FD_89697 | JGI IMG/M metagenome (GOLD analysis project Ga0116217, IMG submission 89697) | Peat soil microbial communities from Weissenstadt, Germany - Sb_50d_4_PS metaG | ecosystem: Environmental > Terrestrial > Soil > Wetlands > Peat | place: Germany: Weissenstadt | collected 2010-09-21 | reverse complement strand
TGCTGGCTTTGCCTCTTAGCGACGGCGCGGAGCACGTTGGGCTGCTTCTTCTGATGGACAGCAAGGCGCGTGCCTGGGGCTCGAACGACGTGATGGTGCTCAAGACCATCAGCGACCAGATTGTTATCGCGCTGAACAACGCCGGGCTTCGCCGCCTGGTCAAGAATCTCTCGGTCACCGACGAGCGGTCGGGGCTGCTGAAGCGGGCTTCATATCTCGATCTGCTGCTGGCGGAGACCCGCCGCAACGCTCAGCAAAGCACTCCGCTGACCGTTCTGCTGATGCAGTTTGGCGAAAAGTCCGCAATGCTGAAAGAGTCCGGGGAATCGGCGGTTGAAGCCGTGATGCAGCAAATTGGCCAGCTCTTTGCCGCCAATATCCGGCAGAACGATCTCGCATTTCGCTACGAGACGACGACCATCGCCATTGTGCTAGGGGAAACGCCGGAAAAAGAAGGCGTCATGGCAGCGGAGAAGCTGCAAAGACTGCTCGCTCAAGTACGAATGCCAGAGAAGCAAGAGCCGGTCCACTTCAATGCGGGCCTCGCGGAAGCAGTGGTGCGCGGAGAATACGACGCCGTGGACATCGTTACAGAAGTGATCAATCGCGCTGAGCAGGCGCTCCAGACCGCAAACGGGCAGGGCGCGGGCAAGATCGTCGCGCTAGCGGCATCGTACGCGGCCGCGGCGGTTGCTTAGAACGGATCATCGATTACGCATTCCTGTTGCTACCCTCGCTGCTCAAACTCCTTGGGGTAATATGCATTTCTCCGCGCCCTCTGTGGCTCTTCTCAGCGGTCTCTGCGTTTTAAGGTGTTGATGAAGGTCGGCAAATACAAGGTCTTAAATCGCAGAGATCGCTGAGAAGAGCCGCAGAGGGCGCAGAGACAGGAAATCGCTGCTGAAGTCGGCACGCTACATCCTGTTCAGTTGCTGCTGCCATTCTCCGCTGTTAAACTAACAAGTTTGGTTAGGCCATTCGGAACTCTTCTGATGGCATGCATTCATACTCGAAGTTGAAACTAGGAATCCAATGTTAAAGCCAGGGGACATCGCAATTGTGAGTGGGGCACGTACGCCATTTGGACGTTATTGCGGCAAATTGAAAGATTTCACGGCGCAGGAACTCGGCGCCATTGCGGGTAAGGGAGCCATTGAGCGTGCCGGGCTGGACCCGAAAGAATTCGACCACGTGGTTTTTGGCAACGCACAGCAGACTACGGGCGACGCCCTTTACGGCGCGCGCCATGTTGGACTGCGAGCGGGTCTGCCTGTAGAAACTCCAGCTCTCACGGTGAATCGTTTGTGCGGATCGGGAATGCAATCGATCGTCAACGCGGCGCAGATGGTTCAGCTGGGCGAAGCTAATATGGTGCTGGCGGGTGGCATGGAAGCGATGTCGCAGGCGCCGTTTGTAATTCGCGGACGCGATGGTTTTACTCTTGCTCCCGGAGGCAAGTTGGAAGACTCGCTCATGGTCGCGTTGCTCGACACCTATTGCGGCCTCTACATGGCCAACACCGCGGAACTTTATGGGGAACAGCAGGGCATAAACCGCCAGGCGCAAGATGAGTTCGCGTTGCGCTCGCAACAATTGGCCGACGCCGCGTATAAAGACGGGCGGCTGCAGGAAGAGTTGATTCCCGTGCCGCTCAAGGATCGCAAGGGTGAGCCATCCGGCGAGACGTTGAGCGAAGACGATCATCGGCGTCCGCAGACCACCATGGAAGGCCTGGCCAAGCTTAAACCGGCGTTCGGCAAGAATGGCAGCGTCACTGCGGGGAATGCCAGCGGCATCGTGGATGGTGCTGCGGCAGTCGTCGTGATGTCGCTCGAAGAGGCTGGCAAGCGGGGATTGAAACCGTTGGGGCGAATCGTCGGGTGGGGCATTGCCGGGGTTGAGCCCAAGCTGATGGGCCGCGGTCCGGTGCCGGCGACGAAGATCGCACTGCAGAAAGCCGGGCTGACTTTGGATTACATCGACTTGATCGAAGTGAACGAAGCTTTCGCGGCGCAGTATTTAGCGGTCGAGAAAGAACTCGGTTTAGACCGCGACAAAGTCAACGTGAACGGCGGTGCGATTGCGTTGGGACATCCGCTGGGCGCGACGGGCACCCGGTTGGTGATCACGTTGCTGTACGAATTGCGTCGGAGGAAAAAGAAGTATGGGCTGGCAACGGCGTGTATCGGCGGCGGGCAGGGGATTGCGATGGTGGTGGAGAGTTTGAATTAAATCATTTACCACAGAGGCACAGAGACGAAGAGAAATCTTAAGAAATAAGTCCTCTGTGACTCTGTGTCTCTGTGGTGGAGCAGTTGCCTCGGCAAGAAGGAATCGCTAATGGAAATTAAGAAAGTTGGAGTGCTTGGTTGTGGCTTGATGGGCTCTGGAATTGCTCAAGTAGCCGCGATGGCTGGATTCGATGTTACCGTCCTCGAAGTAGAGCAGAAGTTTCTCGATAAGGGTTTTGCGGGGATTGAAAAATCGCTGGCGAAGTTTGCCGAGCGGCCGCCGGAGAAGGGTGGGATCACGGCGCAGCAAAAAGACCAGATCCGCGCGCGGCTCAAAGGCACGACGAACAAGCAAGATTTGGCGGACTGCGACATTGTGATCGAAGCCATCATCGAGAATGTCGAGGACAAGAAAAAGATGTACGCGTCCCTCGACGGCATCGTGAAGAAGGACGCCATCTTCGCTTCGAATACGTCGTCGATTTCTATCACCGAACTGCTGACTTCGACCAAGCGCCCGGAGCGGTTTATCGGATTGCATTTCTTCAATCCGGTGCCGCTGATGAAGTTGGTCGAGGTCGTGCGCACGATCGCGACAGCGCCCGAGGTATATGACGCTGCCTATGAGTTCGGCAAGAAGCTCGGCAAAACGCCGGTGCGCACCAGCGACAAAACCGGATTCATCGTGAACCGCCTGCTGGTGCCGTATCTGCTCGATGCCATTCGCGCCTACGAAGAAGGTGTTGGCTCGATCGACGACATTGATAACGCCATGAAGCTGGGCTGCGGCTATCCCATGGGCCCGTTCACGCTGCTCGATTTCGTCGGCCTCGACACGACGTATTACATCACCCACGTGATGTTCGACGAATTCAAAGAGCGGCGCTTCGCCTCGCCGCCGCTGTTGAAGCGGTTAGTCATGGCGGGCTGGTATGGACGCAAAACCGGCAAAGGGTTTTACGATTATTCGGATCCGAATAATCCGAAGCCGAACAAGCTGTAGCCGCGTGGAGACGGTGGCGCTCAGCTGTCCGCCCGAGCAAGGGCTTCGCGAAGGTTCGTCACAGGCTAACGTTTGTAAACTTCCCGGCGGTGACCGATACGGAGAACCAGTACCACGAGCCGATTGTGTTCCAGGGAGCAAATGAGGCGGTAGTCTCCGACACGGTATTTCCAGAGCCCGCTCAGAGTGCCTTGGAGACTTGCTCCGATCCGCCGCGGATCGTCCAGTTTTGCGACGCGCTCGCGGAGAAACTTCAGAATTCGTTGCTCGACGGGCTTGTCCAGTTTACTCAGTTCCTTCAACGCGGCTGGGTCGAACTCAATCTTCCAAGCCATAGCGCCGCATCACTTCTTCGAGCGGAATGGTTCGGGTACGCCCCGAGCGGACAGCCGTCAGGCGCTTTTCTGCGAGGTAGATGTCCTCGAGATCCTCCAGATGTTGGAGGATGGCTTCGCGGGCATAGTACGTCTTGGTGCGGCCCGTGCGCTTGGCGAGCCGGTCGAGGCGTTTTTCGATGGTTACGGGAAGGCGAATGGCAAGCATGTGATTACCTCTTGCTATACAATTATAGCAGAGTGGACTCATCATGAAGTTTGTCATCCTGAGCGCAGCGAAGGATTCATGTATTCTGCCGCAATCGGCAAATTGCACCGGTTCTTCGCTTCGCTCAGAATGACAGAATCGGTTTGAAATCCGTAGCAGGTTTGAACTTATGAATCTTGAAAACATTCTTTTCGAAAAAAAGGGCGCTATTGCCTACGTCACCGTCAACCGGCCAAAAGTCCTCAACGCGCTCAACATGGCCACCATGGAAGAGTTGCGCGCGGCGTTTCATGACATCAAGAACGATCCCGCCGTACGTGTGGTCATCATGACCGGCGCGGGCGAGAAGGCTTTCATTGCGGGCGCTGATATTTCCGAACTGGCCAAGCATGACGCGGTCTCGGGCAAAGAGTACACGCATCGCGGGCAGAGCGTGCTGAACCTGATCGAGAATCTGGGCAAGCCGGTGATTGCGTGCATTAACGGGTTCGCCCTCGGCGGCGGATGCGAAATCGCTATGGCTTGCACCATGCGCTTGGCGAGCGAAAACGCGAAGCTCGGGCAGCCCGAGGTAAAACTCGGAATTATTCCGGGCTACGGCGGCACGCAGCGTTTGCCAAGGCTGGTGGGCAAGGGGATCGCCATGCAGTTGGTCCTGGCCGGCGAAATGATCAGCGCGCAAGAAGCTCATCGCATTGGATTGGTGAATGAAGTCGTTCCCGCCGCAGAACTCATTCCCCGCGCCGAGGCGATTGCGCAGAAGATCATCGCCAATGCTCCACTCGCGGTTCAATACGCGATGGAGGCGGTGAACAAAGGTATGGAGATGACTCTGGCGGAAGGGTTATATCTTGAGGCCGTGTTATTCGCCGTGGCCTGCTCTTCAGAGGACAAGAAAGAAGGGACGACAGCGTTTCTGGAAAAGCGCCCGGCACAGTTCAAGGGTAAGTAAAGCGGCCACGGATTTGCGCCGATTTGCACGGATCAAGAACGAATTCACCACGGAGGCACGGAGTCACGGAAAAGAACTTCAAACAAGATTCACCCTCGCCCCCGTCCGGGATTAAGGCGCTTGAAGGTAACCTCAGCGCCGCTGGAAAACGATTCGGCATCGTCGTCTCTAGGTTTAACGAGTTCATCACGGAAAGACTGTTTCGAAGTGCGCTCGATGGACTGTTGCGCTGCGATGCGAAACGCAAGGATATCGAGGCCGTCCGCGTTCCTGGCGCTTTTGAGATTCCACTGGCCGCTCGCAAGCTAGCCGAGACCGGTAAATATGACGCCATTCTCTGTTTGGGTTGTCTGCTCCGTGGCGACACCGCTCACTACGACGTCATCGTGAATGAAGTCACCCGCGGCATCGGGCAATCCGCGCAGGAGACTGGGGTGCCTCATGCTTTCGGCGTGCTTACGTGCGAGACGCTGGAACAGGCCATCGACCGCGCCGGCCTGAAAATGGGAAACAAGGGCCTCGAAGCTGCGCTGGCCGCAGTGGAGATGGCGAATCTGACGAAGGTGGTCGTTGGTCGTTCGTCGTTGGTCGCTGGCACAAGAGCTCTCAGCTCTCAGCCCTCCGGTGTCCGCAAGAAGCGACCATCCAAGCTGCCCGCTCGTTCGAAAAAACGCAGTCGCTGATCCCGCTTCTTATCTCCTGTAAACTGAAAGCTGACTGCTCCCATGGGCACCCGCCGAAAATCTCGGGAATTCGTTCTGCAAATGTTGTTCCAAGCGGACATGGGCCGGCAAACTCCCGAGGAGGTCCGGCGCACTTTTTGGAGCGAGCATCATTCCATCGAGAAAGATGTGCGTGGCTTCGCTGAAGACCTCTTCCGAACGGCCACCGACCGTACCGCGGAGATCGACGGTTTGATCGAGCGTCATGCAGAACACTGGCGCATGGACCGGATGGCCACTGTAGATCGCAATGTTCTGCGCTCGGCGGTGGCGGAATTGATGAGCTTTCCCTCTACGCCGCGCGCCGTGGTCATCAACGAAGCGCTGGAGATTGCGCGCAAGTTCTCCAGCCCTGAATCGGTGAATTTCATCAACGGAGTTCTGGACAGCGTTGGCCGTGAACTGGAGAAGCCAAAGGTGTAAGTAAGCCGTTGGTCATTGGTCGTTCGTCGTTGGCCTCGCCCGAGCCAGAAACTTATCCAAGGTAGGTTTGACCCGCGGCCAAGGACCAACGGCCAGGGACTAACGACCAACGACTGCCTTTCTACGGCTTCACCGCAATCAGATCTGGATTGCAGGTGAGATTCGGGAATGGCCGTCCCACCGAATTCTCGCATAGGCCTTGGGGGAACGATATCTGCTGGGTGTCACCGCCTGCCACCGTACTTACAATGTGTAAAAGCCCATCGCTGGCGCCGACAAAGAGCAGGGTGCCATCCGGCGTGAGCGAAGCGCTGAGAGGGGTCGGATTCCCGACCAGAGGAATCGCAAACGCGGTCTGGCCGGGAATATTGAACGCCAGCACGCTGTTTAGATTCGAAGTGAGCACGTAAGCAGTCGAGCCATCTTGCGAGACGATCAACTGCTTGGGAACAAAGTTGCCCTGGCCGAGATTGAAAGACGCGACCGGCCCATCGGTCACGGCCGGTGTGCAGCCGGAAGGCGTTGTGTTCACGCTGATGATGTCGAGGCCGGGAGGGTCAACCGTCAGGAGATGGTAGGCCTCAGGAGTGTCTGCCGGCAATAACTTGGCCGGGCCAGGAAGAGTCTTTATAAAGATTGGGACTGCCGGAACGGTGACCGTATCGGCGCGGCCGTTGTCGCAGGTTCTCCACACGCTAACCGCCGAAGGAGCGCCCCCCGCGACGTAGGCAAAAGCGCCCTCCGAGAGGAAAGACACATCGTTGGCAGGAGCGGCGAGAGAAATGGTTCGAAGCCCATCGACCGTCGAGTAGACATAGAGTGTGCTACCGGCCACGATATAGGCCTTCAGGCTATCCGGCGAAAAGTCAGCCGCGGTTGCTCCCGTGATCTGAAATGTCGAAACGGCATTAGTCGTCGTGTTAAACACAAACACATGGTTCGGCGCATCTTCCTGCGATGTGTCGGAAATAATTGCCCGATTTCCGTCCGGGGAAATAGCCAGGACTTTGCCTGGCAGAGATGCAAACTGGGTTGCCGTACTCGACCCGGCATTGACAACTGCGAGCCCTACGGTGCCGAATTGTCCGGAGTTAGTCCCCAGATAAACTTTACTTCCTTGCCGGTCGAAGACCAGCGAGTTTGGCGTTGCCGGCAAGGCGATGAAATTGCCCACGGTATTTGGAGTGGTGACGGGAACGACGGTGCTGATGCAGCCATCGGTCGTGCCACAGCTCGTAGTGCTTACATAGACAGTAGAGGCCGGAGTTGTTCCGGCGGAGGTTATGCTCATGGTCACAACGTTTGCCGGATAGATCGGCAAGGAGGGGTAGAAACCCGTATTGCAGGTGGGCGGAGTGCAAGACGCGATGATGGTGGCGGTGCCGCCCGTCGTGCCGCTTGCTCCCCCGGCGCTGCTCACGCTGACGGATGCAGCCTCGGAAGAACTCCAGGTCAGGGGAATTCCGGTGATGGTCGTGCCCAGAGTATCGACCACGGTCGGCGTGATGGTTTTCGAACTGCTCGTGGAAGTTGTGACGTCGAGCGTGATCGATTGTACCGGGCAAGTTGTGAAACTTAGCGGGATGCTAGTGATATTGCCAATGGTGGCGAAGAGGGGCGTGAGGCCGGGAATTTTGGCGGTGACCTGGATCTGTCCCTGAAGCAAGGCGTTGTCGGAAGTATTCAGCGTCGCCACACTCGTGTTTAGAAGTTGCCAGTTAAAGACTCCGACCGTCGAGGTGACGTCTACACCACGGCTGTAAGCGTTCGCCTGGTAGTTGGCGCTTTGACCAACGGAAAGACAGGGATTGACGGGCGGCGGTTGGTTCGGCGGCAAGAGCAAGCTCACCACGACTTTATCGATATGCTGATGCACGTAAACCGTAGTCGAAGGGCTGCTGACCCCTTGTGCGGTCGCCGTGACGACGGCCACACCCACCCCACCCGGCGTACATATCTGCGGGTTGCTCAACGAATCCCAACTGCCTGCGCACGCCAGTCCATTGCTGGCTATCGTCAGCACTGCGGTGTTGCTCGACTGATAGGATATTGGCTCGGCGATCGTGGTCTTGGTGGAACTCAAAGCGGCTGCCAGGAATGCCTGGTAAGTACCAATCTCCATCGAGGCATTCGGCGTGGGCGCCAGGGCAATGCTGGCTGGGACTGCGAAGCTAGTAGTGCCGACGGGGCTGCTGCTGCTGCATCCGACCAGGCCGGCCAACATGAAAATGAGAAAAGCAATAAAGAACGCAAACCCGAAAAGACCGCACCTACCCATGCACCCTCCCCGCCCTCATGGTCTCCCACGCAGCGAGTAACGCCTTCTGGGAATGTATTCGCTCCGGAAGATTTCCAGTGTAGAGGCTGCGAATCTTTTCGGCAAGCTGAACCGTCTTACGGAGTCCGCCGAATTGAAAGCGAAGTGACGGATCCTTTTCCTCTTGAATGTCCGTTCAGAGCTCTCATGTTTGGGATGCGGCAAACCAGGGTTGACGATGTGTCAAGAGTGTTGCTATATTTGTAAGGTTCCGCGAGTTCATTCTGGCTTGCCTGTAGACTGTGGATTCATTCGCTGCGCGTTTTCGGTGCGCGAGAGACCCAAAGAAAGCGGCTAAGCTCTAAAGATATACGTCTTCGGAAACAGTTCCGGAGATGCCCTCGCTGAAATGCCCTGCGCGCACCTTCCGCCCGTTGGAAGGCTATGCGGGGCAAAGCGGACGAAACGGAGCACCTCCCGAGTTTTTCGACTCGGGCCTGGCGCCACCGTCGTCGCTGATCAGTCTGAACGGGAAACCGAAAATCTCTCATCGCATTGGTGCGCGGTGAGAAGCATGGTTGGAAGATCGCCAGCCAGACCCTAAGCCTAGGGAATATTCCAAGCGGCGTCTGTGTGTCGACACGCCTATTGGCGTGCGAACCGATGTTGCCGAGGGAGCAGCAAAGAGTGCCGACCTTCAATCAATTAGTGCGTGATGGCCGCAAGCGGCCGCGATACAAGACGGCGAGCCCGGCGTTGCAGGGATGTCCGCAGAAGCGCGGGGTTTGCACCCGTGTGTACACGCAAACGCCGAAGAAGCCGAACTCGGCGCTGCGCAAGGTTGCCCGCGTACGCTTAACCAATGGTATTGAGGTCACAACTTACATCCCCGGCGTCGGCCATAACTTGCAAGAGCACTCGATCGTGCTGATTCGAGGCGGTCGCGTGAAAGATCTGCCAGGCGTACGCTACCACGTGGTTCGCGGAACGCTGGACGCGGTCGGGGTGGCAGGCCGCAAGCAAAGCCGGTCGAAGTATGGCGCGAAACGGCCGAAAGCATAAGAGGTCGTTGGTCGCTCGTCGTTGGTCGTTGGCAAGAAGAAGCAAGAAGAAGTGGAGAGCAATAAGTGCTCGCCGGGTAGTTAGGAGCCAAGAACTGAATGCCAAGAAAAGGACATACGCCCAAGAGGACAGTGGAGGCCGATCCGGTCTACGGTTCGGATCTGGTGACGAAGTTTGTCAACTCGATGATGTGGCAGGGCAAGAAGAGCACAGCGGAAGGCATCTTTTATGAGGCTTTGACGCGCTTGCAGGCAAAAGGCGGCGGTGACGAAGCTCTGAAGCTGTTCACAAAAGCCGTTGAAAATGCCAAGCCGCTGCTCGAAGTCAAGACCCGACGCGTGGGCGGCGCGAACTATCAGGTGCCGGTTGAAGTCAATGCCGATCGCCGCACTTCGCTGGCGATCCGCTGGCTGATTACCTACTCCCGCGGACGCGGCGAGAAGGGCATGATCGACAAGTTGACCAATGAATTGCTGGATGCTGCGAACGGCAAAGGCGCAGCCATCAAGAAGAAGGAAGACGTTCACCGTATGGCGGAGGCCAATAAAGCTTTCGCGCATTATCGGTGGTAAAGAAGTCAAGACATTGCAAGCAATGTCTCTACAGCAACTTAGAAACGTAGCTTGCTACGTTTCAGCGAGCCCCAGAAAGAAGAAATAAAGTCGTGCCCAGAACAGTCCCATTGGAACGGTGCAGGAACATCGGCATTATGGCTCACATCGATGCCGGTAAGACCACTACGACGGAGCGCATCCTTTTCTACACAGGAAAGACGCACCTTATCGGAGAGGTCCATGAAGGCACGGCCACTATGGATTGGATGGAGCAGGAGCAGGAGCGCGGCATCACGATCACTTCCGCCGCGACCACATGTTCCTGGCGCGATGTTCGCATCAACATTATCGATACTCCCGGCCACGTGGATTTCACTGCCGAGGTGGAGCGCTCGCTGCGCGTGCTCGACGGCGCCGTTGCTGTGTTTGACGCTGTCCACGGCGTGCAGCCGCAATCGGAAAAAGTCTGGCGTCAGGCCGACAAGTACGGCGTGCCGCGCATTTGCTTCATTAATAAGATCGACAAGATGGGCGCGGATTTCGAGCATGCCGTCGATACCATCCGCAAGCGTCTGAACGCCAAGCCGATCGCGATACAGATTCCCATCGGCCAGGAAGATAAGTTCAAAGGCGTGGTCGACCTCATCGAAATGAAGTCGATCATCTGGCAAGACGACACCATCGGTGCCGAATATATTACTGGCCCGATTCCTGCCGAACTACAGAAGAAAGCCGAAGCTTTCCATACACAGTTGGTCGAGACCGTCGCTGAAAACGACGACGAAATCCTGCATAAGTTCCTGGAGGGCGAAGCGATTTCCGCGGAGGAACTGCGCGCGTCGCTGCGCAAATCGACCATTGACCTGAAATTGTTTCCGGTCGTGGTCGGCACTGCATTCAAAAACAAAGGTGTGCAGCCGTTGCTCGATGCTGTCGTCGACTACTTGCCTTCTCCGCTCGATGCAGGCGAAGTGAAAGGCACGAATCCGGATACCGGCGATGTGATTACCCGTCATCCGGACGATAAAGAGCCGTTTTCCGCGCTCGCTTTCAAGATCATGGCTGATCCTTTCGTCGGCCAATTGACCTTCATTCGTGTTTATTCTGGCCAGGTTAAGTCCGGCGACTCCGTGCTTTGCGCCGGACGCCGACGCACCGAGCGCATTGGCCGCCTGCTAAAGATGCACGCCAATAAGCGCGAAGACATCAACGAGATTCTGGCGGGCGATATCTGCGCCGCGGTTGGCTTGAAGAACGTAAGCACGGGCGACACGATTTGTGACGAAGCCCATCCCATCGCACTTGAATCCATTACCTTTGCGGTTCCAGTAATTTCGGTTGCGGTCGAGCCTAAGACCAAGGCTGATCAGGAAAAGATGGGAATGGCGCTGGGGCGGCTTGCCCAGGAAGATCCAACCTTCAAAGTTCATACCGATCCTGACAGTGGCCAGACCATCATCAGCGGCATGGGCGAGCTGCATCTCGAGATCATCGTCGATCGCATGATGCGCGAGTACAAGGTCGAAGCGAATGTAGGAAAGCCGCAGGTGGCGTATCGTGAGACCATCCGCAGGAAAGCGGAAGCCGAGGGCAAGTACATTCGCCAGACCGGCGGCCGCGGACAATACGGCCACGCAAAAATTCGGCTCGAGCCGCAGGAGCCGGGTAAGGGCTACGAGTTTGTTAACGATATCGTGGGCGGTTCCGTGCCCAAGGAATTCATTAAGCCGATTGATCAGGGCATTCGAGAAGCCATGGAAGGCGGCGTCCTGGCCGGTTATGAGATGGTCGATGTAAAGGCCACTCTCTACGACGGCAGTTATCACGATGTTGATTCGAACGAGATGGCGTTCAAGATCGCCGGTTCGATGGCCTTCAAGGAAGCTGCGCGCAAAGCTTCGCCGGTATTGCTCGAACCAGTGATGTCCGTCGAAGTTGTCACGCCGGAAGATTACGCCGGCGTGATTATGGGCGACCTGAGTTCCCGCCGCGGACGCATCGAGGGAATGGAGCATCGCGCCGGTTCGCAGGTGATCAAGGCAATCGTGCCGCTGGCGGAGATGTTTGGCTACGCGACCCATATGCGATCGAGCACGCAGGGCCGCGCCGAATACTCGATGCACTTCGCGCGCTATGAAGAAGCCCCGCGCTCGGTGTCGGAAGAGATTATCGCCCGGGTGCAGGGCACGGTAAAGAGATAAAACGATCTAAGAAAGAAAGTACGGAGCTAGGCAATGGCGAAAGAGAAATTTGATCGTAATAAGCCGCACTGCAACGTGGGGACGATTGGTCACATCGACCATGGCAAGACCACGCTGACGGCGGCCATCACCAAGGTTTTGCAGAAGCATAACCCGAAGATCGTGTTCCGGTCGTTTGACTCGATCGATAACGCGCCGGAAGAAAAAGCCCGCGGGATC
>Ga0116217_10004670_pt1 | contig 12172 bp, 10 predicted proteins | sample Sb_taG_6_FD_89697 | JGI IMG/M metagenome (GOLD analysis project Ga0116217, IMG submission 89697) | Peat soil microbial communities from Weissenstadt, Germany - Sb_50d_4_PS metaG | ecosystem: Environmental > Terrestrial > Soil > Wetlands > Peat | place: Germany: Weissenstadt | collected 2010-09-21 | reverse complement strand
GCCCGCTCGTCGAGGTCGTCAAGGTCGCCGCGCCGTGGGCGCACCTGAACCTGGCGGTCGAGTTTTACGGCACCCGGATACGCGGCCTGCAGCTGGTGCACGCCGACAAGCGCGGACGCTGGCCCTGGGACGACGCCTACCAGGGCGTCCGCGGCGGGCAGCCCGTCCTCGGTACCCGTGAGCCGCCCGAGCGCCGAAAGCGGGTCGGATAGCTTGGCGCCCTCACCGGTACCTCGCCACTTTTGCGCGATACGCAGGTACTAAAAGCGTCAACTCGAGCAGCAGACCCGGCCTGAAGGCGACGAGGGCTCCGGCTCGCACCGTGTGCGGCCTGGCACGGATCTTGCATTAGTGGAGGGCAGCGCGCACACTCTGGGGCGAACGGGAGGAAGACGATGGTGTTCGGCGCAGGCCTCGATCTGGTACCGGAACTCGGAATGGTACCGACGCCCGCGCTCATCGCCTATGCAAAGCTACTGGCCCTGCCCGGTGCCGAGCTTGAGCAGACAGTGGTGGGGGAGCTCTCCCAGAATCCCGCGCTCATCCAGGACGAGGCGCGTGCCTGCGGAGCGTGCGGGATGCCCGCTGACCCGCCATGCCCGTACTGCACGACGGGGACCAGCGGACCCGGGGCTTCCCGCAACCCGGCTGGGCCATCGCCGGGCGCAGGACCGGTGGCGCGCGTCTCCTGGGCTGAGGCCGTGCTACGGGATCTGCGGCTCATGGTCGCTGGCCGCGACACCGGAATCGCGGCAGCCGTCGTCGCGAGCCTGGACGAACGGGGCTACCTGACCGAGGATGCCGCTGAACTGGCGCTGACGGCTCGCGCGGACCTGACCGCGGTGGAGCGGGTCGTCCGGATTCTCCGGCAGACCGGGCCGCCGGGCGTGGGCGCCCGCGACCTGCGCGACTGCCTGCTTCTTCAGATCGACAGGCTCGCAGCGCAGGGCGTCGTGCATCCGGTCGCCCGGTCGGTCGTAGCCGATCACCTCGAGGCACTCGCTCGCGGTGCTACCGCTTCGATCGCGCGTCAGCTTGACGTACGGGCCGACGACGTAGCGGACGCACGCGAGTTCATCCGCCAGGAACTCCTACCCCGCCCGGCCATCCAGGGTGAATCGGGACTGGACGACCCGGCGATAGCGCCGGTCAGGCCCGACGTCGCGATAATGCAGGCGGCTGATCGGCCTGGAGCGTTCCATGTCGATGTGCTAGAGGAACGGCGGTTCGCACTGCGGGTAGATCCGTACTTCCGGCGGATCGCCAGGGATAACGCCACGATGTCAGAGCTGGTCAGAAGGGGTGACTTCTTCCTCGCACGGCTCCGCGAACGGTGGTCGACGATGCGGCGGATCACCGAGTACGTAGCGGGGCAGCGGGCCGACCTAGTGGCAGGCGAGCCGGTGTCCGGCCAGCGACTGACGCGAGCCGAAGTCGCCGCTGGCCTCGGGCTCAATCCGTCCACGGTGAGCCGCGCGACAGCCGACAGGTACGTCCTGCTGCCATCACGCCGTGTTCTTTCCTATGCCGCCTTCTTCGACGGCTCACTTGACGTTCGGTCCCAGCTCAAGGAGATCATCGCTGCGGAGAGCCGGCCCCTGTCGGATGCCGAGCTCTGCGAACGGCTACAACGCGCAGGTCATCAAGTGGCCCGCCGCACGGTGGCCAAGTATCGCAACCGACTGCGAGTCCTCCCCAGCACATACCGCTGAGCCGAAGGTCATCCGCGCCACGCTGGCCAGCAAGGCACACCTGCCTGGTCCAAGTCCTCCCGCGAAGGATGCTTCGCTGTTGCTGGCTCCGGCGCGTCGTTACCCGAAGCGGCCTTCGCCTCCTCGGTCCGCGGTGGCGGCGCCACAGGAGGTCACGCGGCCTGGCACGCAACGTGCGATACCTCGGGCGCAATGGGATCGGCGGCGTGATGAGATGCCGGCGCGCGACACCGCAAGGTGAGCCCAGGAGGAATAGATGCACGACATCGGACGGACGCAGTTGGAACAGCAGTCTTTCGGCGAGTTCGAGGGCGGCGAATTCGAAGGCGGCGAGCTGGAGGGCAGCGAACTGGAGGGCAGCGAATTCGGCGAGTACGGCGAATTCGAGGGTTTCGAGGGGTCCGCTGAGCTGGAGAGCCCGCTCAGCGAGATGCAGGAAATGGAACTCGCCTCCGAACTCCTCGAGGTCGCGAGCCAGCAAGACCTGGAACAGTTTCTTGGAGACGTGTTCAGGGCGGCCGGCCAGGCCGCAGGCAATTTCGTCCGCTCGGACACCGGCCGCGCGCTCGGAGGCATCCTCAGCGACAGCCTGCGCAGCGCGGCGAAGCAAGCATTGCCGGCCGTGGGGCAGGCAATCGGAGATATCGCCGGGGGATCTGGCGACCTGGGCGCGAGAGCAGGATCGGCCGTCGGCACCCTGCTGGGCCTGGAACTGGAAGGGCTGTCCGCCGAGGACCGCGAGTTCGAGGTGGCCCGGCAGCTAGTCCGCTTCGCCGGTTCCGCGGTCGGGCAGGCCGCTGCCGCGCCGCCGCGGATGCCGCCTTCGGTCGTGGCGCAGACGGCTGCCAACCGCGCGGCCCGGGTTTATGCGCCGGGACTGCTTCCCAGGTTGCAAGGGCGGTCCACGAAGTCGTGGCCGCGAGGCGGACGGTGGATCAGGCGGGGTCGAACGATCGTGCTTTACGGGTCTTGAGCGTGACCACGGAGCAAAGGAGAAAGCCATGAGCATTCAGGGAGTAGAGCGCACAGAATTCGGCGAGTTCGAGGGCGGCGAGTTCGAGGGCGAATTCGAGAGCGCCGAGTTCGAGGGCGGCGAGCTTGAGGGCGGCGAGCTTGAGGGCGAATTCGAGGGTGGCGAATTCGAAGGCGAATTCGAAGGTGGCGAGCTCGAAAGTGCTGAGCTCGAGTCCGAGCAGTTCCTCGGTGACATCCTCGGCTCCGTGCTCGGCGGCGAGCTGGAGTCGCCGCTTTCGGAATCGCAGGAGGTAGAGCTGGCCTCCGAGTTGCTGGAGATCGGCAGTGAGCAGGAACTCGAGCAGTTCCTCGGCAATCTCTTCAAGGGCGTCTCGCGTGCCGTTGGCGGCTTCATCAAGTCACCCGTCGGCCGGGCGCTCGGAGGCGTGCTGAAGAACGTGGCGAAGAAAGCCCTGCCGGTGGTGGGCGGCGCACTTGGCACGATGGTCGCGCCCGGGATCGGGACCGCGCTCGGCAGTCAGCTCGGGTCGATGGCGGGCGGGCTGTTCGAGCTCGAACTGGAGGCCATGCCGGCCGAGGCGGCCGAGTTCGAGGTGGCCAGGCGGTATGTGAACCTGGCCGCGTCCGCGGCGCGCAACGCTGCGCTCGCTCGCCCGCGTCAGGCGATGAGCCCGCAGACGGTCGCGCGCGCGGCGGTCGCGTCGGCGGCTCGCGCCTACGCGCCGGGCGTATACCGCATCATGATGCGGACGCTCGGCGGCCCGGCCGTCGCGCCCCGCCCGATGGGCGCTGGCGTCCGTCGGCCGGCCATGGCCGGCCGGTACGCATATCCGGCCATGGCCGGCCGGTACGCATATCGTGGCTCTCCTTACCGCAGGGCGGCAGGCCGCCAGCCGTATCGGCGCCCATACGGGAGTCGTGCGACGACTTCTGGTTATCAGGTCTCGCCTCCCGGCTACGGCTACCAGGGCACGCCATACCGCTACGGCTACGGCTACCAGGGCACGCCATACGGCTACGGCTCGCGGCGCCGGCTTGGCACCGGGTACTCGCCATATGGACGTCGGCGTCGCTACGGCTGGGGTTATGGCGGCTGGTACGGCCCGTCGGCCATGGCCGAGCCATGGACCGACGGGGGCGGCGGCGTCCCGGGTGCCGGCCTTCAAACGCCAGCCGGGACGAGTGACGGCTTTCAGCCGCCAGCGGGGACAGGTGACGGCTTTCAGGCGTCGGGTCGCTGGGTCCGCCGCGGGCGTCAGATCATCATCCTTGGAGTCTGAGAGACCATGGCCGCGGCACAGCTCGCCACCTGGATGCTTGAGCGCGAAGCGCGCGCCATGCTCGCGCGGCTGAACCGGGTCAAGCCGTTCGCCGTCCAGGAGACCATGCTGCCCGCCGCGGCACTCTCGCCCGCGGCGCAGGCGGGAATCGAGCGTTACCTGATCACCGGACGCCGGGCGCTGCGAAGGCAGATCCGGCGCTACGTCACGTGGCTGCGAGGGACCGGCTCCGGCGCGACCGCGGCCGAACAGCAGCGGCGGTTCACATTCCTGCGGCTGCGGTTCAATCTGGCGCTGTCCCAACTCGACCTGTTCTCCGACGCGATCACCCAACGCAGCGAGAACGAGACCGGGCTCTGGCTATCTGGCCTGGACGTAGCGGCACAGGACGCGCTCGACCTGCCCGGCGGGTATTTCCGTGCTCCGCCGGTGGTCTGCTACCTGCACCGCGGGCTGGGTGGGGCCATCCGCCGGGCACGTACCCGGCTTCCCGGAGGAGGTGAGAACCCGGTGTCGATTATCCGCATCCCACGGGAGCGGATGATCGGCTATTTACGGGATCGCATCCTCGCTCATGCACGAGACGGGGCACCAGGCTGCGGCTCTGCTGGGCCTAGTCCAGTCGCTCCGGCTCGAACTCCAGCGGGCCCGGCGCGGCGTTGCGGGACCGGAGCGAGTCGCCTGGCATCTGTGGGAGCGGTGGATCTCTGAGATCGTCGCGGACCTGTACGCGATCGCGCGCGTCGGCGTGTCATCCACGATGGGCCTGATCGGGCTGGTCGGTCTGCCCCGCGCGTTCGTCTTCCGGATGGCGCCCGACGATCCCCATCCGTCCGCCTGGATCCGCGTCCACCTGTCCTGCGCATTCGGCCATGCGCTGTACCCCGATCCGCAATGGCGGCAGCTGGCACAGGTGTGGAGCTCGTTCTATCCGATCGGCCGGCTGCCGGCTGATCAGGTGCGCGTGATCCGGGCGCTGCTGGCGACCATGCCCGGATTTGTGCGCCTGGTGCTGGGGCTGCGGACCCCGGCGCTGCGGGGGCGCGCCCTCGGCGAGGTCCTGTGGACCGCCGACCGCTCACCGGACCGGCTGGTCCGTCTCTACCGGGCCTGGACCGCGGACGCGTCGGCGATCCGCCAGACCCGCCCGGCGCTCGCGTTCGCGGTGATCGGGCAGGCCAGGGCGAGGGGCCTGCTAACACCGGAAGGTGAGGACCGGTTGCTGGGGCGGCTCATCTCGTACTGGGCGCTGGAGAGCACTCTGCAGGCGAACGCCAGGCTGGCAGCCGCGCCGCCCGCCGCGCCGTATGGCCCGGGGGCGCCCGGGACTGCTGGCAGGCTCCTGCCTCGGCCGCGGGCCAGACGGCCGATGGCGCACCCGCGAACGCGTGCTGGCCGGATTCCGGAATACCAACCCTGAGTTAAGGAGTAGGCGAGATGGCCACATCCACTATGACACCGGAGGAAGCGCTCAGGCATGCCTTCGACGAGGTGGACCGCACGAACCGGCTCGTGGAAGATCAGCGTAAGGCGCAGGCTGAGGCGCAGAAACAGGTCGAAAAGGCTAGCGCCTTCCAGGCGGCAACGCAGCTCCAGCTCAAGAACGCGGAGGCGAAGTATCGCGTCCTCTCGGGAAGCGTCGAGCTGGCTGCCCCTGACATCGAGGCTCTGCAAGCCAGGTCCGCCGAGCGTGAACGCGAGCTTGGCCTCACCCTTGAGGAGCTCCAGGTGGCCGAGGTCGAGGCAGAGAACGCAAGGCGGGCCCGTCTAGCGCTGGAGGAGCTTACCGGCGCCCAGCGGGACTGGCTGGCGACAGCAACAGACGTTGCCCTGATACTCAGCAGGTCTGCGGACAGGTGTGAAGACCTCCCGGCCGCAGCGCCAAGCAAGACAAACTTGCGGAACATCGCTCGGGACCTGCGTAATCACTACACCCAGTTCCAGGAGCGGCTTGCCGAACTCGAGCAGGTCCTGCAGCAGATGCGTACGGCCGCTGAGAGCCTCCCCCTGGCCACGGCTACCCCGGTGCACCTCAGCAGGCTGATAGCGAAACGCGAACTGCTCGACCGGGAAATGGCCGAAATCAGGGGCGCACTTACAGCGAAGCAGCCCGGCGTCGACGCGCACCATCTCCAGGAGGCGGAAGCAGAGCTTTACGCCGTAAGACACACAGCCGAAGAGGCGCCCAAGGCCGTGCAGCGCGCGCAAGCCAAGGTCCAGCAGGCAAACGATTCCCTGGCCGAAAGCCAGCAGTGTCAGCTTGCCGCGCAGCAAGCGCTCGACAGCGTGGAGGCGGAATTCGTCACTGGGATCGAGGTGAGCCAGCCCAACGCGGCCGGCTTCGCCACGGCACGGGCAGTGATCAATCATCCAATTCCTAGGGGCTATGTGCTGCGCTGGCAGGCCGGCGGGGCTCCCGTGGAGCCGGCTACAGGCGAGACGGTCCGCATCGATGCCAGGACGCTGCCTGTCGGCGACACCGTCGTCACGGCCACCCTGGAACAACAGTCCAAGACCCCGTAGAGCAAGAAGTAAGGAAAGAGGAATTATCATGCCGCCCGCAGGCCACCTCTACAAGCCAGCTGCCACTCCTCCTCCGCCGGTTCAGGTGACGATGAACCGGGCAGACGTGCCCCCCACCGCGGATCAAGCGCTGTGGGTGGTCATCCGGAACAGCGCCGAGGCACTGTCCTTCGAGAACTACGCCAATTTCATCGAGCCGATCATGTGCGGGGGCGGTCCGGCGATCGCGCACTTCAACAAGATCAACAGGACGGTCCAGCTGACGTTCCCGGACGCGGAACCGTACCGGCTGCTGAAGGTCGCCACCGAGGTCTTCATGATGGCCAACTGCGGCGTGGTGATCGACGCTACTTCTGCGACGACGCTGTTCGACGCCAATTTCCAACCGCTCATTGGACCTAATCCAGATCAGGCCCTCCAGTTGGAGGAACAACTTCGCCTGCTCCGTTCGGTCACCACCAACCCAAACATCCATGATCTGTGGCTGGCCTACCTCGAAGAGATCAAGGACAACCGAGGAATTGCCCCCGTGGATATTTTTACGATCCCGTACCTATACGACATCGTCCAGCTCAAGCTCGGCGATGTGCCCATCCAGCCGGAGCACGCCTACGGGGCCCGGCTGTGCTACGGGATCCTGCAGTCGAAGCTCGCGCGGCCGTGCCTGCTGGAGCTGATCTGGAACTACTGGCTCGAGGAGGGCATGCTCGTCCAGACGACGAACGCGATGAGCTGGCGGTTCCAGAACCGGCGGGGGCCGCAGGACCGCGACCCGCTGGCGATGGTGGAGATCGACCCGCTGCGCGGCCTCAACAACCTGCTGTGGGGCTGGGTGCAGGATGAGGAGCACCGGCTGACCATCCCGCGGCGCGCCTACGAGTACGACCACGAGTACGGCCTCAAGCTGATCGGCAAGGCCGTCCCGGCGATCCAGGGCGCGGACTCCCGGTCCCGGTTCCTGGAGGGCTTCCACACGCTGCTGATGCTCTGCTCGGTCTTCTATAAGGAGGACGACGACACGACCGTCGTCGCGGACGGCTTCCCGGTTCTCAACGCGCTGCGCGAGGTCCACCTGCAGCTGACCCAGGGCGCGCACAACCAGTACGGCGACCTGCCATGGACGGCGCGGCAGGAGTTCCTGATGCAGCAGTGGATCCTGGCCCGGCCGGAGATGCGGGAGTTCCTGCCCCGCCGGATCATGGTCGACTACCCCGAGCCGTGGATGGATTCGGTCGAGACGATGAAGACACTGCAGGGCTGGACCGACACGTCGATCCTGCACTTCCGCGACATGGCGATCTACGGGGAGAAGATCTTGCTGTCGGTCCGGTACGGCGCGTGGACCGATGAGATCCACCCAGAGAACGCCGCCAACTGGGCCAGGTACTGGCGCCCGGAGATCCAGGGCTACATGTTCGGCTATCGTGCCGCGACCGGCGTGGACCTGGCCGCGGCGACGGTGACCGGGCAGGTCAACTCGACCGTCCCGTCGGTGCTGCTGCGCAACCGGCTGCCCAAGCAGGTGCCGGCCGGTGGCGCGCGGACGCCTAGGCAACTGCCGGCTGGCGGCGCGCGGACGGCGGGCCAGCTGCCGGCTGGCGGCGCGCGGACGCCTAGGCAACTGCCGGCTGGCGGCGCGCGGCCGCGCCCCAGGACCTGATCGCGGCGCGCGCCGTGATTGACCTCACCTCTTCGCTGTACCTGGGCCTGCGGCACGACAGCGCGGCCCTGCCGCCCTGGACGCAGCTCACCACCGGGGTGCCAGCCGCCCTGGCGGTGGCGCCGGAGGCGGACGCGGTCGCGGCCGGACTTGCCGACCTCATCGGCGCGAAGGCCGCGACCCTAGCGCCATCGACGCTGCACGCGTTCTGGGATCTTTTCGTGACGATCGGCGCCCGGCAGATCTACGTGGATGCTGGCACTTACCCCATCGCGCGGTGGGGCGCCGAGCGCGCGCAATGCGCCGGGGCGGCCGTCCGCACCTTCCGCCACCATGATCCGGGAGCGCTACGCCGGGCAGTAACCACCGTAGGTGGACGCGCCCCGGTCGTGCTGACCGACGGACTCTGTCCCGGCTGCGGCGGGGTGGCTCCGGTCGGTGACTACCTCGATGCCGTCCGCAGCCTCGGCGGAACGGTCGTGGTCGATGACACCCAGGCCCTGGGGGTTCTCGGGACGCCGGCGCCAGGGCACCCTTACGGCGTCGGCGGCGGCGGCACCGCACGGTGGTCCGGGCTCAGCGACGCCGGCCTTATCGTGGTGGCCTCGTTGGCGAAGGGCCTGGGCGTGCCGGTTGCCATTGTGGCGGGCAGTCATGCGACGGTCCGGCGATATGAGGCGAGAGGGGAGACCAGGGTTCACTGCAGTCCGCCGTCGAACGCCCACCTGAGCGCCGCGACTCACGCGCTGCGCTGCAATGCCGTACAGGGCGACGAGTTGCGCAGGCACCTCGCGCGCTTGGTTACCCGGTTCCGCGCCTTGCTTGATGGGCAAGGCATTCCCGTCCTGGCCGGGCTGTTCCCCATCCAGACGGTACGGCCAGAGACCAGGCTCGACCTCAGGGCAGTTCACCGGCATCTTCTCGAACTAGGAATCCGGGCGGTTCTCCATCGGCCACGGTGCGAACGAGGGCTCGCACTCTCGTTCATCCTCACTGCGGCGCACCGGGAACTAGACGTCGACCGAGCGGCCCGTGCCGTCGGCGTCGCCCTCTCCAGGGGGCCGCAGACGCGGAGCAGGAGACGGCGGCTGGCGGTCACGAGATGATCATCGACAGCCACTGCCATGCCGGGAAGGGAGACGGGCTGACCGGCCCCTGGGACACCGACGCTCCGCTCGGCGCCTACCTGACCCGGGCGGCACGTGCCGGGATTGACCGTACGGTCCTGTTCGCCGCATTCAGCTCGGACTACCGGAGCGCGAACGCGGACGTCGGCCGCATCGTTTCCAGGAACCCGGGCCGCTTTTCCGGGTATGCCATGGTGGACGCCGGACGGGACAGGGGCAGGGTCCGTGCCATGGTCGCGGAGGCGGTGACCGCCTGGGGCGCATGCGGCATCAAGGTGCACCGGCACGACGCCCGGATTACTCGAGAGGTCTGCGAGGCCGCGCTGTCGTTCGCACTGCCCGTGCTCTACGACGTGATGGGGGAGACGTCGGCCATCGAGCTTGTCGCGGCCGAATACCCGCGGGTGACGTTCATAATCCCGCACCTCGGGAGCTTTGCCGACGACTGGCGGGCCCAGCGGGTGATGATCGACGTGCTCGCACGGCATCCGAACGTCTACACCGACACCTCAGGAGTCCGCAGGTTCGATCTCCTGCTCGAGGCCGTGCAGCGGGCTGGCCCGCAGAAGGTGGTCTTCGGCACCGACGGCCCGTGGCTCCATCCGGGGGTCGAGCTGTCGAAGGTCCTGGCCCTGCGTCTGCCCGCTCACCAGCGGCACCTGGTGCTTGCTGGGAACTGGCTGCGGCTCACGGCTGCGGCCAGGGTCCGGGCCCGGTCCGGGCTTCGCGCCGCCGGGTCCGCGCCCGCGCAGGTGAGAGCGGCCGCTCGCGCCCAACGTCCGGATCAGCTCCGGGGACGCACTACGGTATCCGATCGGGCCGACCCGTGGATCGCCGATCATCTCCCCGGAGCCAATCACCTGGTAGCCGTCGCGCCAGGATGAAGACTCAGGGCGCTTGAGGACCGGCGCATCTGGAGTGCCCGCTCGGTCACGCCCAGCAGCCGTGACGCACGGCGCACGTTGCCGCGTTCAGCTGTCATGGCCACCGTGACCGCAGTCTGCTGCGCCACCTTGCCGATCTCCCGAAGGCCAACACCCGTCGAGACGGCGTGCCTGACCGCTTCCTCAAACTGTCCCTGCCACCACAGAGAGCTGTCCGCGCTGTCATCGGGACGTTCGGCATCAGGAAGGCTGCCCACGGTGATCGGCCCGTTGCCGACGTGCCGGGCGGCGACTCGGGCCATGAGGAACCGGAGCTCCCGCACGTTCCCCGGGTACTCGCGACCGGCGATGAAGTCGGTTACCGCCGGATCAAACGTCGGACGGCTGAGCGCAGGGATCAGTTCGGAAATGAAGTGTGTGGCGAGAGGGAGGATGTCGTCACGGCGCTGCCGGAGCGGGGGAAGTTCACAGCTCCACGCGGCGATCCGGTGGTATAGATCGGACCGGAACTGGCCACGTTTCACCGCGTCCTGAAGCGGGCGATTCGTCGCGCAGACGAGCCTGAATTGACTGTCACGCCACGTATCACTGCCTACGCGCTTGTACGTGCCCTCCTGGATTACACGCAACAGCTCCGCCTGCAGCGGCAGGGGCAGGTCCCCGATCTCGTCGATGAATAGTGTTCCACCGTGAGCCCGCCCGAACGCACCGTCACGGGCAGCCACGGCACCGGTGAAGGCCCCCCGCTCATGTCCGAAGAACTCGCTGCCAGACAGCGTCGGCACGACAGTGGTGCAGTCGACGATCACGAGCGATCCCTTGTCGGGCCGACGGTCAAGTGCGTGGATCAGCCGGGCAACAAGCTCCTTCCCGGTTCCGCTCTCCCCCGTAAGCAAGACGGACGTCTGATTGAAGGCAGCTACTTCCACGACCTGGCGGAGCAACGCCACCCAGCTCGGACTCTCGCCGATCAGCTTCTGGCGCACCGTGTCCGAGCGCAGCATCCGGTCCACCTCGGCCCACCGCTCAAGGCGGGCCGCCACTTCCCGGGCGGGAGGGTCCCTATCCTCCCACCGGACCACATCTGAGGCCCCGGACCTCAGCAGTGACCATATGTCCCCATTCTCCAGCACCGCCCCCGGAAGGACGATCGCAAGTACGCGTTGACGCCCCCACCTACCTGCGGAACGCAACTCCTCCAGGACCTCGCCAGTGAGCCTGTCGAACACGAGCAGGCAGGCCTCTGTGGGTGGCGCTCGCTGCGCCCGCCGCGGGTCAACCTCCACCGCCAGGCCCGCGCGCCCCAGCTCGTCCAGGACTCGTTTCTGAGTAGCAGGAGCAGCATTCCCTATCAGCCGGAGCCGGGCATCAATAGACAACTTCTCTCCCCCGGCGACCGCCTGGTGCCTCACGTGCGTCGGAGCGATCGGCCTCGCCCACCACCTGATCGGCTGCTATTCAAGGTCGCTACCTTCCACCGCGGCCACTAGAGCTGCCCGGGCGTACCTCGACGTCGTAGGACGAACCTACGGCCCCCTCTCTATAAATTGTCAGTCGGTGGAAAACCCGGGTCAAGCGCCAAGGGCCAGGTTTTGCCCTTTCAGCCCGGCAGCCCTGCCGTCAGGGGTGGCTCATTTCCGCGTTGGCGGCGGTCCGGCAGTGACCACACGACAGCCCGCCTGATCGCTAAGGGTTCCAGCCGGGGGCGGGGAAGGACGCCAGCAGGTCGCGGACCTCGGCGGCGATGCGGTCGAGCGTCGCTTCGTCGTCCTTGGTCGCGGCGGTGATCGCCTCGGCCATCCAGGCGGCGAGCGGCGCCATGTGCTCCTCGCGCAGGCCGCGGGTGGTGATCGCGGGCGTGCCGATCCTGACGCCGGACGGGTCGAACGGCTTGCGCTGGTCGAACGGCACCGTGTTGTAGTTCGTCTCGATGCCCGCCCGGTCCAGCGCCTTGGCGGCCGGCTTGCCGCCGATGCCCTTGGAGGTGAGGTCCATCAGGATCAGGTGGTTG
>Ga0116217_10004667_pt1 | contig 12176 bp, 10 predicted proteins | sample Sb_taG_6_FD_89697 | JGI IMG/M metagenome (GOLD analysis project Ga0116217, IMG submission 89697) | Peat soil microbial communities from Weissenstadt, Germany - Sb_50d_4_PS metaG | ecosystem: Environmental > Terrestrial > Soil > Wetlands > Peat | place: Germany: Weissenstadt | collected 2010-09-21 | reverse complement strand
GAGGGCATCGTCGTCTCGAAGCCGAGCCCGAAGAAAACCACCTCGCGGGTTGGATTGGCGCGCGCGAGCGCGAGCGCGTCCATGGGGGAGTAGACCATGCGCACATCGGCGCCGTCGGCCTTGGCCTGCAGCAGGCTTTTCCTCGAGCCGGGCACGCGCATCGCGTCGCCAAAGGTGGTGAAGATCACCTGCTTCTGCTCGGCGATGGCGATGCAATCGTCGACCCGCCCCATGGGCAGGACACAGACCGGGCATCCCGGCCCATGCACCAGTTCGATCTGTTTGGGCAGCATGCCCTCCACCCCATAGCGAAAGATCGAATGGGTGTGACCGCCACACACTTCCATGATGTTGAGCGGCCGATCGTCAGGAATATCCATCGAGGCGACCAGCCCCTCGATTTCTCGCACGAGAATGCTCGCCTTGGCGCTGTCGCGAAACTCGTCGAGATATTTCATGCCGCTTCTCCCTTGGTCGTCGCGGATCCCCGATCGTCGGCGAGCAGGGTGTGCACGAGGTCCCAGAGAATGTGATAGGCAGCGACGTGACATTCCTGGATGCGGTGAATCGATGTCGTTGGGACGACGAGGCAATGATCCAGCACGCTGCTCATCTTCATCTTGCCGCCGTCGCCGCCGGCGAGCCCAATGGTGGCGAGGCCCATCTCCTTGGCCTTGGCGAAGGCCGCGATGAGATTGGCGGAGTTGCCGCTGGTTGAAATGCCGATGAGCCCGTCCCCCTTCCTTGCCTGGGCGATGACCTGGCGGACGAACACTTGGTCGAAGCCGATGTCGTTGCCGACCGCCGAGATCATCGCGATGTCCGCGACAAGATTGATCGCGGCGAGCGCCGGACGTCCCGCAGTGATCGGATGCACGAATTCGACCGCGATATGCGAGGCGTCGCAACTGGAGACGCCGTTGCCCGTTGAGAACAGGCGCCCCCCGCGGCGATAGACCCCCGCGACAGTCTTTGCCGCCGCGACCAGGATCGGCGCCTGCGCGCCAAAGAAGGCGGCGTTGGTCTCGCGCGAGTCGCGCGCCTTGTCGTCGATGGATCGCAGGAGCGCGGCGTCGAGCTTTGTCGGCTCCTGCGCCGCGCCGTGCAGGAAGGGATAGAGCGCCTCGAGATCGGCTCGCTCCGTCATCACGTGGCCTCCATCATCGGGCGGCGGACAAGCGCATCGCGTCGAGTTCGGCCTGCGCTTCGCCGAGTTCGGTGAGGATGCGCAATGTTTCGGCCGCCTCGGCCTCGTCGATAAGGCTCATGGCGAAGCCGACATGGATCAGGACCCAATCCCCCACGCAGGAAGTGATCGGGTGTTCGTCGCTGACAATGCAGGCGATATTGACCTGGCGCTTGACGCCCCCGACGTCGACTGTCGCCAGCTTCATGTCGAAATCGTCGATTTTCTCGATGCGGCCTGGGATTCCGAGGCACATGGCGTTTATCCCTTGGTTTGACCTGGGTTCCGGTTGTTCCTTCCGCCGTCGATCAGACGCGCGGCGCCGATCGCCGCCTGTCCAAGCGCGAGACCGCCGTCGTTGGCGGGAACTTGCGCATGGGAGAGCACGGTAAAATTCTCCTGCTCGAGGCGGCGAACGGCCTCTTCGAACAGAATGCGGTTTTGAAAGCATCCCCCGGACAGCGCGACGGTATCGAAGCGGGCATCACCGCCGACTTCGCGACGGGCGAGCTTTTTCGTCATTGCGACGACGATCTTGGCAAGGCCCTTGTGGAAGCGCGCCGCGATCAGCGGCGCCGGCGTCTTCAAGACGAGATCGCCGAGCAGCCCCCGCCACATCGCCAGCGGCTCAATAGTGAGCAGGCCGGTGTCGCGCAGATTGGCGATGGCGAACGGATACGCAGATTCCTCATCATCGCCGCCCATGGCGCCGAGGTTGACGATCGCCTCGAGACGCGCCCCCGCCTCGCCCTCGTAGGCCTGACGTTCGCGGGAGATGTTCAAAGCCGCGGCGACCGCGTCGAACAGCCTTCCGCAGGACGAAGCCTTCGGCGAATTGACGCCGCCGCGGACCATCGCGTCGAGCGTCGCGCGCGGCCGGCGCGAAAGGTCAGCATAGAGCGCGAGCTCAGCGAAATTCAGCGAAAATTCCGCCCAGCCCATCTCGGCCATTAGATGCGCGTATAGATTGCGCCACGGCTCGCGCGCCGCTTGGGCGCCGCCGAGCATCGCCACCGGTTTGAAGGCGCCGAGCCGCTCGAAATGGCGATAGTCTGCAAGCAGGAATTCCCCGCCCCAGACCGTCCCGTCGTCGCCCCAGCCCAGTCCATCGAGAACAATGCCGAGCGTTGGAGGCGCGTCGAGCGGAATGTTGTTTTCGACGAGGCACGCCGCGACATGAGCGTGATGGTGCTGCGCTTCGATGAGGGGCAGCGACTTTGCTTGCGCAAATTCGCGCGCGAGTTTGGCCGACAGATATTCCGGGTGACGATCGGCGACGACAGCGACTGGCGCGTGATTGAAAAGCTCGGCGTAGAGCGCCAAATTCTTGCGGTAGTCATCGAAAGTTTCGACGTTCTCCAGATCGCCCTGATGCTGCGAGAGGATGGCCTCGCTGTCCTTGACGAGACAAAAGGTCGCCTTGAGCTCTCCGCCCATTGCGAGAAGTTCGGGCACCGACTCGAAGCCCGGCGGCAGCGCAATGGGCGCCGGCGCGAAACCGCGTGCGCGCCGCAAGAGCCGCAACCGGCCGGCGATCATGCGCGCAACCGAGTCGTCGACGCGATTGGCGATTTCGCGGTCATGCAACAGCGCATAGGTTGCAATTTCGCCGAGCCGTGCGCGCGCCTCGCCATTGTCAATGACCTGTGGCTCCTCGGAGATGTTGCCGCTCGTCATCACGACCGGGCGCTCCACGCGCGCCAGGATCAGCTGGTGCAGCGGCGTCGTCGGCAGCATGAGGCCGAGCGTCGCAAGACCCGGGGCGATCTCATCCGGCAGCTTCTGGGCTTTGTCAGCCGCGAGCAGCACGATCGGCGCCGCCGCGCTGACCAGCGCCCGCTCCTCTTCCGCTCCGACCGTGCAATAGCGCCTGATGACGTCGAGATCCCGCGCCATCAGGGCGAACGGCTTCGCATCTCGGCGCTTCAAGCCGCGCAGGCGCGCCACGGCTTCGGCGTTGGCCGCGTCGCAAGCGAGGTGAAAGCCGCCGAGACCCTTGATCGCGACGATCTCACCTTCCCACAAAAGCCTCGGGACGGCGTCGACATCGTCGAGCGTCGAATGCTGGTCGAAAGTCGTCGTCCGCCCATCGAGGCGCACAAGAGCGGCCCTCGGGCCGCAGGCATGGCACGCGATCGCTTCGGCGTGGAAACGGCGGTCGGCAGGACTGCCAAATTCTCCCGCGCACGCTTCGCACATCACAAACGGCGACATCGTCGTGTTGGGCCGACCGTAGGGGATGCCCTTGACGATGCTCAGGCGGGGCCCGCAATGCGTGCAATTGGCGAAGGGATAGCGAAAGCGGCGCTCAAATGGATCGCCGATTTCCTGAGCGCAGGCCGCGCAGATCGCAGCGTCAGGCGCGACCTGGGTATGCGCGGCGCCCGGAAGGCTCTCGGCGATGCGAAACTCACACGGCAGCGCGCCGCCAAAGACGTGAGCCTCAATCTGGTCGATCCGCGCCAGCGGCGGCGGCTCGCCCTCCAGGCGGACGATAAAGTCCTCGACCGCCTCCGGTTTGCCCCCGACGCGCACCAGAACGCCCTCGCAATCGTTAAGGACCTCGCCGACGAGCTCGAGCTCGCGCGCAATGCGCCAAACAGTCGGGCGAAATCCCACGCCCTGCACCCGGCCGCGCACCCGGATTTCCATGGCGACGAATTGCGCCCTTGGCGGCGCGCCGGAACGAAGAGGCGGCGGGGCGAACGAGACGCGCATGCTACTTCGAAAGCCTCACTTCGACGCGCCCGCCGGCGACGCAAACCGCATCCCCTTTTCACAGGAACCGTAGCACATCTCGGTTCGTCGGGTAAGATGGCGCATGACGAACTCGTCCGCCCGGCGCAATGCCGCCACCGCGGTCCGCGCCAACCCCTCGAACGCTCTCCGGGGTCCATACATGTGCGGATATGACAATGCCAGCGACGCATGTCGAGAGCGTCGTGCAATTCTATTCATTTCTCTATGACAAGCCGCGCGGCCGTTATCGGATTCTGTTCTCGGACAACCTAAACAGCCCCTTCGTCTTCTCCACCATCGGCTCGGGCGAACTTGTTGGCGCATCCTGGCTTCTCAGTTCGCGGCGTTGGACCTACGACGCTCGGGCGATGGAGCCGGCGATCGCGCTTGCGATCGACGTTGATGATCTCATGGCAGTTTGCGAGCAGTCCCATTCGCTTGGATACGGCCTCTTGAAATCGATTGACACGGTACTGAACAGGCGCATGATCGAGGCCAGAATTCAGGCCAGCGACATATATGTCGACTGGTCCTAAAGCAGGGATTCGTGGCATGGCCAACGGATCGAGAGGCCGGCGCGTTGTTCATCGCTTGCCGTAACCGGAGACTTTCCCGCCATGCCATACACCTCGCGAATCGGCGCCGGTGCCGAACCCAAAACCTATCCGTTGGTTAGCCAAACGGAATCTGCTTAGCTCAGCCGCATCAATGACCCGCCTCCGTTTGGGGCATAGCGGATGGATTGAAAGTGAACCAAATGAAAGTGAACCACGTCATGGCGCGGACGTCGTCTTCTGCTGAGCAAGACTTCATTGACATCGTCATCAACGCGCACGTGGGGCGGCCGGGGGCCGTGTTGGCCATCTTACAACAGGCGCAGAACAATCATCCCCGCAAGTATCTCCCATTGGAGACACTTGAGTATATCGCAGGCAAAACAGGTCTTCCGCTGTCACAAATCTATAGCGTCGCGACATTTTATGCCCTGTTCAATCTCGAGCCGCAGGGACGCAATACGATATCCGTCTGCCGCGGCACGGCGTGTCACACGAGAGGTTCGCGCGATTTGTATGTGAACCTGTTGACCAAGTTCGGGTCGCTCCGATCGTCCGACGACGAGGGGTAGCAGGAACAGTTGTCGGTCACAACGCCAGATGGCTACGTCACTGTGCGCACAGTGGCGTGTTTCGGACAATGTGCACTCGCGCCCGTAATCGAGATCAATCACGCAGTACTCGGGCATATGAATGAACCGACGTTGGAAAGAGAGTTGGAAGCTCTCGACCGAAAGGGCGTCGCATGATTCCGATAGCAGACGAAGCGACACTCAATGCGGTGCGAGATGCGGGCTGCGAGCAACTGTTGCCATCTCGCCATCGGATTGCGGTGGGGATGGGAACGTGCGGGACCGGGAATGGATCTGAAAGCGTATATCACGCCTTTGCCGACGCAATCGGTAAGCGTGGCCTGGACGTCCAGTTGGTACCGACCGGATGCTTTGGCTATTGCGCAGAGGAGCCACTGGTCAATGTATGGTCTCCCGGTCAACCGATCATCATCCTGAAGCGCGTGAGGCCAGACCAGGTCAACCAGATTCTCGACGGGCTCGCCCGCAAATCGTTTCCGGAGGCGCTGGTCCTGTGCAAGGTGGAGCATTGGGACCATATCACGGCGGAACTGAATTACGGAACCGGACAGCCCGATGTGCCCGCCTGGACCGAAATTCCGTTCTTTACCGGCCAGAAGAAACTCGTATTGCGCAACTGCGGCCTCATCAATCCAGGCGACATCCAGGAATATTTTGGCACTGGCGGCTATCGTACTCTGTTCGATGTGCTCCGGGAAGGGTCGCCCGACGCAGTCATCGAACGCCTGAAACAAGCCAGATTGCGCGGACGCGGAGGAGCCGGGTTTTCCACGGGTCTGAAATTCGAGTACCTCCGCAAGGCAACCGGACCTCAGAAATACCTCATCTGCAATGCGGATGAGGGAGACCCGGGTGCGTATATGAATCGAAACGAACTGGAGAGCGACCCGCATTCCCTGATCGAGGGCATGGCGATCGGCGGCTACGCGACCGGAGCCACCCAGGGCATCATCTATGTGCGCGCGGAATACCCTCTTGCAGTGCATCGGCTTCAGGTCGCTCTGGGCCAGGCCCGCGAGTATGGCGTGCTTGGTCGCAACATCCTTGGTCGCGGCTTCAACTTCGATATCGAGCTGGCTGAAGGCGCGGGAGCATTCGTCTGCGGCGAAGAAACCGCCCTGATCAGCTCGCTGGAAGGCATGTCCGGGCGGTCTCGCCCGCGGCCCCCTTATCCGGCTCAACGTGGGCTGTGGGGAAAGCCCACCAACATCAACAACGTCGAAACCTGGTTCAATATCGCCCCGATCATCGCGAAAGGGGCGGAGTGGTTCACCACGATCGGCAGTGAGGCCAGCCCAGGCACCAAAGTATTCTCGCTGGTCGGAAAGATCAAAAACACCGGCCTGGTCGAGATGCCCCTTGGTACACCGCTCAGCAAATTCATCTACGATGCCGGAGGAGGCGGTGTTCCCGGCCGCAACGTCAAGGCCGTGCAGACCGGCGGCCCCTCCGGTGGCTGCATCCCGCACAACATGCTGGATACGCCAGTCGACTTCGAGGCTCTCGGCCAGCTCGGCTCGATCATGGGCTCAGGTGGCATGGTCGTGATGGACGACGACAATTGCATGGTCGACGTCGCCCGATACTTCATCGAGTTCACACACTCGGAGTCGTGCGGCAAATGCACGCCCTGCCGGGTGGGCCTTGATAAGGCGCTGCGAACGCTGACCCGTATCACCAAAGGCCGGGGTCGAGAGGAAGATTTGGCCGAACTCGACGAACTCGGTCGGATGATTCGCGACACCTCGCTGTGCGGTCTTGGACAGTCGGCGCCGAATTCCGTTCTGACCGCCTTGCGACATTTCCGTCATGAATTCGAAGACCATATTCGAGCGAAGCGATGTCGCGCGGGTGTGTGCCAGGAACTTGCAGTGGCGCCGTGCGAAAACAGTTGCCCAATCCACATGAACATACCCAGGTTCCTCCAGCTGTACAAGGAGAACCGCATCGAGGATGCCTTCATCTCGGTTATTATGGACAATCCACTGCCCGCATCCACGGGCCGTGTCTGCCAGCATCCTTGCGAGAACCGGTGCCGCCGACAGACAGTCGATGAGCCGATCAACATGCGTGAGGTCCACCGTGTGATCGCGGACACGGTGCTGATGTCAGACAAATTCGATGAAATGGCGGCCCGCGTTGTCGCACGGCGAAAAGAACCGACTGACAAAGAGATTGCGATTGTCGGTGCGGGACCAACCGGTCTGACAGCGGCGTTCTACCTGGCGCTTTTGGGGCATAGAGTCGTCGTTTTTGACGCCCACTCGGAGCCCGGCGGGATGTTGCGATTTGCACTCCCCGCATATCAGCTGCCGCGGGATGTCCTGGATCGCGAGATAGAGATCATCACCCGCCTCGGCGTTGTCTTCGTCCTCAACTCCTGCGTCGGCACTGAAACGTTGCTGAGCGATCTCGAGGCAAAATTCGACGCCGTTCTGCTCTCGCTTGGCACGTGGAAGGAGACGCGGGTCCGGCTGCCCGGCAGCGAGCTGAACGGCGTGCTGGGAGCGCTGCATTTCCTCGAAGCGCAAGCGCGGGAGCAGCCGTTCAAGCTGGGTGAGCGTGTTGTCATCATAGGCGGCGGCAATGCTGCCATCGACTGCGCCCGCACTGTTATCCGAAAGGGCGCGCAGGCGACCGTAATCTATCGCCGCGAACGCAAAGACATGCCCGCCATCCAGGAAGAGGTGGAGGCCGCCGAAGAAGAAGGTGTGCGCATCATCTTCCTTGCTTCCCCCTACCGGATTGTTGGCGAGCGGGGCGCCGTCAAGACAATCGAGGTAACCAAGACCCGTCTCGGGGCGTTCGACTCGTCGGGAAGGCGCCGTCCCATCGACACGGGCGAGGTACTCACCGTCGGCTGCGACAGCGTGATCCTTGCGGTCGGTGAGAGCATCGATACGGATTTCTGCCGCGATACCGGACTCGGCGCCAATGCGGGCGGAGCTCTCGAGGTCGACCGGTATGAGCTAACCACCAGTCGCGGCGGCGTCTTTGCAGGAGGCGATTTCGTCACGGGCGCCTCCAACGTTACGATCGCGATGGGTTGGGGGAAGGACGCGGCGCGGAACATCGACCGCCTGCTGATGGGCGAATCCCGGTACGATTCGCTCATGCCGCAATTCACATACGATCAAGCTCCGCCGCGGCCCAGCGCATGCCGCCGCCACAACGCGCATTTCCTGCCTGCCGCGCAGCGCGCCATGAGCTTTGAGGAAGCTGTTGAGGCTTTGCGCCCGGACGAGGCGAGGGAAGAGGCTTCGCGGTGCCTGCGTTGCGACATCAGGGAAACGACGGCGCTTTCCGTCTCCCAGCGTTAAGGAGCAATGCGTGTCCCAGCAAGTCTCGATCAGGATCGACAGCGAGCTCTGTACCGCAACCGAGGGAGAAACCATATTCCAGGTTGCTCAGGCGAATGGGCACTCCATCCCATCGCTCTGTTATCTGGAAGGGTTGAGCGCCCCCGGATCCTGCCGGTTGTGCCTGGTGGAAATCGCTGGCGTAGGGCGGCTGCTTCCCGCCTGCACGACACCGGTACAGAACGGGATGTCGGTCAGCACAAATTCTGAGAGCCTGGCTCACAACCGAAAGATGGCGCTCGAGCTGCTTTTCGTGGAGCGGAACCACATCTGCTCGATCTGCGTGTCCAACGGCCATTGCGAATTACAGTCGATGGCCCAGACCCTAGGCATGACACACGTCAACCGGCCATACAATTTCCCTCGCCTTCCGGTCGACGCTTCGCATCCACGCTGGGTGCTGGACCACAACCGATGTATTCTTTGCTCCCGCTGCGTTCGCGCGTGCGCCGAGATCGAAGGCGCGCATGTCTGGGATATTTCATCGCGCGGCATCAATTCCATGCTCGTGGCTGAACTCAACAGGCCTTGGGGCGAGGCGGAATCCTGCACCAATTGCGGCAAGTGCGTGCAGGTGTGCCCAACCGGGGCACTGGTGGAGAAAGGCCTCGGGGTCGAAGAGATGACCAAGCGCCACAGCCTGGTCCCGGATCTGGCGGCGAAGCGGAGGGCTCGGACATGACGAAGCCAAGGCTCGCGACCTTGTGGCTCGACGGGTGTTCAGGATGTCACATGTCGTTGCTTGACCTCGACGAAGCGCTGGTGACGGTCACAGAGAGGGCGGACCTGGTATACAGCCCTTTGGTCGACGCGAGGGAATATCCGCACGGTGTCGATGTGGCATTGGTGGAAGGTGCGGTAGGCACCGAGGAGGATGTGGAAAAGATCCGCCTGGTCAGGGAACGGACGCGGATTTTGGTGGCGCTCGGTGACTGTGCGGTCACAGCCAACATATCCGGGGCACGCAATCCCGTGGCGTTGAAAGACATCTATGACCATATCTACGTCGAATGCGCGGATCTTGGCCGGTCGCATCCCGCGGACCCGGCGCTTCCCATATTGCTGAAGCACGCCGTACCGCTCCACGATGTGGTGAAGGTTGACTTGCACGTGCCTGGATGCCCGCCATCGGCGAGCACCATTCAGTTCGTGATTAGCGAATTGTTGGATGGCCGTATGCCTGATCTCAGGAGCAGGACGCGTTTCGGCTGAGGAGGCTGACATGAAGACCATAGTCATCGATCCGGTGACCCGCATCGAGGGACACGCAAAGATCACCATCCGGCTCGATGATGAAGGCCGCGTCGCCGATACCGCGTTTCATGTGACCCAACTGCGCGCATTTGAGAAATTTACCGAAGGGCGGCCGTTCTATGAGATGCCGTCGATAACCGCACGAATTTGCGGCATCTGTCCGATTTCCCATCTCCTGACGTCTGCCAAGGCCTGCGAAGCCATCATGAGCGTCCGGGTGCCCCCGACCGCGGTCAAGCTGCGGGAGATCATGCATTGTGGCCAGGTCATTCAGTCGCACGCCCTCAGCTTCTTCATATTGTCGGCCCCAGATCTGCTGCTTGGATTCGATTTCGACCCGAACCGTCGAAACATCGCAGGGTTGTTTGAGGCCCACCCGAAGATTGCGAAGGATGGGATCGGTCTTCGCAGGTTTGGCCAGCAGGTCATCGCGGCGCTGGCAGGGGAACGAATCCATCCATCGTGGACAGTGCCGGGGGGCGTGAACGCCCCCCTTACCTCTGCGGCGCGCGATCCGATCCTGGCGGCCATTCCAGAGGCCAAGGCAACCGCGATCGCCACATTGACCTTGTTCAAGGAAAGGTTGGACCAATTCACCGATGAGATCGCCACGTTCGGGTCGACCCCGACGATGCATGCGGGACTGGTCGATGCCGACGACACCATGCAGCTCTACGAAGGAGGCCTTCGGTTCGTCGATGCCGACGGGAATGTCGTCGTCCCGCGAATGAAGGCCGAGGAGTACCCGGACTATATCGGCGAAGCGGTCGTGCCCCACTCGTTTCTAAAGGCGCCCTACTTCAGGCCGATGGGCTACCCGGATGGCGCCTATCGGGTTGGACCGCTATCCCGACTGAACGTGGCGGCCCGCTGCGGCACTGAGAGGGCGGACACGGAGTTCGCTGAATTCCACGAACGGTATGGCAAGGTGGTTCACAGTTCGTTTCATTACCACTACGCGCGGCTGATCGAGATTCTGTATTGCATCGAGAAAATGGAGCTGCTGCTTAACGACCCAACCATTCTTGACCGCCATGTCCGGGCGACCGCCGGTGTCAACGCGCTCGAAGGCATTGGCATGGCCGAGGCGCCGCGAGGCGTGCTGACGCACCATTACAAGGTCAATGAGGATGGGGCGATCGTTTGGGTCAATCTGATTATCGCGACCGGGCATAACAATCTCTCCATCGGCCGAAGCATCAATGAAGTCAGTCGACACTACGTTGTTGGCAAACAGATAACAGATGGCATGCTGAACCGCGTTCAGGCCGTATTGCGTGCGTATGATCCATGTCTGAGCTGTTCGACGCACGCCACGGGTCAATATGCCGTTGACGTCGAGCTGGTGGACGCCACTGGCGCCGTTTTGGCTACCGCGCGTGCTTGATGGTCGCACGCTCAGCCGCGAGCCGCCATCCCCCGCCTCGCTGGCCTTAGCGATATTCGAGCACGAGGTTGCGTACCGTCGCCAAAAGGCCTGGCAATGCGGACGCTGCGATGTCCGACAGGCCTTCGCCAAGCTCAAGGGATGCCACGTTCAGAGTAACAAGAAAGGCATCAGGCGTGTGTTCATACAGGCCGTCACAAACGCTGAGCAGGACGCCTGGCGCCATGTGATGTCCAAGGGTGGTGGACGCAGCGCTCGCTGTCAGCTTGCTTACGCTTATTTCGCCGGGGCTTGCCCCCACGGCGGCGTCGACAAAGACAACCAGGTCGACTGTAGCGAGCAATTCGGCGAGCTCAGGGACCAGCTGGTGGCAGGCGATGATCTGGGCATGTTCACATTCCGCGTCCGCCAGCATTTGCGCGGCAACCTGGCCCACGGCGTCGTCACCGCGCAGCGTGTTGCCATAACCGACGATGAGCGCCCGTTTGCCCACGGGGAAGCCATACCTTGGCTGTGGCGTACCGTCCAGGTTGTCTGGGGTAGAATAGCACATGCATGAACTCAGCATCGCGTCGGGCCTTTGGCGCGCGTGCAAGTTTGCGACCTGATGCCGACGCCGCTCGCCGAGGCGGAGCGTCAGAAATTCCTCGCCGTCGGCGGCGGCAAGCCGCTGCATGGCGCGCTGATGTACCACTGGGCGCGCATGATCGAGATGCTGCACGCGGCCGAGATGGCGCGCGAGCTTCTCGACGATCCCGACATCGTCAAGACGGAGCTCATGGCCGACAAGGGGCCGCGACGCGAGGAAGGGATCGGCGTGATCGAGGCGCCGCGGGGCACGCTCTTCCATCACTACCGGGTCGACGAAAACGATCTTACGACCTACTGCAACCTCATCGTCTCGACCACCAACAACAACCAGGCGATGAACGAGGCGATCCGCGCGGTCGCGTCCCGCTATCTCTCGGGCCATGAGCTGACGGAAGGGCTCCTCAACAACATCGAGGTGGCGATCCGCGCCTACGACCCGTGCCTTTCGTGCGCCACGCACGCGCTGGGTCAGATGCCGCTCGAGGTCGATCTCGTCGACGCTGACGGCGCGCT
>Ga0116217_10004665_pt1 | contig 12179 bp, 9 predicted proteins | sample Sb_taG_6_FD_89697 | JGI IMG/M metagenome (GOLD analysis project Ga0116217, IMG submission 89697) | Peat soil microbial communities from Weissenstadt, Germany - Sb_50d_4_PS metaG | ecosystem: Environmental > Terrestrial > Soil > Wetlands > Peat | place: Germany: Weissenstadt | collected 2010-09-21 | reverse complement strand
GTGGTACGTCGCGGACTGGGCCGTGTTCATGAAGGCCATCGAAAAAGTCGAGATACCGTAGGCCTCGGGTTGGACGTCCTCGATCAGAGCCGAGAGAGGCATCATCGGATCCGGCATCATACGCAACTCTACTGCGGTTGGGGCTAAGCTCATCGTTGGACGTTCGCGCGAATGGCTTTAACTTCGTCAGTCAAGTCCATTCCCACGGGGCACCAGGTGATGCATCGGCCGCAACCCACGCACCCTGAGGTCCCGAACTGGTCAACCCAGGAAGCCAGTTTATGGGTTAACCACTGGCGGTAACGCGCCCGAATGGTGGGGCGAATGTTGCCGCCGTGCACATGAGAAAACTCCCGGACAAAACACGAATCCCAGAGGCGGGTCCGCTCCGCAGCCGTGGCCTTCAAGTTACAAGTGTCTTCCACGGTGACGCAGAAGCAGGTGGGGCAAACACTCGTGCAGTTCGAACAGCTCAAACATCGCGCTCCCACCTTGTCCCACTGCGGGGATTCGAGGTTGTCGTAAAGCAACTTGGGCAAGTCTTCGGTTCTGAGCTGTTTCTCAATGGATCGTTCGGCCTTCTGAATGGCTTGCGCGGCGCGGCCCAGATCGAACGCCGAGGCGCGCTCCCAGGAGGTATCGCGCAACATCTCCGAGCCCATTTCCGAACCTACTTCCATGACGAAAGCATCGGGCAATTCGGTCAACGCCAGGTCGAACCCTTCAGTGGCTTTAGGACCGGTCTTCATCGAACTGCAAAAGCAGGTGGAATAGGCGCGTCCGCAGTGGGCCGCCAGAATGAAAATACGCTCCCGCTGGCGCGCGTAATGCGGGTCGCGGAATTCGCCCGCCAGGAAAACGCGATCTTGGATAGCGATGGCGCTCAACTCGCAGGCTCGAACGCCAATGAAAGCCCGCAACGGAATCGTCTCCTCCGCCGGCTTAAACACCCACTTCCCGTCCGTCTTCTCCACCGAGAACAGCTTCAAATTGGGCAGATGAAGAAACCTTTTCCAGCTTTGCGGAGTTACACCGTAACCGAAATATTCCTGAGACTGGGTTTGCTTCAAGCGATACTTGCCCGGTTCTTGTTCCGCCGTCCAACCGACCGGAAGGTCCTCGATCGCCGCGATCTCATCGAGCACCACCGACCCGTCACGCACAGTTGGGCCCACCAAGCTGAAGCCGGAAGCACGGAGATTGTCAAAGACCTTCTGTAAAGCCAGTTTGGATATAATGACGTTCGCCGAAATTCGGGGAAGGTCTTGTGCCATGAGAATCAAGCCTCCTGGAGGCGAGAGTTTCTATCTGTCTGGTCAGCGCCTCCGTGCCTAGGGCAGCCAAGTGAACTTTGACACGGAACACACCACGGACGTAGCCGAGCAACCTGTTGGCCAAATAGAATTTCAAAATCATGAAAGCCTGTTGACAACGACAACACTTTCAGGGGACTGGATCGGACATATGCGCCGCGAAAGTGCCCGGGCTCCGGGATCGCGTCTTGAGGGTTTTTCCTCATGTGGATAGAGGCTATCTGGCAGGGACACCATTCCCGCTAACTGGGTCAACACACACACCGGCGCTCAAATCTGGCAAATGAGCAGCGTTGTCATTCTGAGCGCAGCGAAGAATCCCGGCAGTTGCTGCTCGAGTGGACTTTACTCTCCCAATGCCTTGCCAGTTCGGGTAAAATCGCCCGCTGGAAATAAGTGCGGCAAGCAACAAGCCCCCGACAGCAGGTCACATGATCGCTACCGTCACGCTGAATCCGGCAATTGACAAGAGTCTAACAGTTCCCCGCTTCGAGGTTGGCAAGACTAACCGTGGAGAAGTCGGGCGAACCGATGCGAGCGGCAAAGGAATCAATGTCGCCATGGCATTGAAGCAATTCGGCGCGGACGTTTGCGCGCTGGGCTTCATGTCGGGAAGCAACGGCCACTTAATCCTTGAGGCACTCGCGTCGAGCGGTATCCCGGCGGACTTCGTCAGCGTCCCCGGTGAAACGCGCGTCAACCTGAAAATTCGCGATCCCATCTATCGCACGGAAACTGAGCTTAACGAGCCCGGGTTCCAGGTGCTTCCGACCCATCTCGATGCGATGAAGGAAAAAATCAGAGAACACGCCCCGCGCTGTGAGGTGATGACCTTTTCGGGAAGCCTGCCGCCCGGCGCCCCGCCCGAGACATATGCAGAACTTATGAGGATCGCCCAGGCATTAGGGTCAAAATGTATGCTGGATACTGGCGGCGCGGCGATGAGACTGGGGATCGATATGAAGCCCATTCTTGTCAAACCCAATCGAGCCGAAGTTGAAGAGCTACTTGAGCGTTCCTTGCGCACCGGGCATGATCTGGCTGACGCAGCCCGCAAGTTGCTCGAGATGGGCGCCCAAATGGCCCTCATTTCGCTCGGGGCGGAGGGCGCCGTGGCAGCCAGCGAACGGGAACTGCTGGCCGCGCTCCCTCCGAAGGTGGCGGTGCGGAGCAGCACCGGGGCTGGAGACGCGATGGTGGCGGCATTCGCTTATGGAGAAATCACCCACCTTTCGTTTCGCGAGTCATTCCGGCTCGCCATGGCCGCAAGCGCCGCCTCCGTGAGTATAGAAGGCACTGAATTCGCCGATTTGGCAGCCATCAATCGCTTGCTGCCTGAGGTGCACGTCGAGGATTTGAGCAAAGGGTAAAGACTGATAAGCCGAGGCGCTACGCTATGATTCAAGCTTGGCAGCCTCCCCAACAAAGATTGGGGCACAAAGCCCGAGGACGCACCACCGTCGTTTTCGGAGGGGAGTGATTAGCGACAAGCGCGGTAGTACTCATTTAGGCAAAGCTCTCAAAGCAAAGGCTGTCATGCTGAGCGCAGCGAAGCATCCCCGCATTTTGTCGGCCCTAGCGACTGCAGAGACCCTTCGCTGCGCTCAGGGTGATAGACCGTCACCCGTATTGTTTCTTCGTAGTGCGAAACCAGCGCCTCTGATTTCTGACTCCCGAATTCGAAAGGCTGTCACATGGTGCGAGAAAAGCTTCAACGGCTCGGCGCTTTCTTAGCAGGCATGGTGATACCCAACATTGCCGCCCTGATCGCCTGGGGTCTGATCACCGCGCTCTTTATTCCACGAGGCTGGATTCCGAACGAGCACCTGGCCAAGCTGGTGTCTCCGCTGATTATGTACCTGTTGCCGGTGTTGATCGGGTTCACGGGAGGCCGGCTGGTTTATGGTATTCGCGGCGGAGTGGTGGGCGCGCTGGCGACGATGGGAGCCGCCGTCGGCAGCAGCGTGCCGATGTTCATAGGCGCCATGGTGATGGGCCCGCTGGGCGGATGGACGATCATGCAGGTTGACCGAGTGCTGGAAAAACGAACTCCCAACAGTCTGGAAGTGCTGGTCTCGAACTTCTCCGCCGGCCTGGTGGGCTTGGGCCTGACGTTACTCGCCTTTGCCGCGGCCGGCCCCTTCATCGAGGCCTTGACGGTCACCCTGGGCGGCGGCGCGACAAGAATTACGCGAGCGGGAGTCCTACCCTTGATTTCCCTGCTCATCGAGCCGGGAAAGGTGTTATTCATGAACGGCGCTATCAACCACGGCGTCCTCGCACCGCTCGGGATCGCCGAGGCAAAGCAAGCCGGCAAGTCCATCTTCTTTCTGCTGGAGACTAATCCCGGGCCGGGCCTGGGGCTGCTCACGGCGTATTGGGTGTGCGGCAAAGGAGAGGTGAAGCAATCTTCTCCCGGGGCTATCGTGATTCACTTTCTGGGCGGGATTCACGAAATCTATTTCCCCTATGTCTTGATGAATCCGCTGAGCGTGCTCGCCATGATTGCCGGAGGAATGTCGGCGACGGCGACCTTTGTCATGATGCATGCGGGCCTGGTGGCCACGCCCGCCCCCGGAAGCATCTTCGCGTATATCGCCATGGCGCCGAAAGGCGGCCTGATTCCGGTTCTTTCGGGAGTAGCGACTGGTGCCCTTGCCTCTTTCCTGGTTGCCCTGCCGATCGTCTCTCGTTACAGCGCCGGCGGCGACGCAGCGGGCGCCTTTGCAATGGCTAAACAGACAGTACAGGCCAAGCAGACGCAAGCCGCTATTCCGAGCGGCAAAGAGTAGGTGATGGACTTCACCGGGAAGCGATCGGCTTTCTGCTTTCTGCTTTCTTGGCTCTTGCACACACGTCCCCCTCGTCGCCGTAGCCACAACTTTGGCTACCAGCTAAACGTCACGGTACACGAGGGTGGTTCTGAAGCCTGTTAACTGACGGGCGGCTCAGGAAGTGTCGCAGCAGAATGAGAGCCAGTCCGATAAGACCAAGAAGGGTCACACCTGTCCAGACATAAAACAGAAAATTGGGCGAGCCGGAGTAAACGAGAGAGTGCACCAACAAGTAGGAGCGGGGAGAAACTCCGGCAGGCAGCTTGGTTTCGTTTAGGAAATAGATGAGGTCGCGGGCCTGACTCCTGCCACCGTTCAGAACCGCGCTTTGAAAAATGTACCAATAGGGGCGATAGGTCAGATAGAGCGTCGCGGAGGAGAACAACAGCCCCACCGCGCTGCTGGAGAGAATCAACGTCGCCACCGGCTTGGCGCGCCCGGCCGCAGGCCGCGTCCCTTGGCTCGATAAGCGGCCAACGACCAGGATGGCTGCGGCGATCACCAAAAGTGCGGAGCAGACAAGGATCATGAGACCTGAGATTTGTACCACCGCGGCGTTGCGCCGGGCTGTGTTCAACCCGAACGCCGATTCCCTGGGGAATCCTGGGTGTTCTCCGCTGACGGGATCGAACTTTGCCGCCAGGTAACCGAAGAGGACAGCTTCTGCGCCATTATCACCTCTCTCCGAAGAGGCCTGGAGCGCCTTGTAGGCCATGGCTTGCAGGGAGGTGCCCGTCAAGTGTTCGAAGCCAGTGCGTCCCTGAGAATCAACCATTTGGCCAAAACGCGCTATCGCCCAGTATTTGTCGCGCGCACTCTTCCGGTCGCCTTGCGCCTCGAGGTCCTCGCCGGAGCGAAGAAGGGATTTGGCAAAGCGTTGAGAGTTTTCGAAAGCAGCGACAGGCAGGTCGAGTTGCTCCCGGGACTCGACCTCATAGGGGTCGTAGAAACCGTAATGAGGAATGACCTTGCGGTTGAGCTCTGCGACCCGCTCAAGGTAATCGTCGAATCTTGCAGACTGGAAAGCCGCGGCCATGGCGGCTTGCCAAGCTTGCTCCTGCTCTTGAGTTGCCGGTGTCCACACACCCCGGCGGTAATGAGCGAACTCCATTGACTCCGCCTCGATCAAGTGAAAGAGGGAATTCTGCGCGTCCCATTGTTCGAGCCTCGCCATCCACGAGCCGGTTTGGGGAAGTTCCGGGTGACGCATGCCGACGACTGCATAAACCCAAAGGAGATTCGGGTTGAGGCGGACGGCTTCCTCTGCCAGGCGCGCGCTCTCGCGAGGATTATCGATGCGCACCGCGCAGAACGCCAACCCCTCGGGATCGTGCTGCGAGTCTGCCCGCTTAGCGAGAGCCTGGAAGCCGTGCTGTGAATCCCCGGAAGGTATCTGGAACATGACGTACCAGGGCCGGAGTGCGACTCGGAAAGCCTGCCGGAAGGGCGGAGCGCCAAAAAACAGCAGCGCTGCCAGGACACATCCCGCGCCGCCCACCAGCGCCGCCTTGCCCAAGGATACGTTTTTGGCGAAGAGCTCATCACCCGGCGGAATGCCCTGGCCTCGGCCCGGAATGAAGATGGAGATTAGGGCGTACTTGACCATCATGCCCGCCCCGCCGAGTGCCCACATCAGCGCCGCCCAATGGCCCTCGACGAAATTCAGTTCGCCGCGCATGGCTTGGCCCCACTCGCGCGACTCCGGCGGTGCGATGCGAATAGCGTATTCCAGGAGCAGTGTGGCCGCCTGACGGAGGGGCATTTCCTGCATAAGTCTCAACCTCTACTCAAAGCAGGCTGTCGAACCATCCAACGCGAGCGCGCTTCTTCCAACTGCGTCCGGGCCAACTCCAATCCATCCGGCGTCAGACGGTAGGTGTGGCGGGGCGGCACGCCGTCCTGTGTCGCCACCCAGCGCGCCTCCAGCAGCTTGTGTTTTTCCAGGCGCATGAGAATGGGGTAGAGCGTCCCAGACTTGAGCTTGGTCTCACGGCTCAACTCGTAACCGTAGTGCCAGCCGGTGGGGCGCTCGAGGAAGCTTTCCAATACGCGCAAAGTTTCCGGCGAGATGCGAGGAGATTTCATGAGCGAAGTCTACATATATAGGATGAGGGCCGTCAAGTCTTTTTTCATCCCCGCCCTCGTCGGGTCGGTTCGCGAACCGCCTCCGCAGAGTCTACTTAAGAACCTCATTCAGGCTGTCATTCCGAGCGAAGCGAGGAATCTCGCTCTGAACGTTTTCACGGCGGTGCGAGATTCCTCGTCGCCTGTGGCTCCTCGGAATGACAGGCTAATCGAGTTTTCACACAGCCCCTGCAGCCCCCGGCGGGAGACTAACGCTCGATTCTCACCGTGAGGTTGTCCAGTACGTTGCGGTCAATCTCGTAGCCGAGGCCGGGCTTGGTAGGCGCGGGTACGTATCCATCTTTATCGATGCGGATTTTGTCCTTGAAATACGGCCGGTCGGTGATGCCCTGAGGCTGGGTCATTTCAAACCAAACGGAGTTCGGCATGGCCAGTTCGCAATGGAAGTGCACGGCGTGATCCAGCGCGGTGCCCCAGTTGTGCGGCTGGCACTCCATGCCGAAACACTCCGCCATCCGCGCGACCTTCATCCCGCCCGTGATCCCGCCGATGTTGTCGACCACAAAGCGCACCACATCACAGGCTCCGCGGCGTATATATTCGGCGTAGTCGTAAGTTGAAAAGATGAATTCCCCAATCGTGATGGGCACGTCCAACGCCTGAGCCAATTGCGCGAGGCCTTCGATGTCGGTTGTCGGTATTGGGTCTTCGAAGGAGACGAAGCCCAACTGATCCAGCACACGGCCCACTTTCATCGCTTCGTCGCGCGTATAGACGCCGACGGAATCGAAGAGAAGAGTGAAGTTATCTCCGGCGGACTGGCGCACCGCCTTCGCGACCTCGATATCCAGCTTGTAATCGGCGCCGCCGTCGGGCAGTTCCGGAGGGTGAATCTTGTAGGCAGTGAATCCTTCGCCCTTGGCGTGCTGGAGATCCGCCACAAACTCTCCCACCGTTTTGAGGTGTTGCGAACTCGCATAGGCCCTGACGCGATCTTTGTAGGCGCCGAGGAGCTGGTACACGGGAAGGTTAACGGCCTTGCCAAGGACGTCCCATAGGCAGTTATCGATGGCAGATGAGTAAGACAACTGGCCCACTCGGCGTTTGCTGGGCGCCCACTGAGAAGTGAGCGCCGGAAGCTCCAGTACACTCTTGCCCGGCAGCAGGCTCTTGGCATACTCAAGCCATCCCAGATTGCTCCAGTTAGGGTGCCAATAGCGCTCGGCCAGCGTGTAGTTGCCTTCGATCCCGCCCTTGGTCACGATTGCGGCAATACGGGTCAAACTCTCAGCGCCGGCTCGTTCCGCTTTGCCTGGGCCGATGACATAGACTCTGACCTCTTTGATCGTAAGGTCGGGCAGGTCTCCGCGCTTGATCCCCGCTGCCTGTGCAGCAGCGCCGCCCGGATCAACCCGTCCGCACGCCCCGGCACTCGCCAAGGCGCTCCCCGTAGTGGCGGTTAAGAAATCACGACGCGAGACGATGCCGGTTGACATACGACCTTCCCTTCCGCATTTCAAATTCCGGATTTCAGATTTCAGATTCCAGAAGCCGAAAACGAAACGGCCAATTCGAAATTACCCGTCGGCTCGGTATTCTCAATTCTCAGATTTCCAATTTCGAGTTCAAATTTTCGAGTCTCGAATCTCGAGCTCCGAATTTCGGGTTTCCAGTTTCCATTTTCCAGTTTCCATTTTCCAGTTTCGATTTTCGAGTGCCGCCCTACGCCTTAAGGTAAGGCTTCAAGTAATTCAGCGTATCTCGAAGAGCCTGTTTCCCTTCATCATCGAGATATGCTTCCGGCTGATCGCCCCCGGCGGCGACTTTGGCAGCGGAAGCAAATCCCGGCGATTGCCGTGTGCGAAGCCCATAGGTCTTAAAAACTCCGCGCAGGCATAGAACGTACTTCACGGATTCGGGGCCGTGGCTCAGCACTTCGGTAAGGATCAGCAGAGTCCGGGCGTGCATTGCCAAGGCTTCGTCGTGCTTACCCTCATGCCAGAGATCCCACGTCTGGGCGTAGAGGTCAGCAAACGGAGCGGCCGGCATGCAGCCGCTGAACCCACGACGCATCTCATCGAGCAAGTCCCGTCCGTGACTTCCGGAGAAAATCTTGAGCTGGTCTGAGCTTCTCTCCCGAAGCGGCGCGACGGTCATCAAGGGCGCTCCCGCCTCGTCCTTTACATAACGAAATGTGGGGATGGCCTTATACATTGCAACGAGCAAGTCGACGCCCATGTTGCCCACCGCTTGGACAAACAGGGGCAGTGAAGTCGCGGCGCCCACTGCCTCGTAATACTCGAGATCGGTTTTCGGATCACTATTCTCGGACGGAGGAAGTGAAATGATGGCATCCGCTCCCACCTTCTCCGCGTGCTTTGCATATTTGACGGCAGTGGTCACATTCGGCGCCTGCACACCGATCACGATCGCCGGGCGCAATTTCTTGCCGGTGGAAGCAATGGCTTCGTTTCCCTCCAGGCGCTCTGCCTCGCTCAGGGTCATCCACTCGCTGGCCATCTGCGGCCAGACGAACCCGTGCACTCCCCCTCTGTCGATGAACCGGACTTCTTCAATCAGTGAGTCCAGATCTAACTTGTTCGACTCCGTAAACGGTGTCTGCGCGACTGGGAAGATGCCGCGCAAGGGTTTGGAACGAGGAGCCTCGCCGCCGAAAATCCTCCAGCCAGGCATCGCAAGGCCCAGCGCGCCGACGCCTAAGAGTTGCAGGAATTCACGCCGATCGCGGTCCTCATGTCGTTTCCGAAAGTCCATGGCACGTTCTCCTTTTTCGTGGTCCCGAATGTGGGCATGATACACATGCTGGCTGCAAGGGTAAAGCTCAAAGGCGGTCCTGAGAGCAAATAGGCCTCGCCCTCCCCCCTCCTTAGCTTTGGAGGGGAGTTGCAATGAACCAAGGAGGGGACGACGCCGACCTCAATTCACCGTGAGGGTGAGTTGAATCGTGTGAGTTAGGGTGGAGGATGTGGCGTCGGTTGCCGTCGCGTCCATAGTGTAAGTTCCAGCGGGCGTGCCGGGCGAAGGCCACACCGGATGCGGCGCCGGAACCGACTTGGCTGCTGCTGGCGGGCTATTGAGTTCCCTCTTTTTATGATTTTATCCTGCTGGTACGATCGCTGGGTGTCCGTTCGTGCACGCGCGAAGGAATGAGTGCCGGCGGGCGAAGCCCAATCATGACGAGGAGCGTGCCGTGAGTGATCAGCCGGAAGACTTTGCCGCGATGTTCGAGGCTTCGGTCAAGGCCAAGCGCCTCGATCAAGGCGAATTGGTTGAGGGCAGGATCGTTTCCATCGGCCCGGAGGTGGCGTTAGTCGACGTTGGCCGCAAGGGTGAGGCGGTAATGGATATCGCCGAACTGAAGAACGCCGACGGCGAGTTCGAGGTGAAGCTGGGCGATCGCGTTCAGGTGATGGTGGTATCGACTTCTGGTGGGCTGACGGTCTCCCGGAAGCTGGCGGGAGCGGCGGCGAGCGATCGGCAGGTCGAAGCCGCCTTTCAAACCGGCCTGCCGGTCGAAGGGAAGGTCGAACGGGAGGTAAAGGGCGGCTACGAAGTGCGCATCGGCCGGCGCCGCGCGTTCTGTCCGGTTTCTCAGATCGACCTCCGCGGCCGAGAGCCGTCGGCGCACGAAGGGCATGTCTACCAATTCCGCATCATCGAGTACAAGGAAGACGGCGCGAACATCGTCCTCTCCCGTCGCGCGCTCCTCGAGGACGAGCAGCGGGCGAACGCCGCCAAGGTCCGCGGCAAGATCGTCCCTGGTGCAGTCATGACCGGCCATGTGACCTCCGTCCGCGAGTTCGGCGCGTTCGTCGATCTCGGCGCAGGTGTCCAGGGGCTGCTCCACGTGTCCGAGATGGCATGGTCCCGCGTGTCGGACCCTGCGGAGATGGTCAAAGCGGGCGAGGAGATCACGGTCAAGGTCCTGCGCGTGGACGACGATAAGCAGAAGATATCGCTCGGGTTGAAGCAGCTCTCCGCCGACCCGTGGTCGAGAGTGCCCGAGGTGTACAAAGTAGGCCAACGGCTGCCAGGCCGCGTCACGCGCGTGGCGCAGTTCGGCGCGTTCGTGGAGCTTGAGCCGGGCGTCGAGGCGCTGGCCCATGCTTCCACGTTCGAGCCGACCGGACGATCGGGAGGCTGGGCGGGTCAGGTCGCTCCAGGGACGACGGGCACATTCGAGATTCTCGCCATCGACCTCGAGCAGAAACGGATCGGCGTGGCGCTCGTTCAGGAAAGCTGGGCGCGGGCCGAGGGGGCTACGGGAGCCCGGCCTGGCATCGTTCCGGGCGCGCGCCTGACGGGAAAGGTCGAGCGATACGAGAAATTCGGCGTGTTCGTCTTCCTGGCTCCCGGGCGTACCGGTGTCATCCCCATGAGCGAAACCGGCGTCGCGAAGGAAGGCGATGTCCAGCGAGCCTTGCCGGTCGGGGCGGACGTCGAGGTCATCGTGCTGGAAGTCGATCCGTCAGGCCGGCGCATCCGCCTGAGCGCGAAGGCAGTCCTGGAAGCGCGCGAGGCCGAGGAAGTGCGCGAGTGGGTGGAGAGCAATGCTCCTCCCGCCGAGGGCTCGGGGATACTCGCCGACAAGCTGCGCTCGGCGCTCAAGTCGCAAGAGAAGTGACACTCTCACCGTCCCGCATCTCGGTGCTTCCGCCATCCACCGTTGGTCCGCCGCCGTTGGAAGGCGCATCTTCTCAATCCCGGCCAAAATGGCCCATCGGTATAACTTCCGTTTGGCCGGCAATCTACCAAGTGAGCGGCCAGATTGGGCGTTGCAATTGGTACTACGTTCTAGCCCCAGCTATGAGCGGGGAATTTCCGAGTTGTATTCTTTCAGCTAACCGCTCGGTCGAGATGCCATTGAGTCCCTTTCTTTCTACTTCAGCAGTGCATGCGTCCGAAGTACCTGTTGCAGTTGGTCGTGGGGTAAAGCGGGGACGACCCAGTAGTCGGCGCCCGTCATCGTTTTCGCAGCAACCATGGCGTTGATCACCGACTCTTCAGTGGCCTGAATTACCGCACTGAACATGGGGTTCATTTTCCAGCTTTGCATCCGTTCGATCTGCGCATCGGGCTGTGCAAAGGGGGGCGCGGAACTGTTTCCTTCGTCGGCGTTCGGATTGGCGGTGGAGAATGCCAGGAAAATGTCGCCGGACCCGTCGCCCTCGATTGCGCCCACGCGGCCCAATCCGACAGAGACTCGACGGGCCAGCCGCTTCAACTGGTCCGGGGTAAGCGGCGCATCCGTGGCAACAATCACGATGATGGATCCTGCATCGGGAGCCCGCACACCGTCCGCGGTCGTAGCAACATTCGGGTCGCAAACCGGTGCGGGAGTACCGTCCCACTTCAGGACAGGCGGGTCCAGCTTCTTTTCGACGCAAGGCTTCTGCAACTTCATTTCCCGCGCCACAGGAATGCCGGCGACACGCAATCCATCCGACGTGCCGTAGTTACACTGCACAAGCACCCCAACGGTGTAGCCACCCGCGGAGGCTTCGAGTTTTCGTGAGGAAGTTCCTGTACCGCCTTTGAACCCATTGCAGACCATGCCGGTCCCCCCGCCGACATTGCCCTCCATCAGTGGTCCGCCGCGCGCTGAATTCAGAGCATCCCAGGCGTCCTGGGTCGTGACGTGCTGGCCCTTGATGTCATTCAGAGGCCAATCGGCGGTCTCCGCTGTCACCGGGTACCAGAATTCGCCGTGGTGCTTTTGCCGGACCATCCACGCGACGGCTGCATCGCGCACCACGCCGACGCTGCCAGTGTTGGTAATGAGGATGGGCGTTTCGAGCACGCCGCTCTCCTCGACCCAGTGAGTTCCGGTCATGTCGCCGTTACCGTTGCCGGCAAAGTAACCCGCGAAAACGCTCTTCATGCTAAGTTTCCCTCGGGGAAAGATGGCTGTAACGCCCGTCCTCAC
>Ga0116217_10004659_pt1 | contig 12189 bp, 9 predicted proteins | sample Sb_taG_6_FD_89697 | JGI IMG/M metagenome (GOLD analysis project Ga0116217, IMG submission 89697) | Peat soil microbial communities from Weissenstadt, Germany - Sb_50d_4_PS metaG | ecosystem: Environmental > Terrestrial > Soil > Wetlands > Peat | place: Germany: Weissenstadt | collected 2010-09-21 | reverse complement strand
GAAGTTGGCGTCACCACTTGCAACCACGCAGACATAATTCCCGTCGGCGGTGGGGTAATTGTCGAGGGGCGCAGAGTTCGACAGCCTGTTGCCCTCGCGACCGCGCACCGTGCCGAGGCGGTCGTAGGCCGGGATGGTCCACTCCAAGATGCGCAGCACCGAACCGTATAGGGACGCGTCGACGACCGCCCCCCGCCGCGGTTGTGAGTCGCGGCCGGTGTCCCGCCGGTACAGCGCGGCCAAGGCCGCCTCGGCGGCGAACACACCGGTGAGGTAGTCGGCCACGGTGACCCCCGGGCGCACCGGGGGCCGGTCCGGCTCGCCGGTCAGGTTCAGCAGGCCGCCGTAGGCCACGCCCAGCCGGTCGAGCCCCGGTCGTGCCGAGTACGGGCCGTCCTGGCCGAAGGCACTGATACGCACGAACACCAGGCCGGGGTCGAGCTGGTCGGGCCCCAATCCCCACGCCTCCATGGTCCCGGGCCGGAAGTTCTCGCACACGACGTCCGCGCTCGACGCCAGGCGCCGGAAGAGGTCCTGACCCTCGGGCTTGCGGAGGTCGCAGGTCGCGCTCTTGCGGCCGCGGCCCTCCACGGCCCAGAACAGCGAGTAGCCGTCGACGAAGGGCCCGATGCCCCGCATGAAATCACCGGTCCCGGGTTGTTCCACCTTGACGACCTCCGCACCCCATTCGCCCAGCAGTCCCGCGCAGAACGGGGCGCCGATCCTGGTGCCGACGTCGATCACCCGGAGGCCGTCGAGGGGGCCCGGCACGTCGCGGCGTCAGTCCTTCTGGGTGGGTACGGCCGGCGCATCCGGCACCTCCGGCACCTCCGGGGCATCGCCCCGATCACGGGCCGCGAAGACCTCTTTCATCGAGCCCATCTGCTTGCGTTGCTCCAGGGCCGACAGGGCGGTAGCGGTGTTGTGGGCCCACTGGTGGGCCATGAAGTGGTAACGCCACGATGCCCCCTTGCCCATGAGCTCCCCGACGTGGTTGATCGAGTCCTTGACCACTTGGGCGGTGACAGGAGGTACCAGGGCGACGCGCTGAGCCAGCTCCAAGGTGCGGGCCATGAGCTCGGCGCGTGGCACGACCTTGTTCACCAGACCGAGCCGTTCCGCCTCGGTTGCATCGAGCTCCTCGGCGGCGAGGAGGAACTCCTTGGCCTTGCGGATGCCGAGCTCCCACGGTTCGACCAAGAGCTCGACCCCGGCCCCCGTCATGCGCAGGACGGGGTTGGAGAACGACGCATCGTCAGCAGCAACGATGAGGTCGCACATGCACGCCAGCATGAGGCCGGCGGCGACGCACTTGCCCTGGACAGCGGCGATGGTGGGCTTGCGGAAGTCGTGGATCCGGCGACACCGGTCCACGTACATGATCTGCTCGTGTCGGAACTTGCCCTCCGGGGTCTCGCGCATGGCGACCCAGGCGTCAGGTTCCTCGGTGCCGACGAGGGCCTTGAGATCGTGCCCGGCGCTGAAGTGTTTCCCCGCACCGGCCAGGATCACGACGCGCACGTCATCGTCGGCGTCGGCGCGGTCGAAGCATGCATCGAGCTCGTCGATCAACGCGCTGCTCTGGGCGTTGGCGACCTCGGGTCGGTTCATGGTGAGGATGGCCACGGGGCCGTCGACCTCGTAGCGGACCACCGGCTCATTGCTTCCCACGGCCAACCTCCTTCGTCGATGCGGGCGGTCGCATGGATGTGTCGCGCCTGGCCGATCCCACGCACACCGTTGACCCGGCGCACACCGCCGGCCCGGCGCCGGCGGTCACTGCACCCCCTCGGGTGCCGCCGGCTCGCGGGGCAGTCCCAGCACCCGTTCGCCGATCACGTTGTGCTGGATCTCGTTGGTCCCCGCGAAAATCGACGCCGCCTGATAGTAGAGCCAGGCCCGCTGCCACGATCCGTCCCCGGGGTTGGCGTTGGCATCGCGCCACAGAGGCGCGGCCGGGCCGAGGACCTCGAGCGCCAGACTGTGCAGGCGCTTGCTCATCTCGCTCCAGTAGAGCTTGAGGATGCTCCCTTCCGGGCCCGGCTCGAGCCCTCGTTGGAGCTTCGACAGCGAGCGCCAGTTGTGCAGTTGGAACAACCGCACCTCCACGTAGGCCTGAGCCAGCTTGCGGCGCAGGCGCGTGTCGTCGAAGGCGCCCGACGTCGCCGCCACCGACAGGAGCTCCTCGAGATGCTGCAGGTGGATGACGAGCTGGCGGGGGTTCACACCCCGTTCGTGCGACAAGGTCGAGCCGGCCACCCGCCAGCCCTCACCGGGGGTGCCCACCAGTTGGTCGTCGGGCACGAACACGTCGTCGAGCTCCACCTCGTTGAACTCGGCTTCGCCGGTGAGTTGCACCAGTGGGTGCACGCCGACACCGGGGGCGTGCATGTCCACCACGAAGTACGACAGCCCCTTGTGCTTGGGGGCCGAAGGATCGCTGCGCGCCAGGCACACCCCCCAGTCCGCGAACTGCGCGTACGAGGTCCAGACCTTGCGTCCGTTGAGCTGCCAGCCCCCGTCGACGGGGCGTGCCGAGGTGCGCACGGCGGCGAGGTCGGATCCGGCGTCGGGTTCGGAGAACAGCTGGCACCACAGGTGCGCGCCGGGGGGAATGGACGGGAGCCACCTCGCCTTCTGGTCGGCGGTCCCGTGGGCGAGCAGGGTCGGCCCCGCCAGGTTCACGCCGATGCGCCCGACGAGCTCGGGGGCACGGGCGCGCGCCAGTTCTTCTTGCACGACGAAGTTCTCGGCCGGCCCGAGGCCCCGGCCGCCGTATGCGACCGGCCATGTCACCGCCACCCAGCCCGCTCCGGCGAGGTCCGACTGCCAGCGGCGACCGAAGGCGACCTCGTCCCCGAGGTCGTCGAAGCGCGGCGGCAGACCCACCCCGTACTCCCATGGGAGGTGGCTGCGGAGCCACTCCCGCAGCTGCCCGCGAAGTTGCTCCTGTTCCGGCGTCGTGGTCAGGTCCATCGGCCTGCGCCAGCATGACACACGCGTCAGGCTCCCGAACGGGCCGGTCGATAGGCTCCCGCCGATGGACTTCGAGCTCTCGGCCGACCAGGTCGCGCTCCGTGATGCGGCGGCGAGCCTCCTCGACGGTGCCTGCACGACCGCCCGCGTCCGGGAGGTGGCCGCCGAGGACCGCCATCTCGACGACGACCTCTGGAAGGCGATGGCCGAGCAGGGCTGGCCGGCGGTGGAGCGCTCGGCCGACGACGGCGGACTCGGGCTCGGCATGGTCGAAGTGGCGGTGTTGTGCGAACAGCTCGGACGGCATCTGGCTCCCGTGCCCTTCGCCGGCACCGTCGTGGTGCACGGGGCGTTGGTCTCGGCGATGGCCGACGGCGTGCTGGATGCGACCGCTGACGTGGGAGGCACCGCGGCCCGAGGCTGGGCGCAACGACTGGCCGCGGGTGACGCCGTGGGTGCTGTGGCGTGGTCGCGCCGGGTCGGCGCCGTGCGCGCCCGGCGCGAGCGTGACGGGACATGGCGGCTCACGGGCCGGTCCGATCCGGTGGTCGACGGGCCGCAGGCCGATCTGATGGTGGTGTTCGCCGAAGCCGACGGCGCTCCGTCGCTCTTCGTGCTGGCGTCAGACGACGGAGATGGCCCTGCTTCCGAGCCGGCCATGGACCGCACCCGGAGTCTCGGCTGGCTCTCGCTCGACGACCGCCCCGCGCTGAAGCTCGGCGACGGCCCGGCGGCCGACGCGGTGCTCGACCGTTCCGTGGCCGCACTGTGCGCAGAGATGCTCGGCGCGGCCGACGTCGTGTTGTCCATGACAGTCCAGTACGCCAAGGACCGCGTCCAGTTCGGCCGTCCCATCGGTGGGTTCCAGGCCGTGAAGCACCGCTGCGCCGACATGCTGGTGGACGTGGAGGGCATGCGCTCCGCCGCGTACTACGCGGCGTGGGCCGTGGGCGCGGGTGACCCTGAGGCCTCGGCCGCGGCGTCGGCCGCCAAGGTGTGGTGCTCCGACGCGGCCCGCCGCGTCATGGCTTCGGGGTTGCAGGTCCACGGTGGCATCGGGTTCACGTGGGAGCACGACCTCCACCTGTTCCTGAAGCGCTCGCAGCTCGACCAGGTGAGCTTCGGCGACGCCGTGTACCACCGCGAGCGGATCGCGCGGATCCTCAGGGGGCGCGCCGAAGCCGGTGAGCCGGTGTTCTGAGTTCACCGCCCAGGACCATCGGCGCACGGACGCTACGCAGCGGTGCAGCTGGGCGACCCCGGGACAGCGGCGTCCCTCAGCGGCGCAGGCGGATGACCGCCAGGGGGGCTGCCAGTGCGACGATGAGAGCGGACCACGCCAGCGACGCCGGCAGGTAGTAGTTCAGCGAGTGGCCCAGCGCGGCCTCGGCGCCGTGGCCCTCGGTCAGGATGCGCACCGTGTTGACCATGGCGGTGATGGGCTGATGGTTGGCGAAGGCCTGCATCCACCCGGGCATCGTCGAAACCGGGACGTATGCGCTGGAAACGAAGGTCAAGGGGAACACCAGGAACGACAGGCTCTGGGCCGCCTGCGGGCTCCCCGCGAACAAGCCCAGGGCGACGAAGAGCCAGCAGAAGGCGAAGCCGAACAGCACGCACATGCCGAACGCCTCGAGGGCGGGGCCGACACCGTTGTGGATGCGGAAGCCGATGGCGAAGCCGATCCCCGTCGTGATGGCCAGACTCAACACGGTGAGGGCGGTGTTGGCCCAGACGTTGGCGTCGATGATCGAGAAGCGCGAGATGGGCAGGCTCCGTAGACGGTCCATCAGGCCCAGGCCGAGATCGTCGGCCACGCCCGCGGAGGCCCCCATGCCGGTGAACAGCACGCTGGTCGCCACGAATCCCGGCACCAGGAAGTCCACGTAACGCAGCGAGCCGGTGTGGGCGACCGCACCCCCGAAGACGTAGCGGAAGATGAGCAGGAACAGCGCCCCTTGAGCCGTGCCGGCCACGATCAGCTGCGGGGTGCGGACGAATTTCTTGATCGTCCTCCCTGCGATGGTCAAGGTCGAGACGACCTGCGAGGCGCCGGCGCGGGCCCGTGCGCCCGCCGCACCGGGAGATCCTGGAGCGCCGGTCCGGCCCAAGGTCATGGAGTCGGAGTTGGAGTCGGAGTTGGGGTCGAATGTTGTGGTGGTCATGTCGTACACCTTTCGGTTCAGGCGACGCGGTCGTCGGCAGCGGGGTCGGATGGGGCGTGGGAACCGGTCGCGGTGCCGGTCAGTTTGAGGAAGACCTCGTCCAACGTCGGATGGCGCACGGTGACGTCCTCGATGTCGATCCCGGCGTCGTCGAGGGCGCGCACCGCGAGAGCGAGGACGCCCGATCCTTTGGGGGCGTCGATCGAGCATCGCTGGGTCTCGATTTGGATCGACGGGGTCCCGATGCCCAGCCCCTGCAGGACGCCCGCGGCGCGGGTGAGGTCCGAGGCCTCGCGGGTGTGGAGGTCGAGCACGTCCGCCCCCACCCGCTGCTTGAGCTCCGCCAGTGATCCCTGTGCCACCACTCTTCCTTCGTCGATGATGACGATGAGCGAGGCCAGATGGTCGGCTTCGTCGAGATACTGCGTGGTGAGCAGGACGTCGGTACCCCGTTCACCCAGTGCCTGGATGGCCTCCCACAGCTCCATGCGGCTCCTGGGGTCCAGTCCCGTCGTGGGCTCGTCCAGGAGCAGCAGGCGCGGCGAGCCCACCAAGCTGGCCCCCAGGTCGAGGCGTCGCCGCATGCCGCCCGAGTAGGTCTTGACCAGGCGGTCACCGGCGTCGGACAGCCCGAGGCGATCGAGCGTGGCGTCGCTGGCGGCGCGCGCCGCGCGCCGGGACTGGCCGTAGAGCCGGGCCACCATGGCCAGGTTCTCCCGGCCGGTCATCATCTCCTCCACGGCCGCGGACTGACCGGCGAGGCCGATCATGCGCCGCACGGCCTGGGGCTCGCGCACCACGTCGTGCCCGCCCACGGTCAGGGATCCCCCGTCGGGGCGGAGCAAGGTGGCCACGGAGCGCACGAACGTGGTCTTGCCCGAACCGTTGGGGCCGAGGATGGCGACGATGCGTCCCGGCGGGAGGCTGAGATCCATATCCGCCAGGGCCGTGACGCGCCCGAAGCGCTTGGTGAGGCCGCGGGCCTCGATGAGGGCAGTCATGGATAGTTCCTCTCTCTCTCTCTCTCTCTCTCTCTCTCTCTGTCTGGATCCGCTTCTGTGCGGACCTGTGCCCGGACCCGCATCGCTGCGGATCCTTCCGATCGGTGTGTCGGAGAGAGGTCGATCCGTGCCGGTGCCCTACGCTGTGGGTGCAGCCCGAGCGAGGTTCCTTCGGAATCGACCTCGTGGTTCACTGCCCCGGGGTCGCGTGCTCCAACACGCGGCCCCGAGGCGTCTTAGGACTCCGAGTGCGTCACTTCATCGTCGGCCTCGGTGATGGCGGGAGAGTCGGTCGAGGTGATGAACTTCACCGCGTCGGGGCCGATGGCGTCGCTCGAGGTGTTGAAGGCGCGCCAGAGCTCGAGGCCGTCGAGCGAACCGTCGTCGATCTCCTTGACCAACTCGCGCACGAAGTGGAGCTCTGTTTCCATGACCCTCTCCTCGTACTCGCCCTCGAGCTCGAACAGGCGCGGCAGTCCCGCTTCGGTGGCGGCCCGGAAGGCGGCGCGGATCTGCGTCAGGCGGATCTCGAGAGCCAGGGCGCGGTGGCGCAGTGCCTCCAGCGCGTCCCCGGTGTCGAGGGCGGGGAGGAAGGACAGCCCCGCCATGAAATGGGGGTACTCCTTGGCCGGCACCGCGATCAGCTCCGTGAGCCAGTCCGTGAGCTCCCGGGCGCCGGCGTCGGTGAGCTCGTAGACGGTGCGTTCGGGGCGCCGCCCCTGCCGGACCGTCTCCCCGGCCCGGATGAGTTCCCGCTTCTCGAGCGAGTCCACTACCGCGTACAGCGAGCCGTAGTTCAGGCGCACGCTCTCGTGCTTGGCCCGGGACCGGAGGGTCTGGGCCACCTCGTAGGGGTGCATCGGACGCTCGAACAGGCACACGAGCACCGCCAGGGCCAGGGGGTTCGAACGGGTCGGGCGCGGCACTCCTTCAGAGTACTCTATTCAGAGTGTTCTGACAAGGGGCCAGTTTGCGGCCCCCGCCGGATCGAGTCACCGGTCCCGGTGCATCTCGGCCGCCATGGTGCGCAGTGTGCTCCGGTCGGGCTTGCCGGCGGCCAACACCGGGAGCGCGTCGAGCTGCACCACCATCTCGGGGGTCTTGAAGCGGGTCACGCCTCGTGCCGCGAACCAGGCCCGGCACGACTCCAGGTCGAAGGGAGCGCCGGCTTCCACGAATGCGGCCACGCGCTCGCCCACCTCCGGGTCCGGGACCGCCACGGCGACGGCGTGGCGGATGTCGGGATGGGCCTCGAGGACCGCCTCGACCTCCGACGCGGAGATGTTCTCCCCGGCACGGATGATGATGTCGGAGAGTCGCCCCACCACCCGCAGCCAGCCTTCCTCGTCGAGCACGCCGAGGTCACCGCTGCGGAACCAGCGGCCCCGGGGCGAGAGCACCTGTCTGGTGGCCTCGGGATCGGCATAGCCGGCAAAGAGCTCGGGTCCCCGCAACCACAGCTCGCCCACCGCACCCGGGCCGAGGCGGACCGCGGTGTCGGGGTCGTGCACCTCGAGCTCGACGTGGCCCAGGGCGCGGCCGTCGGTGTCACGGGCCCGCTCGACGGGGTCGCCGGGGCCCGAGGTGGTGACCGTCGGCGCCTCCGTCGAGCCGTAGGTGCGCTTCACGCGGCACCCGAAGGACTCGCTGGTGGCGTCCACGAACGCGGGGCTGACCGAGGCGCCGCCCGTCGACACGAGCCGGAGGCTCTGCACGCGCTCGCGTCGGAAGCCGGCCGTGGCCGCCATCTGCGAGAAGAACACGGGGGGAGCGCCCATGAACGTGACGCGCTCCTCCTCGATCCGGCGCACGCCCTCGTCGGGGTCCCACGTGGCCATGAGGACGGTGGGGATCCCCGCCGCGGACGGGATGAGCACGCCGTTGAGCAGCCCCGAGACGTGCGCCAACGGGGCGGGCATGAGAACGGCGTCGCCCCGACCGAGCCCGTGCACGCCCACCATGAGCGCGGCTTTGTAGCCGAGGCCGCGATGGGTGTGCAGCGCCGCCTTGGGCACCCCCGTCGACCCCGAGGTGAACAGCACGACGGCGATGTCGGTGGCCCGAGCGGGGCTCGGGTGCGGGCCCATGGCCGGCGCGGGTCCGAGTGCGTCCGACAGGGTGTCGAGCCCGTCGCCGGCGGGGACGAGGGCGTCGGGCCGGTCGGCAGCGGGCATGCCTGCGCTGGCCAGGACCAATACCGGGTGCACCTGCTCGAGGGCGGCCTTCACCTCGGCGCCGCCCAACCGGTGGTGCAGGGGCGCGGCAATGGCTCCGAGGCGCCAGCACGCCCGGTAGAGGAGGAAGGGGGCGGCGCCGTTGGGCAGCTGCCAGCTCACGACGTCCCCGCGCCGTACCCCCGACGCGGCCAGTCCACCCGCCACCGCGGCCACCCCGGCCTCGAGGGCATCGGCGTCGAGCCGTCGGGCCCCGGCGACCACGGACGCGCCCGGCCCCGCGGAGAACGTGGCGTCGAGTGCTTCCCGGTCCCAGGCCCCTCCCGGCTGCCGGTACCGCGCCGATCCGGCCTGCACCAACGTGGGGCGGAGGCGGTGACCCGGACGCGTCGACGCCGTGCGGAGCGGGGCCATCGGCCAACGCTACCGCCGCGTCGGTTGTCCTAACCTGACGCCGTGGTCAGAGAACGCGCCGCCTCCCGGGCTCATATCGTGGCCCCTCCCGAGGTGGCCGAGCGCGTGGCGTTGGCACCACCCCCGGGTGAAGCCCCGTTGCCCGCGCCCAACGCCGCCGCCCTCCTCCGCCGCAACGGCACCGACCCGGTCTACGCGTCCCGACCGGCGCTGCGCTTCGGCGATCGCATCTGGACCCACGCCGAGGCCTTCGGCGAGATGACCCGATACGCGGCCCTGTTCCTCGATCGGCTCGACCCCGCCCGCCCGCCGCACGTGGCCGTCCTTCTCGACAACACCCCCGAGTACGTGTTCTGCCTGGGTGGTGCCGCCCTGGCCGGCGCGGCCGTCGTGGGCCTCAACCACACGCGACGCGACGAGCACCTCCTGGCTGACATCAGCTACACCGACGTCCAGCTCCTCGTCACCGAGCCCCGGCACCAGGAGTTGCTCGCCCCCGTGGCCGCTGCGCTCGCCCTCCCTGGCGGCGTGCTCGTGTCGGAGCGTTTCGCCGACGGTGACGATCCCCCCGCCACGATGGGCGAGCCGCTCGAGGCGGCCCTCGAGCGGTGGGAGCCGGGGACGGGCGACCCCGGGCTCGAGCCCGACGTGGAGACGCTGTGGGTGCTGCTGTTCACATCGGGGACATCGTCCGCGCCCAAGGCGGTGCGCTGCACCCAGCGCCGGCTGCTCACCACCGGGAACCGGATGACGATGGTGCTCGATGTCGGCCCCGACGACGTCGGGTACCTCGCCATGCCCCTGTTCCACTCCAATTCGCTCATGGTGGGCCTGGCCCCCGCGTTGGTGGCCGGAGCCTCGGTGGGCCTGGCCCGGCGGTTCAGCGCGTCGCGCTTCTTGGAGGACGTGCGCCGGTACGGGGCCACCTGGTTCAACTACACCGGGAAGCCCCTCGCCTACCTGCTGGCCACCCCCGAGCGCCCCGACGACGCGCGGAACACGCTCCGGCTTGCATACGGCAACGAGGGCTCCCCGCACGTGGTGGAGGCAGTGGCGCGGCGCTTCGGCGTTGCCGTCGTGGACGTGTTCGGCTCGACCGAGGGCGGGATCGCCCTGGACCGCTCGGGCGCGGTGCCGCGTGGCTCGGTGGGAAAGCTCCGCCAGGGGATCAAGGTGGTCGACCCCGACGGGAACGAGCGGCCCCGCGCCGAGTTCGACTCCGAGGGGCGCCTCGTGAACGCGGAGGAATGCGTCGGCGAGATGGTCAACGTCGAGGGGGTGGGCCCCTTCGAGGGGTACTACCACAACGACGCGGCGATGGCCCGCACGACGCGCAACGGCTGGTACTGGAGTGGCGATCTCGGCTACGTCGACGACGAGGGATGGGTGTACTTCGCGGGACGCACCTCGGACTGGCTCCGGGTGGACGGCGAGAACTTCCCCGCCGCGCCGATCGAGGCCATCGTGGCCCGCCATCCCGACGTCATGCTGGCCTCGGTCTACGGCGTACCCGACGTGGACGCCGGGGACCAGGTGATGGCGGCGCTCGTGTGGCGCGACGGTACGAGCTTCGACCCCGCCGCCTTCGCCGCTTGGGTGGACGCGCAGAGCGACCTCAGCCCCAAGTGGCGGCCGCGGTACGTGCGACTGTGCAAGGCGCTGCCCACCACCGCCACCAACAAGGTGCTCGTGCGGACCCTCGTGCACCAGAAGTTCCGGGCCGAGCGCGTCGGCGGGGATCCCGTGCTCGTCCGGGGTCGTGGCGAGGACTCCTACAAGGTCTTCGGGCCCGACGAGCAGATGGCGTTGCACGACGCTTTCGTCGAGAGCGGTCGCGCCCAGGCCTGGGACCTGTAGGGCCAGGTGGACCTGTCGCTCACCGACACCGAGCGGCACTTCGCGCGCGAGGTGCGGGCATGGCTCGAGGCCAATGTCGTGAGCCCGCCCGACACCGAAGACCTGGCCGAGTCGGTGGCGTGGGGTCGGGCCTGGCAGGCCAAGCTGGCCGGGGCCGGATGGGTCGGGATCAACTGGCCCGAGGAGTACGGGGGGCGGGGCGCCTCTCCGGTCGAGGTTGCCATCTTCAACGCCGAGTACGCCCGCAGCGGCGCGCCCCAGCTCGTGAACCGCGTCGGCATCAACCTGGCCGGCCCCACGCTCCTGGCCCACGGCACACCCGAGCAGTGCCGGCGGTGGCTGCCCGCCATCGTGAGCGCCGAGGAGATCTGGTGTCAGCTCTTCAGCGAGCCGGGGGCGGGGTCGGACCTCTCCGGGCTCGTCACCCGCGCCGAGCCCGATCCCGATGCCGACGGCGGCGACAGCAGCGGCGGTGGCAGTGGCGGTGGCGGGGGCGGGTGGCGCGTGAGTGGCCAGAAGGTGTGGACGTCGTATGCGCAGTTCGCCCGCTACGGGTTGTGCCTGGCGCGCACCGAGCTCGGGACGTCGGGGCCCCGCGGGTTGTCGCTACTGGTCGTGGACATGGAGGCCCCTGGCGTCGACATCCGCCCCCTCGTGCAGATCACGGGGGAGGCCGAGTTCAACGAGGTCTTCCTCGACGCGGTGGCGGTCCCCGCCGGGCATCTGGTGGGACCGGCCGGCCAGGGATGGACGGTGGCGTCCACGACGCTGGCCCACGAACGGGGCACCAACTTCCCGTTCAAAGAGGAAGTGGTGCACGAGGGATACCTGACGCGTCTGTTCGCCGAAGCAGCGCGCAACGGCACCCTCGACGATCCCGACGTCGCCGACGCGCTCGTCGACGCGTACGTGTCGCTGGTGGTGCTGCGCACGCACAACTGGCGCACGCTCTCGAAGCTGGCGCGCGGAGGAGAACCCGGGCCCGAGTCGAGCTGGGTAAAGCTCACGTGGTCCGACATGACCCAGCAGTTGTCGGAGGCGGCCCTGGCGGTGGAGGGTGTGGCGTCGGGCTTGTGGGGTCCCTGGCAGCGGCAGTGGCTGTGGTCCAAGGCCGCCAGCATCGCGGGTGGCACCTCGGAGGTGCAGCGCAACGTCATCGGGGAGCGCATCCTGGGTCTCCCCCGCGAGCAAAGGAGGTAGGCGTGCCCGTCCATTACGAGCTCGGCGACGACCACGTGGTGTGGATCACCATTGACCGGCTGGCTTCGATGAACAGCCTCGACATGGAGCATTTCGCCCAGCTGCGCGGCGCCTGGGACCGCTTCGGCGCCGATGAGGACGCGTGGGTGGCCATCATCACCGGTGTCGGCAACGCCTTCTGCACCGGTGCGGACCTCAAGACCTACATCCCGCAGGTGACCAAGCTCCAGAAGGAGATCTCGACGCGCCAGGTCGAGGAGCTCGACGGTTACCGGATCGACGACGGGGTGAGAGCGGTGCTGCGGGGCGTGAAGCTCTACAAGCCGATCATCGCGGCGGTCAACGGGGCGTGTGTGGCCGGCGGGATGGAGATGCTCGGGGGCTGCGACCTGCGCGTGGCGG
>Ga0116217_10004658_pt1 | contig 12189 bp, 13 predicted proteins | sample Sb_taG_6_FD_89697 | JGI IMG/M metagenome (GOLD analysis project Ga0116217, IMG submission 89697) | Peat soil microbial communities from Weissenstadt, Germany - Sb_50d_4_PS metaG | ecosystem: Environmental > Terrestrial > Soil > Wetlands > Peat | place: Germany: Weissenstadt | collected 2010-09-21 | reverse complement strand
CCGACCCCCTCGAAAAGCGAGAAATTCGTGACGTCCCCCTTGACAACCCGCTCTCCATATCAGTTAGACGCGGACGGGCTACGACAGGTGGATGTGCAGCGAGTGCCCGGTAGGCGCGTCGTGCACGTGGATCTCGATATGCTCCGAGCGCTGCGCCAGCTCGGGTGACCGATCTTCGAGCACGTCCGCGATCTGGCCCTCGAGCTCGTCCACGCTCATGTCCGACGAAACGAACCGCTCCCGTAGCGCGCTCAACTCCCGCTCGCGCCGCGACGGGGCGGAAGCGGGACTCGCGTGCTTCCCGCGAGATGCCTGCCAGAGCGAGACCGCAACCGCCACAAGGATCAGGAGTGCCAGGAACATTGTCGGCCTACCGAGAGCGCCGCGTACGCCGTCGCGGCACGGTTCGCACGTAAGGGAAGACGCGCGGGAAGACGCGGACGCGCCTGCGCGCGGGACGACTAACGAGCCACCAGATCATGGGTTGCTCCTTTGCGCGTTGGGGAATCTTGACACGGGCCGGCGCTAGCTCGGGGGGTCGCCGTTGGAGACGTCGCCGGGGCCGTGCGTGAGCCGTAGGAGGTCCCAGGGGCCGCGTCTGCCCGGCATGAACCACGACGGGCACACGAAGTCGCTGAGCCACACGCCGTTGGCCGCCTGGTAGCCGGGCCGGTTCTCGACCGGGTCGCACACCTCGACGAGCGTCTCGTCGACGTACCGGTCCACGTCGGGGTCAACCAGGGCCTCGATGACCTCGTGGTCCAGGTCCTCGCTCCAGGCCTCCGCGGGTGCGCCGTACGTCTCGACGATCATCCAGGTGCCAGCCGTGCCGATGTCGCCAGTCGGACCGTAGTCGTGCACCCCGGCGATCCCTGCCGGCTCGCCGGGGATCGAGGGCATCTCGGTCACGATCGTCAGAGGCCAGCCGGCCGGGCCGAACCGTACGCACGGCGTCTGCCAGTAGCGGCGAAGGACGAGCGACTGTCTCGCGACGGCGTGCTCGACTCGCTTGAGGACCCCGAACCGAACATCGGCGTCGTTGACGACGGTGATCGTCTGGACTGGCACGCCAGTCGGGCAGGACGCGGGGGTCGAACGTGCGGCCAGAGCACGCGCATTGCGCTCCAGAGCGGTCCCAACGTGACCGATACGCGCGTGGGCCTGCGCGGACGCTGCGAACCCGGTCATGGAGACCAGAAGCAGCAACCCCACGACCGCGCGGGCCCACGTCGCCGGGCCTCCGCTTGTCCACGGATTGTCAACGAACGCAGCCGGACGCGGCGATACGAGCGCGCATCGGATACTTCCGCCACGGCTCGATTTCCCTGCAAACCGTGGATACTGCGATACGTGCCACCACAAGCCGTCATGACGACGACTTACGGGTTCCTTACGCGCCGGCCGTCATCCTGGATTGCGCATTGCGCGTGCTGATCGCAGAGGACGAGTCGAGACTGGCCGAGGCAATCGCGCGGGGGCTCCGTCGCGAGGGGATGGCCGTCGACCTGGCGCCGGACGGAACCGACGCGTTGATCAAGGCGCGCGTCGTGCGCTACGACGTGCTCGTGCTCGACCGTGACCTCCCCGGACTGCACGGCGACGATGTCTGCCGCGCGGTTCGCGGCGAGCGGCCCGAGACCGGGATCCTGATGCTGACCGCGGCCGGGGCGCTCGAGGACCTCGTCGAGGGCCTGTCGCTTGGCGCCGACGACTATCTGCCCAAGCCGTTCCGGTTCGCCGAGCTGGTCGCGCGGATCCACGCGCTGGCCCGCCGCGCGACCCCGAGCCGTCCTCCTGTGCTCGAGCGGGGCGACATCGAGCTCGACCCGGCGCGCCGTCTGGTGAGCCGCGCCGGGGAACCGGTCGAGCTGACGCGCAAGGAATTTGGCGTGCTCGAGGTGCTGATGGACGCCGATGGGGCTACCGTATCGGCCGAGGAGCTACTCGAGCGCGTGTGGGATGAGCACACCGATCCGTTCACCAACGTCGTGCGCATGACGATCATGACGCTGAGGCGCAAGCTGGGTGATCCAGCGGTCGTCGAGACCGTGATCGGCGTCGGCTACCGGATGACCTGATGCGCGTCAGGCCGGCCTCGATTCGCATGCCGGCACCCACGATCCGCCTGCGCTTGACGCTGCTCTACGGGCTCGTGTTCCTGGTGACGGGCGCCGTGCTGCTGACGATCGGCTACGAGCTGGTCCGACACAACCTGAACGGCCCCTCGGACTTCCGCAGCGAGCTGCGCAGGTTCGGACTGAGCAGCGAGCTGCGCAGGCTCGGACTGACGCCGCAGTTCTTCGGCCGCCCGCCCGGTGTTGCCGCCGGGTCGACGGGCGCGCGGATCGCGGAGGCGGTACGGGCTCAGCTCCGCGCCGATGCGCTCCACCGGCTGCTGATCGAGTATGTGGTCGCGCTCGGCGCGATGACGATGGTGTCAGTGGCGGCCGGCTGGCTGCTGGCGGGCCGCGCGCTGCGGCCGCTCCGCGACATCACCGCCACCGCGCGCCGGGTGTCGGGTGAGAACCTCGGCGAGCGGATCGGGCTGAAGGGCCCGGCCGATGAGCTCAAGGAGCTGGCGGACACGATCGACGGGATGCTCGCCCGGCTCGACGGGGCGTTCGCGAGCCAGCGGCATTTCGTCGCCAACGCCTCGCACGAGCTCCGCACGCCGCTGGCGATCATGCGCACCGAGGTGGACGTGTCCCTGGCCGATCCGGACGCGACTGTCGAGGAGCTGCGACGGATGGGCGAGGCCGTCCGCGAGACCGTCGATCGATGTGAGCGGCTGATCGAGGGGCTGCTGATGCTGGCCCGGAGCGAGGCCGCGACCGGGCGCGAGGAGCCAGCCGACCTCGCGGCGCTCGCGGCCGACTGCATCACCGACCTGCGGGCACGGGCGAGGGAGGCCGACGTCGAGGCACGGGACGACCTCGAGCCGGCCTGGACCCGGGGGGAGCCGGCGCTGCTCGAGCGGATGATCGCGAACCTGGTCGACAACGGCATCCAGCACAACGAGCCGGGCGGGTATCTCCGGGTCAAGACGCGGACGGTGGGCGGGCACGTGCTCCTGACCGTCACCAACGGCGGGCCTGTGATCGATCCCGCCGACGCCGCCAAGCTGACCGAGCCGTTCCGGCGCCTGGATCGCGCCGCCGGCGGGTTCGGCCTGGGGCTGTCGATCGTGCGCTCGGTGGTCGTGGCGCACGGCGGCACGATCGAGATCGAGGCGCCGCCGACCGGCGGTCTCGAGGTCCGAATAGAGCTGCCGGCGCTTCCGCAGGTGAGCGTCACGGTCGTTCCTAAGAGGACCGCAAGAGTGCTTACGCAGAGCTGATACCGGCGGCGCTACAACGCTGAGGCATCGTGATCCCCGCATCGAAACCCGCGCGCGGTCTGCCTGCCCCCCTCCCGGCAAAGGATTGCCACTCCCATGAAAAGCCGCCGGGATCGACCGTCTAGGCCCTGGCTTCTCTACGCGCTGGGGGTCGTGGCGATCGTCGTCGCCGCCCTCGCGGTGTCGGAGATCGGGGCGCCGACCAGCTCGGCCCGGACGTCCAAGGAGATCGTCACCGCCGAGCAGGGCGTCGTGCAGTCGACGGTCACCGGCAGCGGCAACATCGCCGCGGGCACGGACGTAACCGTCAACTTCAACGCGAGCGGCACGCTGCAGGACGTCTACGTCAAGCAGGGACAGCACGTCACCGGCGGCCAACTGCTCGCGGACCTCGACCCGACGTCGGCGGACCTCCAGCTGAGCCAGGCGCAGTTGCAGCTCACCGCGGCCGAGGATCAGCTGACCTGCCTCCAGGACCAGACCACGGCGAACTGCGGCTCCGGCGGATCCGGCGGGTCAGGAAGCTCGGGCTCCGGGTTAGGGTCGGGTTCGTCGGGGTCGAGCAGCAGCACGAGCTACAGCCCGGTCTCGGCGGGCACGGTCGAGTACGCGTCTTATGAGCCGGGGTCGACGCCGGGGGCTGGCAAAACCAAGAAGCCGAAGACCGGCGCCGGCGGATCCGGTGAGACGCCGACCAAGTCGGGAACCAAGATTACGAAGACGACCCCGAGCGTGACCGTGACCGTGATAGTGCCGAGCACGACGCGGTCTTCGCCCTCGAGCAGCGGCGGCTCGGCGACGAAGACCAGCTCGACCGCCACGACGACCACGACGTCCACTCCGTCGCCGAGCAGCCTCGCCTCTGCCCAGGCGGCGGTCTACAGCGCGCAGGCCGCCGTGCACACGGCCGAGATCGCGGTCAACAACACCAAGCTGTACGCGCCGACGAGCGGGACGATCGCCTCGCTCTCGAGCCTCACCCCGGGCGACACGGTGTCCGGCGGAGGTTCCTCGAGCAGCTCCTCGGGGAGCTCTTCATCATCGTCGGGCTCGGGGAGCGGCTCCGGGTCAGGGGGAGCCGCCACCGCCGGCAGCCTCGGCGGCTCGGGATCGTCCTCTTCGAGCGGTTCGAGCTCGGGGTTCGCGGAGATCGTCAACACGAACTCGCTGACGATGACCGTTGCGTTCAGCGAGTCGGACATCAGCAAGGTCGCGGTCGGGCAGCCGGCGACGGTCTCGCTCGATGCGCTCGCCGGCGTCCAGCTCGCGGCCCACGTGAGCTCGATCGCGCTCGTGGGAACGACCAGCAGCAGCGTCGTCTCCTATGACGCGACCCTCACGCTCGATCAGAACGATTCTCGGGTCAAGCCCGGCATGAGTGCCTCGGCCACGGTGATCACCGGCCAGGCGTCGGGCGTCACGGTCCCGAACGCGGCCGTGACCGGCAGCAGCTCGCTGGGCACGGTGACGCTGATGAAGAACGGCAAGGACGTGACCCAGTCGGTCGTGGTCGGGCTGCGGGGCGACTCGCGGACGCAGATCATCAGCGGCGTGAACGCCGGCGACCAGCTCGTGATCACGATCGCGCTGCCCTCACTGAGCTCGACCTCGACGAGCAGCTCGGGCTCCGGCACCCTCGGTGGCACCGGACTCGGCGGCGCCGGCGGGTTCGGCGGCGGTGGCGCCTTCTTCCGGCGTGCCGCGGGAGGTGGCTGATGCCGCCCGAGCGTCTCCCGCGCCGCCCTGCGGTGGCGCGGGCGCAGCGGGTCTTGCAGTCCAGGCGCGAGGAGGCCAAGCGTCGCGCCGCGGCGGCTCCGGCTCCGGTGAGGGAGCCTTCCCCGCTGGGAGGATCCCGGAACGCGCCCGTGATCGATCTGGTCGACGTGCACAAGACGTACGCCCTCGGCGACATCGCCGTGCGCGCGCTGCGCGGGGTCAGCCTCCGGATCGAGCGGGGCGAGTACGTGGCGATCGTCGGTGCCTCGGGGAGCGGCAAGACCACGCTGATGAACATCCTCGGGTGCCTCGACATGCCGACCACGGGCACATACCACCTCAACGGCATCGATGTCCGGGGGCTCGACGAGGACACGCTTGCCGACATTCGCAACCGCCACATCGGGTTCGTGTTCCAGAGCTTCAACCTGATCCCGCGCACGCGCGCGCTCGCGAACGTCGAGCTGCCGCTGTCGTACGCCGGCGTGCACCGCGCCGCACGGCACGACCGCGCGCTCGCCGCGCTGCACCAGGTCGGGCTCGGGCCGCGCGTCCATCACATGCCCTCGGAGCTGTCGGGTGGCCAGCAGCAGCGCGTCGCGATCGCGCGGGCGCTGGTCACGAATCCGGCAATGATCCTGGCCGACGAGCCCACCGGCGCGCTCGACACGGTCTCCTCGGCCGAGGTGCTCGGCATCTTCGGGCGCCTCAGCGACCAGGGGCGAACGATCATCCTGATCACTCACGAGCAGGACGTTGCCGCCCACGCCCGCCGCGTGATCCGGATCAGCGACGGGACGATCCTGTCCGATGAGGTCACCGACTCAGCCGAGACGGTCCGATGATCGAGACGGTTCGCGTGGCGCTCGCCGGCCTGGCCGCGAACAAGCTGCGGTCGGGATTGACGATCCTCGGGCTGATGATCGGCGTCGGTTCGGTGATCGTGCTGATCGCCGTCGGCACCGGATCGTCGACCGCGGTCGAGAACCAGATCGACCAGCTCGGGAGCAACGTGCTGCTGGTCAGCGGTGCGCCGACGCTCGGCGGCTTGTTCAGCCGCGGGGCGACCGCCAGCGCCAGTACCGGCCTCACCGTGGCCGACGCGGACGCGCTCACGAACCAGTTCCAGGCGCCCGATGTCGAGAGCGCCTCGCCGGTAGTGAGCGCGAATGGCGTCACGCTGACCTCGGGTGAGACCACGTACTCGCCCTCGTCGTTCGTCGGGACGACCCCTTCGTACGAGGCGGCGCGGAGCTACACGATGGCCGAGGGCTCGTGGTTCACGAGCGCCGACGAGCAGACCCACAGTCGCGTCCTCGTCGTCGGGCCGACGGTCGTCAGCGAGCTGTTCAGCGGCCAGGACCCAGTGGGCCAGACAATTCAGGTCAACGGCACGAACTTCCAGATCATCGGCGTCACCGCACCGAAAGGCTCGAATGGCACCTCCAACCAGGACGACGTCGCGATCGCACCGCTGACCGCGGTCCAGGACACCCTGACCGGCTACGGGAACATCAGCCAAATCGTCGTCCAGGCGAAGTCGCGCGACCAGCTCAACGCGGCGCAGACCGAGGTCACGAACATCCTCAACCAGCTCGATCCGCCCACCGCTGGGTCGCTGACCACGAGCAACTTCAACGTGATCAACCAGAGCTCGATCATCCAGACCTCGACCGCGAGCAGCAAGGTGTTCACGACGCTGCTCGGCGAGGTGGCGGCGATCTCGCTGCTGGTCGGCGGGATCGGGGTGATGAACATCATGCTCGTGTCGGTTACCGAGCGCACTCGCGAGATCGGGATCCGCAAGGCGGTCGGCGCCCGCCACAGCGACATCCTCTTCCAGTTCCTGGTCGAGGCCGTGCTCGTCTCGTTTTTCGGCGGCGTCGCGGGGGTGATCGCCGGAGTCATCGGCAGCCAGTTCAAGATCGCCGGCGTCGAACCGGTGATCGCGCCCTACTCGATCGCGCTCGCGTTCGGCGCCGCGGTCCTGACCGGGCTCTTCTTCGGGACCTATCCAGCCGGCCGCGCCGCGTCGCTCCGGCCAATCGAGGCGCTCCGCTTTGAGTGATCAGCCTTTGAGCGACCAGCCTGAACAACAAACCAGAGGTATCGAGATGAACGCCATCCCCTACGACAGGCCCGAGGAGGAGTGGGACAGCTATCCGGAGGGGACCGATGAGGAGTTCGGGCTCCCCGGGCGTCCTCGCCGGCAATGGTTCAACCGCAAGACCGCGGCGCTATTCGCGGTCGTGCTCGGCGCGATCGGTTTCTACGCCGGCGTGCGCGTCGAGAAGAGCCAGGTGTCGAGCTCGAGCTCCAGCACCGGCGCGCTGGGAGCGGGCGGTGGCGCAACCGGCGCCAGCGGATCCAGCGCGGCTTCCCGCGCCGGCGCGGCCGGTGGCGGCTTCCGCGCCCTGTTCGGGGGCGGTGGCGCTGCCGGCGCGGCCGGCGGCGCCGGCGCGACCTTCGGAACCGTCAGCAGCATCAGCGGCAACAACCTTTACATCACGGAGACCTCCGGCAACACGGTGAAGGTCACGCTCTCGAGCGCGACCAAGGTCACCAAGAGCGTGTCGGTCGGCAAGAACGCAGTGCGCCCGGGTGACACGGTCGTGGTCGCCGGCGCGAAGAACTCTGACGGCACCGTCGCGGCGACAACGCTCAGCGACACCGGTGCTGGAGCCGCAGCCGCCGCGGGCGGCAGCGGCTCGAGCAGTAGCAGCAGCAGTACCAGCGGCTCCTCTGCGGTCGGCTCGCTATTCGGGAGCGGCGGCGGATGAGCAGCAACAGGTCTCTCTCCGCGGTCAGTTCCCGGTTCGGGGCGCGGGCGGATGAGAGCTTCATTTACGAAAGGAAGCAGTGTTAAAAGTGTTTGACGTTCGATCCAGGCGAGTGGCAGTGGCGCTCGTCACCCTTATTGCCGGTGGCGCACTGGCCGCGTGTGGCAGCGCCGGCAGCTCGAGTAGCACCACGAGCAGTACGACGGCCTCGGCCTCGGCCTCGGGTTCGTCCTCCGGGACGGCGGCGGGCGGCGGCGCCAACAGCGCCCGGCGTGCGCAGCTCGTCTCGTGCCTGAAGGCGCACGGCGTGACCCTGCCGGCGCGACCGGCCGGCAGCGGTAGTGGCACCGGCACGACAGGCACCGGGACGAGCACGACCCCCCGTCGTGGCTTCTTCTTCGGTGGCGGTGGCGCGAACATCACGCCGAAGATGCGGGCTGCGTTCCAGGCGTGCGGCGCGCGATTCGGCTTCGGCGGCGGCGGTGGTGCGTTCCGCGGGCGGATCTCGCACACGGCGATCACCAGCTTCGTGACGTGCGTCAAGCAGCACGGCTACAACCTGCCGGCCCCGAACTTCTCGGGCAAGGGGCCGACCTTCCCCCGGAACATCGAGACCAACGCGAAGTTCCAGGCCGCCAGCAAGGCCTGCCAGCACCTGCTGATCCCGGCGCGACCGAGTGGCGGGTCGAGTGGGGGAACCAGTACGACATCGGGGGCCTGACGCCCAGTCGGGAGTTGACATGAAGATCAAACTGCCATCGAACATGCGTACCGGCCCGCCCACGGGCGCCGGTGTTCCCGAACCTCCGGAGCCGGTGACGACGCCCGTCGGGGAGCCGGCGACTACGCCGCCGGCCGGGCCGGCGGCGCCGGTGGAACCCGTGGTTCCACCGCCGGTCGCCGCGCCGGGCGTCGAACCGGAGCCCAGTCCGGCAACCGGTTCCAAGCCCGGGCTGTGGGCGGGCGAACAGACGCCGGCGGGGTCCGTGATCGGTCAGGTGTTGCCGATGTACTTCGTCGGCGACGAGTCGCACTCGATGGCGGGTGAGCCGATCGCGGCCGTCAACCAGGGGCTGATCGACCTCCGCGACGAGGTGGCAAAGCATCCGCTGATCGGCAAGAAGGTGCGGTTCGGGATCATCACGTTCGCCGAGACCGCGCAGACACGCCTCGAGCTGTCGGAGCTGAGCGAGGACCTCGTGCTTCCGACGCTGTCGCCGCGTGGCCGCGGGACGAGCTACGCGAGCGCGCTCGAGGCGTTGCGCCAGACGATCCCCGCCGACGTCGCGCTGCTCAAGGGCAACGGCTACCAGGTTCACCGCCCGTCGGTGTTCTTCCTCAGCGACGGCCTGCCCACCGAGAAGCCCGAGAAGTGGCAGGCGCGCCTGGCGGAGCTGAAGGATCCGAGCTTCCGGGAGCGGCCGAACATCCTCGCGTTCGGCGTCGGCGAGGCCGACCCGGAGGTGATCGGGGCGCTCGCGAGCTCGCCGCGCTACGGGTTCATGATGACCCAGGGGGCGTCCACCGCGGGCGCGATCGCCGAGTTCGCGGCGTCGATGCTGAACTCGATGGTCGCCTCCGCCGAGCGGCTGGATCGCGGCGAGCGCACGATCGAATTCGAGAAGCCGGAGGGCTTCGTCCAGCTCGACGCGCCGCTCGTGTAGCGTCGAGCGATGACTGCCGCCGGACGCTCCGCGTCGAGCCGCCGTCGGGTCCGATTGGCACGGGGGCCGATGACGATCGGAGAGCCGGCCGCGGCGATCGAGGCCCGGCTCGCCGCGGCGGAACCGTACCGCCCGGACACGATCGCCGACGGCGGCACCGCGTTCGGGCTGACGGTGAGGGCGGCCTCGGTCAGGGGCCTGTACAAGCGCTACACCGGCGGTCCGCGGCAGGACGACCTCTGCCTGCGGTTGCATGCGGATTCCGGCACGCTGATCGCCGCGGTCGCGGACGGCGTGTCGGGGGCATCGCGCTCCGACCTCGGTGCCGCGCTCGCCGTTCGCTACGCGACGGCGGCGGTCGCACGCCAGCTCGATGATGGTTGCGGGTCGGTCGACTGGGGTCCGGTGTTCGAACAGGCCGCTTGGGCGTTGGTCGAGGAGCACCGGCGCGCCTGCGGGGACGCCGGCGCCGGGGTGGAGGAGGCCTCCGGGTCTCTGGCCACGACGCTGCTGGTCGCGGCGGTCCGCGGGTCGGACGTGGAGGTGGCCGCGGTCGGCGACTCGCCGGCGTTCCTGCTGCGGGGCAAGGTCTACGATGCGGTCGTGGGCGAGCCTGAACGCTTCGACGGGTTGGTCGGGGGTGGGGTGGATGCGCTGCCGCGGTCGGCGGGCGCGGCTTTCGCTTCACGGTGCTCGCTCGAGTCCGGATCCATCCTGCTGCTCTGCACCGACGGTTTGGCGATGCCGCTCGCCGGCGGCGCCGGGGAGGTCGGCGCCACGCTCGCCCGTGAGCTCGCGCGCCCGCCGGACGTCGTCGACTTCGCACGGTTGCTCGACTTCAGCCGCAGCACCTACGACGACGACCGAAGCCTGATCGCCGTCTGGGGACCGGCCCGATGAGCGCCCTGGTCGACGTGGGCGCCGGGGTCGAGCGCCGCGCGATCGGGGTGCAGGAGTTCGGCGAGCTCGTTCCGATCTCACGGTTCGGGGGCCAGGGCCGCGTCTACCGGCCAGCGGTCGTCCCCGCGGGGCTAGGGGCCGGGCCCGTGGTCGTGAAGCTGTACCGGCGAACGCCTCCGGCCGGCGCCGAACACGTGCTGAGGGAGATGGTCGCCTGGGGCCATCTGCTCGAGTCCGACCAACGGTCGAGTCTGGAGCGGGTCGCCGCGTGGCCGCTGGCGATCGTCCGGACCGGCGACGTCGCCACCGGGATCGCGATGCGCGACGTCAGCGGACGCTTCTCCGCGCCGTTCGTGATGCCGAGCGGCCGCCGCGACAGCGTCCTGCTGACGCTCGAGCACCTGCTCGGAGCCGACGACTACCTGCAGATGCGCGGCCTCGGCGTCCGGCTGGACACGTTCAGCCGTGCCGAGGTGGCCGAGCGGATCTGCGACGCGCTGGCGTTCCTGCACCGGCACGCGATCGTCGCCAGCGACATCGCCCCGAACAATGTGCTGATCGCGTTCGGCGCCGGCGACGAACCCGAGGTCTGCTTGATCGACTGCGACTCGATGGTGTTCCACGGACGCCAGGCGCTCACACCCGTCCAGACCGGCGACTGGGAGCTGCCGGTCGGATTTGGCGAGTCGCCCAACACGCGGGCGGCCGATGCCTACAAGCTCGGGCTCGTAGTCCTGCGCCTGTTCGCGCGTTCGCACGACGCGCGGGCGGCGGGTCCGAACGCCCAGCACGTTCCGGCTGAGCTCCGAGGGCTGCTGGGGCGGGCGCTGGCCGCCGACGCGGTGAACCGGCCGCCGGCCGGCGAGTGGCAGCGGGCGCTGCGCGGGCTGCTTGCCGACGGTCGCATGAACGAGCGCTACCCCGGTCCTGCGCCGACGCCGCGGGTGCTGGTCCGGCGCGCTTCGCCGGCGCCGGATCCGGAGGCGGCGGTGGTCAGCGGTCCGGGCGGAGGCGGGCGATCGGTGGCGCCCGGTGGACTTGCGCGGGCGGCCGCGGCGGCGGCGCCCGCGTTGCCGGCGCTCCAGCCGAACGGGGCGTTATGGCTCAAGCGAGCGGTCGTGGTGGCGTGGATCGTCGCCGGAACCGCGGTGCTCCTCCTCGTCCTGTCCCGGCTCTTCGCCGCTGCGATCCCCGTGCCCGACGGCGGCAGCGCCGGCTCCGGCTCGCAGTTCGGGCCCGGCTCCGGCTCGCAGTTCGGGCCGGGCGCCGGCAACCCCTACCTCAACCGGTACTACGCCGTCCCCGGGCGCCGCTTGGAGCTGACGGTTCCGCCGACCGCCAGCCAGGTCCCCTAACGGTCACTTACGGAGACCTGACGGGTCGAGTCATACGCTGCCGAGCGCGACGAAAGTGCGCCTCGTCGCTTGCGGATCGACTCCCCGAACCCCGCAGCTGGGGACCGGCGGCGGCCCCGGGTCGTGACTCCCGCCCGGGTCCGCCAGCCGGTCCGCAGACCGTGCCGCGGTTCGATCTAGCGGTGGCGGCGGGCGCGGGCGAACAGGGTCGCCGCCACGTAGGCCGCGCCGGCGATCCCGATGATCGCGCTGCTGGGAGGGAGCGCGGCGAGCTCGTAGCTGAGCGCGAGCCCGCCCCACATCGCCGTCACTGCGATCAGCGCGGACAGCGCGAGCCCCCAGTACGGTCTGGCGGTGAGCTGGTGGGCGGCGCCCGCCGGCGCCGCCAGCAGCCCCAGCAGCAGCAGCGCGCCGACGGCTTGCGTGCTCTCGGCGGT
>Ga0116217_10004654_pt1 | contig 12197 bp, 7 predicted proteins | sample Sb_taG_6_FD_89697 | JGI IMG/M metagenome (GOLD analysis project Ga0116217, IMG submission 89697) | Peat soil microbial communities from Weissenstadt, Germany - Sb_50d_4_PS metaG | ecosystem: Environmental > Terrestrial > Soil > Wetlands > Peat | place: Germany: Weissenstadt | collected 2010-09-21 | reverse complement strand
TGCTCGGGGCCCCTGACCCGCCCGCTGATGGGCAGCAGGGCGGCCAGCTGGTCGCGGGCCCCGGCCGCATCCCCCGCCCGCCCGGTCCAGGCGGCGAGGCTGGCGCGGGTGGTCAGGGTGTCGGGGTGCTCGGGGCCCCTGACCCGCCCGCTGATGGGCAGCAGGGCGGCCAGCTGGTCGCGGGCCCCGGCCGCATCCCCCGCCCGCCCGGTCCAGTAGGCGAGGCTGGCGCGGGTGGTCAGGGTGTCGGGGTGCTCGGGGCCCCTGACCCGCTCGCGGATGGGCAGCAGGGCGGCCAGCTGGTCGCGGGCCCCGGCCGCATCCCCCGCTTCCCCGGTCCAGTGGGCGAGTTCGCGGCGGGTGATCAGGGTGTCGGGGTGCTCGGGGCCCCGGATCCGCTCGCGGATGGGCAGCAGGGCGGCCAGCTGGTCGCAGGCTCCGGCCGCATCCCCCGCCGCCCCGGTCCAGACGGCGACATTGTGCCGGGCGGTCAGGGTACGAGGGTGCTCGGGGCCGTAGGCATCACTATCCGTGTGCGCGTCAGCGATCAGCTGGTACAGGTCCCGGGCCGCCGGGTAACTGCCGCTATACCCGAGGTACCGCGCGATGCGCTGCATGCCGTCGCTGGTCAGGTCAAGGACCGGCCGGGCGTGCGGCAGCAGCACCGCGAACACCGGCCACGCCTCGGGCAGCCGCGCGTTGGCGGGGACCGCTATCTGGATCAGGGCTGCGGCGGCCTGTTCCCACTGGCCAGCCACCTCCGCCGGTAGCCGGGCGCGAGTGATGGCCTGCACTAGGCGGTGCACCAGCACCAAGCCGTCCCCGGCCGGGCTGATCAGGGAATAGCGCCGCAACGCGGTGATCACATCCCCCGCCGCGACCGCATCACCCAGCAAAGGCCCGACCACGGCCGCCACCTCCGGGCCCAGCCGGCCCGCAGCCTGCGCACCGGCGAGCAGCAGAGCCAGCGGCACCGGCTCGGGGGCCAGGAACGCCAGCAAGCACACCAGCCCCGCCGCAGCCGGGGCTTCATCTGCCAGCCGTGACAACGCCAGGCCCAGCGTGGCGGCCACGTCCGCCGGATGCCCTGAGGCATCACCGCGGGCCAGCAGGTCCGCTTGCCGGCCCCGGAACAGCGGCAGGTACCGGGCCAGGGTGGTCCCGGTGGCCTGCATGTACGCGGCGGCCTGCTCCAAGGCCAGCGGCAGCCCGCCCAGCTCGACGGCAAGCTCCCTGGCTGCTGCCCGGTCCGGATCGCCGGTCCGGGTCACCAGGAAATCCGCCGCCACCTGCGGGGCGAGCACCGGGACGTCGAGGGCCTGGCCCGGCGGCCAGTGCTGATTCTGGGTGGTGATCAGCACCCGCCCGGGCCCGGCGGGCGGCACGAACGCCTCCACCGATGCCCGGTCCGGCGCGTTGTCGAACACCAGCAGCCACCCGGCCCCGGCCCGGGCGAGCACCGCATGCACCGACGCCACCGGATCCCGCAGATCCACGACCTCCCGCGCCCCGAGCTGGGCGGCCAGCACGGCGAACTCGGCAGCCAGCACCGCCGGGTCCTCGGCCGGGAACTGCCAGCACACCCCCACCTCGGCCAAGTGCCGGTGCGCGTACTCGACCGCCACGCTGGTCTTGCCCGCGCCCCCAGCCCGAACAGCACCGCCACCCGCGGCCCCGGCTGGCCCGCCAGCCGGGCGTCCAGCTCCGCGAGCAGCCCCTCCCGGCCCGCCAGGAATAGCGGCCGCGGCGCCAGCCGCACCGACAGGCTGGCCTCCTCGCCCATCCGGCGGCGGTGCCGCCCGGCGAGTTCCCGCAGCGAGCGTTCCACCAGCTGCCCCAGCATGCCCGGGTTACTAAACGGCTGCGTGACCAGGCTGTCCCGGACCCGGCGGCGGAACGCCTCCTGCCGTGCCCCGAACTCCATGTCAATTAACCCCGACGGCGGGATCCCCGTCGCCTCGGCTCCGGTATCCAGCATGAACATCAGCCGCTCCAGGCCCGCCCCGGTCGCGGCCTCGAACTCCAGCTCCGTATACGACACCTCCGGCCGATCCCGCACCGGCGACCCGTACCGGGTGCCAAGAACCCCCACATGCACATCACACGACTGCACCCGCTCGGTGCACAGCTGCGCTGGCGGCAGGTCCGCGGCGGGGAAATCGGCCATGTCCACGATCACGTGCCCGCACACCGTAACCGCCCGCTCCACCGCCGCCACATACGACCCGCCGCGCGGGAACTCCCGCAACTCCGAGGTGTGCGACACGAACACCCGCCACCTGGCGCCAGCACCGCGGTCATTCCCGCCAGCCACGCAACCACCCCCAACACCGTAAACCCCGCCACTAGGCAGAACCCAGCGTAGACCGGCCACTCTGCAGCCCACCATGACGTTCCCGCAACGCAGGGTAGAGCCCGCTATGCAGTCAGGTACACATCCCAGGTCGCGGCGACAGGCCGCCGGATTGGCTCTGAGTCCCATGGTCATGCCTGATGCGTACCCAGGTCAGCCCATAGCGCAGCGTCTTGCCTGATCAGGGCCTGGTAGATCTGTTCCCATTAGCGGAAGATTCCACTACAGTCTGGGTGCCTCGGACAACGCATCGCGTAACGCCGCTGTAGAGGCAGCGAAACCGCCTGGCCCCCTATCCAGTCAAGGGGGCCGGGCGCTTTCGCGCCGGCTGTGCGAGCTTGTCAGTCGGCTAGCTCGAACCCGTTCGGGCTGATCTCCATACCGGTAATCGCCACGCGCGGGCCGTGCCCCGTGGGGTGCAGCACCACGCGGACCTCGAACTCTGCGAGCATTTCCCGCCGTCGTGCGTTATCGGCCGCGTCCCACTCCTGCGCTATGGTGCGGCCCGTGGGCACCAGGCGCATGCCCGGCTTGCGCTCGGGCAGCGCCTTCAGCGCGCTGATTTCTTCCCCAAGCCGCCGGTATTCGGTGCGGAACCATTCCGCATCTTCTGCCAAGTCATACAATCCGGCCTGGCGGTCCTCGCGCAGCCGCGTGCGCGTGGCCTCAAGCTCCGCGATCTGGGCCGCGTGCCCGGTACCGGGATCGTAGATTTTCCGCATGACCTCCCCGGACCCGTACCGGGCCAGGAACCACTCGCTCACCAGCGCATCGGCTGCCGTGAGCGCGATGGCCGGGGCGGGCTTGCACCCAGCCGACGCGAGGATTCCGCGTATCCGCGCGGTGCACTCATAGGCGTACCTGGAATTGCCGCGCCCGGTGACGTGCAGCCGTGCCCCGCAGTTCCCGCAAAAGAATGTCCCCGTCAGCAGCCGCATGCCCTTCGGGGCGCGCTTGCCGTCACGTTTCGGCGCGGTCGCCTGCACCAACGCGTCATGGGTCGCGCGGTCCCACAACGGTTCCGCTATCCGCACCGGCCGTCCGTCCGCGCCGAGGACGGCCTTGCCGCCGTGCATGAGATACCCCAGCGCCGCCTCACTGCACAGAATGTGCTTGAGGGTATGCCCAGTCCACGGCCCGCCCTTCATGGGACGGCCATACAACTGGGCTCTCCGGTCGCCCGGATTAGGAATCCCCTCCCGCGTCAGGCGCACCGCCTCTGTCCCGATCGTGATCTTCCCCGTCTCATCGGCCAGGATCCGCCGCGCCACCTCCCGGATAATCTCCGCGCCGACCGGATCCAGCGCGACGTGGTCGATCTTCGCCATAGGCGCAAGCCGCACGTACATGTACCCGTACGATGGGCGCTGCTTGGGCTCGCCCGCGTTCCGTGCCCGGATCGTCTCGTCCCGGTTGCGCTTTTGGATCGCGCGCAGCTCCATCTGCGACCCCCACGCCTTGGCCAGCCACTCGTTTTCCTGGTTCGGATCGCTGAAATCCCACACCCCCACGTGATCCGCCGTGACCACGACACGGTCTTCGCTGGTCAGCAGCTCCTGGGTGTTCAGCGTGTCCCGCACGTTCCGGCCCACCCGGTCGACGGTCGGGGCCACGATCCCGTCATACGGTCCCATCTCACCGCGCAGCCACGGGCCAAGACCCTTGCGGGTCATCGGGTCCGTGGCCCCCGACACCTCCCAATCGTCGGCCCACGCGATGATGTGGCCCCCCGCGTCAGCCGCCGCCTGCAAGTCCTGGTCGCCCTGGCGTTGCGGGCTGCTGGTCTTGTCGGTCTTCCTGCTCAGACGGCGGACTGCCACCAGGCAGCGTCCGCACCCGTCATACTCTGTGGTGAGCACGTCTTCCATGATGCCTGCTCCCGATCCTGTGTGGATTGCGGAAGCATCCGGGCGGCTGCGACCAGCCCACCTCGGGCTGCGAGCCCCATCACGTGATGCACCGGGCCGACGGCGGGCACACCAGCCTGGCCAACCTCAAAGACTGGTGTCACTGGCATCACCACGTGCTGCTGCACGAGAAAGGCTGGCAGCTCACCGTTCACCCCGACGGCACCAGTGAGATCACCAGCCCCACCGGCAAGGCCATTCGCAGCCACAGCCCGCCACCCCGCCCCGGCTAGAGGACGGCCACGTATGCTCAGCCGACCTTTGTCCCGTTCAGCAGGCTCGGCGTAACGGCCTGGCCGTTCTTCAGCGCGTTGAACAGCGCCAGGGCCTCGGTGCGGTTCCACAGCACCGCGTCGCCCGCGTTCGACGTGGGGTAGTTCGCGTTGGCGATCGGGACGGTACCGGTCAGCGGATCACGCAGGGCCAGCGCCGCGTTGACCAGGTCGTACAGGTTCGTGCCCTGGTCGACGGCGATCGAGCTGGCGGCGGATGAGCCGAACGGCAGCGCGGTGAACGGGTTGAGGTAGACGCCCGGGCTGGTGGCCTTGTCCAGCAGGGCCCGCAGGAACGCCCGCTGGTCCTGCATCCGCTGCAGGTCCTCGTCGGCGAAGGAGTGCCGGTCCCGGACGAAGGCCAGCGCCTGGTCCCCGTTCAGCGTCTGGCAGCCCGCCTTGAGGTTGACGCCGGAGTCCGTGTCGTGCAGGGCGGCCGGCAGGCAGATGTTCACGCCGCCCACCTCGTTCACCACACCGACCAGCCCGCCGAACCCGATTCCCATGTAGTGGTCGATGCGCAGCCCGGTGACGTTCTCCACGGTCTGGATCAGCAGTGACGGGCCGCCGAAGCCGAGCGCCGCGTTGATCTTGTTCTCGCCGTGCCCGGGGATCGGCACGTAGGAGTCGCGCGGGATGCTGATCAGTACCGGCTGGCCGGTACCCATGTGCAGCAGCATCAGCGAGTCGGAGTTGGTCGTGCCGAAGTCGAAGCCGACGTGCAGCTGGATGATCTCTTTGGTGGTAAGGCCCTGCCGCGTATCCGAGCCGACGATCAGCCAGTTCTGGCCGGCCGACGATCCGGAGAAGGCCGGCAGCGTGACCGAACGGTTCAACTTGGAGTCCAGCCAGAAATACGAACCGGCCACCGCAGCGAGCAGGACCACGACGACAATCCCCGCGATCAGCGCTATCCGCCGCCCGCGCCGGCCCGGCTGGCCCCAGAACCTCCACCGGCGTCGGCCCGGGGAGGCCGGGCCCGGGGGGCGGGGCCGAGAAACCGGCGGCGGCTGCCCTGGCCAGCTGGACCGGCCCGGGCTTGGGACGGTGGGCGGGGCCTCGTCCGGCCTGCCCGGCTGATATGACCCACGCTGCCCGGGCGCATCCCGGTACCAACCCTCCGGCCAATCACTCATAATCCAGCGCCCTCGTGCTTCGCCGATACCTGCCCCCGTCATCAAGATAGGCAGCGTTCCGCACCGCTCGCGCCATACCCGCCGATGTCCGGCTTGCCGAGCGGCGCAGCCGGATGAGGTGCCGTCAGACGCCGGGGGGCGCAGTGGTGCAGCCGACGCACGGCGGCTTCCCGCGGAAGTAGGCCGGGACGGTGTCGTGGTACGGCCGGGTGCAGCCCCCGCCCCTCCAGCCCCCTTCCCCGGATTGGGTACGCACACGGCCGGCGTGCCGTTCTTCATGGGGATCCCGTCCACCCCCGGGAAAGGTCCCGAAATAGGTGTCGAACGACCGGTTCTCCTGCATCACGATGATCACGTGCTTGATCTTGTGGATACCGGCCGGCACGATATAGGAGCCGGACGGCCCGCCGCTGGCCCGTACAGGCAAGGCAGTACAGGCAAGGCAGTACAGGCAAGGCAGTACAGACAAGGCAGTACAGACAGAAAGGAACGGGCAGACACGTGGCGCACAGGTCCCCCGCGCTGATCGCGGCGCCCCCCGTGGGCCGGGGGCGGCTCTGGCTGACCGGGGCACGGCTGTTCGACGGCACCGGTGCGCCGCTGCGCGAGAACGCGGCGGTCCTGGTCGAGGACGGGATCATCCGCCGGGTGACCGACGCCGCGGAGCCGTGCCCCGACGGCGCCCGCCCGCTGGACGTGGGCCAGCGTGTCCTCATGCCCGGGCTGACCGACGCCCACACGCATACCTCGGGCACCATCCCGGAGGTCGCCAAGGGCGCCGAGGAACCGCTCCCCGGCCTCGACGCGCACTTCATGCAGGCCGAACTCCGCGAATACCTGCGCTCCGGGGTGACCACCATCCGGGTGGTCGGCTCGCAGGGATTGCTGCCGCAGCAGGCCCGGCAGGCCATGCGCTACGGCGCGTTCCGCGGGCCCCGCCTGCTGACCTGCGGCAAGATCATCTCGGCGACGGCGCCCGGCGGGCGGTTCTACGGTGACATGTACCGCGAGGCCGACGGGCCGGACGACGTGCGGCGGGCCGTCCGGGAGCAGATCCGGGCCGGGGCGGACTTCGTCAAGATGATGACCACCGGCGCCCGGTCCAACGAACTGGAAGATCCCGATCCGCTCCAGTTCACCGAGCCGGAACTGGCGGCCGTCACGGACGAGGCGCACCGCCTGGGCTACCGGGTCTCCGCCCACGCCGAGGGCCTGGACGGCTGCGCGGCGGCGATCAGGCACGGCGCCGACACCATCGAGCACGGCATGTACCTGAACCAGCGGCCGGATCTGCTGGACGCCATGGCCGCCGCGGGCCAGGTGCTGGTGCCCACGCTGTCCGGCTACTACTGGATGTCCGGCCTGGGCGAGGAGGTCATCGACCCCGTCGGCGCGCCGGCCGAGCCGGACATGCCGCCGGTACTGGTGGAACTGGCCCGGCACAACCTGAACCAGGGGGCGGCCACCATGCGGGCCGCCCGCAGCGCCGGGGTCAAGATCGCGCTCGGCAGTGACACCAGCCTGGCCGTCGGCCTGGAGATCCGGCGGATGGTCCACCACGGCCTCACCCCGGCCGAGACGCTGGCCGCCGCGACCTTGACCGCGGCCGAGGCGCTGGGCCTGGACGAGCACCTCGGGACGGTCGCCGAGGGCAAGCTCGCCGACCTGATCGTCGTCGACGGTGACCCGCTGGCCGAGCCGCACGTGCTGAGCGACCCGGACCGGATCTGGCTGGTCCTGCAGCTCGGTGTGCCGGTGGCCGGCCGGCTGCTCGCCCACCCCGACCTGCGGGCGGACGGATGGCCAGCCGGGTCATAACGACCAGGCGCGGTGCTCACCTTCGGCGGGCACATCTTCGGCGGCCTGAGCCACGCCGACGTCTCGGCCGTCGGCCACCTCACCGCCCTGCTCACCGCGGCGGCGGCCGTCGCATTGATTCAGGCCGAACGGGCCAGGGTGGCACGCGCCAGGACCGCATCACGCCGCGCGTCAGGCCACGTGACCGACCAGGATGCCGATCAGGTAGGTGATCCCATCCCGGCGGCACAGGCGCCCAGGAGGAGCTGGCGTAGCGCCCCGCGCCAGAACGGCCGGGCGGTCAGCCGGGCCACGATGCCGCCGCCCACCACCGCGGCGACGGCCGCCAGCCCGAGCGCCAACCCGAGCACGTCCAGGCCGAACAGGCAGGGGAGCAGCGGGATCAGTGCCCCGACGGCGAAGGAGGCCAGCGAGGCACCCGCCGCCACCAGGGGCGACGGCAGCTCGCCGGGGTCGACGCCGAGTTCCTCCAGCGCGTGCACGGCCAGCGCCTTCTCCGGATGCGCCGAGATCTCCGCGGCCGCCTGCCGCGCGGTGGCGGCGCTGACCCCGCGGGCGCGGAGCATGCCGGCCAGCTCGGCCTGCTCCGCCGCGGCGTTGCGCTCCAGCTCGAGCCGCTCCTTGTCGACCTCGGCCTGGACGAGCTCGTTCTGCGAGGAGACCGACACGTACTCCCCGGCGGCCATGGAGAAGGCGCCCGCGGCCAGCCCGGCCAGGCCGGTCAGCACGATCGTGTGCTGGCTGAGGTGCCCGCCGCTGACCCCGGCAATCAGCGACACGTTGGTCACCAGCCCGTCCATCGCCCCGAACACGGCCGGACGCAGCCAGCCCCCCGAGACGTCCCGGTGGTGGTGACCGCCGTCATGTTCGTAGGCGTCCGCGTGCGCCCGGTTCTCGGTCGCCATCTGGATCGCCTTCCCCCGTCTGCACGGCGCACACGCCGTGCGCCGTGCAGCACCTCGTGAGCGGGCGCGCTCCCCGCCTAGCTCTTGGCGGCGTTGTACAGGAACAGGTGCCCGATCGCGGTCGGGTACACACCGGTGACGCCCATCGCCGTCGCCGTCAGGTAATTGTAGAAGTACGCGAAGATGACCGGCGTCTCGTTGAGCAGCAGCTGCTGGATCTGGCCCGCGACGGTGCGCTGCGTGGGCAGGTCGGTGGCCGCGATGTACTGCGCGACCAGCTTGTCGTAGGAGGAGTTGGCGAAGTGGGCCGCGTTCCACGTGCCGCCGGTCTCCAGCGGGGCGGTCAGGAACACGTTCGGCACGCTCCGGTGCCCGTAGTCGACCAGGCTCATCGTGGCGTCGAGCCAGTCGGAGTTCCCGAACGTCGCCTTGCCGTAGTACTGCGTCGAGCTCTCCACCGTCAGGTTGATCTTGACCCCGATGGCCGCCGCGGCCTGCACCACGATCTGGGCGTACTCGGGGATCTCCAGGAAGTTCTCGGTGATGAGCTTGGTGGTGAACCCCGACGAATGCCCGGCGGCCGCTAGCAGCGACTTGGCCTGGCTGATGTTCTGCACGCGCTGGGGCACGCTGGTGTTCGTGGACGGGAAGACCGGCGCGAACGGGCTGTCGTTGCCGAGGTCGGCGTAGCCCTTCCACAGCGCTGTGATGATCTCCGGGCGGTTGAGGCTGAGCGCGATGGCCTGGCGCACCCGCGAGTCGGTGAACGGGGCCTGGTCGCAGCGCATCGACAGCTCGCGGTGCGCGCTGGTCTTCAGCTTGATGACGTTGTAGCTGCCGTTCAGCAGCGCCTCGCCGCCAGACACCGCGAACTGCCCGAGCACGTCGATGCTCCCGCCGGTCATCGCGAGGATCGACGCGGCCGGGTCGGCATAGAAGGTGAACTGGGTCTGCGACGGCAGCGCCTTGGTGCCCCAGTACGACTCGTTGCGGGTGAACGTGGCGCCCACCTTCAGCGTGTAGGAGCCGAGGTTGAACGGACCGGTGCCGATGAACGAGCTCTGCCACTGCGCCGGGTCGTAGTTGTTCGGGATGATGATCATGTTGTAGTTGTCGGAGGAGGTCAGGTACGGGAAGTTCCCGTTCGGGGCCGCCAGTTTGAAGGCCACCGTATAGTCGTCGACCTGCGTCACCCCGTCCGGCGTGAGCACGCCCTTGAACGCCGACAGCGCGTTCGAGGAGCCCGTCGGGTTGGTCTGCAGCTTGTAGGTGTACACCACGTCGGCGGCGGTCAGCGGGGCGCCGTTGTGGAACTTGACTCCCTGGCGGATCTTGAACGTCCACATGTCGGCGGTGGAGTTCGGCGTCCAGCTCGTGGCCAGGACCGGCTGCAGGGTCAGGCCCTGGCCGGACAGGCACAGGTACTCGCCGGTCTGCGCGAGCATGTCCAGCCCGCCCTGGTCGGCCACGGTCACCGGGTTGATCGCCGCGGTCGGCGTGACGATGCCGGCCTTGATCACCGCCCCCGGCGCGCCGCTGGCCGAGGCCGACGAACTCGACGACGAGCTTGTCGAGCTCGACGACGAGCTGCCGCAGGCGGCCAGGATCGACCCCAGCGCCGGGACGGAGATGCCGACCACCGTGGCCCGGCGGATGAAGTCGCGGCGGGACAGCCGCCCCGCGGCGAACTCGTCGATGATGTGGTTCGCGATCTCACCCTGGTCCTGGCGCAGACGCCCGAGCCGGCGGTGGTCGATATTGCGTGTCATGAGGAGCCTCCCTGAGACGGGGCGGATTCATTTCGCTGGATGGTGCGCAGTTCGGAAAGCGGGATGTGGCAGCGGATCAGGTGACCGGTCTCCTCCTCGAGCAGCGGCGGCTCGGTCGATTCGCACATGCCGGTCGGAAGCCGGCGCGGGCACCGGGTGTGGAACACGCAGCCGCTCGGCGGATCGGCCGCCGACGGGATCTCGCCGGTCAGCCGGATCCGGGACGGACGCTCACCGTCGAGCGACGGGACGGCGGAGAACAGCGCTTCGGTGTACGGGTGGTGCGGTCCGGCGAACACCGTCTCGGACGGTCCCACCTCCATCACGCGCCCGAGGTACAGCACCACGATGCGATCCGACAGGTACCTGACCAGGCCCAGGTCGTGCGAGATGAACAGGTAGGTGACCCGCTCGGTGGTCTGCAGGTCGGCCAGCAGGTTGAGGATGGCCGCCTGCACCGACACGTCGAGCGCCGAGGTCGGCTCGTCGCAGACCACCACCTCGGGCCCGCCGCCGAACGCGCGCGCGATCGCGACCCGCTGCTTGAGCCCGCCGGAGAGCTGGCTGGGGCGCAGCGGCAGGTGCCGGTCCTCCAGCCGGACCGAGGCGATCAGCTCGGCCAGCCGGTCCCGCAGCGCCTGGCCGGACAGCCCGGCCAGCCGGGACAGCGGACGGCTGATCAGGGCCCGCACCGTGTGACGCCGGTTGAGCGCCGAGTCCGGGTTCTGGAACACGATCTGCAGCGCGCGCAGGACCGGCCGCGGCCGCCGCCGCGCGTCCGGGCTGAGCGGGGTGTCGTGCAGGGTCACCACCGAGCCCTGGTCCGGGGCGGTGAGCCCGAGCAGGACGCGCGCGAGCGTGGTCTTGCCGCTGCCCGACTCGCCGACCAGCCCGAGCGTCTCGCCGCGCTGGATGGACAGGTCGACCCCGGCCAGGGCCCGGACGCCGGCCCGGGGCCCGCCGAACGTCTTGGACAGCCCCTCCACCACCACCAGTGACCCCCCGAGCCCGTCAGCCCCGCCGGCACCGCCGGCCAGACCGGCACCGTCAGCACCGGCCGACGGGATCGAGGCGGGAGTGTTCCGGGGCAGGTCCGGGGCCTGCTCGTGGAAGTAGCACCGCGAGGTCCGCAGGTCGCTGACCCTGAAGAACGGCGGTTCCACCGTCCGGCATTTATCCCGCGCCAGCGCGCACCGCGGGGCGAAGACGCAGCCGGTCATGGCCTGCCCGGGCGTCGGCTGGAATCCGGGGATGGTGTCCAGCCGGTCGGTGTCCTTGCGCTGCCCGCGCCGCGGGATGCAGCGCAGCAGCCCGACCGTGTACGGGTGCCGGGGGTTGTCGAACACCTCCCGGGCGGGCCCCTGCTCGACCAGTTCGCCCGCGTACAGCACCCCGACCCGGTCGCACATCTTGGCGATCACCGCCAGGTTGTGGCTGATGAACAGCACCGACGTCTGGAATTCGGAACGCAGCGCCGCGACCAGGTCCAGCACCTCGGCCTCGACGGTCGCGTCCAGCGCGGTGGTCGGCTCGTCCAGGATCAGCAGCGAGGGCGAGACGGCCAGCGCCATCGCGATGACCGCTCGCTGCGCCATCCCGCCGGACAGCTCGTGCGGGTAGCGCCGCATGACCCGGCCGGGATCGGAGATCTGCACCTTGCGCAGCATCTGCTCCGCCGATTGCCGGGCGTCGTTGGCCGACTGGCCCGCGATCTCGAACACCTCGGCGATCTGCCGGCCGACCCGCAGCGACGGGTTCAGCGCCCGCCCGGGCTCCTGGTACACCATCGAGACGGTGCGGGCCCGCAGGTCCCGCAGCGCGCCCGGGCCCATCGACAGCGGATCCAGCCCGTTGATGCTGACCGTGCCCGCGCTGACCCGGCCGTTGCTGGGCAGGTAGCGCACCAGGGCCAGCGCGGCCGTGGACTTGCCCGACCCGGACTCGCCGACCAGTCCGTAGGACTCGCCGCGCCCGATGCTGAACGACACGTCCCGCAGCGCGAGCCGGTCCTGCCCCCGCACCCGGTAGGTGACGTCC
>Ga0116217_10004651_pt1 | contig 12201 bp, 7 predicted proteins | sample Sb_taG_6_FD_89697 | JGI IMG/M metagenome (GOLD analysis project Ga0116217, IMG submission 89697) | Peat soil microbial communities from Weissenstadt, Germany - Sb_50d_4_PS metaG | ecosystem: Environmental > Terrestrial > Soil > Wetlands > Peat | place: Germany: Weissenstadt | collected 2010-09-21 | reverse complement strand
CCAGCAGCTTGAATTGCCACCGCAGCTTCCCCGTCGTGGCTTCGAGCGCGCGAATCGCACCGTACGACTGCTCGCCCGCAAGCGCCCGAATTCCGCCTCCTCCCACGATTCCTTTCGGAGGGCCCGGTTCGATCTTGCCCGTCCCCTTGATGAAGTACGCGCCCGTTTCGTGCGCGCTCACGTAGAAAAGCCCCGTGTCCGGGCTGTACGACGGGCTGGTCCAGTCGACGCCTCCCGTAATACTCGGATAGACCAGCGTTCCGGCTCCCAGAGTCGGCTCCTGGTTGGGCGCGGGGATCGGCCGCCCGTTCGCGTCGAGACCTTTCGCCCACGTCTGCTTTACAAACGGCCGCCCCGTGATGAATTTCCCATTCGTGCGATCGAGCACGTAATAAAAGCCGTTGCGGTTGGCAAATCCGAGCAGCTTGCGCGGCTTCCCGTCGACCGGCGCGTTAAACAAGACGGGAGGTTCGTCCGAATCCCAGTCGTGATCCTCATGCGGCGAGAACTGAAAATACCATTTCAGTTTTCCCGTGTCGGCGTCCAGCGCGATCACGGAACACGTGTAGAGGTTGTCGCCCGGCCTTTCGTCGTCGTTGAAATCCGGCGCCGGATTGCCCGTGCCCCAGTAAATCAGGTTTAGCTCCGGATCGTAGGATCCGTTGTTCCAAGTCGTGGCGCCGGCGCTCTGGAACGCCCCGTTGCCCCATGTTTCCGCGCCCGGCTCTCCCGGCCTGGGAGTCGTCCAGAAACGCCAAAGCTTCTTTCCGGTTTTTGCGTCGTACGCGTCGAGAAAACCCCGCACCGCCGCTTCGCTTCCGGCGCTCCCGATGATCACTTTGTCTTTCAGCGCGAGTGGCGGACCGGTCATCGCGTATCCCATCGCGTTGTCCGCGACGTGCACGTCCCACCGCACCGCGCCCGTCTTCGCGTCCAGCGCCACCAGATGCGAATCAGCGGTGCCGATGAAAACCGTATCGCCGAGTATCGCCACGCCGCGGCTGGTCGCGTACAGGCCGATTGAGACAACGTGCTCGGGAAGAGTTGGCGACCAGCTCCACAGCCTGAGTCCAGTGCGGACGTCCAATGCCGTCACCGTGCTGGGCGGCTCGGTGACGTACATGACGCCGTCTGCCACGATGGGCGACGCCTCGAGATTCGAGACGGGCTTGCTCGGCTGGTAAATCCACGCGACCTTCAGATTCGCAATGTTCGCTCGGTTGATCTGCTTGAGCGACGAAAACTGCTGCGACGAGTAGCTGCCACCGTAAGTCAGCCAGCTTTGCGGCTCGCTTGGGGCGTGGAGAATCCGCTCGTAGGGCGCGTTTTGCGCGCGAGATCGCGCCGGGTTGCAAGCAAGAAGGCCAGAGAGAATCAGGACGTATTTGATGATTTTCATTGGTCCCCTTTCAAGCTCGCAAGGTACGCAACCAGATCGTCAACCTGTGTATTCGACAGTTTGTCCTTGAAGCTCGGCATCACGCTCTTGCCCGGCTGTTTTTCGAATACGCGCAGGCCGCTTTTCTGGAAGGAGTGAAACTTGCCGTTGACGTCCTTGATCACGATGCGAAAAGAATCCTCCACCACGCGCGTGCCGTCGTACGCGCCCCCCTCCTTTGTCACCAGGTGAATGTGCAAGTAATCAAGCAGCCCGCCGCTTTCGAGAAAGACGCGCGCCTGCGGCAAATCCGAGCCGGGATAAAGAATCGTGGTCTTCAGGTAGCCGGCCCCGCGCAGTTGGCCGACCTTGGTAAGCTCCGGCCCTGCACCGCTGCCCTCTCCCGAGATGATGTGGCAACTGGTGCAGCCGCTCGCGTCGTAAACCGTTTTGCCTTTGGCCGCGTCGCCCGTCACCGTGCCGGTATCCTTGTGCGTGAGCGTCATCAGATACGCGATGACCTGCTGGATTTGCGCCTCATCCACTTGCCCCGCGAGCGCGGGCATTTCGCCGCTCATGCCGTTCTTGATCACGTTCTCGACCGCCGGCGCGCCCAGCCGCATGGGGATAGCCTGAATGTTCGGACCCATCGCGCCTCCGCCGTCGAGGCCGTGGCAAGTGGAACAGCGCGTCTCAAAAATCTGTTTGCCTTGCTCCACGTCCGCCGGCGACGCATTAGCAATCGGCGCATCCTGCGCCGCGCGCGGAGAAGCAGCGGCTCGACTCGCGGTCAGTCCGCACAACGGAACGATCAACGCGGCAATCCACACTCGATGAATCGCAGTCATGCTGTTCCCCCCGCTCTCTACGCTGAACCGCGCGGCCGGCGCGCACGCCCAGCCCAATACCGGCTCATCGCAGGACAAAGTTCGGCGTAGTGTAACTCTGCGAGGCTACTTGCGGCACACGAACTTACCGGGCCGCGAAAACCGACCAAGCTTTCACTTCTCCGGTTGCCGCGTTTATCAGGAGTTAGCCATCGGAATCCCGCGATCTCGCTGGAGACCGCTTCGGTGACATGGATTCGTTGTGACAAGAGCACCGGAAGCGTATGATGCGCGCGAGCAGAAAGGTCCAATTCGAAAATTTCGGATCAGATTAAAGGGGCCCCCAGTGTCACAAACACTCAAGAACATCGCACGCGGATTCGTGGTGATCGGCTTCATGTTGTTGCTCGTTATCCCGATTGCCTTGGCGCAAACGCCGCAAACATCCTGGGCAACTCTCGACGCGCCGCCGGCAGGCATCGCGCCTCCGGGAGACACACTTCGTCCCGGGCACCTTGGCCGCCAGATCGCGAGTGTCGAGGAGATCATGCACTTCTACCACGATCTCATCGGCCTCGAACTTCACGGCACCCGCGACCAACCGCGTCCATTCGGCAGGAATCGCGGGTTACAGGAGGTTGCCGAGCTCGCTCAAGGCGTGCCGAATCCCCACGATCAGGCTAGCCGCGTTGCGCTTCTCCCGATTCCCGGGACCGCGGCGGCGCCGGGTGGTCCTGAAATGACCATTGAGGCCATCGAGATAAAAGGAATCAAGTCTCGGCCGTATAGTCCAGCGCTGACCGATCCCGGCGCGTCCTACCTGAAGCTCATCGTCGCTGACCTTGATCAGACGCGTAAGCTTTTGAAAGACGAGCTCGTTCCCGTCATTACCGCGGGCGAAAATCCCGTCGAGCTGTCGGGCTGGCCCGGTATCAGCGGCAAAATACGCGCGGTGTTCGTGCGCGATCCCGACGGCTACCCGGTCGAACTGATGGAGGTAACTCCCGCGCCGGCGACAACCGCCGCGCCCGGCAGCAAGGTTCTCGGCGCCCGTGTCGCGATCGTCGTCGACAATCTCGAAAAGACCGGCCGTCTCTACCAGAGTCTCGTCGGACCCGACTTCAAGTTCTGGCTGAGCCCGACGCTATTGGGAGACGCGACCTACGAGCAGCTCACTGGAACGCACGGACAGTTCCGGCTCGCCGAGGCGATGGTTCCCGGCTCCCCGGTCGTGATGGAGCTGATCGAATACAAGAATCACAGCAAACATTTTCAGCGCAAATATTTTCAAGATCCCGGCGCCGCCCATTTCCTGTTCATGTCCAAAGACGATGACGTGATGATCGACCGGGTCAAGGCAGCCAACTTGCACACGACCAGCCCGTCCAACGCTCCGGTCTTCATCGCCCCGACGACGCGCATGTTCTTCGTCACCGATCCCCAAGGATTCTGGCTGGAGTTCATGGACAACGGCGTAAAGAGGGACCCGGACGCAAAATAGCGAGCTGTGATGTGCCGCAAGCCTGCCGGTGAAAGTGTGGACCTTTGGGAGCCTGTGTGACAACCTTTCTGCGGACGACGCAACGGTTCGACGGAGTCGTTTAGCCGCGGAGCGGCGACCGTAACTAGCCCGGCACGAAGCGCAGCGCAGTGCCGGGAAGAGGGCGAAAGGAGCCCGTAGTCCCGGAGGAGTCTGTGTCGTAGCTGAGCTCGGATTTCGTGGTGCGGCTGAAGACCCCGTTAAGTTCGGCGTGGCGGTCGGTTTTTGGTGACGCGGCGTGCTGCCTGGTTCAGCCGCGGAGCATTCTTGTGATGTTGTATGCGATGGCGGCCAGGATCCACTCGGTGGTCACGGCCGCTAATCCGCGTCTTCGGAACTTCCTCATCCCGCGTTGCTCTTTCAGTATCCCGAACACTGGCTCAACCAAAGCTTGTCGTCGCTGGTAAATGTCACGCCCCGCACGGCGCCGCAATTTAACTCGCATACGGCGATGCTCGGGATCGCGAATACGGTTCTTGCCAATGCCCGTCGCTCGTTTCCCCGATCCCATCTCGTGCTTTAAGTTGTTGTCCGGCACATACAGATCGATGCCGAGATCTTTCATCGCATACAGCGCCTTCCCGCTGAAAAAACCAGAATCGCCGCTGACCTTTTGCGGACGGGCGCGGCACTGCCGTTCGACTTCTTCGACCATGGGCACCAGAGAGGCGTTATCGGTGGCATTCTGCGTGACCCTGGTGGCCACGATCAGGTGATCGTCGCTGACCGCCAAATCGGCCGTATAGCCCAACTCCCATCCCTGTGCCGTGCGCAAAAAACGACTCTCCGGATCCGTCCGGGAAATTTGCTGCCGCCCTTTCTTGGGCAGAGCGGGCACGGGCTGCTGATGCAGACCTTCTTGTTCGCTCGCACGCAAGCTCACTCCCCCGTCTTCCTCCGGATCCTGCTGACTGGCTTTCTGCTGAAACGCCCGCACCAGTCGCCGGTCCCAGGCCCACTGTCCCCGGTCGCAAGCGACCATTTTGTGTCGCGAAGCATTGGCCCGCACCCGGGTCGAATCAATGGCTACGTGGCCCAACTTCCCCAGACCGGCTCGTCGCGCCATCTGCACCACCTGCGTGAATACGTCGTTGATCGCCCGCCGATGCTGCCGCAGAAATTCGCTCAGCGTCTTGTGATCCGGCGCCAATCCACCGGCCAAATACCGAAACGCCAGATCCTCGCGAATGCGCCGCTCCAACCGCCGCGTCGAGTTAACCCCCAGGCAAAACGCGTACAGCCACACCTTCAGCATCATCCGCGGCGGATAGGCCATGCGCCCTTCGCTCGCATAGGCCTCCTTGAACCGGCTCACATCGAAGGCTTCCACCATCGCGTGCAGCCAGAAACACAGGTGCTCCGGCCCCAAAACATCCTTCACATTGGGCGGTAACAAATACGCTTGATTGGGATCGTAAGGAAAAAATCGTGACAGGCTTTCTTTTCTCTCATCTCCCAACAAAAAACAAGTCCCAGCTATGACACAGACTCCGGAGGGACGATTGAGGGGCTTTTCAGGCCCAAGGAAAATAGCGAAAGGACACCGCGGGCCGTAGCAGCTTGCCAAAGAAAGCCGCATTTTGGGAGCGTCGGAGCGAAGACAGCGCCATCTGCCCCGGAGCGACGCCAACAAAAACAAAGTCTTCATTTCAAAATAATGTTCCCTATCTCGCCTTTTATCTCAATCGCCGTGCCGAAGGGCTTTGATTCGTCGGCCACGCGCTGAAGGATATAACCGGCTTTCGCGCCAGTGGTGGGCGACGGCAGCCCGCGCGTGTCGAGGAACTGGTTGTTCGTAACTCGCTGTGAACATCCGGCTGTCCCTCGCCAATAGCATTCAACGCAATCGGCCGCAGCGAAATCGATTGCAGCTTCTTCCCCTGAAATTCCACGTACGCGACCACGCTCTCCCAGCACATCGGCTCGTCAATGTATATCAGCGTCGGCGGCACGTTGTAGATGAAATTGCCCAGGTCGTAGAAAATCGGCCGCCCGCGGTAGATTTCGATCCCGTGAAGCAGCGGCGCGCCGTGCATCACCACGATGTCCGCGCCGGCATCGATTTCCGCGTGCGTCCACTTCTTCAGCCACTCGTTCGGAGCCAGCCGCTCCGCCATGCCCTCGGAAAAGATCGTCGAAAACGAATGATTCCCGAACACGTGATTGTGCTCGTACACGATTACCAGGTCCGCGTGCTTCCGCGCCTCGCGAATGCTTCCGAGGATTCGCTGCGCATCTTCCGGATTAGGCGTGTTCGCGGGCGCGCCGGGCAGGTCTTCGATCGCCTCGTTTTCCCTGTCGCCGGCTTCAACGTGCAACTCGTTCACGCCCGGCCGATCCGCCGTGGCGCTTCCTCCGGGCGTAATCAACCCGGATGCACTCGCGACCAGCGCAATCGTGCCCTTCGGCGTGCGCAGATAACCCGGCGCCACGGCTTCAGACACGTTGTTTCCTGTTCCCGCGTGAACCATCTTCCGGGCGTCTGCCTCGCGGATCGTGTTCTGAATGCCCGCGACTCTCAGGTCGAACGCATGATTGCTCGCGAAGGCCAGCAAGTTAAATCCGAAAGTCGTCAGCGCATCCAGCGCCTCGGGCGGCGTCAGAAACCCGCGGCCCTCGTGCACCGCCTCACCCGTTTCCGCGACGGTCGCTTCGAAATTCGTGAATGCCACATCGCCCTTCAGCAGCCCCTGAATCACCGGCACTTCCGCTGGCGCCGTCGCGCGCATATCCGACCGGATCATCGACTGCCCCGCCAAGGTTATCGTTATGGTGTTCGACTGCGCCCGCGCCGCAGGGCCCGCCGCGCACACCATCGCCACGAATGCCGCGAACCATATCGATCTCGCCGGCGATTGTCTGATCCTCGATGTTAGTGTCATCTCCCTTGCCTCCAGCATCTGCGTCAAGGTTCTCGACTCCGCGAGTTGACCCAATTCTCGCCCTGGACAGTAGGCCGAAACATTCGAGCTTTGCGCGCGTATTATGATATAGGTCCCCGCAAAGAAGCGCGCCCCACTTTCACTCGGAATAGGTCTACTCACGCTCGGCAAAGAGCAGGGGGAGTCCCACATGAAAGCCGCCGTCTATCGGCACTACGGCCCGCCGGATGTTGTCCGGGTCGAGGACGTCGAAAAGCCTTCTCCCAAGGACAACGAAGTCCTCATCGAAGTTCGCGCCGCCTCCGTCAATCCACTCGACTGGCACGGCGTGCGAGGCAAGCCTTACATCATGCGCCTGATGGGTGGCGGGCTGCGCGAACCGAAGCAAGCGCGATTAGGCGTGGATATGTCTGGTCAGGTTGAAGCGGTTGGCCGGAACGTAACCCGGTTCAAGCCGGGTGACGCGGTGTTCGGCGGGTGCCTTGGTCTGTGGGCTTTTGCCGAGTATGCGTGCGCTCCCGAATCGGCGTTGGTCGCCAAGCCGGATAACTTGACGTTCGAACAGGCGGCTTCTGTTCCTGTTGCGGCGTTTACTGCATTGCAGGGTCTTCGCGACAAGGGACAGGTTCAGCCCGGCCGGAAGATCTTGATTAACGGCGCGGCCGGCGGCGTCGGCACTTTCGCTGTGCAGATTGCCAAGTGGTTGGGCGCGGATGTGACCGGCGTGTGCAGTACGAGGAACGTCGAGTTGGTCCGATCCCTCGGCGCAGATCGCGTCATTGATTACACGCAGGAGGATTTCACCCGGGGCGCGCAACGCTACGACGTAATTCTCGACGCCGTTGGGAACCGTTCGTTGTCGGCATACAGGCGCGCCCTGGTTCCTAAGGGGATCTGCGCCATCGCCGCCGGACCGGACGGCCGGTGGCTCGGACCGTTGTCTCGCTTCCTCACCGCGCTTGCGTTGTCAACCGTCGTGAGCCAGAAACTGATCCCGTTCATTGCCAGGCCCAACGTAGCGGACTTGACCATTCTGTGCGATCTCATGAAAGCCGGAAAAGTAACGCCGGTCATCGACAGGTGTTACAAGTTGAGTGAGATCTCCGCAGCGATCCGATATCTTGAGGAAGGACACGCTCGCGGAAAAGTGGTAATAACTTTGGCAAGCGAGCGCCAAACCTCGACCGCGAGCTAGAGATGGAAGTACAGGTAGCACGAGCGCTGAACCAACGGCCAGTAGACGCCCGCCCGTCAATCTGCCAGCCTAACAATGACGAGCAATTTCGTCCGCTCTCTAGACGAGAGCCGCACGCTCTTTGACAACTGACGATCCGATCAAGAGGGCTCCCAGGTCGACGGTTAGTCGAGCCTGGGAGATCAGTCGGCATCCCGCCTGCCCAGACGAAGGAAGGGAGCGAGTCGCCGTGGCGACGAGCCGAGGGATCTCTCTGCGCCCTGGGATCGTCAATCCCCGCCTGCCGATTCGCGGGCAGGTCCCGATTGGCAGATTTTCGTGGCAGGGCCGCCACTCTCTTTCCACGCACGTCGGGACTGCCTCCTATCCGAAATAGGAATCTGAATCTTTCGCTTCATCGAAGCGCCGGAGGCGCGACACAAATCCCGTCGTGCGGTCCCCTGGCATCGCCAATTCCCGCCTGCCGCGCTCGCTCTTTTCCGTAGGGGCATCCACCGCGGCGGATGCGTGGCGCACATGCTTGGCGATGCCGCGCCATTCCGAGCGCCGGAGGCGCGACAGAAGATAGCCCAGCCCGTAGGGCTGGGAAATCTGTCAGCCAACCCCCCCAAGCGCCGTAGGCGCGACACAAATCCCGATTCACGAGTCACAAGTCACGACGGAGCACCACGAATCACCAATCACAGTAATTAAGTGACACACCATGCCGAGTAATTCTCACCGTAACCCACTGAAAACAAACGATGGAGACCCTCACAAAGTGACACACTTTTTCGAAGGGTCGGCCTCGCATGATTTGTTGAAACCCGCGCGGAATCGCGAGACGAAAATCAGCTTTTCGCGGGAGCTGCCCCGACCGGTTGCGGCTCCGGCGCGGGCAGATTTTGCGGATGAACGAACGGCGCTGCCGGCGGTGGCTCCGGCGCGGCGATTTCCCAATCGCATTTTTCGTTGATGCACGCGCGGAAATTCCCCTGTTTCGTGCGCTTCTCGACCACGAACGGCGCTCCGCATTTCGGGCAAGGCTCGGCAATCGGCTCGTGCGGCGTGGTGAAATCGCAATCCGGGTAGCGGCTGCAGCCGTAGAAGATCCGCCCGCGGCCTTTTCCCCGGGCCGTGCCGCGGCGCACAAACTCTCCCTCATTGCATTTCGGGCACTTGATTCCCAGCGTGATTGGCCGCGTGTACTTGCACTTCGGATAATTCTTGCAGCCGATGAACTCGCCGAAGCGGCCATGGCGGCGCAGCAGGTTCTCGCCGCAGGTGGGGCATTTCTCGTCGAGCACCACGTCGGGTTGCAAAGCCTTCAAAGTCCCGGCGGCAAGTCGCCGCGTCGTCTTGCAATCTGGATAGCCGGTGCAGGCCAGGAACGTGCCGAAACGCCCGCGCTTGATGGCCATTTCCTTGCCGCAATTGTCGCAGTACTCCGTCTTGACTTCGCCACCGGTATCCACGGTGCCGGGTTCGGCAAGATCGCGAATGAAATCGCATTCCGGATAGCGCGAGCAGCCCAGGAAAAATCCGTGCCGGCTGATGCGTTCGAGCAGCTCGCCCTGGCCGCATTTCTCGCACTTCTGGCCGGTCGGGATGCCCGCCTTATAGGATTCCATCTTGTCGCTGGCTTTATCGAGGTCCACCGTAAAGCGGTCCCAGAATTCCCCCACCGCCGTGCGCCAGGTCATCTTGCCTTCTTCGATTTCGTCGAGCTCGTCTTCGAGTCGCGCGGTGAAACCGACGTCGAAAATATCCTCGAACGCCTTCACCAGCAGGTCGCTGACTTTTTCGCCGAGCAGCGTGGGCGTGAAGCGGCCCTGGTCCTTATTCACGTACTCGCGCTCGACGATGGTCGAGATGATCGCGGCATAGGTGGACGGGCGGCCGATGCCTTTTTCCTCGAGATCCTTTACGAGCGTGGCTTCCGTATAGCGCGGAGGCGGCTCGGTAAAGTGCTGTTCGGGGCGAATCGTTTCTAGGCGCAGTTGTTCGCCTTCGCGCACCGCGGGGAGCCTGTTTCCGGCGGCGTCGCCTTCGTCGTCCTTTTCTTCCTCATCCTTCACGGCCTGGTACGCGGCGAGATAGCCTTCAAACTTCATCACCGAGCCGGTCGCCCGGAACGTGTAGCCGCTGGCGTCCACGTCAATCGTGGTCTGGTCGAAAACCGCGGGAACCATCTGCGATGCGACGAAGCGCTGCCAGATCATCTGGTAGAGCTTGAACATATCGTCGTCGAGAAACTTCCGGACGCTGTCCGGCGTACGGGTTACGTCGGTCGGACGAATGGCCTCGTGCGCTTCCTGCGCGTCCTTCTTGGACCTGTAGAAGTTGGGTTTCTCGGGCAGGTAGTTCTGGCCGTAGCTCGATCCAATGTGATCGCGCACTTGCTCGATCGCATCGGCGGATACCTTCACCGAGTCCGTGCGCATGTAGGTGATCAGCGCGACCGAACCTTCCTCGCCGAGCTCGACTCCTTCATAGAGGCGCTGCGCGAGCATCATGGTACGCTTCGCCGTGTAGCGCAGGCGGTTGTAGCCGGCCTGCTGAAGCTTGGACGTCGTAAACGGTGGCGGAGCGAACCGGCGCTTCTCCTTCTGCGCGACGCTGACGACCTGCCAGATGGCATGATCGACTGCCGCGAGAATTCGCTGTGACTCCGCTTGGTCCGGAATCTCGATATCCTGGCCGTTGTACTTGATCAGCTTGGCTTCGAACGAAGGCGGCTGCCCGGAGGCGAGCAGCGCGTGAATCGTCCAGTATTCCTTGGGTATAAAGGCGCGAACCTCGCGCTCGCGCTCCACGATCAGCCGCAGGGCAACGGTCTGCACGCGTCCGGCGGAAAGCCCGCGGCGAACCTTGTCCCACAGAATCGGCGAAACTTTGTAGCCCACCAGGCGATCGAGCACGCGCCGGGCCTGCTGCGCGTTCACCAGATTCGCGTTTACTTCCGTGGGATGCTCGAAGGCGGCCTTGATCGCCTTCTGCGTGATTTCGTTGAACATCACGCGGTAAATCTTCGGAGCGGTCGTGCGGGTCTCGGCCTCCTGCTTCTTCGTCGGCTTGGCACCGGCCCCGGATTTATCACCGTTTCCGTTCGCCTCGGCGGCAACGGCATCAGCAACGACCTTTGTGTACTTGCGCGGCTTGCTCAGTATCTCCGCCAGGTGGGCGCAAATCGCCTCGCCTTCGCGGTCCGGGTCACCCGCTAGATAAATGGCCTCGACACCACGGGCGGCCCTTTGAAGATCCCCGATAACCTTCAACTTCGTCGGGATGACCTCATAGGTCGGCTCAAAGATGTTCTCGGAGGTGACGACAATCGGTTTCACGGCCTTCTTTTCGGCCGCCTTGCTCTTTCCTTTGCCCTTGGTCTTGCGCTTGGACTTCTTCTTCCCGTTTTGTTCGCCGGGCAGAAGGATGCCGATGGTCTTCTTCGGCAGGTCCATCACATGGCCGTAGGAAGCCTTCACGTTGTAGTTCCGGCCGAGATACTTATTGATGGTCTTGGCCTTGGCCGGCGACTCGACGATTACGAGTGATCTTGCCATCCGTCTCTATGTTCCTTGTGGAACGATTTACCCTGAAATCCTGGCGCCCGCAAGGAATTCCAACCCTCCCTTGGGCGCTTCCATCCTAACCTGCTGTCCCCAGGATAATTACAACAGGACTTTCAGGAATTGCTTACCAGGTAACTCGCGTATCACGCCCTTGAGCTCCATGTCAAACAGGGCCGCCAGCACTTCCGACGAGGTCAGGCCCGAAAGTTCGACCAATTCGTCCACATGTTGAGCCTCGTCCACGCTCAAAAGACCGTACAGAGGCCTCTCCGTTGGCCCGAGGCTTCCTTCGACCAGCGCGGCGCGTTCCTCGTGGGACGCCGATTCGACGGGCATCAGCTCCGCGCGCACCGGCGTCGGGAGCTCTTCGACGATATCCTCCCACCCGGTCACCAGCTTCGCTCCCTGCTTGATCAGCTGATTCGGCCCGAAGCTCGACGGTTGGGTCACATGGCCCGGGACACCAAAAACCTCGCGGCCGAACTCCATCGCCAACCGCGCCGTGATCAAGGAGCCAGAGTACTGCGCGCCCTCGACAACCACAACCCCGAGCGCCATTCCGGCGATGATCCGGTTGCGAATCGGGAAATTCTGCGGCGCTGGAAACGTCCCAATCGGGAATTCGGAGATAATCGCGCCCCGCTGCTCGATCTGCTCGAAAATCTTCTTGTTCTCTTTCGGGTAGACGACATCAATCCCGCAGCCAAGGACGCCAATCGTCGCTCCAGCCGCCGAAGTAAGGGCCCCTTTGTGCGCGCTAGCGTCGATTCCGCGCGCGAGGCCGCTCACGACGCTGAAGCCCTTGGCGGCGAGCTCGAGGCCGAGCCT
>Ga0116217_10004650_pt1 | contig 12203 bp, 7 predicted proteins | sample Sb_taG_6_FD_89697 | JGI IMG/M metagenome (GOLD analysis project Ga0116217, IMG submission 89697) | Peat soil microbial communities from Weissenstadt, Germany - Sb_50d_4_PS metaG | ecosystem: Environmental > Terrestrial > Soil > Wetlands > Peat | place: Germany: Weissenstadt | collected 2010-09-21 | reverse complement strand
GCGGCAGCCGAACGCGCACCGAGGGGCTATAGCTCAGTTGGTAGAGCGCTTGCATGGCATGCAAGAGGTCCGGAGTTCGAATCTCCGTAGCTCCACGAGGTCAGAGAGTTAATTCGATCATAGTTTCGGTGCTGTTTAGGCGAGTACAGCAGCAAAGTACAGCAACCGTGCCCGCGCCCCCCCGCCGTGCGAGCCCCGGTGGATGTCGGACCCTCGCACCCTCGCGAGGTGAGCACCTTCCAACGGCGTGGGCTGTTAACTCCAGCCTGGCCGACCAGCCGACCATGATCATCAGATGGTGGATGGGTGTGAATCGGTTGATCATGATTCAAGGGTGGCAGGGCGGCGGTTCAAGATCGGAAACGAAGATCAAGATTAAGCGGATATATAGTGCAAACAAGGCGACGGGATCTGATGATCGCCGTCCTGGCCAGGTGCAGGCTGCGAAGTCCGGGCTTAGATTGCGAGTGATCTTGCGAGTCCGGGATTACCTCGCATGCCGCCGTCCGTCCGGTCCTCATCCGCGGCTGGCCGCCGGGCATCATCCCTCCCGGAAACCAGTTGGCTGCCCCGCCGCGGGCGCGGGATGCTGGTGCGTCAGGCGCTAGATGGCGAGGATCGGCAGGATGGACGAGCAGAAGCGTACTGGAGCCCGTGCCCGTGTCAGGTGGGGCCTGGTTGACCGGTCGGTCGCAGCGTTCACAGGCGAGTCTCTTTTGCCATTGTTGTCTGCTGCGATTGACTCGCCGTTCCTCGGGGCAGTCCGGGAGCAGCTCTGGCTTGTGTGGACGCGCGTACTGCGGTGCCCGCCGTCGGGGACACGCACCGCTCGCCTGGAAGACCTGCCGGCTCTGGCGATGGCTGGGATGTCAGCTGATCCCAGGCCTCAGCTGTACCTGATCGAGCCCGCCGATCCGAGGCTTGTGGTGCGGTACCGGTGCGGCGGAGCGAGGCTGCGTGTTCACCCGGGGGAGCTTGAGCATCCCCTGGTGTTCTTGCGCAGTGCCTCGGTGGTGGCCGCCGCCATTGACCCGTACCTGGTCGGGCGTCTTGGGTTCGGCCTCGGCGATGTCTTCGAGCTGACCTTGCGTACCGGCGACGAGTACCTGTCGCGCCTGAGTCCTGCGTGGCCGTCCGGCGAACTGCCGGCGGATGCGCACCTCGAGATCGATGGCCAGGTCACCGATGCGGAGGTGGCCGCCACTGCCCGTGCGCAGGAACTGAGCCTTACTGACGTTGCGGACTCGTGCAGCCGTCCGGGCCAGGCGGCGCTGGCATTGCGGTGGCTTAGCTGCGCGGACCTGAACTTGCGCATGAGTATCGGCCCGGAAGGTCCTTCGCTGGGGCCGGTGCTGGCTGTGGCCAGTGGCCGCGGATCCTTGCCGGTTCCGGCGGCGTTCCTGCCGCAGACGCTGCTGGCTGCCTCGGCCCGGCTCACTGCGCTGGCGGCCGCGGACACGTCATCGCTGCGGACGTTGCGGGCCTTCACGACCTACCGCATGGAAGGTCTCCTGCGCGGGCCGGCGAAGGTCACCCCAGCCGGCGGCGAAGATGCGGACCAGGCAGCCGATGGCGGCGGGGAAGCCGCGGCCGAGGTGGCGAGCGAGGACTGGGCGGGCGAGTACCCGGCGTTCGCTGGCATGGCGTTCAGCGGTGTGATCACTAGTTACCTGCGCCGCAGGAACTTCTGGAAGGCCATCGGCGAGGCCCGGCAGTCCGCTCTGGCGGTGGTCGCTGAGGCGGCAGCTCAGGCGGGCGTCGCGCGAACCGGTCCGGCCGTCGTGATTTACGGCGGTCTTCCGGGTCTTGTCCCAGCCGGCCCGGACGACGTCGCTTGCCTCCATGTGGAGGAGTTCGCCGAGATGCTCGCGGACGCCGGAGGCGACCGGGACATGGTGGCGCAGTTCCTGTGCGAGGTATCGCTGCATCCAGGTCTTTCCGGCGTCCTGTATGTCGATGTCCTTGATGTCTGGTGGCACTGGCGTGATCACAAGATGATCGGGCCGCTGTTCCGCAAGGCGCCGGGGTCGCGGTCCTCCCATATGACGGCAAGCCCGACTGGGTACGTGCTGCTGGGCTGGAGCCGGTCGAGGAGGTCCTGGCGGGCGTCGGCTTCCCGGAGTGCGCGCGCTGGCCGACAGTCCGGATAGACGAGGCGGGCCAGGTTACCCTGCTGACGCCTGCGCCCGGCCCGGCAAGGGCGGTACTCGTCCGCGCGGATCCGCCGCTCCTGGTCATCGTGTCGCTTGAGGGCGGCGCGCCGCTCGGGCTCACGCCCGACTCGATGTACGGGCTGGCTGATGGCATCCGGATCACTGCAGGGCGCCACCAGGACATAGCGGACGGCTTGCGGCTGGCGGGCGGTGTTCCGCTCATGTGTGACGTGTCGGTGACAGACGAGCTGCAGCCGGCGAAGGACGACAGTGAAGTGACCGGGATCGCGATCGCTGTCGATCAGGAGCGCTCGCGGGTGGGCCTGCAGTTCGGTCCGGAGTTCTTCGGGTGGCTGGCCGATGACCCGCAGAAGGCGCACGAGATGGTCGGCTGGGTACTGCATCATGCCGCAGCCGCCCTCCGCGAGGAACCCGCCGTTGACCGCGAGACCTTCCTGGCAGCATGGAACGCCACTCCGCCGATCATGATGGTTCATCCCTTTCACAACACCGCCCCGGCATCGGTGCCAGTCGATGCCCTGCCGCACGGTGATTTCGCCCGTGCCCGTGCGTTCAGGTCCATCGCAATGGCGATGGACCGCGCTGACATGCCCGGCGGCCCGCTGGGCGACAGGGACATCAGCGCCCATATGACCTCGGTAGTCGAGACCCTCCTGTCCCGGCGGCTCAGCGACTGCGATCCGGCCGTGCTAGCTGACGTCGCCCATGCCCTCAACGCGGCACACGCAGCCCACTGGCGTCACAGTCGTGACCTTCACTTCGCGCTGTCCGCGCCCTGGGCGGCCGCCTGGCAGGCCGCCGCGCTGGAAGGGGGGGACCCGGCGACCAGGATCCGTCCCCTGGAACTGCTCCTGGAATTCCTCCTGCTCACGCCGCCCGGCGGAAGTCACCGCCCGGACCGGTACGAGCTGGCCGAGCTGGAGCAGATCGCCCAGGCCCTGCTGGAGCAGCGGACTAGGCTCAACGCGCTCGGCGTCGGGCTGAGCTACCTGACACCGGACCCGGATCTCGAAGACGGCGAAGACGGCGAAGACGGCGAACCAGCGGAGACCATGGTCACTGACGGCACGAACCTGAGGCTGAACTTCAGCGCTTACGCCGACGCGAAGGCCCGCGACTGCACCCGGATCCGCATACCGACGCCAGCGGACACCGCCGCTCAGAACGCAGATCCCGATCTCAAGGCCCGCACCAGAACGAACATGGGCCGCGCTGCGCGCACGTTCCGCGAGTTCGAGCCTATTGCCGCTCTTGATCCTCCCGCGCACCTTGTGGCGACGGACGCCCTGATGCGTGAGCACCTTGGCACCGGCCTGGACGGAATTCGCGCCGTCCTCGGAACGGCGGTTGACTGGCCGACGGGCGGGACCGGCCTCGCGGTCACCGACGCCGGCCAGTTGGCGCGAGAAGCGCAGGAATGGTCACGGCTGCACCGGCCGGAAATCGATGCCGCCGTGGCACTCCTGTCGCTCGAACTGCAGAACCTGCCCGGACCGGTCCACCGGTACTGGGAAGTCGAGCGCCTCAGCCACCGGATGCGCGTACGTCCCTTCCCGGTGGTCCGCGGCAAGCTCTGGATCATGCCCTGGGCCGCCGCAGCCACCCAGGAACTATTCGTCGTCTACTTCCAGGACTCCAGGCTCCCGTATCTGGACCCCGCGCTGCCCCCGAGCGCAGCCGCCGCCCTGCAGCGCCACCGCCAGAAACGCAACCACCAGCTCGAGACCGAGGCCGCCGCCATCGCCCGCGATCTTGGCCTGCCGCTCCGCGCTAACTGGACGAACCAGGAGGCTCAGGCCGCAGGGATGGCGGACCTGGCGGGCGAGGTCGACCTCATCGTCGCCGATACGTCCAGGCACCGGCTATGGATCTGCGAGGTCAAGGACCCTGAAGCCGCCTTCGCACCAGCGGCTCTGAGCCGTCACGTCGAGCGCTTCACCCGCCGTAAGGGATACCTGGCAAAGCTGCTGGCAAAAACTGGTGCGATAGCCATCAACCCGGCACCCGCCGCCGCCGCATGCGGAGTCGGCGACGAGACAACATGGACCGTCATCCCGCTCATCGTGACCCGGACTGTCGAGCCCGCCGCCTTCCTCGACAATCCGCAAGTTGCCTTCACCGTGCTCGAAGACTTGCCAGCCGTCCTGCAGGACCAGCACGAACCCGCCCCCGGGCACGCCCGGATAGGCGACCGGGGAGCACAGTAGAAGCTCTTTAGTAGTGAGTGCCGGTAGGTAGGACGCATTAAGTACAGCTACGGCTCTTCCGCGCAGGCGCCGGGGTTGCGCTTCGGCAGCTCAGGAGCTTTCTGCGAGGTCGTCGCCTTCTGTGGGCATAAGCGCGTCTGTGACCGTGATCCCAGCCTCGGCCGCCCACTGCCTGAGACTGGGCAACATGCCGTCTGCCCAGTAGTGTGACCGCAGCTCGCCACCTCTGGTGAGCTGCGGTGCTTCGGGCATGCCGAAATCCTGGAGTATGTCGGTTGCCAGGAGGTAGGCGGCAGCCACCAGGCCGGGGCCGCCGTCGGCCAAAGCGTCCAAGGGCGCGGCGCTCTCCGCAGCGTGTCCGCCGCGATGCTGCATCGAGCGTCCCTCCGGTTCCCTGTCGGGCCTTGTGCCGGTTCCGAGCAGAATCCGGTACCTTCGCCGAAGCGGATGCAGCTGGGCGCGGATCAGGGCGCCGCCGCTAACGGCGGCTCGGTCGCGTGCATGGCGGGCGAGGAACCGCAGACCGGTCAAGATGCCGTTGACGATCTGCTCGTCGTGTAGCCAGATCCTGTTCGTCTTCCGATCGCTGCCCATGCGAGCGCCATCGACCACCGCAACCCCAAAGACTCCGGCGCCGTCGTCATTGAGGTCAGCTGCCAGCCAGAACGCTGGCCCGGCGCGCGGTGACCCGCTCAGCAGCAGACGACGCCGACCAACCTCGGCCCGGTACCACGAGTAATTCGACGGCCCGATAATCACCGGGAACGTGCCCAGCATCTCGGCACGCGCCCTGATAAGGGCGGCCGGATCAATGAGCAAGTCGCCAGCCATGTCTGGCACCAGGGATACCAGTACCCAGTACTGATCCTCGATGCCCGCCACCAGCCGGGACCTGAACTGCTTCTCGATCACCGCGGCGCGCTTGTCCTGGGACCGGGCTCTGGCGAAGCGATCCCGGTACGCGGAGCCAACCTCAGCTTCGGACAGGTAGCGGGTCGTCGCCCCGTTCCTGACCGCGAACCGCAGGCCCTCGTTGACCAGCACCGCATGTGGTCTCGATGGGCTCGGCAGGACTGCGATGATCAGGAATCCGTGATCGCCACCCACCGTCGCGGGAATGGGCAGAATCTCGATCACCGGCATCGGCGCGACAAGCGACGCGATCACATGGCGCATCCGGCTGACCTCAGCATCGGAGATTCGGACCCCCGGCGCGGCGATGGCCCGCGCCTGGTCGTCCTCCTCAATTCCCAGGACAATGATCCCGCCCGCCGTGTTCGCCAGCGCCGCCACATCACCCGCCAGGCTGCGCTTGTCCTGGTCCGCCCGCCCATATAGAGCAGCCTTGAAGTCCAGGTCGAAGGCTTCGCCGACGCCGTCCCCCACCAGACCCACGACCTGCGCGTGGGTCAGGCGGTCCAAAGGACCGCCAAGCAACGTTTCCAGCCGTCGCGAATGAAAGACTATCATTTCTACCAATCCATACCATAATAACCGATCGTTGTGATCGGTGGTCAGAGCTCGTCTACTCCTTGGTCATCAGCGGTTAGCGGATGATTGGCCGACCCCAGGCCCTGTGCATCCCACAAGCGTGCCAGCTCACCAGCAGGTGAGGTAGTGTCAACGGACGGCGGAAAACTGAACCCTTCCGCCTGGCCGAGGCGATAAGCAAGATTGTCGCAATCTCCCGCACTGCCTGTGACATCATCACCACCACGGCCCGGTTACGTACAGGGCGCTAATAAGTTGAACGACTTGCCCGTAAAGATCTGCTAATCCTGATTTATTTCGCGAAGAGCTTTTTCAAGCTGTTCGCGATCTAGCCGCGAACGGGCTGACTCACCGGCCCCAGCCACCGCAGCCCGCACCTCCGCGAAGTATGCGCCCTCGATGGCACTTTCATACTTTATGCACAGGTACCTGGAAGGTCGGGTGATGATGACCAGCAGCATAACTGCATCTAACGGCCGGTCGATCCGCTGTCACCAAGCCTGCCCCACGCGATGTCGGTACGATCCTGAAAGATCAGGAAACTCAGCGCTAGCCTACGTCCGAACCTCGGCACTGTGACGCTCCCGGAACGCAATGAGCTGACCATCATCATTGACCGGCCATTCACTATCCTCGGGCTGAACTAATGATCTTGAAACGGCCGCGGTGTGACCATAGCGCGCAGCAACTCCGAAGTGATGACAGCCCTCTGTTCCTCACTGAGCTTATCTATAGCGACGTTTAGGAGACGTCCGGCGGCAAGATAGCGGGAGAACTCCAGAGGCTGATCGAAGTAAGCGCGTAGATGGATGGCGGCATTTTCCTGCGACCGCACGAAAGTGTGGGAGATATAGCCGGCGAAAGCGGCTGCCACAGCGCCTAGCGAGCCGGTAACGACGCTACCCGCTGTGGTCCGGGCAAGAGTAGCGGCGATCGCGAAGCCGACCAGTAGTGCGAAGCCGATTGCCATGGCAACCTGGGCGTTGCGAAAGCTGGTACGAGCCTGACCGGTGGCGATCTGATGATAAAGATCGAGCCGTTTGTGAGTGACCTCCCACAGCGCTGGAAGCGAGAGGTGATCGGCCTCGACTAGCTCGGCCTCGACTTTGCCCAGTTCCGCTCGGGCCTGCCGAAGGTCGTCGGCTTGAGCCGAGGCTGCTTCGGCGTAGGACACCCACGCCAGATAGATTGCCGGCGGTGCGCCACCTGCTACCAGCACCGACGTTAACGTTTGCATCACGCCGAGTTGGTAGTAGTGCGCGATTGTCAGCGTCGCAGCCACCGATGCGACCAGGAGCGACAGGACCAAGACGCCGGTACGCGTAGAGCGTGCCTGCGATGTCCCAGGTTGCCTCACGCTGTCCCCCATTGTCGCATACTGCCGCCAATTCGCGATGAGACTGATAGGTCCTAGTATCCACGGGTTATCATGTTTCTCGCGATGAACGGGTCACTCCGCGCCTAATGCATGCCCAAACTATGTCGTCCAGCGGAGGCCGACGCCAGTCTGAGGCGCCAGCTGAGCCGTCCAACTTCCGATCCGGTCCAGCCAGGCAATGCGCCAACCATCCTCGCCCTTCCGCCCGCCAACTCATCGGCATCAGCACCGGCGCGGAGTCCCTAAGCTGAGGCGTGATCTATGGCAGCTGCTGCCCCTGCCCGCTGGCGCAAGAGTCCATGTTGCTGGAGGATTCCGGTCATGATTGCGGATCTTCCGACTGGTTACCTAGGCGGTTTGCCAAAGGTTCAGCGAGATGCGCTCTCCACCGTGAATCAGGCCGGCCTGAGAGACCTGTGCGATTACCTCGCCTCTTCCGACGCGGTGGCGTTTGCGGGTGCCGGGGTGTCGAGGCCGCTGTACCCGCTCTGGCAGGGGTTGATCAGCGATCTGGTAGACGCAGCCGCCGACCGGCTGAATGAGGATGAGGCAAGCACATGCCGGGTCCTCGCAGCTCAAGGTCAGGAAGAGGTAGTCGAGATCGTGCGTCGGCGCCTGGGAATCTCCGAGTACCGGCATGTGCTTCGCGAGGTACTTAGAGTACGGACCGACCCCGGCACTGGGCGGTCATGGACTCCTGTGCAAGAGCTGCTGTGTCGATGCGCGTTCAAGGGCGTGGTGACAACCAACTACGACCCCGGGATCGTTGACGCCCGGATGCGCGTGCGGGCAACTGCAGTCGGGACCGGGTTCACGAGCTGGCGGGATGAAATTGGGATGGACCGGTGGCGCACGGGTGATGCGTTCGGTGACGTTGAACTTCCCGTCCTATTCGCGCACGGCCTGCACAGCCAGCCCGACTCTGTAGTGCTGGCGGCCTCCGAGTACCGGCAGGCCTACGGCGGGAAATTGTCCGGTGTTCTCGGTGCGCTAGCGGATGCCGGCCATCTGGTGTGGCTTGGATTCAGCTTCGCCGACCAGCGGATATCCACGATCCTGCGCGAGATCCGGCAGCGTTCAGGCACTCGCGCTGAACCAGGAAGCGCGCCCCGCCACGTCGCTGTCATGCCGTGGGATCCGGCGGCCGAGGGCAACGATCCAGGGATCCTGGCTCAGCGAGCCGAGATCAGCTACGGCGCAAAGGTTGTGCTCTACCCTGCCCCGAGCGGGGATCATGACGCCCTGGCGGCCCTCCTATCCGAGCTGGTCGATCCAAGGTTCCCGCCTGCGGCCGAGCTGCCAGCCCGAACCGGCGTGACGGCTACCGCAATCGGCACCGGAACTGCCTCAGCCAGGCCCCCAGTGCCGGCCCTGTGGGTTCACGGCGCCGAAACGACCGAGCATTTCACCGGCCGGGTCGAGGAACTGACCCGGCTCGACCGGTGGGCCGCCGATAAGAAGGTCGCACTGGTAGGGGTGACCGCCTGGGGCGGCGCAGGCAAGACCGCGCTGGTCACCCGATGGGTGCAGCAGGGCGGGTGGTCCAAACGAGCAGGCGTGCGAGGAGTGTTCGCGTGGAGTTTCTATGCCGACCCTTCTGCAGAGCGCTGGGCGGACGCGCTGATGGAGTGGGCCGACCAGGAATTCGGATTCGACGTCAAGTCCGCACGGCCAGCGGACCTCGTGCTCAGCCTGCTGCGAACGGAACCACTGCTGCTCGTACTAGACGGCCTTGAGGTAATGCAGGAGGTTCCCGTCGGTGACGGGTTCGGCAGGCTGCTGGACGGCATGCTGCGCGAAGTTCTGACTGGCATATGCCGCCTGCGCCTTCGCGGCCTGGTCCTGCTCACCAGCCGGTTCCCGTTCGCCGACCTGGAAAATTTTGATGGCGACACCGCCCGGATGCTGGACGTGCCCGCATTCAGCCCGGCACAAGGCGCAGCGCTGCTCGCTGCCGCGGGAGGCGACTGGCTCGATGAGAGCCACCGGCGAGAGCTGGTAGAGGCAGTCGATGGCCACGCCCTGGCAGTCGGCGTTCTCGCCCGGGTATTGGCTTCACGACCGCCGGCCGCCGACCTGAAGGCGCTGGCCGCCGAGCTGACCGCGGCAGCACGAACCGATGCCCGAGTCCTCCGGGTCCTGCGGTTCTACGCAGAGAGACTGCCCGAGCCCGACCGATACCTGATCGCGGCGGTGTCCCTGTTCAGCCGACCTGTCGCGGTCGAAACCGTCCTCGCGCTGGCAGAGCATGAGGCGTTCTGTGGCCAGCTAACGGGCTGGACGCAGGCCCGAGTTATCGAGACGGTGCAAGACCGTCTCGGCGGTCTGGTCAGCCTGCACCCAGATGGCACCCTGTCCGCACATCCGCTAGTTCATGACACCTTCCGACCCCTGGTCGTGGCCGCAGCCAGTGCCGCCGCCGACACCGTCCTGACAGGCCTGCCAGGCGGGCAGGCGAATAACCGCGCTAGTGCACAGCAGTTGGTGGAGGTCATCGAACTGCTGCTGGACGCTGGCCAATGGGAGGCTGCTGACCACCTGTACCGCAGTCGCACCAGTGCCGGCGCCACATGGAAATGGCTGCCAGCAGCCCGGCTCGGACAGCGAGCTACTAGTGCCTTCGTCGGAACGCCCGCCCGCAGCGCGGCCTGTGCCGCGACGCTATCTGGGCGCCGTCAGAGTTACTACCTGGGAGTCGCCGGGCTCCTGGCGATGTACGCGGGCGACCTCGTTGCCGCACTGGAGTACTTGCGGGCCTCGGTCCTTCATGACCGCAGATTCAGCGACATAGGGAACTTGTCGGTAAGTCTGGTGAACCTGGCTGAATGTCTCGCGCATCTGGGAGAAACCGGCCCAGCACGGCAGGCTGCGGCAGAGGCACGGCTTTCCGCGGATACCGACGGCCGATGGCGAGCAAGGCGCACCTCTCGCGTGCTCGTAGCCTGGGTGGCAGCATCGTGCGGCGACGTCTCACGAGCGGAAGAGCACTTCATATCAGCCGATCAGTTCGAGATTGCGCAGAGTCCCAGACATCATCATCTGCATTCGAGCCGCGGAGTGTGGTGGGCGGACTGGCTTGCCTGCACCGGGCGCACAGGACCTGCCCTTCGATTGACCGAGCGCAACCGGAAGATCTGCAAGAACAACCACTGGAACGAGGACGTCGCCCGCTGCGACCGGGTCCTGGGCCGCCTCGAACTCACGGCAGGCCACCTAACGGTCGCAGGCGAACAGCTGGATGCCGCCGCTGGGTGCTTCCGGGACGGTGACTACCTTGTCGACCTAGCCGATACTCTTCCCGACCTAGCCGAGCATGCCCGTCTGACTGGCGACTTGGACGCTGCCGACAGGCACGTTGACGAGGCGATCAGCATCACTGCCCCTCGCGGTCTCGTCCCCGCGCAATCATCTGCGCTCACTGCTCGTGCACGGATCAGCGCTGATCGTGCCACCACATCTGGCGACCCTGATCTCTTGGCACGGGGCCGGGACGCGGCAGACGCGGCGCTGCGGCTTGGCAGGAGACACCATCTGGCCTGGTGCGAACTTGATGCCGTACGGGCTCACGCCGCTCTCGATCAGGCTGAGGGAATCGACAACCATTGGGCCATTCAAGCCGGGTCGTTGTACGCCAGGCTGGTTCCGCCGGACCTGAATCCTGACCCGCTGGCGGCCAACGAGCGACTGGTGCCGAGAATGCCATCACGCTGAAGACACCCAACTGGCGTACGACCGCAGCCGTGTTCGGCCGGCACCGGCCCGCCACGAACTCCAGATACCGGTCCACCAGCCGCTCGCCCAGCGAGCAACGCACCTGGCCAGACCCCGACATACTGCGCACCAGACACGGGAAGCTGCTCACCACAGCACTTTCCCCAGCTCAGCGCACCCATAAGCAACAAACATCACCTGTGTATTAAGTGATATGGGCGCTTTAAGGTTTATCTGTTATCTACAATGGTCACTTACGGTGATCGCCCTGGGTGCTCTGTTTATTCCTCGAGCTGGGTGGCCTGATCAGCACGCCGGGCAGACCAGATCCAACGCTGCCCGCCACCTGACCAGAGTCTCGCCTGGGAGCCAAGTGGGGAGCCAGCATGCACCGACATACCACTCCGCCGGGCCACACCAGGCGACCAGATTAGGCCTTTGACCTGCTGTCTAGCGACACCGAGCGTCGTCCAGCCGTGACCAGGATCTCCTTCGCATCGAGGGTGTCAAGGTTCGACCGGATATCGACCCGCCGCCGGCGATCAGCGCGCCCAATTCCGCGCCACGACCGCACCTTCGGAGTTGAAGATTTCCAGCGAGTTCAGGCGAGCGGGTGGCCCCTGCCAGCGACCATGTCACGCGCAGGCGTCTCCGCGTTCGATCAGCCTGATGCCGTATTGCCCGCTTAGGAGTGTCCCGCCGCGCAGGTTGATGGCCATCGTGTTGTCGACATGGACGGCGACGATGCGCCTGGCGTGGACATGGCCGAGTGCGATCGATTGGTTGGCCGACAACAAATAATGACGCCCATGGCCGGTCTTTCCGGCACGATCTCCAACGACTGTCAAGCCCCTGCGTCCTCGGTGGCTGCCCGATACTACCCGCTGGGCATCCGGCGCGCTGTTCAGAGCTGTCCAGAACTCGTCTGGCCGGCCGGCGAATCCGGCAGCTGAGCGTCGCAGCTGGACCTGTCAGTCCCGGCCTTCGAGCGGTATCACATATACGCCGCGCCCCGGAACTGTCCGGACCAGTCCCTCGGTCCGCAGCACGTTGAGGGCCTTCTCGGCGGTGCCCTTGGCGACCTCGTAACGCTGCATGATCGTCTTGATGCTCGGCAGCGGCTCGCGAGGGCGAATCTCCCCCGACTCGATCATCCCGCGCAAGAGCGCAGCAACCTGAAGGTAGCGGGGCTCGTCGCTGAAATGATCAATAGACACCCTGCCAGGCTAAGTAACCAAGGGT
>Ga0116217_10004644_pt1 | contig 12209 bp, 10 predicted proteins | sample Sb_taG_6_FD_89697 | JGI IMG/M metagenome (GOLD analysis project Ga0116217, IMG submission 89697) | Peat soil microbial communities from Weissenstadt, Germany - Sb_50d_4_PS metaG | ecosystem: Environmental > Terrestrial > Soil > Wetlands > Peat | place: Germany: Weissenstadt | collected 2010-09-21 | reverse complement strand
GCTTGGATCTTCTCGTAGTAGGTCGGCGGCGGCACGATGCAGCCGCCGGAGACCATGATCGGCTCGGCAAAGAAGGCGCCGATCGTGTCTGCGCCTTCGCGTTCGATGAGCTCCTCGAGCGAGCGGGCGCAGCGCGCGGCGAAGGCCTCCTCGCTCTCGCCGGGAAACCCATAGCGGTAGAAGCCCGGGCAATCGGTGTGCAGGATGCGGGCGATCGGCAGGTCGAAGTCGCGGTGATTGTTCGGCAATCCGGTGAGACTCGCCGACGCCACGGTCACGCCGTGATAGGCCCTGATGCGCGAGACGATCTTCTTCTTCTCAGGCTTGCCGATGGCATTGTGGTAGTACCATGTCAGCTTGACCGCGGTGTCGTTCGCCTCCGAGCCGGAATTGGCGAAGAAGACCTTGGACATCGGCGCCGGCGCGAGTGCGATCAACCGCTGGGCAAGCTCGACGCTCGGCTCGTTCGTCTTGTGCCCGAACGAATGATAGAAGGGGAGCTTGCGCATCTGCCGGATCGCCGCCTTGACGAGCCGTTCCTCGCTGAAGCCAAGGGAAGCGCAGAAGAGCCCGCTTAAGGCCTCGATGTAGCGATTGCCCTCATCGTCGAAGACGTGGATCCCCTCCCCGCGCGTGATCACCATGGGCCCGATCGTCTCGTGGAGACTCGCGTTCGTATACGGATGCAGAACATTCGCGACGTCGCGCGCTTGAACGGAATTGGGGCGAACGGTCATTGTCTGCTCCGCAAGGAAGGACGCCGGCTGAGCGGGCCCAAGGACGGGTCTTACCGCGCCGAGGAGAGGAACTGGCGCAGCCGCTCGGATTTGGGCGCGCCGAAGACCTCGTCGGGCGGGCCCTCCTCGTCAATCCTTCCCCCATGCAGGAACAGGACGTGCGAGGAGGCGTCGCGCGCGAAGGCCATTTCATGCGTCACCACCAGCATGGTGCGGCCTTCGTCGGCGAGCGAGCGCATCACCCTAAGAACCTCGCCGACCAGCTCCAGATCGAGCGAAGAGGTCGGCTCGTCGAACAGGAGCACTTTCGGCCGCATGGCGAGGGCGCGCGCTGCTGCTGGCCGCCCGAGAGATGCGCGGGATAGGAATGACGCTTGTCGGCGATGCCGACCTTGGCGAGTAGCGCTTCGGCCTCTGCGACGCATTCGGCGCGCGGACGCTTGAGCACGTGGATGGGCGCCTCGACGACGTTTTCGAGAATTGTCATGTGCGACCACAGGTTGAAGCTCTGGAACACCATTCCGGTGCTTCGGCGCAGCCGCTCGACCTGCCGCCGGTCGAGCGCCGAGACGCGTCCGTTGCGATTCTTGGCGAAGCGCAGCGTCTCTTCGCCGACGGCGAGGGTTCCGCTGTCCGGGGTCTCCAGAAGATTGATGCAGCGCAGCATTGTCGACTTGCCAGAGCCGGATGGGCCGAGGATGGACACGACGTCGCCCTGGCGCGCGGCAAGCGAGACGCCCTTCAACACCTCCAAGGCGCCGAAGCTCTTGTGGAGGTCGACGATGGCGACGGCGGCCTTTTCGCCGTTCCCGGCGCGCCCCACGGGCTCGAGCGTCGGGGCTTCGCTCAATGCAGGCCTCCTTCGATCGCTACCGCGGTCTCGATGTCCGGCGCCCTCAGATGCGGCGAAAGCCGGTGTTCGAGAATGGCGACAAGGTGCACGACGAGATAGTTCATCGCGAGGTATATGGCGCCGGCGCAGGCGAAGACCTCCACCGCGCGATAGGTCTGCGAGATGATCTGCTGCGCGATGCCGGTGATTTCGAGCAGGGTGACTATGGAGGTCAAAGAAGTGCCCTTGATCATCAGAATGATCTCGTTGCCGTAGCTCGGCAAGGCTTGGCGGAGCGCGATTGGCAGAATCACCCGGCGATAGGCGAGCGAGCGCGACATGCCGCAGGCGCGCGCCGCCTCGATTTGCCCGTGCGGGACCGATTGGAGCCCGCCGCGAATGATCTCCGTGCCGTAGGCGGCGGTGTTGAGCGTTAGCGCGAGAATGGCGCACCAGAAGGGCGCACGGAAGAAGCCCCAGAGGCCAAGCGTCTGCAGGGTGGGGCGAAACTGCCCAAGCCCATAGTAGATGAGGAAGATCTGCACCAGCAGCGGCGTGCCGCGGAAGGCCGCGACGTAGCCGCGGATGGGCCAGACGATGGACGGCCGCCGAGTCTCGAGCGCCAAAGCGAGGGCAAGGGCGAGGATGAACCCTGAGGAAACGGACGTCGCCGCGAGCTCAAGAGTGAGCGGGACGCCGCGCATCAACTGCGACAAGCTGTCGACCAGAAAGCCAACATCCATCACGCCGTCCTGAGGCCGCGGCGGCTCACGCGCTCGACGCGGCGAAACAGCGCGCCGGTGGTTGCCGCGATGACGAGATAGAGCGCGGCGGCGGCGCAAAAGAAGATGAAAGGCTCGCGGGTTGATCCCGCGCCGATCTGCGCCTGGCGCATCAGTTCGACCAGGCCGATCACCGAAACGAGCGCCGAATCCTTCAACACCAGTTGCCAGACGTTGCCAAGGCCGGGGATCGCGTAGCGCAACGTTTGGGGCGCGACGATGCGGCGCAGCATGATCAATCCGGACATTCCATGGGCCCGCGCCGCCTCGAGCTCGCCGCGGTGGATGGCTAGAAAGGCGCCGCGGTAGACCTCCGCCTGATAGGCGCCGGAAATGACCCCGAGCGCCACGGCTCCGGTCGCGAAGCCCGGAAGGCCGATAAATCCGTGCGCGCCGAACCAGCCGCCGATCGTCGTGAGCGCGACGCTGCCGCCGAAATAGAGAAGGTAGATCGTCAGCAAGTCCGGCACGCCGCGGAACAGGGCGCTGTAGGCGAAGGCCGCGCCGCGGGCGAACCTATCGCCGCTAAGCCGGGCGAAGGCGGCCAGGACGCCTAGCGCGACGCCCGACAGAAAGCCAGCAGCGGAGAGACAGAGGGTCATGAGCGCCGCCCGCAGCAACGCAGGTCCCCAACCGTTCGCGCCGAACCCCACGAGGTCGAACATTGGCGAATGCCTCGTGCGAACGAGCCCTGTCGAACCGCTTGCTCCGAACGCCGGCCGAAGCCACAGTCGGTTATTGCGGCGGCGTGACGTCGGTCTTCAGCCACCTCACCGACAGACTCTTGGTTGTGCCGTCCGCCGTGGCCGCCGCGATGGCGTCGTTGAACATGCTAAGAAGCGCGGTGTCCGACTTGCGCATGCCCGCGCCCGTTCCGCGCCCGAACACGCCCCCGAGGAATTGAGGCCCGGCGACCGTGTAAGAGGTGTATTCGGGCTTGGACAGCGTCGCTGCCAGCGCCGTGCTCTGGGCGAACAGCGCATCGACCCGGCCGGCCGCAAGATCGAGGTCGTGCTCTTGCGTCGTCTTATATTCGCGAATGTCGACCACGCCGTCGAAATACTTCTTGAGGAACTGCTGATTCGTTGTCGCCGCCTGGACGCCGACGATTGTTCCCTTCAGCAGCGGCTTCATCTGCTCGATCACGGGCTCAGCGGCGTCGTCGTCATTGAGGTTGAACTTGCCGGTCAGGTCGGACTTCGCCAGTGGGCCCGTCTTGCTGACCGCGAAAGTCGACGGGTCGATGGCGTAGGGACGGCTGAAATTGATGACCTGCAGACGCTTGTCGGTAATGAACATCGAGGCCATGATAACGTCGAACTTGCCGGCCGTCAGACCGGGGATGAGGCCGTCCCAGTCCTGAATGACGATCGTGCATTTGATCTTCATCCGCGCGCAGAGGTCGTTGGCGAGATCGATTTCGAATCCGGCCGCCTTGCCGTCCGGCCCGGTGAAATTCCAAGGCGCGTAGGCGCCTTCGGTGGCGATGGTGATGGCGGTCGGCTTGTCTTGAGCCTGCGCGCCGCTCGAAAAAGTGAGCGCGGACAGAGCCAACGCCGTGATTGACGCTATCTTGCCGAAGACCTTCATTCGTCTACCTCTCGCTCTTGAGACTCTTCTCGCGTCTACAGCCGCAGGTACGAGGGTGCGATCACTCGGGCCGCGGCGCGACCTCCTCCAATGGGCAGCTGGTTCAATGTTGGCATTCATAAGGTTGCGAGGCAAGTGCAAAGGATGTGCGCAGCTCGGCGAAATTTGCGGTCGATCAGCTGAATCGTTAGGCTTGACATGAGCCGCGGCGCGCGACGGTGTTGGATGGCGAGCCGCGCGCTTTGGTCAAGAATTGGTTGAACTGGATTTGTGAGGACGACGTGTCCGGCGGGAAACGGATGGGGATTTTGGCGCTGTCGCAAACCCGCAACGTCCGCGCGCGGGCCCGCGAGCAAATAGCCCAGGTGCAATCGACAATCGAACGAAGCATCGATCAGGGACGGATCAAGCCGGGCGAACGCATCGCCGCGGAGCGCGAACTGGCCGACCAGTTCGGCGCCTCGAGAAGCGTCGTGCGAGCGGCCCTTGCCGAGCTGCAGAACGCCGGCAAGATCGTCAGAAGAGTGGGCCACGGAACGGTCGTACAGGCCGCGCCGCGCTCACAGGCCTTTGCGCTCAAGGACACCAGCCCCGCCGAGCTCCTGGAGTTCAGGTTGGCGCTGGAGCCTGGCCTCGCTGAGGCGATCACCTTGAACGCCAGCGAAAACGATCTGAAGCTTATCATTGAGACCGTCGAAAGCGGCGATCGCGCGAGCGGCTGGGAACAATGGGAGCATTGGGATCGTGCGTTCCATCGCAACCTGGTCGCGGCGACGCATAATCGTCTCGCCATCGGCGTCTACGACGCCGTCATCGGCATTCGCCACGAACGGCCGTGGCTGAAGATCAAACAAGGTCACACCGACGCGACATTCTGGAAGGGCTACCAGGACGAGCACCGCAAAATCGCCGCCGCGCTCGCGGCCCGCGACGCGCCCGCGGCGGCCGAGGCGATCCACGATCATCTGACCAGAGTGCGAATCAAGATGCTAGGGAGCGTGAAGCCGGGTTGAGCTCGTTTTTCGCCCGCCCGAAACGGCGAGAGCCGCGCCGCCGCGCGGCCAAACGACACGCTTCGTTGGATCAGACCTCGTAGGGATAGAATCAAGAACGCGATGCGGAATTTCGAGCTTCCGGGACGGTCGTTGGCGGTCGGTCGAAGGGGCATGGCGGCGACCTCGCACGCCACTGCGACGCTCGCGGCCATCGAGGCGCTGCGCGACGGCGGCAATGCTATCGACGCTGCCGTGACGGCGTGCGCCGTCCAGTGCGTCGTCGAAGCCGGTTCGACGGGCATCGGCGGGGACTGCTTCGTGCTGTTGTCGCGCGGCGGCTCCGCCGACGTCGTCGCCTACAATGGCTCAGGACGCACGCCGATGGCGGCGACGCCGGAATGGTATGAACGCCACGGCATGACGACGATTGATCGCCACTCGCCGCACGCCGTCACCGTGCCCGGCGCGGTGGAGGCATGGTCGCAGCTGATCAACGATCATGGCCGCCGCCCACTTGCGGCCGCGCTCGAGCCAGCGATCGCACTGGCGCGGGACGGGTACGCGATCTCGCCGCGCATCGCCCACGACATCGGCAAGCAGCGCGATCTCCTCCGCCGCGATCCCACTGCGGGACGAACCTTCCTGAGCGACGGCGAAGCGCCCAGCGTGGGCGCCGTCCAGCGTCAACCCGAACTCTCGCAAGCCTTGGAAGCCATTGGCCGCGAAGGTCCGGACGCTTTCTATCGTGGGTCGATCGCCGAAGACATGATCTCCTATCTCTGCAGCCTCGGCGGATTGCATACAGCGGACGATTTCGCTCGCGCGAAGGGTGAATACGTCAAGCCGATCACGACTGAGTTTCGCGGCAGAACAATCTACGAGTGCCCGCCGAACGGCCAGGGCGTCGTCGCTTTGATGATCCTGAACATCCTATCGCGCCTTAAGGTCAGGCCCGATCCCCTCGATGTCGACAATCTCCATGTCGAGATCGAAGCGACGCGCCTCGCTTACGCCGCGCGCGACGCGTTTCTCGCCGACCCTGCGCTCGCCGCAGTTCCGGTTGACTATCTTCTTTCCGACCGACTGGCGGACCAACTGACGGCGAAAATTGATTTGTCGCGTGCGATCGAGGACTTGCCGTCATTCGCCGGCGCCGAGCACAAGGACACCGTCTACATCGCCGTCGTCGATGAACAGCGCAACGCCGTCAGCTTCATCAATTCGCTGTTCCATCCCTATGGCAGCGGTCTTATGAGTCCGAAATCGGGCGTGCTCTTCCACAACCGGGGCCAGGGCTTCGTTCTCACACCCGGCCATCCGAACCGGATCGGACCGGGAAAGCGCCCCATGCACACGATCATCCCTGGCATGGCGGCCGAGAACGGCCGCGTCTTCATGCCGTTCGGCGTCATGGGCGGGCAGTATCAGGCGATGGGCCACGCCCACTTGCTCGCCAAGCTGTTCGACCACCGGCTCGACCTGCAGACCGCGATCGACCTGCCCCGGCTGTTTCCGCTGCCGGGAACGAACATCGTCGAAATGGAGCAGCACCTGCGCGATCGCCACGGCGCCACGCTCCAAGCGCGCGGCTTCGTAGTTCGGCCGCCGAACTGGGCGATTGGCGGCGCGCAGGCGATTTGGATCGATTGGGAGCGCGGGACCCTGCTCGGTGCGTCCGACCCGCGCAAGGATGGTTGCGCGCTCGGCTTCTAAACTGACTCTCAAGCAGAGGCGCATCTTTTGTGAAAGGACGGCTGATGAACTCCGACACGCAGCTCTACATCGACGGACAGTGGCGCATGGGCCGCGGCGGCCAAGCGCCCGTGCTCAACCCTGCGAACGAGGAGACGATTGGTTCGCTAGCTCTCGCCGACAAGGCTGACCTCGATGACGCTCTGGCGGCGGCGGAACGGGGATTCGAAAAATGGCGGCGGACGTCGGCCTTCGAGCGGTCGAAACTCATGCGCCGAGCCGCCGAGCTTCTGCGCGAGCGCAACGAAAGCGTCGCCCGCGCAATGACAATGGAGCAGGGAAAGCCGCTTGCTGATTCGCGGCTAGAGGCGGCGGCCGGCGCTGATGTCATCGATTGGTTCGCGGAAGAAGGCCGACGCGCTTACGGCCGCGTCATCCCCGCGCGGGCCGCTAACGTTGCGCAGCTGGTGGTGAAGGAGCCGGTCGGCCCGGTCGCCGCCTTCTCGCCCTGGAATTTCCCGATCAACCAGGCCGTGCGCAAGATTTCCGCCGCTCTCGCGGCGGGGTGCTCGATCATCATCAAGTGCCCGGAGGATACGCCCGCCAGTTGCGCTGCGCTGGTCGCTGCCTTTGCCGACGCCGGCCTCCCGGCCGGCGTGCTCAACCTAGTGTTCGGCGACCCGGCGGCGATCAGCGCGTATCTCATCCCGCATCCGACGATCCGAAAAATCTCCTTCACCGGGTCGACCGCCGTCGGGAAGCAGCTCGCGTCCCTGGCCGGTCTCCACATGAAGCGGGTGACAATGGAGCTCGGCGGCCATGCGCCGGCGATCGTATTCGAAGACGCCGATGTCGATCGCGCCGTTAAGGTTCTGGCTACGTCAAAATTCCGCAACGCCGGCCAGATCTGCGTCGCCCCGACGCGGTTCATCGTGCACGAGAGCGTCTATCCCAAATTCGTCGACGGCTTCGTCTCGGCCGCGAAGTCGATCAAGGTCGGAGATGGGCTCGCCGAAGGCGTAACCATGGGGCCTTTGGCCCACGAGCGCCGCCTGGAGGCGATGGAGGCGTTTACGGCGGACGCGGTTTCTCACGGCGCGAAAGTCGCCTGTGGCGGGGCGCGCATCGGCAATCGCGGCTATTTCTTCGCGCCGACCGTGCTCACCGACGTTCCCGTTGAGGCCCGCGTCATGAACGAGGAGCCATTCGGCCCCGTCGCTATCGTGAGCTTTTTCCGCGATTACGAGGCCGCGATCAGCGAAGCCAACCGGCTTCCCTACGGGCTTGCAGCCTACGCCTACACGAAGTCGGCGAAGACGATGGCGGACGTGGGCCGAGACGTCGAGAGCGGGATGGTCTCGATCAACCATCATGGGCTGGCGCTGCCGGAATTGCCCTTCGGCGGCGTCAAGGATTCCGGCTACGGCTCCGAAGGCGGCGCCGAGGCGCTCGAAGCCTATTTCAACCCGAAGCTCGTCACCCAGATGACGTGACCCGGCTTTTTTTGAATCGAGGCGCATGATGTTCGATCGGCAAAAACTGGAACGCCTGCGCGCTAAATATCGCGACGCGGGGGGCAACGAGATCTTCGATCCCCATTTCCGGGCGGTCGCTGACTCAGTCTTTAAAGATTCCGACAAACGTGCGCCGCCCTACGCGGGCGTCCCGACCCTGTTGCGCGCGCCGTTCCGCCCCGATTTCGCCGTTGCGATGCAAGACAAAATCGACATCGCGCTGCTCGGCGTGCCCATGGATCTCGGCGTGACCAATCGCTCCGGCGCCCGTTTGGGTCCGCGCGCCGTCCGCAACGTCGATCGCGTGGGAACGTACGAGCACGTTCTCCGCATGGCGCCGCTCGCGAGCCTTTCCGTCGCCGATATCGGCGATGTTCCGTTGAGCAGCCGTTATGACCTCGCGGCGTGTCACAAGGACATCGAAGCCTTCGTCGCGGCTTTGGTCTTAGCAGATATCGTTCCGCTCTCGGTCGGCGGCGATCATTCGATTAGCCTTCCGCTGCTGCGCGCCGTCGGCAAGGATCGGCCGGTCGGTCTGATCCACATCGACGCGCATTGCGACACCAGCGGTTCATTCGAAGGCTGCAAGTTTCACCACGGTGGGCCGTTCCGTCAGGCGGTTATCGACGGCGTGCTCGACCCAGAGCGTACGATCCAGATCGGCATTCGCGGCAACGCCGATTACCTCTGGGAGTTCTCTTACGATTCCGGCATGACCGTTATTCATGCCGAGGAGGCGATCGCGATGGGGCCGGCCGCGGTGGTGAAGCGGATCCGCGAAGTGACGGAAGGCGGCCCGACCTACGTCACCTTCGACGTCGACAGTCTGGATCCCGCCTTCGCGCCGGGCACGGGAACGCCGGAGGTGGGCGGCTTGAGTTCGGCGGACGCCTTGGCTATCCTCAGGGGCTGTCTCGGTCTCGACGTCGTCGGCGGCGATGTTGTCGAAGTCGCGCCCCAATACGATCCGACAACCAATACGGCGCAGATCGCGGCTCAAGTGCTATTCGCCGTGTTGTGCCTCGCCGCGGCGGCGCGGAAAGCTCGCGCAGCCCAGATGCCTGCGCGTTGAGCGGGCCCTTGCGGAGGTCGAGTTGCCCGCATCGATAACGAGCACCCGCGATCCGTGCTCCGGTGTACTGTTGGCCGACTTCCGCTTTGCGTCACGTCGCCGGTTGTCATATGGGGCGGAGACTTCCGCCTAGGGCGAAGTCTTGCCGTTGCGCGGCGACCATGGGAGACGACAGGACTCCTCGACGCCCACCGGCGATTTGCTATGTCCGCTCTGCCTCGACTCCGGCCGTCCGTCACAGAGATCAAGCTCCGTCCGATGCGTCGAGATCCTGGACCTTCTTTGCGACAAGCCGCTCGCCTCTGTCAGCTTGCTAGCGCGGGATCACTTCAGGCCGATTCGCCCCGTCATGAACGAGACCGATCGCCTTCGTGAGAGTTCAGAAATTCTTGGCGTCGCCACCCCCAAGTGTGCGGCGGGGACGCTCATCGCTGGTGGCGATGCTCGGCCCGTACACCAGGAGGCTGATGGCGGCCGCGCCGTCGCCTGACCCGATGCGCCGATCGCTCAGACGCAACGTCTCGACGGAGGAAGGGCTGAGTTCGGTGCGCCCGCTTGATTACGTCCCGCCGCCGCGTCTCTACCGAGAAGTATCGCCCGGGCATTTGGTGCAGGACTTCGCGGCTTGAGCGTTGGGCGCCTTTAAGTGCGCGACGGACGGGAGAATAACGGGCTAGAACTCGTCGCCTGGTCGTGTTCGCGCCGCGAGCACGGTCGCAATGCTCTTGGGGTTGAACGGCCGGCCGCGCTCGTTCAGGAAGCCTTGAGCAGCGAACTCGGCGGATATGGCGCGCAGGCTTAGCGTTCCCCCCTTGGGTTTCTTGCGCGCGAGCGCCTTCGCCAGTTTGACGAGGCCCGGCCGCGCCTCAGCGTGGCTCTTGCGCCCGACGACCTTCTCGCCGGGCGCTTGCGCTTGCGCGCCGCCGCCAGCTTCGCGACGAGGGTCGTCTTCTCGAACTCGGCGATCGCGCCGAGCACCTGGCGCACGAGGATTGCGGTCGGGGTGTCTTCGACGAGGCCGTTTACTCCATTGCCCGGCTCGTCCGCAACAGCCTCACACCAGCCGGCTTTGCGCTTTCGCCGCGGCGATGAAGCTTGCGAACAGCGGATGGGGCTCGAAGGGGCGGGATTTGAGCTCCGGATGAAACTGCACGCCGATGAACCAAGGATGATCGACGAGCTCGACCGTTTCGGGCAAGAGACCGTCGGGCGACATGCCGGCAAAGATAAGGCCCTTCTCTTCCAGGGGGGCGCGGTAGGCGGTGTTGACTTCGTAGCGGTGGCGGTGGCGCTCGGAGATTTCCGTCTCGCCGTAAATAGCGGCGATGCGCGAGCCGGGCTTGAGATAGGCGCGATAGGCGCCAAGACGCATCGTGCCGCCGAGATCGCCGGCCGCCTGGCGCCGTTCGAGTTCGTTGCCGCGCAGCCACTCGGTCATCAGCCCGACGACCGGCTCGGGCGTCGGACCGAATTCGGTCGAGTTGGCTTGGGTCAGTCCGGCGAGCGAGCGGCAGGCCTCGATGACCGCCATCTGCATGCCGAAGCAGATGCCAAAATAGGGCACCTTGCGCTCGCGCGCGAAGCGCGCCGCCATGATCTTGCCCTCCGCGCCGCGCGAGCCGAAGCCGCCAGGGACCAGAATGCCGTTGACGCCTTCGAGATGGGGCGCAGGATCGGCGCTCTCGAAAATCTCGCTCTCAATCCAGTCGAGCCTGACGCGCACCTTGTTGGCCATGCCGCCGTGGGTCAGCGCCTCGATCAGCGACTTGTAGGCGTCCTTGAGCCCGGTGTACTTGCCGACGACGGCGATCGACACATCGCCCTCCGGGCTGTGATAGGCCTTGGAGACGCTATCCCACCGGCGCATGTCGGGCTTGGGCGCGGGCTCGATGCCGAAGGCGGCGAGCACTTCGCGATCGAGGCCGGCGGCGTGGTAGAGCGCCGGCACGTCGTAGATCGAACGGGCGTCGCGCGCCTCGACGACCGCGCTCTCGCGCACGTTGCAGAAGAGGCCAAGCTTGCGCCGCTCCTCGCGCGGAATCTCGCGATCGCAGCGGCAGAGCAGAATGTGCGGCTGGACGCCGATCGAGCGCAGCTCCTTGACCGAGTGCTGCGTCGGCTTGGTCTTGAGTTCGCCGGCGGTCGGGATGAAGGGCAATAACGTCAGGTGGATAAAGACGACAAACCCTCGCGGCAGGTCGTTGCCGAGCTGCCGGATCGCCTCGAAGAACGGCAGGCCCTCGATGTCGCCGACGGTGCCGCCGATCTCGACGAGAACGAAATCGACGCCCTCGTTGCCCTCGAGGATGAATTCCTTGATCGAGTTGGTGACATGGGGGATCACCTGCACCGTCGCGCCGAGAAAGTCGCCGCGCCGCTCCTTGGCGATCAGCTCCTGATAGATGCGGCCGGTTGTGATGTTGTCCTGCCGGTTGGCGGTGCGGCCGGTGAAGCGCTCGTAATGGCCGAGGTCGAGATCGGTCTCGGCGCCGTCGTCGGTGACGAACACCTCGCCATGCTGGGTCGGGCTCATCGTGCCCGGATCGACGTTGAGGTAGGGATCAAGCTTGCGCAAGCGGACGGTATAGCCGCGCGCCTGCAACAGCGCGCCCAGAGCCGCCGAAGCCAGGCCCTTGCCAAGTGAGGAAACCACGCCGCCGGTGATGAAGATATACCGCGCCATGGGACTCCACCCATATCCGATCGCGCTTGATTCGGCGAGGAGGAAATTTCGCCCTTAAACATGGGCCCCAATCCGTCCCCGCCCGCCGTGCTTGACGCGGCTCGCGGATAAACGCCAAATTGCTGGTGGAAACCCGGGCCTTGAACGGCGGCGAGAGATCGAGAGGGCGGGAATGCCGGGGAGCGAGTTCGAGCTTCGCGCCGACGACGGTCAACGCCTTCTGGCGCGGCGCTGGCTCCCCGAAGGGCGTCCGCGCGCGATTGTGCAGATCGCGCACGGCCTCGCCGAGCACAGCGCCCGCTACGCCCGCCT
>Ga0116217_10004638_pt1 | contig 12216 bp, 8 predicted proteins | sample Sb_taG_6_FD_89697 | JGI IMG/M metagenome (GOLD analysis project Ga0116217, IMG submission 89697) | Peat soil microbial communities from Weissenstadt, Germany - Sb_50d_4_PS metaG | ecosystem: Environmental > Terrestrial > Soil > Wetlands > Peat | place: Germany: Weissenstadt | collected 2010-09-21 | reverse complement strand
GCTTTCCGCGTCCGTCATCAGCAGATCGATCTGCCGGCCGCTCGCGAAAACAAAGAACTCATACGTATCGCTGTCATAGAGGCTGGTGAACACCGCCACCGTTTTCAACGCCTTGGTGGCTGCCAGGGCGAGATCCTTCAACTCGCCGTTGTCCAGCTTGGCGTTGTCGCTGTCATAGACAGAGACGTAGGATTGCCCTGCCCCCGCCCGCAAGATGACGTGCTTGCTGCCTTCGGGCGGCGCTTTCTTCACCCGCTCGTAGCCAATCTTGCCATAGGCGCGAAGGATGGCTTGGGTGACACGGTCAAGATTGCCTCTCGATGCGATATGCACACTGGCGCAGGTATTTCCCATTTATGCGGTCCTTGTAAGAACAGGTGAGCCCCAAAGGGGCGAAATAACGCAGCCCAGGGCAACGCCCTGGGTCAACGGGACCTAAAATCGATACGCGAGCCCTGAAGGGGCGGAACAATCCTCTTCAATCCCAAACGTACCGCTCGTCATAGGTAATTCCGCACCTATCTCGCCCCTTCAGGGCTCACGGCAAGGTTGGATGATAATCTAAACCCAGGCCGCTGGCCTGGGCTTCGTTAGATCGCCCCTTCGGGGCTCAATCAACAGCCCCTTCGGGGCTCAATCAGCGGCCCTTTTGGGGCTAAGTCAACGGGCCTCCGGGGCTTGAATATTGACAGGTTTCTCAGCGAGCAGCAAGCACCTGGAGGGTCAGCTTTCCGTATCTTTGACGTTCGCCTTTATCGGCAACTTTCGCTCGGCAGCCTTCATCCAATACCCTTTGCGAGCGCAAATTCACACGCGTCGAGTCCAGTTAGGAGGAGGTTCTATGAAAGCTGCAGTGGTTCCCGCCGTAAGCGGTGCGTGGCAGATCAAGGACGTTCCGCAACCTCCACCCGGGCCCAGTCAGGTGCTCGTGAAAATGCATGCAAGCGGCATCTGCTACACCGACGTGCATGAAACCCTAGGACATATCCCCGGGCCGTTTCCCCGAATCTTAGGCCACGAGCCGGTCGGCGAGATCGTTAGCGTGGCTCCCGACGTCACGACGCGGAAGGTGGGTGACCGCGTGGGCACCGCCTGGATTCAATCCACCTGCGGGCGCTGCGAATGGTGCCAGCGGGGCCGCAGAATGTTCTGTCCCGAGATGAAGGCGGTAGGAATTCATGCACAAGGCGGACACGCTGAGTACATGCTGATGAATGCCGACGCAACCTATCTCATTCCCGAGAAGGTTTCCTATGAGCAGGCAGCCCCGATCTTTTGCGCCGGTTACACTGTCTATAGCGGGCTTCGCTGGGCCGATCCGCAGCCGCATGAGCGTGTGGCCGTGCTGGGGATCGGCGGCCTTGGACATCTGGCTCTGCAATACGCGAAGGCGGCCGGCTTCGAGACTATCGCCATTTCCCACTCTCCCGATAAAGACAAGATGATCCGCGATCTCGGCACAGATGAAATTGTTCGCGACGGGAAGAGCCTCGCCGCAGCGGGGGGCGCCGATGTAATCCTCAGCACTTCCAATTCAACGAAGTCAATGGTGGATAGCATTCAGGGGCTGCGGCCGGACGGCCGGCTCGTCACCATGGGCGCTGACGCCGAGCCCATTTCAGTCTCACTTATGGACCTCATCGGGAAGCGCATTCGAGTCATCGGCAGCCAGCAAAACGGCCCGGAATATCTTTACGAAGCTCTGGATTTCGTAGCGCAGGGAAAAGTGAAAACGCTCGTCGAGACGTACCCGTTGGCAGATGCACCAAAGGGCTACGAGCGCGTTGCGGAGGGCAAGGCTCGGTTCCGCGCTGTCCTCACAATGTAATCGCCTACTTTAACGGCACGGCGTGCTCACGGATGTAGGTGTCCACTCGAGGGTCCCGGTCGGCGCCGGCAGCGCCGGGTGCGATGTAGTGGAACGCTTCGGCGTATTCGACCCCGTATTGCTTGCCCAGTTCGCGGCTGCTCGTCATGACGAATTCCCGGATGTAATTTCGGTCGGCGGTCGAGTCGTCGTCACCCAAAAGCGGCAAGCGCTGATTGCGCTTCGCCAGTTCCGCCCTTAAGCGCGAGCCGAGGTGCCCGCCTGGGCCTTTCGCCACGTTTGCTCGATTGACTTCCACCTTCTTATCAATCTGCTTGCTGATATCCACCACGCGTGTGATCTCCGGGCGCCGCGCGAAATAGTACTTGTCCTGAACTTCTTTCGGCTCGAGGCCTGCCGCGAACTGCTCCGGATAATCATGCGCCCGCCCGGCCATCCAACACGCCGCTTCCACCGCCTTGGCCAGAGTGTAGTGATCAGGATTCTCTTCATCGTGAGCCCAGGGATCCCAGCAAACAACGGTATCAGCCTTGACCAGGCGGATGATCAGGATGAGCCGGCAGATCAGTTCATTGAGCGACACATCGGCCATGCGGTGGTTACTGTAGTTGAGGTCGAAATGGCGACGGCAACCCAAGATTTCCGCGATCCGGGCGGTGTCGCGCTCGTTGCCGAGCACATTCTCGCCGATCGTTCCCGCTGTTCCTAGCCCAGGTGAGTCACCCATGTCATCGTTGGTGGCGCGAACCAGGTAGCCCGTGTAACCCTCTTCGATGAGCTTGGCTACCGTGCCCGAGGCCTCGAGCGCGATGTCGTCGGAATGGGCTTGGAGCGCCAGTAGCACCTTGCCTTTGTGAGGTTGACCAGCGAGAGGGCGTTCCAGAACAACTCCGCCTGTCGCCGCCGGTTGCTGCTCGGACCCAGGCAGGCTCGACAGGGTCCCCGCAGCCACAAAACCGCTCAGAAGATTGCGCCGTAACATGAGTGCAATTATACTCCGATTCATAGCGGCCCGACGCGCCGGCGCAGGCGGTGCAGAAGTCACCGCGACTTGATGATGCCCTCTCCCCCTTGGGGGAGAGGGTGGCCCGCGACGGCGTTTTCACCAGCCGGCGCGGGTCAGGTGAGGGGGTCGTGGTTAGCTGGCCTCCTGACAGCGAGGAATCTCGCCCCGACCTTTGTTCGTCGATTCGCCGGAGCAGAGCAGGATTCCTCGCTTCGCTCGGAATGACAGTGTGAAGAGGTTCTTCAGCCACCTGCGAAGGCTGGCGCGATAAGCAATCCGGAAAAGCCTGGAGCGTCGATGTTGGATCAGAAGTCTGAACGTACGCACGATTTGCCCCGCAGTCTCGGGGTGATGGATGCCACCGCGATCGTCATCGGCATTGTGATTGGATCAGGTATTTTCGTGCTGCCCAACCTGATCGCCAGGAACCTGCCGTCTGCGTTCGCGATCATTTCAGCCTGGGTGATTGCCGGCGTGCTCTCCTTTTTCGGTTCGCTGGCCTACGCCGAGCTTGGGGCGATGATGCCCTCGACCGGCGGTCAATACGTGTACCTGCGTGAAGCTTACGGGCCGATGTGGGCCTTCGTCTCCGGTTGGACATTCATGCTGGCCGTCTTGTCGGGCGGAAGCGCCTGGCTGGCGGTTACATTCTCAATCTATGCGCGCTACTTCATTCCCCTGCCGCCTGCCATGAGCAAAGTGTTATCACTGGCGCTGATCGCGGCTCTTTCGGCGGTCAATTACGTGGGCGTCAAGGAGGGCGCCTGGGTGCAGCGCACTTTCACTTACCTTAAGATTGGAGCGCTGCTGGTGCTGATCGGGGCCGCATTCTTAAGCCCGCACAACGCTCCCGCGGTGGCTCACTCCAGTGCGGCTTCACTGTCTTTGGCGCACTTCGGAGCGGCGATGGTAGCTTGCCTGATGGCCTACAACGGGTGGGCCTACGTGAGCTTTGTAGCCGGCGAAGTGAGAAATCCGCAGCGCAACCTGCTGCGTTCACTGGTCATCGGTATGGGGATCGTGGCGGCTTTGTATGTACTTGTCAATCTGGGCTACCTGAAAGTGCTGTCGATCCCCGAAATCGCGATGACGGAACGCGTGGGCGCGGACGTGGCCATGCGAACCATGGGCTCGATCGGCGGCCGGTTCGTGTCCGCCACCGTGCTGCTTTCGATTGTAGGCGCAGTGAACGGCTGCGTGCTCACTGCCGCGCGCCTGCCTTTCGCCCAGGCGCGTGACGGATTGTTCTTCGCTCGCTTCGGAGAGGTCCACCCGCGCTTTAAGACGCCCGCCTCCGGAATTCTGTGGGGCGGAATCTGGACGGGCATCCTCCTGCTTACGGGCTCCTACGAGACGCTCTACTCTTATTCGATCGTCGCCGCCTGGATCTTCTACACCATGAGCGTCGGCGCGGTCTTTATCCTGCGCCGCAAGCTGCCCCATGCGGACCGGCCTTACCGGATGTGGGGCTATCCCGCTACGCCGCTGCTTTTCGTGGCAGTGTCGGTGTGGTTCGTGGTGAACGCCTTCGTCACGCAGCCCGGGCCATCCTTCGCGGCCTGCGCCATCGTCGCCACCGGCGTGCTGGCTTATTGGATCTGGCGCAGAGTCGAATCCCGCCGGTTTCGGCGGGAGTAGCGGGCTTTCGGGTAACTCGATTTCCGGCCGTCCATGGCTCATCTTATCCTTGGCGACTCAGCTTCCCTTCCCTGATCGCTTCCAAGTAGTCCTCCGGGATTCTGTGGCAAAATCTTCTTCTTGGCGCCACGCGCAGCGAATTCGGCCTGAAAGGATGAATCATGAAACTGAACGATTTGCTATTCGGAAGGCCGCTCCGTTCTTCGGAGGAAGCGGGAGAGAAGCTGGGGCCGGTCGGAGGCCTTTCCGTCTTTGGATTGGACGCCCTCAGCTCCGCGGCGTACGGCCCGGAGGCGGCGCTCACGCTGCTGATCCCGCTGGCGGCAGCGGGGATTGCCTACCTCGTGCCGATAACGGCCAGCATCATCATCCTGCTGGCAATCGTCTATTTCTCATACCGCCAAACCATTGAAGCTTACCCGTCGGGCGGCGGCTCCTACACGGTGGCTCGGGAGAACCTGGGAGAGTTTTCCGGGCTGCTCGCGGCCGCTGCCTTGATGATTGACTACGTTCTGACGGCGGCGGTGGGAATTTCCGCCGGGGTTGGGGCACTCGTCTCAGCAGTACCGTCGCTTCAGCCCCACACCCTGTCGATCTGTCTTGTAATCTTGCTGCTCATCACCATGGTGAACCTGCGCGGCGTTCGCGAAACGGGCGCCGTGTTCATTATTCCAACCTATGTATTTGTTGGAAGCTTGCTCGCCACCTTGATACTCGGCGTGGCGAAGACGCTTGTCGCCGGCGGCCATCCCATGCCTATCGTGGCTCCGCCGCCTTTGCCCTTGCCCACCGCTGCGGTTGGCGCGTGGATTTTGCTGAAGGCTTTTTCCAGCGGCTGCACGGCCATGACCGGCGTCGAGGCGGTCAGCAACGGCGTGAAGGCTTTCCGGGAGCCCGTGGCAAAAACCGCCCAGCGAGCCCTGACCATGATCATCGCGATTCTCATTGTGCTGCTCGGGGGAGTCGCCTTTCTGGTTCGTGCTTACCACATCGGTGCCACCGGCCCCGGACAGGCGGGATACCAGAGCGTGCTTTCAATGCTCGTCGCGGCGGTGGCCGGGCAAGGCGTTTTCTACTACATCACCATGTGCTCCATCCTGCTCGTGCTGGCGCTCTCCGCCAACACCGCCTTTGCGGACTTGCCCCGCCTCTGCCGCGCCGTCGCGGAGGACGGGTATCTTCCCCAAGGCTTCGCCTCGCGCGGAAGGCGCCTGGTGTTTACGCAAGGGATTTGGCTGCTCGCGGTGTTGTGCGCTTTGCTGCTGACCTTGTTTGGCGGGGTCACGGACCGCTTGATTCCGCTGTATGCCGTGGGTGCCTTCCTGGCGTTCACCATGTCCCAAGCCGGCATGGTCGCTCACTGGAGAAGAACCCGCGGCAAAGGATGGCGACGCAGCATATTCGTCAACGGGCTGGGGGCCGTGGCGACTGCCATCACCGTCATCGTGGTAACGGTGGCGAAGTTCATCGACGGCGCATGGGTAACCGCGTTACTCATTCCCGCTATCATGTTGGTGATGGTTGCCATCAAGACGCACTATCGTTCCGTTCAGGCAGAGATCGCGGACCCTGCGCCTCTGGATGTGACCGGCCTACAGGCTCCGCTGGTGGTGGTTCCGATTCTCTCTTGGAACAAGGTCGCTCAGAAGGGGCTGCGGTTTGCCCTCACTCTATCTTCCGACGTACATATTCTGCACATCGATTGTGAAAAGGACGACGGGAGCTTTTGCCAGACATGGGATCGCCTCATCGAGGAACCGGCGATCCGAGTGGGTCGCGTACCGCCGCGCCTCATCGAATTGCCATCGCCCTATCGCTTCGTGATCACTCCGATTTTAGATTATATTCTCGAGCTCGATCGAGCCAACCCGGACCGGCAGATCGCCGTGTTGATTCCTGAGTTGGTGGAGCGGCACTGGTACCACTACTTTCTGCACAATCAACGCGCTGAAGTGCTTCGAGCGCTCCTGCTGGCCAAAGGAAGCCAGCGGATTGTCCTCATCAATGTGCCGTGGCACATCACTGCCTGACAGGGGCTACATCTCGACCTTTCGAGACCGCACCCAGAGCAAAAGGCGCAGGGAGAAGTCTGGGTACGGGCATTGAGAACCGAGAGACTCGCGCTCGGATTTGCACCTCACGAGGTTATATCCCAAAACGGGTTCCCCCCCCTCGAATCCAGACCTCCTGGTATTCCTTCCCGCCGACGCTGGGCGCACGGTTGTCCTGAAACGTTAGTGCTATATCGCAAGCGCGCTGGTGAAAAACGGGGTTCGAAGAAACAGATCCCGCCTTGTCGCCAACGGCAGACTTATCCGGCGCCAACGGATTACTCGCCGTTACGCCGTTGATCGTGGGTCAGTCGCCGGTGACTTTCTGGTCGTGTGGGGAAGACTGAGCCTGGTGGGTGTCAACCTTCTGGCAGCCAGGTTCATTTTCTCCATCCCCGGTTTTGGACTCACTTCGAAGTATGCAATCGTGAGGTTAACAGTTCCAGCTCGCGACGCACCGCATCATACATTGCGGGCGTCGGTGTGGCGTCGGCCCCCTCGACGTCGGTGGCTAAACCGCTCAACCTGCCGTTCAATTCGGCAAACTGGTCGGCGGCGGCGGCGCCATGCTCTTTCGCCGCCTGGTAGGCCTGGTAACTTTCGCGCATTCCGGCCATGAGTTTCTGCTCCAACGACAATTGGGCGGCGAAAGCAGACGGGGGCGTGGTCTCGCGCGGGTCGCGCACGACCGTCAGGGGCTGGGTATAGGTCTGGCCCGCCACGGTCAGCTTGACGACGTACTTGTCAGGAACGACGAGCGGTCCTTCCGGCCCGGCCGGCGTCTCGTGCGGGATTGCGGACATGGGGTAGGAGTGTTCTACCGACGGTGGCGGCGAATAGCGGAGATCCCAGGTGAAGCGGTTCATTCCGACATGGGTGGACAAGGGTTGCGGATTCGCCATCCAGTAGTCTGAAATTGTCGGCCACTTCTCCGGTCTTCTGACGTTTTCCGGAATCGGCGCACTGCTGAACTGGCGCACCAAATTCCCCTTTGTGTCATAAATCTCGAGCTCGATCGGCTGGGACGGCACGGCCCCCAATGTGTAGTCCAGAATGGCGCCTGCGGGTGGATTGGTTCCGGCGGGCATTTCAGGAGGCAAGGGGGTGTCGGAGTTGGTATCTCTGCGCACTCGAACCGCTTCCGCCGGCTGGAAGAGGTGAGCGGGCGCGGCGGCGACCTGGGCATTGAGTTGACGAAGCGGGCTCAGGTCGTCCAAAATCCAGAACGCCCGGCCAAACGTCGCCGCCACCAAGTCTCCATCCCGTATCGCCAAATCGCGCACTGAAGCGGTGGGCAGATTGAGTTGCAGCGACTGCCACTCCTCACCGTCATTGAACGACACAAAGACGCCATTTTCTGTGCCGGCGTAAAGCAGCCCCTGCCGTTTCGGGTCTGCACGAACCACCCGAACGAAGCTGCCGTCCGGAATGCCGGCGGTGATCGCGGTCCAAGTGCGCCCGTAGTTGTCAGTTCGGTACATGTAAGGACGAAAATCGCCCCACTCGTGCCGGTCCATTACCACATAAGCCGACGCCGGATTGAAAGGCGAGGCTTCAACGATGCTGATGGTATCCAGCGGCTTCAATTCCGGGATCGCCGCTTGTTGCCAATTCTTGCCGCCGTCGCGCGTAAGCTGCACGAGACCGTCGTCGGTGCCCACCCAGATCAGGCCGGCATCGAGCGGCGAGGGACCAATCGCCGAGATTGCAGCCCAATCGCGGCTGGTTTTGCCGTCTGGGAGGGGGCGCATCGGCAGATCGGGGCGGACCGTAAGGTCGGGACTGATGCGCCGCCAATTGAGCCCACCGTCGGATGTTTCCAGGAGAAACTGCGCGCCGTCATACAAGATGTTGCTGTTCTTCGGCGAAAATACGAACGGGGGCTGTACCGAACCCCACCACGGGCCCATTAAGTAACGGTACGGCCCTCCGGCGCCGATGTAGGGTGTTACGTCGAGGGTTTGCCAAGTGCCTCGTTCCCGGCGGTGGATTGCCGGGCCATCGTCGCTCGAAAATAGCCACTGCGGATGCGCCGGATCCGGCACAACGCACCCGTATTCGTAAGCGCCCATGGAAGGCCGCCAGTCGAGGAAGCTGATATCACCGAATGCTCCCCGGCTGCTCACCTCTACCGAGCCGTTGTCCTGTTGGGGGCCGTAAATATGGAAGGGAAACTGACTATCCGTTGACAGATGGTACATCTGCCCGGTCGGTTGGTTATACCAACTGCTCCAAGTTTGGCCTGCATTCAGGCTTACGCTCGCCCCTTGGTCAGCGCCCAAGATCATTTCGCTGCTGAGACAGCCCTTGCCGTCGCCTATGGGCACACAGGGGCTTTTGGGGTTTATCCAGAGGTTGTGGTAGTCATCGCCGCCCGGCGACCCTTTTAAGGCCTCAAACGTCTCTCCGCCATCAATCGAGCGATAAAATGACGTGTGAACCACATAGACCACATTGCGATTTTGGGGATCTATCCAGACATTGTCGAAATAGCCGGAGCGTCCTCCGGGTTCTAACCGCGGATCTTCGGTGATGCTCCGCCAACTTGCACCGCCATCATCGGAGCGAAAGAACCCGCCTTGAAGGTGGTCCGTGTGTCCCTGGTCTCTCGAAATAATTGCGAAGACGCGCCCGTTATCAGCCGCCAGCCCAATGCGCCCCATAGGCCAGGTGGGAAGTCCGGAGCCGGATAGAGCTTGCCAGGTCTGTCCTCCGTCGGCGGACTTGTAGATGGCCCCACCGGCTTGGTCGTTATCCGCCGGCGCAGGCGGAAGAGCGGCTTGATGGTGCCACAGAGCCGCATACACCACCCCCGGGAGAGCGGCGTCGTACGCCAGTGACATGGCGCCAGTCGTGTCATCCTTGTAAAGAGTCTTAGTCCAGGTTTGGCCGCCGTCGCCGGTCAAAAAGACGCCGCGATGAGGATCGGGCGCATAGGCGTTCCCGAGCGCCGCCACCAGCGCTACATCGGGGTTCGTCGGGTCCACAAGGATCGCCCCGATGTGCGCAGTCTCGGAAAGGCCGATATGGCGCCAGGTGCCCCCGCCGTCATCCGAGCGCCAGACTCCGTCTCCCAGGTTCGCCGCCCCCCAGGAGGTGCTGGCGATGCCAAAATCGCCGGTACCGACATAAATTATTCTGCCGTTCGACGGCGCGACTGCGAGCGCACCGATCGAGGCCACAGGCACTTGGTCGAAGATCGGCTGCCAGACCTCTCCAGCGTCCGTGGTTTTCCAAACGCCACCCCCGGGAGTCGCCATGTAGTAGGTACCCGGCTCCCCGGTCACCCCGGCCACCGCGGAAACGCGACCTCCGCGAAAGGGACCTGCCAGCCGCCATTGCATGCCGGCGTACAAAGTGGGGTCGAACTGGCCCGCTTTTAGCGAAGCGATGGCAACCAGGGCCACGATGAAAACAGTGATTAAGGTTTTAGCGAAGTTGGGTTTTATTCCGATCATGTTGTCACCCGCTATGTGCTGATTCCGCCTCGGACGTCAGAAAGTAGCAAAAATCCTGTTAATAGCTTCCGCCAGATCGCGTGCCTGCGACGGCTCGGGCATGTCACCCTTCGAGCCATTCTTGATGAACCCAGCCGATTTTATGGCTTGAGCGTGATCGAGAATGGGCTGCTCCCTCGGCCTGAGCCTCATGCAAGGTAGGTTAGCACGTTGGAATCGGGCGGCAAAGTCAAGAGATTCCCGTCGTGAGGTCCGTGGTGGTCATCGCTGCAAATCTCTTTTGTAGAAATCACGGGCCAGGGCAAGTCACGCCTTGCTGGGGTTCGTGGCAGGTACTACTCAAAAGGTTGGAGCGCAGAAATCCATTTCGGCCTGTTCGAGCGCCATCCCGTGTTTGGCAGCGTGGCGCCCTTGGGGTTGCGTTGGCACTCCCTGCGCCCCCGAAGCACAGCCGGCGCCGCGCACACAGGACGAGATTTACATCACCGTCCGCGGGCGAGGAGCGCTCATTCATGACGGCAAGCGTGATGGCACTGTTGGCGCCGATCCCGAGCCCCACGGTGAGGATGGAGTTTTGCGCTCCTGCGATCAGGGCCCTGATCCTCATCATCGTGGGCTCTTCCGGTGATCCCCAGCAGCACACCGGCCTCACGCGCGTCACCACAAAACCGCGCGCCCATATCGCAGGCTACAGGCTGGCTCCTGTGTGATCGGCGATTCATCCCCCATGCAGCGACGTGGCTCAACGGCGCGCGCTGGCAGGACGAATTGACCACGCCGGTGGGGGGTATCGATGCAGACCGAATCTTGCAGCGACGTCGCGAAACAGTCGAAGCACTCATCCGAGGCGCCGAACGACTCGAGAAGGACCGAGGTTCTAACTATACAGAGCGGCCTAAGTAACGGCGGGTCTTTTCGTGGCACGGCCGTCCCGGCCGTGATCACGCGCGGGACGCCCGTGCCACGATTTATGTCGCTCTGTATGGATACCTTTTGTTTTGGCACAGCATCTACTCAGGTGCGGAAATTCGCGATCTCCATCTCATCTTGGTTGGTTACTCGAAGACTCTTGGCAAGCTATCGCTAGCCGAACTTCGTCGTGCGCCGTGAAAAGGCGCTGGTCCACAGCGGGTGCAAGTCCCGCCCGGGAACTGGTTCGCTCCACCCGGTAGCAATCAGAGCAGCAGCAGAGGCAACGAAGCTGCTGAAGCCTTTGGTGTAGAGGGTCGCTATGGCGACTTGGCAAGTCTGTAGGCCGTAACAATCGTGAACGCTGGGCAGGCCCCGAAACGGGCGACGCAGGAGCCGACCCGCCGACGATCGAGGGAAGGCGGATGCCGATGGAACAGTACGAGCGAACAGGTTTCATTGGTCCTGCCGGGGTATTGGCGACGGCATGCAGGCAAAGGGGACCAGACGCAACACGGGAAGCCCACGACGGTGATCGTCGGGATCAACTGGCAACTCGTGAGAGGCAGGCCAGACCGTCGGGGGTGGCGGAGAGGTCCGTATGACCGGTGAACCCGGGTAATGCCGGGGGAGGGAAGGGGCCTCAGTTGAAGGGAGACGCAAGAAGCGACAAAGGACCGAGGGATTGGTGATGAACCTAGTAACCCCCAGCAGTGTTCAGAAGTTGCAGACGGCGTTGCACGACAAAGCGAAGGAAGCGCCCAATTTTCGCTTCTACGCCCTGTACGATAAGGTGCACCGAAAGGATGTTCTGGCCTTCGCCTACGAATGCTGCAAAGCCAACCGCGGAGCAGCGGGAGTGGACGGCCAAACGTTCGAGGACATCGAGGCGTATGGAGTAGAGCGGTGGTTGGACGAACTGGCGCAAGAGCTGAAGAGCCGAACGTATCGACCTCTTCCCGTACGCAGGGTGTACATTCCCAAACCGGACGGGAAGCAGCGGCCCTTAGGTGTACCCGCTATCCGTGACAGGACGGTGGAGACGGCGGCAGTCTTAGTTCTCGAACCGATCTTCGAGGCAGATCTGCAGCCGGAACAGTACGCCTATCGGCAAGACCGCAGTGCACCGGACGCCGTAAGACACGTTCACAAGCTGATCAACACGGGCCATGGAGTAATTGTTGACGCAGATCTCAGTGGCTACTTGGATCCGTCTCCATAATGCCCCCTTATTCATGAAACAACCTGGGTTGGTTATCTACCACTTTGATTCGCAAGCCTTTGCGACGTCCGCGCGTCACCACGACGGCTGCAAGCTCGCCACGC
>Ga0116217_10004636_pt1 | contig 12219 bp, 8 predicted proteins | sample Sb_taG_6_FD_89697 | JGI IMG/M metagenome (GOLD analysis project Ga0116217, IMG submission 89697) | Peat soil microbial communities from Weissenstadt, Germany - Sb_50d_4_PS metaG | ecosystem: Environmental > Terrestrial > Soil > Wetlands > Peat | place: Germany: Weissenstadt | collected 2010-09-21 | reverse complement strand
TCTGAGCCCGGATCTGCTACACGCAATCCAGGCCGGCGGGAACGTGCGGACTATTTATCTCAGCGCTGGTGACGCTGGCCTGCATGCGTCGTCGTACTGGCAAGACCGCGAAAATGGCGTCCGGGCAGCATACGCGGAGATGGCCGGGGTGGCTAACTCCTGGACGCAGAGCGACGCCGGAATCGTAGGACATCCGATCCCGGTCTTCACCCTGACCGACCAACGGAATGTCTCGCTAGCCTTCATGCGACTCCCCGACGGGGACGTTAATGGCTCAGGCTTCGCCAGTAATGGCTACCAGAGCCTGCAAGACGTATGGACCGGATCGACCGTGACTATTGAGGCTGTAGACAGGTCGTCTAGCTACACGCTCTCAACGCTGATGAGCACGCTCGTATATTTTATTAGGTCATTTCAGCCTGAACAGGTTAATACGCTGGATTACCAGCGCACCTACGGCGACGGAGACCACAGCGACCACCACACGGTTGGCTACCTGACGCGGTCCGCGCTTGCACAGTGCAACTCATCCGTCGCCTTCATCGGTTATGAGGGCTATCCAGTGATCCCCCTGCCCGCCAATGTGTCAGACGCGGACCAGAAAGCGAAGCAGAGTGCCTTCTTCACCTATGCACAGCACGATAGGCTCGTGCAGGATCTCATCGCAAAAAGCGCTTCAACCGCATACGATTCGTGGTTGGTTCGTCAGTACAGAGTGAACCAACCCCGCTCACTAATCGCCCACTGCCGCGGACTGGCATGGCGTGGGATGCGTCGGGCCCGGCTAGAGAAAAGCTTCGCGGTCATACTTTCCTTCGCCGTCCGCGCCAAGCGCGGGTTGTTGGCAGGGCGGAAGGCAAAGCGGGACAGGGCGGGGCCCACCACATCTTTTGAAAATCACCTTGAATAAGGTGCAACGACCGACACCCTACGATAGGCTCATATTTCATGTCACAGACGGACGCCTCGCCGGTATCGTTCAATCCTGTCAATGGAAAGCCGGATTCGGTCCTGGGACCGGTACCGCAAGCAGATGAACTGCGGGTCCAGGTCATCGACACGGAGCAGGGCTTCGACGCGCTCGAGCCGACCTGGACTGCCCTCTATGACGAGGCCGGGACATCGCCATTCCAGACCTTCGCCTGGCAGCGCGCCTGGTGGAGGCGCTATGCCGAACCCGACCCCCGGATGCGGCTGTTCATTCTGGTGGTCCGCCGCGAGGCGGCCGACATGGAATCAGCCGTTACCGCCATTGCCCCGTTCCTCATTAGGCGCCGGCGGGTGGCCTGGGTGGTCCCGATAACGCGGATCGAGATGATCGGTCGGCTGCAGTCTGACTACCTCGACCTGCTTGTCCGGCCGGTCGCGGCGTCGGCGAGTCTCGCCGCCTTGGCCGGGCACCTGCGCCGCCTCCGCAATCGTTTCGATGTCTTGTTCCTGCAGGATGTCCCGGACCACTCGCCGTCCTTTCCACCGTTCCTCGATGCGTTGGACCGGTGTGGGTTCCGCGTCAAGCGGGCCGTCGGGGAGCACTGCCCGCGGGTAACGTTCGGGCAGACGTGGGAGCAGACCGAGCAAGCGCTGCCGTCAGAGATCCGCGGCAAGACCACGCGTAAAAAGATGCGGCATCTGGTCATGCGGCACGGGGCTGAACTGGAGCTTGTACAGGACCTCTCGCGGCTGGACGAGGACCTGGCCGACCTGTTCGCGTTGCATCAGCAGCGTTGGACAAAAGCGGGATTGTCAGGGACGTATGGCACGGCGGTGAACACCGAGTTCCTTCGTGAGGCTGCCCATGGTCTGGCCGCCCGCGGGCAGCTGGTGCTGGCCTTCCTGCGGCTCGACGGGGGCCGCGTCGCCGGGATCTGCGGCTTCCGGCACCGCGATGAATTCCACTCGTACGCGGCGGGGCTGGGGGACGCCGGCGAGGCGGCGCGCTACTCCCCAGGCATGGCCGTGCACCTGATGCTCATGCGGGCACTGTTCGAAGATGGTGTACGAGTGTATGACCACCTGCGCGGGACGGAGCCCTACAAGGCCCACCTTGGCGGAATCCCGGTTCCCACATGGCGGGCCGCCGCTTTCGGCCGCCCGGCTGGGCTCGGCCGCGGCGTCTGCATCGTCGAAGGACTGCTGTGGAGCGCGCAGCGACGCTTCGAATACGAGCGTCAACAACTCCAGGCCCTGCGGGCCAACCCCGCCTGCGGAGCCGCCGATGTCCGGCGGCACGTCGCTGAACGCCTCGCCGCCAATTTCACGGACGTCGCAAGTCGACTCCGGCGTCATCGCTGACCCACTCGCCCGCCCGGCCCGCTGTCTTCCGGGGCGAAGTCGACCGCACGACGGTCGGCATCCGATTCACGGCCGGGACGGCCGGGGGCCGCGGTCGTGATGGCGATCAGGTGCCGGGACTGCCCGCGGCTTTCGTGATGGTGGCCGGTTCGCCCTGGCGGGCAACGCCCAGGACCGACTGCATCTCGTTCCTGGTCCTCATCGCTATCTCGGACCACGATAGTTCGGCCGCGTAAGTCCGGGCGGCTGCGGACATCGCGGCCAGGGCTGGACCCTCCGCGTTAGCCACTTGGCTGAGAGCTGACGTCAGCCCCGGCCGCGTCCCGTCGTAGCGCACGACCGCGGCCCGCGGAAGATGGGCGAAGGCGCCGGACTCCGGTACGATCAAGGGCCGCCCGTAGGCCAGTGCCAGCATTGCGCATCCGCTCGTGGTGACGTGCCGATAGGGGAGGGCAACGACATCGGCTGATTCGAAGAGCGAGGCCACGTCCCGGTCAGGAATGCGCTCCAAGCGCAGCACCGCGGGCTTGCGGCAAGCCTCCGCGAGCGCCCTGAGCCTGGCCCGGGTGGCTGCATCGTCGCATTGACCGGCCACAACCAACCGGACAAGCGCGCTGGCCGACAGCCCCGCGAAAGCGGCGAGCAGGTCCTCCACCCCTTTGTACTCGAGAATTTTCCCGAAGAACAGCACCTGGCGGGGTCCGCTCCCTGTACCGGGCGCGCGCATCGAACCGCCGGGCACGACGGGCGCGAGCGGGCCGTGTGGGATGACCGCGCTTCGGCTTGGAACGGCGCCCAGCGCGGCGAGCCCGGCCAGGGCGGACGGTGAGTGCGCGAGTACGAGGCTGCAGTTGGCTACCAGTACTCGCCGCGCCACTACGTCATCCGCGAAGACGGGAGCGTGCGGCAGGACGTTATGCGCGGTCCACACGACGCGGACACCGAGCAGTCGGGTGATGGACAGCCACAGGACGAACCAGGCCTGGGCGAGCCGTCGCAGCGAAGGAAACCGGCCAGATCCCGGCAGAGAAAACTCGAACACCCAGTGGAGGTGAACTAGCCGCGCCCCGGTAGCGCGCCGAAACGCGGTCTCGACCGGCAGGAGCAGAAGGTTCAGGGTGTGCGACGGCGTTAGCCTTCCCAAGTAGCTGACCGCCGCCCCAAGCCGTTCCATTTCCCCGTATAGCATGCGCTGGTACGGATTCTGGTCGTCACGTGGGAAGACCAAGATTTTCACGGCCGTATAAGCCCCGCGAGCACGCCCGCTCCGAACGTGAGGTGGTCGACCACCACCCTGACCGCGCCCAGACTCCAGTTCCGCCAGGCAGGAATGAGCAAGAGCGCCGGGTAGAACGGGAAGATCAGGGTGAGTGGCAGGCCGAGCAGGAACACTGGATAGACCACCACAATGGGGTCAGTCCGAAGAATTCGCCTTCTCCTCGCGTGATGTTTACGGTAGAGCCGGGCTCGCGCCCGGCCATAAAGATAAGAGCGGCGCAGCTGTCGGCGCCACGTCCCCCAGTCGTGCCGCAACACCACTGCATCGGGAACGCTGCGGATACGATAACCAGCATCGATGAGACGCCAGCTGAAGTCGACGTCTGAACCGTAAGCGAAGTTCTCATCGAACCCGCCCACCTTATCGAATGCTTCTCGGCGGAAGGCAAGGTTGATGGTGGGACACTCGGTCAGGTATTGCGAAGTACGCGCCAGCTCGATGGCGCGTCCGTATAGGCCGCGGTCGCCGGACGCGGTCAAGGCCAGCCCGGCCGTAACCTGTTCTCCCTCCTGCAGGGGCCGCAACAAGTAGTTCAGCCACTCTGCCTCCGGTCTGCAGCCGGCATCGGTAAATACTATGACCTCGCCATTCGCCGCGCGTACACCCGCGTTGCGCTGGTGCGGAATGGAGACGGCAACACCGGGCAACGAACGGAACTTCACCCAGCGCACGGTCGGCTCATGGCGCTGCCTGATGAAGTCGAGCCGGTCCCCGGACGCGTCGACGACGACGATCTCGGCCGGTTCGGACAGGGCTTGAACCTGTACCGTAATATCCGCCAGGGTGTCATCGAGAGCTGGCTCATCTTTGCTTATTATGACAATGGAAATCATCGGTGGTACACCTTCGACGAACCGTTCGTATACACGAGATTATAATTGGAATTCAGGAAATTCGTCGGATATACATAGACTACTGAATAGTTGTTGAAGGAGGCATGCGCCTGACCGTCAACGACGTTGGTCCGGCTTGCGTACACCCATGCGTGATTGCTGAGGGTTTCCGGTGTCACGTCGAACAGCAAGCCGGAGCTAATTCGGGTGACCGTCACCAGGGGAAGCTGACCGTACACGTCGGTGTAGACGAGTTCCCCGGCGCGCACCTGCCCGCCCAGCCACGCCGCTGAGGCAAGCTCCTCCGGGGTCACGTAGAACTGCTCGTAGTCGTTTCCGCTGTTGGCCAGATTGGTAGCCGTCCCACCGCCCAGAATGGCGCCTACCAGGCCGTTGCTTGTCGCGAAGATCACGACGATCAAGGCCGCAGCGGCCACGCTGACAGCCGACGACAACCTCAGCCTCCGTCGCTCGGCCAGCACCTGCACGCACCAAAATATAGAAATGTCGAGGAAAGCCATGGCCTGCAGGAGGGCTCGCTCGGCGTTGTAGAAAGAGGCTAGGGTCCCGCTGAACCTGATCGCGACCAAGAAGACTAGTGTCCCGCCGGTAAGGATCCCGAGCTGGCGGCCGACAGCCGGAACCGCGCGCCCGAACGCGAGCATCATCGCCCCGACGGCGCCAAGGAGGTAGATGAGCTGTTGGGCCAGAACATTGGCCAGGCTGAAAGCGTTGTAGACCGCAGGCAGCTTTACCGGCGGTGTCGGTGTCGTCGAGGCACGTAGCGCGTAGGCGGGACTTCCCGCATCGGGAAGCGGATGGACCCAGGGCTTGTCCTTTTCGTACTGGGCTTGGACGTCCCGCTCGTATTGCTGCGGCGTGCCCGGGGTCGCCGTGTTGCCGTCGAGGTACGCCGCGATCAGGCCTCCCGCCTGGCTGCGGTTGGGCAGGAGATCGAGCCCTTGTGATTGCGTCGCCTTTGCGAGCTGGACCAGGTTGGAAGATGAATGAGTGACGGGGCCATACCACAATACCGCACCCAGCGCCGACACCAGCAGAGCCGTGATCATGCCCGCCGATACGCGGGTGCGTCGTATCCAGAACGTCAGCGATTGAAGGATCAGGGTCAAGCCGATCAGGGTGACGGTGACATAGGTCGTGGTGTAGTGCGATACGACCAACGCCAGGCCGAACAATATGGTCACCGGCAACTGGCGACGCCGCGGCAGGCTGGTTTCGAGCACTGCGGCCATCAATGCGGTGAAGAACACGAGGGCGATCTCTTGCCGTGCGATGGCCGGCAATTCCTGGCCGAAGGCCGACTGGGTAATGATGAGCACGCCCGCGGCGAAGGCCCAGCGGGACGACAGTGTCCGCCGCCCGATGTAGAAGACGGCCACCGGGAAAAGTGCGCACAGCGTCGGGTAGACGAGCTTGAACACCATCAGGTCCGACACGCCCGTTATCGCGTGCAGTTCGGACGGCAGGATTGTCGTGCTGAGCATCGCGGCGTAAGCACTGTCCGGGTTGTTGGACGGATGCCACACTCCCGCGGCTGATACGTGCTGAAGCACGTTGTACTCGTTTGAGATGTCGAAGCCGTAGACCGAAGCGCCTCGCAGGGAGAAAGACCACATCATGGCGAGCCCGGCGGCGTAGAGGCCGACCGCCAGCAGTGAGATATTGACACGCGACGCGTAGGCGAAGAGAGCCACGGTCATGATGACGCAGCCGCAGAGGGCGATCAGCGCGACGCCGTTGCTGTGACCCGTGTTGAGCCGGATCGCCCCGGCCGCCGCGACTAGGGGGAGGACCAAGGGGAGCGCCGTCCGCCCGGTCAGCGCCAGGTCGCGCCACGGTATGGCCACGTCCGACGGCGCATTCGCCGAGACCGCCAGCAAGATGAGGCAGACCAGTTCGAACCCGGCTAGCATCGGCCATGGCCGCAGCGGTTCGGCGATGCCGATGACAGGTCCCGTCATGTTGACGGCGAGCCCCGTGCCGTACAGCACGACGATTGAGGCACACGGCACGTACACCGGGAAGGAGGCGACGGCGCCTCCCGGGACGCGCAGCGCCCGCAGCAGGAGCACGCCGGGCACGGTGAGCATAAGCGCAGCCAGCAGCACCTGCGCCGCCCAGGAGTGGTGCGCGGGGACGAGGACGATCGGCAGCGCCAGCAGGACAAGCCAGGAAAAGGTGACCGCGGGAAATGCGGGCGGTTCTCTCAGCGAACTAGGCGGAACACGGCAAACTGGCCGCGAAAGCTCAAGGCGCGCAGACGTCACAGCATCTTCTCCAGCTCCGGTACCGGAATAGAAGAAGCCTCCGCCGGTTCGCTGGCTGGTAGGGGAGCAAGATGGCGGAAGATCCATAGCCCGCGGAGAAAGCCGACATTTTCGCAGGCTTCCTGGGCCAGTTGGATGTAGGCATCGAGCAGGCAGCCGGTCCTGCGTTCGAGCCACGCGGTCCGCAGGCACCGGAGGTACAGGAATTGCGGAGCCGCGACCGCAGCCACGGCGAGCAGCGGGAAGCTCACCGACGACAGCAGCAGCGCCAGGACGAGCACGGGATACGGAAACAGCGTAGGGCGCATGCTCGGCCACTTCCGGTACAGCCGAGCCCCGCCGAGACCGTAACTCCGGCTGCGGCGGAGCGTATCCCGCAGCGACGGCTCGAAATGGTGGACGACCCGGGCCGCGGGCGTGAAGACGAGATGACAGGAGGGAAATACTCTCGCGAGACTTCGGCAGAGGTCCCCTTCCTCGGAACCGAAGCGGAACCGCTCGTCGAACCAGCCGGCCTCGATAACCGCCTGGCGGCGAAAGGACATGTTGGCGCCGACAAACGAGAAAACGTCTCGTACGCCATGAGGCTCGTCAGCTTTCCACTGCCGCTTGAGATAGAGATAGAAGCGATAGCCGATCTTGTCGCTCTTCGCCAGGTTGAATTCCAGTGGCTCGAGCGGGTTGTGCCGCTTGATATAGCCGCTGATGAAGCTATGCGGAACCTCCGGCAGGACCGGGCCGCCGACTCCGACGACACCATCTCCGTAACGTGCGATCAGCTCCTCCGCCCAGTCAGGCTCCGGCTCGCAGTCGTCGTCGAGGAAAGCCACGATCGGAGCCGAGGCCGCGCGCACGCCGGAGTTGCGCGCCGCGGCCAGGCCCCGGTTCACCGGATGACGGACGACCTTCACGTCGTGGGCCCGCGCCATCTCGCCCGTGCCGTCGGTCGAGCCGTCGTCGACGACGATGATTTCCAGCCGGCCCCGTATCGTCTGCTCGGACAGCGCGTGCAGGCAGCGGTGCACGCCGTCCCGGCCGTTGAGGGAGCAGATAATAACGGCCAGTTCGGCGGGGGAGGCCTCGCCCCATGCCATTCCGGCATTCGCCTGCGGGCTCTCACACCTCATTGATCAGCACCTCCGCCACTCGGTTCGCCGCCGTCTCCCAGCTGTACTCGGCCAGCCACGCGTCGTTGACGTCATGATCGTCAGCCGGAGCATCCCGGAGATACATGAGCTTGATGGAGGCGGCCAGGTCAGCGGCCGTGGCATCGCATATGACGCTGCGCGGCGAGTTCGCCACGAGGTGCCGGGCGAGATTGTCGGGCGCTGATGTGGTCACCACGGGCAGGCCGCAGGCCAGCGCCTCGAGCACCGCAATACCGAAGCCCTCGCGGGCCGACGGAAAGACGAACATCCGGGCCGCCTTCATGAGCGCGTAGACGTCCTTCTGCTCGGCCACGTCGTGCCGGAAGTCGACCGCGCGATGGATGCCGAGCTCTTGCGCCTTGGCGTGCAGATTGCCACGCTCGGGCCCGTCGCCGATGACACGACAAGTCACGGGGAGTCCGTCCGCATGCAGCAAGGCCACCGCTTCGAGCAGCATGTCGACCCGCTTGTGCGCCATCATGCGGCCGACCACGACGATGTCGGTGGCGGCCGGGTCCGCACAGACGTTCCGGATCGCATCGATATCGATGCCGTTCGGCACCACTGTGATTGGCGTGCGGGCCCCGCTGACCACCCGGACCCTATCCGCAGTCTGCGGCGACGCGGCGATGATATGGTCCGGCATGCGCATCGCGAGCCACTCGATCAGCCATGCTGCCATGCCTGCGCGGCCGAGATACTGGCGCCAGTATGACTTTCCCCAGACCTCATGCCAGGTGACCACGAGCCGCTTGCGTCTGAGCGTGGTTACGACGCGCAGGACCAACACCTGGAAATACGGGATGTGGTCGGCTTCGAGGACATCGAATCTGCTTCCCAGCAACCGGAAACAGGTGACGGCGAAACGCACGGCCTGACCGATTGACCGCCGGTCCTTGACGTAGAGGCTATGCATTCCTGAAATAGCATGGAAGGTAACGCCATCTTCTGTTCGCTGGCGCGGCCCGCTCCACCAGTGCATCGTATAGACGTGCACATCAGCATGTTCCGTCAGACGGCGGGCAAGCTCGTGATAGCGAATTTCTTTTCCGCCGCGGTGGTATGGGTAGATCGCATCGCTGACCATAGCGACGACTGGACGCCGGTGGTCGTTCACGCGGTCTCTCCTCCTCGTGGTGTGCAAACTCATGGTGTGCAAGCCGCCCAGAAATCGACGGACTCGGGGGGGGCAGCGAGCTTGACCACGAGGCGGGCGCGCCCCCTGGAGCAAGACACGGTGACCCGCCTGGACACCGTCGCTCGGCCGCCGGCCGGAACTTGCGTTCCGCCAGCGGCGAGGCGGGAAGCATGTCCTCTCCGGTTAAGGAAGACTGACCATTGGTAGCGCTGCGGACTGGTCGAGACGTTGCTGATGACGAAGGAGACGGCTAGCTTGGTACCTTTCGCCGGCAGGCTCGCGGGCAGCGACTGGGGGTTGCTGAACGCCAGCGACGTGTACGCCGCGGGCCCTCGGTACAATCCGGCCGCCTGCAGCACGGACCGTCCGGCGGCCGTTTGCGCCAAGCTGAGCGCTAGCGCCAGCACGGCCACGATCGCCACCGCGATGCTGGCCTTAACCGTCGTGGGCTGAGTGCGCCGCCGAAGCGCCGTCGTGCCATGCATGAGCGAATCAGCTCGTCACTGCGGCATTCGGCTGGCCCTCATCCGTCGCGCTAAGGGACCTGACGGCTCTCCAGCCCTTTTGCCGCGGCTCAGCCATCACGACCCCGGGCTGGTCCGTGCCTGCGCACAAGGCGGGGGCGGCCTGCATGCGCCGACTATTGAGCAGCCGCACCTTGAGCAGGATCGCAATGCAGGAAACAGCGTCGCGCCAGGAGATCTTCTTGCCCTCGTCGTGCGAGCGGCTGTAGTAGCTAACCGGCACTTCGAATGGCCTGACGCCCGCCTTGAGCAGCAAGGCCGTGATCTCGGTGTCGAGGCCGAAACCGGCCTCGCCGAGGTTCAGGCTCCTGAACATCGCCAGCGGTATCAGCTTCAGGCAGGTGTGGATATCACTGAGGTACGCATTGAAAAGGATGTTGGCCAGGCGGGTGAGAAAGCGATTACCCACGGCATACCGGTAAGAATGATAAACCGTGTTGAATCCGAATATCCGAGCGCCGTAAACAACCTCGCAGCGCCCCTTCAGCACAGGATAGATAACTCGCGTTATATCTTCGGGAGAGTATTCAAGGTCGGCATCGAAGGGCAGGATGTATGTGCCGCTCGCGATCGAGACGGCAGAAAGCAGAGCCGCGCCCTTGCCCCGGTTCTCGGCATGACAGTAAACGGTCACGCGCGGATCGTCGACGTGGGCGAGCAGGCTCGATGTCGCGTCCGTGCTTCCGTCATCGACCACGATGAGTTCCATTTCGCACGGATAGTCAGCCGCGAGAACCTCGGTGATCGCCTGCATTATCGTGCGCTCTTCATTATATGCGCACATCAAAATAGAAAGCTTTATCGATATAGCATTGGACGCCAATCTATTGGATTGGCCCCAAAACGGCCTGCATCTCGCCATGGTTGAGTCAACAGACGTGGTGTTATTCGGCATTTCATTATGGGGAACGGCAAGATGGGCACGCTCTGTAATCCCACCGTTACTATATGTACCATACGCATCCGAAGGCTGCGGCACAGACATTCCCTGGGTCCCCCCCCTATCGGCGGTCCGTTCGTGCGCGGCACGTCACCAATAGTGATCGAACAACAAAGCATTAACGGCGTTGGAAAGCATCCATCACGAAGGATGACGCGACAGGCGGCCCAGCGGGTTACCACTATCCTGGTTTTTTTCGGGCATGCCTTATATGTCACCTAAGCGTTAGGTTTTTGAGATGGCGGTCACGCAGACCTTGAGATCAGCTCGCGGTTCACTGCGTATTTCCGTGTACATCGCGACTGCCTTCATGACTCACTTGGCTATGCCACGAACGCCCATGGCGTGCGATGTAGCCGTTCAACCTTCAGGCGACGCGTCTGATTTCGCTGAACGCTAGTTACCGCCGGTTACAAAACTGTCGACGGCGTGGAGTGCGACCAGACCTACGAGCCCGGTTCTATCAGCCTTACATGCACCGGCACGATCCCCTCATCAGTGTGCAGGACTCGCTGTCCAAGCCGCCTCCCTTGCCGCTGGGACGACTCCCGCCTGCAGAAACTTCATAGCGAAGCAGTTTTGTAACATAGTAAGGGTGAAGACCTGTGTCAAGTAGGGCGAATTCGATATCTTCTGTTAACTATTTCTCACGTCAGCTCTCCAGCCGGTCACTAATAGTTACCGAACAGGAGGTTGGCAGTGGTTCCTGATGTGGTTGTCGCGGCAGCAGCCGAGGGCTAGGCCGGGGCCGCCTGCCTTCGCCCCAGCGCCCGGCGCCCGTGACGACGATGCCCGCCGAGGGTGACCGGCACGGAGGGGGTAATCTCACGGCAGCAGTGCGCTGGCCCGCCGAACCAGAGAGGGCCGACGGCCGGCCCATCGATCGCACGGTCCATCCGGCATCACGCCACCGGGCCAGGGGAAGGACGTTCCGGCCGTCGAGGATCCGCGGGGCGCGTACTACCGACCCGAGGCGGGCCGGGTCGAGCTCAAGGTAGTCCTTCCACTCGGTCAGGTGCAGTACTACGTCAGCTCCCTCGCATGCTTTCTCGGGCTCGTCGCAGTAGTCGAGTTCAGGTCGTTTGGACCGGGCGTTGTCGATGGCCTTCGGATCATGCACCCGGACCAGCGCTCCCTCCGCTCGGATGGCCGCCGCCACTTCCAGCGCCGGGGATTCGCGCACATCGTCGGTATTCGGCTTGAACGCGGCACCCAAGATCGCCACCCGACGCCCGGCGAAAGACCCTCCGACCAGATCCCGGGCCAAGTCGACGGCGTGCCGCCGCCGCGCGTTGTTGACTTCATCGACCTCCGTGAGAAACCGCACCGAGTCGGCTGCCCCGAGTTCGTCGGCACGAGCCACGAACGCCCGGATGTCCTTCGGCAGGCAGCCACCGCCGAACCCGAGACCGGCGGAGAGGAAGTGGCGGCCGATCCGCTTGTCGTGGCCCAGGGTCTCGGCGAGCGTCACCACATCCGCACCCGCCGCCTCGCAGACGTCTGCCACCGCGTTGATGAAGGAGATCTTGGTGGCGAGGAAGGCGTTGGCCGCTACCTTGGCCAGCTCGGCCGTGGCCAGATCGGTGCTGATGTACGGCGTGCCGAGTTCGAGGAGCGAAGCGTAGACGTCCCGCAGACCCGCGTCCGCGCGAGCAGAGCTCGTACCGACCACCAAGCGGTCAGGCTGCAGGGTATCCCGGACTGCGAATCCTTCACGCAGGAACTCCGGATTCCAGGCGAGCTCGGCCGTGATACCAGCCGGGGTCAGTCGGCCGAG
>Ga0116217_10004635_pt1 | contig 12221 bp, 8 predicted proteins | sample Sb_taG_6_FD_89697 | JGI IMG/M metagenome (GOLD analysis project Ga0116217, IMG submission 89697) | Peat soil microbial communities from Weissenstadt, Germany - Sb_50d_4_PS metaG | ecosystem: Environmental > Terrestrial > Soil > Wetlands > Peat | place: Germany: Weissenstadt | collected 2010-09-21 | reverse complement strand
GGTCAATAAGTGTAATCGGGATTTTTCGCCAACAATACCTTTTGAGATACGACAACTCCACGGCTTTCATTGACTTGCCCGTTTCTCAGACGTATGATTCGCGCCAATGGTCGGCCAGACCATCTCGCATTATCGCATCGTCGAAAAACTCGGCGGCGGCGGCATGGGCGTGGTGTACAAGGCCGAGGACACCGAACTTGGGCGCTTCGTTGCCCTGAAGTTTCTCCCTGAAGACCTCGCCCAAGACCCACAGGCTTTGGAACGTTTCCGCCGCGAGGCACGCGCCGCGTCCGCCCTCAACCATCCCAATATCTGCACAATCTACGAAATCAGCAGGCACGATGGTCGTTCTTTCATCGCCATGGAGTTTCTGGACGGCGTGACCCTGAAGCGCCGCATCGCCGGGCGTCCGCTGGAAACCAACCTGATTCTATCGCTCGCCATCGAGGTCGCCGATGCACTAGACGCTGCCCACGCCAAGGGGATCGTTCATCGCGACGTCAAGCCTGCGAATATCTTTGTCACCGAGCGCGGCCCCGCCAAGATTCTGGACTTTGGTCTCGCGAAAGTCACCCTGAAGCCGGAGGGCATGGATATGACCGCCCCGACCATAGAGTCAGAGGATCATCTCACCAACCCCGGTTCCACGCTCGGCACTGTCGCCTACATGTCGCCGGAGCAGGTGCGAGCCAAGGAACTGGATGCACGGACGGACTTGTTTTCCTTTGGCGTGGTGCTGTACGAGATGTGTACAGGCGCCTTGCCGTTTCGAGGCGACACTTCGGCGTTGATCTTCAACGCTATTCTAGAACGCCCTCCCGTAGCTCCGTTGCGGCTGAATCCCGACATCCCCGCTGAACTGGAACGGATCATCAACAAGGCTCTGGAGAAAGACCGCAATCTGCGTTATCAGGGCGCGGCGGAAATGCGAACTGACCTGCAACGATTGAAGCGGGACACGGAGAGCGGAAAGAGCGCAGCCACGACAGAAGCGGGAATGCGGATACATTCACGCCGAAGGCTGGGAGTAGTCGCAGGTGTGGCGGCAGTGCTATTTGTCGGTGGGGCTTTTCTGGCGTGGCGCTCTCTTCATTCCCAGACTTCAGACGCGGCACCGATCCATTCGATAGCCGTACTGCCGTTTGCGAATGCGAGCAAAGATCCCGAGATGGACTACCTCGGCGAAGGCATCTCTGAGGAGATCACCAACTCTCTTTCTCGGCTTCCGAATCTTCAAGTGATGGCTCGGAGTACCGTGTCGCACTACAAATCGCGGCAAGATGATCCGCAAGGAGTCGGGCGTGATCTCCATGTCGATGCTGTGTTGACGGGGCGCGTAGTGGAGCATGGAAATGAACTCAATGTCGAAACCGAGTTGGTCAACGTCGCGACTGGAGCACAACTCTGGGGTGAACGATACACACGCAGCGCCAAGGACGCCTCGTTGTTGCAAGCTGCCATAACCGGTGACCTCGCCAGCCAACTGCGGCCGCAAATAGGAGGCGGGCAGCGGGAGAAACTAGCAAAAGCTGGTACGCAAAACAGCGAAGCGTATCAGCTTTATTTAAAAGGCCGCTATCACTTCGACAGATTCACGCAGGAAGATTTCAAGCAGGCCGCTGGATTTTTTGAGAAGGCGGTTGCGCTCGATGCGAACTATGCGGCCGCGTGGGCCGGGCTTGCAGATACGTACGCCTTGGAAGGCTACTTTGGCTATGCTCCGGGTCGTGAAGTGTTTAGCAAATCCCGAGACGCGGCCCGACGAGCACTCTCGCTGGACAGCCAAATCCCCGAGTCGCATATTTCTCTGGCGATCACCGATATCGTGCTTTTTAACCCGCCGGGAGCACAGGCGTCGCTTCAGAAAGCCCTAGCGCTCGACCCCAATTCGGCATTCGCCCATGATGTCTCGTGTTGGCTGGCGAATGAAATGGGGAAGAGTTCAGAAGCGATCGCCGAATGCCGCAAAGCCATAGAACTCGATCCCCTTTCCTTACTGTATAACTTTGACCTTGCCAATGCCTACTACCTGGCACGTCAGTATGACCAATCCATCCAGCAGGCAAACCGAACCCTCGAAATCGATCCCAGATATTCCGAAGCCATCCAAACGATCGGATGGGTCTACGAGACTACAGGAAACTATAAGGGCGCGATTGAGCAATGGGTTAAGAATGAGCAGGCGCTTGGCCACGACAAGCGTGCCGAAGAATTGAGGCGCGTTTTCGAGGAATCAGGTTATCGTGGGTATCTGAGAAAAGACGCCAAAGACAAAGAGGCCGCGGGCGACTTCTATGACGCGGGTGTCGACTACGCATTGCTTGGCGAGAAGGAGACTGCTATCACTGCGCTCCAACGAGCCGTTGCCGCAGGCCAACAAGCCGACAGTCTTACGCTCGACCCCGAACTCGACAGCATCCGCTCCGACCCGCGCTTCGCCGATCTGCTGCGCGGCATCGGCGTGCCGCAATAAACGACCCTTCCCGCCCCACCTGAAGGAAGTCATGGCTGGATCACGCGAAGTTGCAATGGCCGGCCCCCCTTCGTTATTGCCGGCAAAAGAGGACAGTTTCAGAGCGCGCTGTAGCCTATCCCGTCAACGCGGATCAGTCAACGCGGATCAGCGATGGTCCCACATGGTGCTAAGGACCGCGGGCTCGGCTGGCAAGCCATGGCGTGCACCCGGCGGAGTATCCCCGGTTGAGGAAGCGCATCCTCGCCCGGCACGAGCAAGTGCCAGGCTTCGCGCCAGCACTCGAAGTGGCCTCCGCCCCGCTTGCATCCTGAAGGATAGAGGGCTATGGCGCGAGAGCCTGGTAAATACTTCAGTGGAATTATGTACCAAATATCTCGTGGAGCGATATAAGCGATAACAAAATCAACTTCGTCGATTTTGTAGATATCGTGATTGCTTCGCTGCCCGGTAGTTTTATAGCCGTCGCGGAAGAGGCTAAAAATCGAGTTCGTTTTCGCCGTGGGGCTTGGACACGCCAAATCCCAGGCTAGCCGCTTTGTGAACGAAGGCGAGCTCTCCCAACTCGCCCTTAGCTTTGCAGGTTAGCTTTCCGCGGACCAGGGGCGCGCTCTGCCATCTGGGCTCGCGTGATTTCCTAGAGTCTTTTCTCATCTTCACTCCAATAAAAAAGGCGCGAGCCGGATTTCCGGTCGCGCCTCTTTAATTTGCTTCTATTTCCAGACTAGCAAATTGGAGGGGGTAAACCCGCCAAATTTTGAGATTTATATTTCCATCCGAATCAGCAGCTTGGAGGAAAATGGGCGGTTTAGGGGGCTTGACAACTTTTCGGCAGCAAGGCAGTTTTTGCGGTTTTGACCTGTTATCCCCTCAATAAGTCTAATTAATCGCGATTTATCGCCAACAACCCTGATGTGACGAGTTGTGATTTATTGGTCTAACCGGAATAACGCCCGGCTCGTTGACTCTGCAGCGAAAAAGGCCCCTCGAATCATCGAGAGGCCCGTTCCTTGAATCGCAATGCCAGAAATGGCTGTGTTATGGGTTTGACATCTTTGCCAGTTGGTCGGTCGCGGAAGCCTTCTCGCTGGCGGCTTGAATGCTCTTCGAAGCAGGTTGGCCGAAGACCTCGGGATGCAAGTAGTAGCCCTGCTCGGCAGCAGGCTTTTCCTCCTCCGTCGGAATGCGGTAGGCGTTGGCGTAGGCGTCGTGACGGATGCCAGTCACCTGCCACGACACTTTGACTAAGGGTCTGTTGGTCTTGATCGTGAAGCGATTGTTCTCAATCTCTCGTTTCACGATCGCCTGCGCGAACTGGCCGATTACAGTCAACTGGTAGCGGAAATCTTGGTTGAGAGCCTCGAAGTAATCCGGCAGGGTTACCGTCGCCAGACCGTGCCGATCCGTAGTGATGTTTCCGTTGTAGACGTTCATCATGTCGGGCGATTCCACGAACGAGTGGGAGAGATACTTATTCGCCGGATCGAGCGGGTGATCGATCTTGAACGAGCCGCCGCCCTTGGTCAGCGTGCCCTTCACGTTCAGATTGCCGGCGTAGAAGCCGTTACCGTTCGCGTCAACCGTGAACTCAAGGTTGTAGTTGGTGCCGGAGTAGCCGCCAAGGATGAACCCGCCGCCGCCGTGAGCGACAAAGATCCCAGCCGTTCCCGTTGAGTCCGTGTTCTCGGTTTGTCCGATCACCCCTGCGCCGCCAGTGGTCGCGTTGTCGACTCCGAATACGCCGTTCCCAATCGGGGAGGAGCTCTGCCCGTATACGCCCGTCGTGCCGGCTTTCGGATCGGTCGCAACGCCGTCAATGGCGGCCTCGGAGCCCGGCACCGTCACCTGCATGCCCAGAGCTGCTTTACCGGCAACATCAACAATTGCTTTTGGCTTCTTCGTGCCGATGCCGACATTGCCACCGGTCTCGTAAATCACTGAATTTCCCAGTGTCGTCGCTCCAGTCCACAGGGGGACGAAGTTTTTCGTGCCCGTGCCTGTCACGCTCGCTGGAGGGAGCGTGGTGGCTGTCGGGGAATCGGCAGAAGTTGCGATTGGGTTGCTGGCCGCGGTTTGGGCGAGAGTTGTGCAAACCAGCGCTGACAAAAGGCTGACAATGACAAAGCCGACGCGGAGCTTCATGGAATTCTCCTTTTTGACCTGATAATCCCCGGGAACGGGCGACTGACGGGGCAGTCCGGAGATGGTCACCGGGCCGTGGCAGAACCTTATATCACCGAGCTGATGGCAAAACAAGGGGACGTTTTGCCCCTAAGTTCTCCACCCGCCCTCCTCCTCCCGGCCTCGCCTGACCCCTGCGCGAAAGGGTCTGTTTGTGGGCAACGAAAACTGCACTAACCTGATTACGCAGTTTCAACCGTTTGCCGCGGCAAGCGGCGATGGGTTTTTGGGCAAATAAAGAGGTGCAGGGCGACAAAGTCAGTGAGTGTAACAGAGATATTGAGACGATCGCCCCCCAGTCGCAGGCTCAGATATCTTCCGTTTTGCCGACAACACACCCAGAATCGTCGCATTCGCGTGCAATGTACAGCGCAGGCTATAATTACGCGCGCACATGGCTCTCGCTCCCGGCACCAAACTCGGTCCCTATGAAGTTCAGTCACTCCTTGGCGCGGGCGGGATGGGCGAGGTCTACCTTGCCCGCGACATCCGCCTGCAGCGAGATGTTGCCATCAAAGTCCTGCCGTCTTCGCTGGCACGGGACGAAGACCGTCTACGCCGCTTCGAGCAGGAGGCCAAGTCCGTAGCTGCGCTCAACCATCCCAACCTGCTCACCGTCTTTGACGTGGGAACCCTGCCTGACCCGTCGAACGCAAGCACCACCGCCTTGCCTTACATCGTCTCAGAATTGCTGGAGGGCTCGACGCTGCGCGCCCGCCTTGCCGAGGGCACCATGGGGCAGCGCAAGGTTCTCGACTATGGCGTGCAGATTGCCAGTGGTTTGGCCGCCGCGCACGAGCGTGGCATCGTGCATCGCGACATCAAGCCGGAAAATATTTTCATCACCAAAGATGACCGGGTAAAGATTCTCGACTTCGGCCTGGCCAAACTGACGCAATCCGAATTCGATTCGCAAACCTCGTTGCCGACGGCGACTAACAAGACGGAACTCGGGCTGGTTCTGGGAACGATGGGCTACATGTCGCCGGAGCAGTTGCGCGGCAAGAAAGTCGACGCGCGCAGCGACATTTTCAGCTTTGGCGCCGTTCTATATGAAATGCTGTCGCGCCGCCGCGCCTTTCATGGTGACAACACGGCCGACGTGGTCAGCGCCATCCTGAACCAGCAGCCCGCCGAACTCACCGTAACCAATCAGGAGATCTCACCGTCGCTCGATCACATCGTTCGCCATTGCTTGGAGAAAGATCCGCTGCTGCGCTTCCAGTCGGCGCGGGATCTTGCCTTTCAGCTGAACGTCATGCGGGAGACGCGCAGTTCCACCGCAATCGCCGCGGTCAGTCATGGCACAGAGGAGAAACGATCGCGCCCGTGGATGACAACTGCAATGGGCGCGGTGGCGCTTGTGCTTCTGCTCGCCGGAACGTGGTTCGTGGCGCGGTCTACGGCTCATCTGGAACCGCCAAAGTTCACTCAACTTACCTTCCAGCAGGGATTCGTCGAAGCGGCGCGCTTTCTGTCCGACGGCAAGAATTTTATCTCTGCCTCTCGCTGGGGTTCCGATGCAGATGTAGGACTGTTCACCGGGGCCGTGGAGACACCCGGGCTTCGCCCGCTCGGCATTTCGGTTTCCTCACTTCTCTCGGTTTCTTCTACCGGGGATCTGCTCGTGCTCCAGGATGCCCACGGGATCGGACCCGGCTATGTTCGCGTTGGCCGGCTGGCGCGCCTGGCGGTCTCTGGCGGTGCACCGCGACCGTTGCAGGAAAATGTGCAATACGCCGATTGGGCGCCCAACGGCACGGATTTCGCCGTGGTCCGCTTCGCTCCCGATCGCCACCTCTACCGGCTGGAGTATCCGTCGGGCAAAGTCCTGTACGAAACCCCCGGGTGGATCAGTCATCCGCGTTTTTCCCGCGACGGCAAGCACATCGCCTTTCTTGATCATCCGGTTTTCGGTGACGACCTGGGAATGGTGGCAGTCGTCGACCTTGAGGGCAATCACAAGGAATTGAGCGGACGCTTTGGTTCGACACAAGGGTTGGCGTGGTCCCCTGATCAGTCGGAGATCTGGTTCAGCGCAGTGAAAAGCGGAATTTACCGCTCGCTCTATGCGACCACGTTGGGCGGCCGGGAGCGGGCTCTGCTCGCCGCTCCGGGAAACGTCGATATTCAGGACGTGCTTCCCAACGGTAACGTTTTGCTCAATGTAACCAACGAGCGTCTCGAACTTATGGTGTTTACCCCCGACCATCCGGAAGGCCGCGATTTTACCTGGATGGACTGGGCGTATGGAGCGCGATTTTCCGCCGACAGCAAGTCGATCCTTTTCGGTGACCAGCACAGCGGAGATTCGTACGGAACATTTCTCCGCAACCTGGATGGCTCTCCCGCGGTGCGCTTGGGAGACGGCGATCCCATGGATCTCTCGGCGGACAACAAATGGGCGATCAGCCGGTTGCCTTCCAAACCCAACCAGATTCTCCTGCTGCCTACAGGAACGGGAGAGTCGCGCCAACTCACCCACTCGAACATCAGCCACCTGTATGGGCGCTGGTTGCCGGATGGGCGAATCGTATGCGTGGGAAACGAGGCCGGGCACCCCGAGCGCACCTACTTGATTGACATGGACGGCAACGAGAAACCGCTCACGCCCGAGGGCATCCTCGCCCGTGCGGTCACTACCGATGGCAAGAACCTGATCGTATCCAACCTCGATTCGACTCAATTTCAGTTGTTCCCCGTGGATGGCGGGCAGCCGCGGCCGCTGTCTCAGCTGCAAAAAGGCGACACCCCACAGGATTTCACTTCGGACGATAAGGCAATTTTGCTGCGGCGATCAGGGAAGGACGCAGCGATCGAAATCTGGCGGCTGGAGTTGGGCAGCGGCAAGCGGACGCTGCTCCACAGCCTCAGTGCTCCCGGAGCGCGGGCTGTCGCCAGGGGACTGAACGTGGTCTCCTCCCGCGACGAAAAAAGCTACGCCTACACTTACCATCCGGCGCTTTCGACGGAATACTTGGTGCAAGGAATTCGCTGAAGGAGAAGATCGCTACACAACCCGTTTGCGTGATGCTGGATCAATCGCAAATGTGGGTGGGCCAGCCAGCCCCGATCATCGTCAACTGTTGAAATCATCGTCAACTGTTGAAACCAGACCATTACACTCCTTGAGAATTGAGCGACCGGCGTCCGCGGTCAATGAGCTTGCCTGCTCCCCACGGCATCGTCCTTCCGGACAGTACCTTTAGTACCTGGGTCCTACCCCCCGAGGCGCCGTATAATCGAGGCGAAACCAGCATAATTCTGGTAAGGCTGGGCAAAGCACACGGTGGACCCTGCATTCGCATTGGCGATTTTCGCGCTGGGGCTGGCATTCGGCAGCTTCCTGAATGTGTGTATCTATCGCTTGCCGAGGGATTTGTCGGTGATTCATCCCGGCTCGGCGTGCCCCAAGTGCGCCCAGCCAATCCGCTTTTATGACAACGTCCCCATCCTGAGCTGGCTGATTCTGCGAGGACGCTGCCGCTATTGCAAGGCTGCAATCTCGCCGCGCTATCTCGTGGTGGAACTGCTCACGGGCGCGCTGTTTCTGGCCTGCTACGCGTATTTCGGACTCACCCTGGTCGCGCTGAAATACTGTGTTTTCGGATTCCTTCTTCTGGGCTTGATCTTCACCGATGCCGAGACTCAACTCTTGCCCGACAAATTGACCCTGCCTGGCCTTGTCGTCGGATTGCTGTTCAGCCTGGTGGTTCCGGTCAACGATTTACTCTCGAAGATGCTGTTTGGTCTCATCTACCAACCCGCTGCCGGGGCTTCCAGCCCTTGGCTTTCGTTGCTGCAGGCGTTGATGGGAGCCGCGGCGGGAGCGTCATTCATCTATGGCGCGGGAGCGATTTATCTGCGCGCACGCGGCGTCGAAGGCATGGGCTTCGGCGACGTGAAGCTGATGGCGATGGTGGGCGCGTTCCTCGGAATCCGGCTGACCATCTTCACCCTGTTCGGCGCTTCAATCGTCGGATCGCTGGCTGGATTGTCGACCGTGCTGGTGGTGTGGATCAAGCGCACCCGCCGGCGCATCGTCCGGCATCATGAGCCGGCAAGCCTGGCCCGGCGTCATGGATGGGAGTCGGCCAGCATTGCGTTGCGGCGCTTTCCCATGCCATTTGGCGTGTTTCTCGGCAGCATGGCGATGGTTGCGTCGTTCTTCGGTGACCAGTTTTTTCGCTGGTACTGGAGGTTGCTGTGAGAATGCTCAGCAACCCCATCGTGGTTCGGATGGCGGTGGTGCTGTTTGCAATGGCCCTCTCGTTTTGGATCGCAACTCTGCTGCTGCGGCGCATGCGTCGCATACTCACGGAGGAATCTTTCGCCATTGACTCCGCCCCCGAGCTCGAGCAGTTCCCCATGCACACCTACAACGCCGTGATTCAGCAACTGAAGCAGCAGAAACACGAATTGCTGAGCGTGCAGCAGGTGGAACGGCGCCGAGCGAAGACTTCAGAAAATATCAGTGCCGCGGTGCTCTCGAACCTCTCGAGCGGAGTGTTGTTTCTGACCACGAACGGCCTGGTCCGCACCGCCAATGCCGCAGCCAAAAGCATTCTTGGATTTGCTTCACCGGTAGGAATGAGTGTGAGTGAAATATTTCGGGATGCGAGATTGAGTTCGTCTTTGTCGCCAAGCTCTCACGAAACGCTGGCAGCCGCGGTGCAAGCCAGTTTGCGCGAGCCCAGTTTGCGGACACCAGGCCTTTCGCGAAGCGTGGAGGCAGATTACATCACGCCAGCGGGCGACCAACGCATTCTTGAGATCACGATTTCTCCGGTGCCCACCCCCTCCGGTGAGACTTTGGGCGCGGCTTGCCTGATCACGGACAAAACGGAATTTGCAACCATCCAGCGGCTGCAGGAATTGCGCGGAGAAATGTCCGCCGAGATGGCCCTGGCGCTGCGCAATTCGCTGGCTACGATCTCCAGCTACGCGCAACAAGTGGCGGTCAGTTCGGATCCCACACTGGTGCGGCAGTTGGCCGTTGACATCGTTTCAGAAGCAGCTGATCTGGATCACACCATCGGCGGTTTTCTAGCCGGGGCAAAAGCCGCGAAGGCCGCTGGAGCATAAGTTCAATCGGAGGATGAAACAAAGATGAAACGCATAACACACGTTTGGATTGCCACAATAATTCTAGCCGGAGCGCTGGCGTCGAGTGCCAGTGCCCAGGATTCGCCCTCTCAGCCGCAGCCGTTGGGAGACTATGCACGAGCGGTGCGCAAGGACAAAAAGCCAGCAACAGCGAAGCAATTTGATAACGATAATCTGCCGTTGGACGATAAGCTTAGCGTTGTGGGGGGCGCGGGGTCGAGCGATAGCCAGGCGCAAACCGCGGCGAACGGCGGAGCGGACGCAGCCTCGTCGGAGAAGAAAGGCGACGACAAGCCGCCCGCAATCCAGCCGGGACAATCGCAAGAAGACCGCCAGAAAACCTACGACGCATGGAAGGACAAGTTGGCGGACCAGAAAGCGAAGATGGACCTGCTCAATCGCGAACTGGATGTTGAGCAACGGGAATATCAACTGCGCGCAGCCGCGATGTATGCCGACGCCGGGAACCGTCTGCGGAATTCAGGGAATTGGGACAAAGAAGACGCAGATTACAAGCAGAAGATTGCTGAAAAGAAAAAAGCCGCGGACGCCGCCAAGCAGGAACTCGATGACATGCAGGAAAACGCCCGCAAGGCGGGTGTTCCCTCTTCAGTTCGAGAAAGTAGCGCGGCTCAACAATAGTGCGGCTTGCCAGCGCGCGGTTTCAGGCCCTCGATATGGTCGAGGGCTTTTTCTTTTAGTCTCGCCATTAAGCACGCGGGAGGGTCAAGAGCCAATACGCGCTGACACATAGCAGAATGACGGCTACGGCGGCCACCGCGATCCGTGGACCAAGAATTCGGAAGCGCTGACTGAGTGCCGTCAACAGCAGCACGGTGGCCAGGAACACGGTTACCTTGATGTAGTCGTCCCCAGTGTCGCGCGTGCTTACGCCCTTTTCAAAATAGCCTTTCGCCTCTTCCGCAAATTGCGCCGACTCGGCCGCATTGGCGTTCTTGTACTCGGGCATGAAGATTGGTCCCTGCGGCGCCGAAGGGTTATTGATGGGGTCGAGCTTCGACCAGGCCTGAAACGCAACGGCGTACTCGGGGCGGAAGCGGCGTTCGTAGAAAGCAGCGAGTTTGTCCCGGCCGGCGACCTTCGACGCGACCCAACCGTTGAAGGTCACGATGTCATAGAGGCGGTCCTGACCCGCCAAGGTAGCTTTTTCCTGCGAGAGCACGGTGGTGCGTGAAGCCCGCGAGTAATTCTCGGCCGAGAGGGCTCCCCAGCGCGATGCCTCGTAGCCGCTCCAGGCGGTGGCGATGGCAACGATCGCGAGCACTACGGCCTCAAGAATCTCGACCCATTCCGCGTGCGCGCCTGAGGGTGATCCGTGATGATGGGCCTGCTCGTGGATCTTGTGAGCAAACTCGACGTTCGATGTTGCCTCTGGCATCGTGAATCTCCTCTTTGTAATTCGGGCCGCGATTTATCTCAGCTTTTTGTTACGGACGAGCCGATTGATTAAATGTGCGTGCAAGGGACAGGAGTTTTCGCTCGTGCCGCCGAATCGTTTCCCGGAGACTCAGACCGGGATCAACGAATGCAACGGCGATATTCGAAGAGCAATCGGTCGCCAGAATAAATTAGTTCCGCCGGGCTAGCGCATACTACTCGAAAAACTACTAGTTGTTCCGAGCGTCCACGATTTCGATTTCGTGCAGCGGACATACGAACAAGGTGTACAATCCCCTAATTGCTTTAAACAGCGGTTACCGGGTTCCATTCTCCGATGGAGAATTTCTCCCCTTCAAAGACATCCCCGGTCAGCTGTTGAAGGCGACGAAAGAGCCCTGGTTTGATGGCGTAGCCCTTCCCGGTCGTTGTGAAGCTGTGTGTTAGTCCGCGGGGGTACCATGAGGAAAATACGTGTCTGCACGCCCGTCACCGCGTTGGTGCTGTTCTTCGTTTTTATTCTCCATGTGTTGCCGCTAGTTGGGCAGAACTTAAACAGTCCAGATGGACGTGGGAACTCCGGTCCCGTTGCCCACCCGCGCCGAAGTTTTACACCTCCGACCAAGTCTTTTACGGTAGGCAAAAACCCTAGAGGCATAGCTTTTGACGGGGCCAACCTGTGGGTGGCCAACAACGCCGACAATAATGTGACTGAGTTGCGCGCCTCGGATGGAGCTGTGCTTCGAACCGTTGCCGTGAGGAGTGCTCCTGATGGTGTGCTTTTTGACGGGACCAACATTTGGGTGGTGAATCAGGGCCGCGACACGAAGGTGGCGGGGAGTGTTACTAAACTGAACCCCGCGAATGGTACAACGCTTGGCAACTTTCCTGTGGGAAAACATCCCAGCACTGCCGCGTTCGATGGCGCCAATATTTGGGTCGCTAACCCTTATGACAATACTGTGACCAAGCTCAGGGCGAAGGACGGCACTCGAGTAGGGACCTACCCTGTGGGATCCTACCCCTATGGCGTCATTTTTGACGGAGCCAACATCTGGGTGGC
>Ga0116217_10004633_pt1 | contig 12223 bp, 9 predicted proteins | sample Sb_taG_6_FD_89697 | JGI IMG/M metagenome (GOLD analysis project Ga0116217, IMG submission 89697) | Peat soil microbial communities from Weissenstadt, Germany - Sb_50d_4_PS metaG | ecosystem: Environmental > Terrestrial > Soil > Wetlands > Peat | place: Germany: Weissenstadt | collected 2010-09-21 | reverse complement strand
CTATCGGAGGAGGGCATCGTGGCACTCATGTGGAATCGGTCGGTCGAATGGGACGCCGAGGATTGGCGGAAGGTGGCGGCGTGCCGGCACACCGAGCCTGATCTCTTCTTTCCCATCGGGACGACAGGTCCCGCGGTCGACCAGATCGAAGCGGCAAAGCGCGTTTGTCGTACCTGCGAGGTCATCGAGCCCTGTCTGGAGTTCGCCCTGGCGACGAACCAGGAGTCCGGGGTCTGGGGCGGCACCTCCGAGGAGGAGCGCAGGAAGCTTCGAAAGGCCTGGCTCGCCGCACGTCGTCGAGCCTGCTGATCCAGTAACAACCAGCCGGTAGGAGCGGGCCGGCGATCGACCTCCTGGCACCGGTCGCACCATTTGCAAGGTAGTCGACGCCCCGACGCCAAACGGGTCCCCAACGTGGGCACTCGAAAGTGCCCACCGGTATCCTCGCTTAGAACAACTGATACCGACTCGGACGCCTGTACATCGGAGATGGGGTGGCGACCAGTGGAGGCTCCGTTGGAGACCCGACGGTCAGCTGGGTGGTGGACCAACCGCTCGATTCGCACGAAGGGACTCGTGGTCATCGCGGTTCCCGTCGCGGTCCTCCTCGCCGTTCTCGCATCCACGTCGTGGTTCACCCATGTGATCAACCGTTCGCAGGACCTCGGGTCGCAGGCCCGGCAGGCGATGGGCGTGCTCGACCAGGTCCAGAGCGGCGTCCTCGGTGCCGACGACGCAGTGCGCGGATACCTGCTCAGCGATGACCCCTCCTTCCTCGCCGAGTACAGCTCCGAGAAGGCTTCGGCCTCGAGCTCGTTCGCTCAGCTGAGCCGCCTCTCGTCCGAGCCTCCATCGACCGCGTCTGCGTACCGGAAGCTCGGATCCGCCACGTCCAAGGTGCTGTCGGATCTCTCTCAGCTGGCCTCGACCCCGGCCGCCTCTCGGTCGTCGGGCTCGCAGTCGGCTCTCATGAGCGCCTCTGAGAGCGACTACCGCACTTTCGTCGGCGCAGTCTCGGCTCTCGACGGCGAGTACGCGCTCACGATCGCGAAGCAACACTCGAGCCTCCACTCCTCGAACAACTACCTCCTGGTGATCACAATCGTCGCGACCGTCCTCGCACTGGGAGCAGGCATCGGCCTTTCGCAGCTCTTCACCTCGGGCGTCACGAGGCGCCTGCGAAACCTCGAGCGCGCCACCCTGACCATGGAGGAGGGAGGAGTGCCGCACGACGTCCCGGGCGGGCAGGACGAGATCGGGCGCCTTTCCGCTCGCGTGATGACATCTGCGTCAGAGCTTCGAGACCGCGCCGAAGAGCTCGACGGCGCGCGCCGCCAGCTCGAGGACATCCTCACGGCGAGTCCGGTCGTCTCGATGAGATACGACGTCGAATCTCGTCGCTTCTCCTACGCAAGCCCCAACGTCGCGCGCTTGCTCGGCGTGTCGCCGGAGGAGGCTGTCGCCGATCCAGATTCGGTCATCGACCGCTTCCACCCCGAAGACGCTCGCCGGCTGCGTGACGAGATGGTCGCGGCCCTGCGAAGTTCGAGCGAACGCGTCGAGACGGTGCTCCGCTTTCGCCGGGACCCGTCGTCACAACGGTGGGGTGCGGCAGAGGCCGTCTACACGTTCGAGCGCGACCACGAAGGCGGGCTCCTGGGCGTCGTCTCCTACTTCGTAGACTCATCCGAACGGCATCTCGCGCAACGCGCTGCTGACGAGCGCCGATCGATGCTGGAATCGATATTCCACGCATCCCCCGACACCATCGTGGTGAGCGACGTCGCGGGCAGGATCATCGTCGGGTCCACCTACGCGGGAATCGTAGGTCTCACGGACGACGATCTTCCTGCAGACGCAGACGGAGAGGGCCGGGCATCGGAGGTGTCCCGATTCGCCGACGTCTCCCCCGCCGACCGAAAACTCCTCGACTCCCTGACCGCAAGGTGTCTCGCTGGAGAACCGACCCCCGACCCGGTGATCACCTCCAGCCGTCTTCCAGACGGCCAGGTCCGCACGTTCGAGACGCGCGCTCGTCCCGTGCTCGATCACACAGGGAGAGTCACCGGAACGGTGACCGTGTCGCGCGACGTCACCGACCGCGTGCACCTGGAGCACTCGTTGCGGAACGCTTCGGCCGAAGCCAGGCGAGCAAGCCAGGCCAAGAACGACTTCCTGTCGCGCATGAGCCACGAGCTGCGTACGCCATTGAACGCCATTCTCGGCTTCGCCCAGCTTCTCGAGCTCGACGAGCTCCCCGAGGAACAGCAATCGAGCATCGACCAGATCGAGCGGGCGGGACAACACCTGCTCTCCCTCATCAACGAGGTGCTCGACATCTCTCGCATCGAGTCCGGAAGGCTGAGCCTCTCGCTCGAGCTCGTGGCCGTCGAAGGGGTCCTGGACGAGGTCACCGCGCTGCTCGGCCCGGCAGCCGAGGCCGCCGGCCTCCAGCTAACCGTCGCGAGCGGGCCCGAACGAGACCGCCTCGTCCATGCCGATCGGCAGAGGCTCTTGCAGGTGCTGTTGAACCTGGGTTCGAACGCGCTCAAGTACAACGAACGCGGCGGGTCCGTCGCGTTTCGCACCTCGCAGACCTCGGGCGACCGCATCCGCTTCGAGGTACGAGACACAGGACCCGGGATCCCCATCGAGCAGCAGGGCCAGTTGTTCGTGCCGTTCTCGCGCCTCGGCGCGGAGCGCTCGGCCGTCGAAGGCACCGGAGTGGGGCTCGCTCTGTCCAAGCAGCTCGTAGAGCTCATGGGAGGTGCGATCGGCGTCGAGTCAGTGCCCGGCCACGGATCGACCTTCTGGGTGGAGCTGCTCGAGGCGCGAGAAGAAGATGCGCTGTCGGATCTGGCAGGAGGTCGAGAAGAAGCCGAGCAATCCGAAACAGAGAGGGAGCTCAACGCGGGCGCGGTGGCGTTCGGCGCGACCGGGACGGGAAACGGGACGACACCCGCCGCCGACGCGTCGTCGCTCGAATACGCCTCGCCGGTGACGAGCCGCAACGGTGACTCGGAAGGACGAGCGGCACGGCAGGGTCTCGTCGTGCTGCAGATCGAGGACAATGCCTCGAATGCGACTCTGGTGGAGCAGATTCTCGCCCGCCGGCCCGAGGTCCATCTCGTGTCGACACCCGAGGGCGGGCTCGGATTGGAGCTCGCCCGCGAATACCGCCCGGACCTGATCCTGCTGGACCTCCACCTCCCCGACCTCCCCGGAGACGAGCTCCTCTACCGCCTGCGTGCGGTGCCGGAGCTCTCCGACACGAAGGTGGTCGTGGTGAGCGCCGACGCCACCCCCGGGCGCATCAGGCGCATGCTCGACCTCGGAGTCGAGGGCTACCTCACCAAGCCGGTGGACGTCGAGGCGCTGCTGCGACTCGTCGACCTCGAGATCGCAGCGAGCTTTGGCGGGCCCGGCTAGCCCCGAGAAGGGCCCGGGAGTCTGCTTCGGCCCGAGGCATGCGAATGCCGAGCAGCCGAGGCCGATCGGGGTCGCCTGGCGCACGCGTTTCCACATAGGAGGCACAATGGCGCAAGAATGCTCAGGCAGGACGTGAGCGGCCTTGGGCGGGAAGGGAAGCTGAGGAGGGAACGGTGACCATGACCGACGAGGAGAACAGTGTGCTGGTGGCCGAGGACGATCCGGCCAGCAGGAGCGCGACGAGGCTCTTTCTCCAGCGCGTCGGCTATCACGTCGGCGAAGCCGCCGACGGTCCCGCCACGCTGCGAGAGGCGAGCATGGGCCACTACGACCTGGTGATCCTCGATCTCGGGCTTCCCGGGTTGGACGGGGAGGAAGTGCTAGCGAGGCTGCGTCGCGACAGTGCCTTGCCCGTCATCGTCTTGACGGGCCGCTCAGAGGAGGCCGAGCGGGTTCGGGTCCTCGACCTCGGCGCCGACGACTACGTCGTGAAGCCCTGCTCACTGCCCGAGCTGGACGCTCGCATCCGGGCGGTGCTGCGCCGCGGACAGTCCCCATCGGGGTCGGCGAGGATCGAACACGACGATCTGGTGATCGACCGCACCGCGCACCGAGTCGAGGTCGCCGGTAAGGCGGTCGAGCTCACCCCGAAGGAGTTCGACCTGCTCGCCTTCCTCGCCACTGCTCCTGATCAAGTCTTCACCCGCGAGGAGCTGCTCGAGCACGTGTGGGGGTCGACCCAGGAATGGCAGGACCCCGCCACGGTCACCGAGCACGTACGGCGGCTTCGCCTCAAGTTGGAGGGCGACCCCGCGAAGCCACGCTGGCTCCACACGGTCAGAGGGATCGGCTACCGCTTCTCCAGCTCGAGCTGACTCGCGCTGCGCGCCCGAGGACGCGCGCACAGAAGTAGCACGTCCCCTGATTCCTCACAGCTGTCCCACGCGGACATGGTGACCCGGGCGTAGCGGGATCTCGATGGTTATGGCGGCCCCACCGTCGTTTCGCATCGTTATCGCACCGCCGAGCTGGCTGCGCACCAGGTCGCGGACGATGGAAAGGCCGAGGCTCGTCGTCGCGTCGATGTCGAAACCTTCGGGTATGCCACGGCCGTCGTCGCGGACCTCCAGGGTGAGAATGCTCTCGTCGTTGGCCAGCAGGACCCTGACGTGGCCGGGAACCGAGGAGCACGAGTCGGCAGCTGCGGTCGGCTCTGGCTTCTCGGGCCCTGCCGCCGGCTCGGCCTCCTCGGCGCGATCGGAGAAGGCGTGCTCGACTGCGTTCTGAAGCAGCTCGGCGAGCACCAGAGCGAGCGGCGTCGCCACGTCGGCCGGCAGGTCGCCGGCCGAGCCCTCCACGGAGATACCCACCTCGTGGCCGGGTATGACCGAGTCCTCGGTCATGCGCACGAGCGCCGCGACGATCTCTCCAAAGGGAACCTGGTCCCCAGGGTCGCGAGAGAGGATCTCGTGGACGACAGCGATCGAGCGCACCCGCCTTTCGGCCTCGCGTAGCGCCTCGCGGCCCTTGCCGGCGTCGAGCCGTCTGGCCTGGAGCCTGAGAAGCGAAGAGATCGTCTGCAAGTTGTTCTTCACGCGGTGATGGACCTCGCGTATGGCGGCGTCCTTCGAAAGAAGGAGGCGGTCGAGGCGTCGCAGGTCCGTCACGTCACGAAGAAGCACCATTGCGCCGGTCGAGGTGCCCGATTCGACGAGGGGCGTGCAATGGACCAGGACTATGACGTCGGGGCGGCGCTCTACCTCCTCGATGACCGGCTTGCCGGTGGCGAGTGCGGCGTCGACCGCTGCCTCCTCGACCCCGAGCTCCGACATGCGGTGGCCCTCCACCACCTCGCTCACACCCATGCGGTGCAGCGCGCTCATCGCGTTGGGTGACGCGTAGGTGATCCTCCCTTCGGCGTCCGTCACGAGGAGCCCGTCGCCCACACGCGGCGCGTCCTCGGTGACGGCCTCCTCCCCGGCTTGCGGGAACTCGCCGGCGGCGACCATCGAGGCCAGGCGCTGGTAGAGGTCGCGGTATACGCGCTCGAGACGTCCCTTTCGGCGCTCGACCAAAGGGCCGACGCGTGCCACCACCGCTACGACCGCTCCGTTGCAGCGCACCGGTAGTGACTCGAGCAACGCCCTCTCCCCGATGGCCGGCACCTCGCCGGTCGGAGGGGACGAACCGAGGTTGCGCCCGCTCGCGCCCGTTGCGAGACCTGCATCCGATGGCGCCGCCACCGTCGGACTGGGTGGGGTCGGCAGCACCTCCGCGAGCGGGATCGTCCCGACCGAGACCGTGCCGGTCTCGAGGGCCTCTTCGATTCCCTCCCAGTCAGCCCCGTCGATCCCGTGTCCGACGAGATCGACACGGAGGAGCGTGGCGCCCGTGGTGGGGCGGATCTGCCCGAGCACCACCCAACGGCCATCGTTCGGCCGGCGAAGCGGGACCACGAGCAACAGGTCAGAGAACGAAAGGTCCGAGAGGGCTCCCCATGAGCCCATCATCCGCTGGAGGTACTCCGAAGCCCCTTCGTCGAGGTCGGTGTGCCGAGAAACGAGCTCGGCCGGCGAGATCACGGTCGGCCGGCCGAAGCGCTCAACTGCACGGTCACCGGCCGGCGCCGGCGAAAGGCTCGCAGGGTGTCGACGTGGAAGCGCTCGAGCGCTGCCGCGATGTCAGCCACCCGGTGGGCGACGTTCCCGAGCTCGTGCGCATCGGAAGCCGTCGTGAGAGGGACGCCTTTGGCTACGAGCCGCTCGAGAAGCTCCGGACCCGGGTACATCTCTTTGACAGGCTTTGTCCACCCCGCCGAGCTCAGCTCGGCCGCCATGCCCGACGAGGCCGCGGCTTCGGCGAGGCGCTCCCAGCACTCCTCGGGGTGCACCGGCCGGTGCCCCGCCACCTTCACGAGGTCCGGGTGTGCGAGGACGTCGCAGGTGCCCGAAGCAGCCAGCTCCTCGATGGCGCCGGTATAGGCGTCCCATGCGGAGTCCACGTCGCGAGCCGACCAACCCGACATCGAGACCGGATCGGCGAGGTCGTCGAAGCGCCAGATGCCGATCCAGTGCACAGAACCCAACAGGACGTCGAACGGGTACCCGGCGAGCAGATCGGCAACCTTCTCCATCCTCCCGGGGTAGTAGTCGACCTCGAGGCCGAGCACCACGGGTAGGCCTTCCGACTTCGCCTCGAGCACACAGCTCACGTAGGAGTCCAGATCGGCGTGCGCATGGTCGTCCCAGTACCGGGTCATGGACGCGCGAAGCCGCTCGTCCGGATCGTCGTCCCAGAACCCCCGCAGCAGCTCGTCGGCCTGCCGGAACCTGAAGAGGTGCTCGGTCAAGGCGATCTCGGTCACCCCCGAGGAGGTAGCCCGCTCGCAATAGGCGGAAAGCTGCTCGAGAGTCGGGGCAGTGTCTCGCTGACCGTGCGGCCAGAGGTGGAGGTGGTAGTCGAGCACGTATTCAGCATCGCACGCGAATACGCCGCTGCCGCCGTCCTAGGCGCCTATGCGGCCGCCCGCAGGCGCTTATGCGAAGGTGAGATTGCGCTTCAGGGTGAGAACCCGGTCGAGCGCGCTCACGTAGGCACGGTGCGCTTCTTCGGTGCCGTCACGTGCGGCGACCGCGTACGTGACGTGAAGCCACCGCCTCGCCTCGGCATCGGCTCGGAAAACGGCGTCGTGGTTCTCGGGCGAAGAGTCGCGTGCGGTGCTCTCGATCGAGCGCACGAGCCGGACGAGCTCCTCGGCACCCAGCTCGGTGAAGAGCGACAGGAGGCGCTCGAGGTCGACCTGGAGCGGGTCGGGAACGTCCGATTCGGCCTCATGGAGACGCTTCCAGCAGTCCTCGCAGGCGATCACGAGAAGAGCTCCCACACCTCCGAAGCGCTGGACCACGGCATGGCGCGCAGCTGGTGATGCGCCCGGCCCACCAAGCATCTCGACGGCCCGGGTCGGGTCGGCGACGAGGGTGCGGGCGTCGAAGCCCGAAGCCTCCGCGTCGTCGGCGCACAACGCAGCCGACAACAATGAGGCGACTCTCTGATTCAGATCTGTTGTCACTGGCGCCAAGTCCAATCCCCCCGATGCAACGGGAAAGTTCCAGAGGCTCCATCCGTGGTTCTGGTTCGGAGCCAAGCCTCGACGGCCACCCACCTTTCGTGCAACCACCTGCCCTCCTTCTCCATCAATTGTCGGCAGATGGTGCCCGGTTCTTCAGTGGTCTTTAGCCACGCACGCGGGAGGCAGAGAAGTGCTGGTGGGAGGTTCAGTCACCCCACAGCCTGGCCCCGAGACGCAGGAGTCCCGCGAGGTCGTAGACGTCGGTGTCGAAGAACGGCACGCTCACGAGCGTCTCGGGAACCGTCGCCAGCTCGGCCCTCTCCTCCGCCTCACGCTGCGCGACCAGTCGGTAGTCGAGATAGCTCGAACCGATCTCGGCGAGCACCCTTTCGGTTTGCGCGCCGTCCAAGCCGTCGGTGTGCTCCGTGAGCTGCTCTGCGAGCTCGGCGGCTGAGTCGCGGAGCTTCGCAGCCACGGTCGCCCCGACGGGATCGCGGAGGTACGCGGGAAGAACTTTGTTCAGAACGATCGCGCCGAGGTGAAGGTCTCGATCGGCGAGGGCGCGCGCGAAGAATTCGCCTTCGCGCAGAGGAACGACTTCGAGCGTCGACACGACGATGAACGACGTGCGGTGGTCCGCGAGCAACCGCTGCACCGATCGCGCCCTTTCGATGAAGCCGTCGTACATCGACTGGAACAAGATGAAGAACTCGGCGATGTCCGACAGGAATTGCGTCCCGAGGATCCGGTCGGCCACCTGGTAGAAGGGCTTGGACGCGAAGTTCACGATCTTCGAGCGGTAAGGGACGATCAGCCACCGAAGGAGCCGGCTCGAGAAGAAGTCGGCCATGCGCTCGGGGGCGTCGAGGAAGTCGAGTGCGTGTCGCGTGGGCGGGGTGTCCACGACGATCAGGTCGTAGGTGCCCTCCGAATGGATCTCGAAGAGGCGCTCCATCGCTATGTAGTCGTGGCTCTGGACGAAGCGCCCCGAGATGTTGCGGTACAGCGGGTTGGCGAGGATCTCGTCGCGGGTGCGGGCGTCCGGAGCCTGGTGCTTGATGAGATCGTCCCATGACTCCTTCGTGTCGAGCATCGCCGCGTACAGCTCCCCCATCGGCTTCACCCCCGCGTCGACGAACGCCTCGCGCGGCACGCGCTTTTCCCGGTTGCCGATCCCCTCGAGCCCGAGGGCGTTCGCGAGGCGCCTCGCCGGATCGACGGTGAGCACCAGAACACGACCGCCGAGTCGCGCCGCCGCCGTCGCTGCTGCTGCGGCGGCCGTCGTCGTCTTGCCGACCCCGCCTGGCCCGCACGCCACGACGATCTCGCGAGAAGCGAGAAGCCCGCTCAGGGATCCTTCGGCGTTCGCCTTTGCCTCGCGACGCGCCATCAGAACCCGAGCTCCTCACCGAGCGAGCGCGCGACCTGCCTGATCGTCCGCATCCCATGGATCTTGGTGAACAGGAAAGGCAGGTAGAGCATCGCGACGTCAGCGTCGATGGCACCTCGGAGGCGCTCGAGGTGCCCTGCGCCGGTGCGGCGCAGGGTGACCGCGAGGCGAGCGGCATCCAGCACCGGGCGGGCGTCGCCTCCGGCCAGCTCGCTCAGCTCCTCGGTCAGCTCGGGCCGGCACAGCTGCTCGAAGATCTCCTCCTCGGTCCGACCGAACAACTCGGGGAGCACCCGGTTCACGACCACCGAGGCCAGCTCGACCGTTGTCTCCTTCTTCACCCGCGCGGCGAGCTCCACGGTCTCGTTGACAGGCATCTCTTCGGGGGTCGTCACGATCACGAGGCCCGTGCGCGCCGGGTCCGAGAGGATCTCGAGCATCCAGTCCGTCTGCGACCTGATGAGCCCGACCTTGACCAGCTCGTTGATCGCCTGAGGCGCGGCGAGCTGACCGACGATGTGACCGGTCGCGGCGGCGTCCACCACGACGAGGTCGTAATGGCCCTCTCGCACCTCGTAACAGAGCTTCCCGACTGTCAACACCTCTCGTACCCCGGGGGCTGCGGTGGCGACGAAGTCGAATGCCTTCGCGAGCGGCCCTATCCGGCCGACGACCGGTATGCGCAGGTTCAGCTTCAGGTACTCGCGAAGCGAGGCTTCGGTGTCCATCGACATCGCCCAGAGATCGGGCAGGAGCTCTCGGGCGCGGAATCCGGTGGGCTCGGTCTCGAAATAGGCGGCGATGTCACCACGCTCGTCGGACTCGCACAAGAGAGTGCGTTTGCCGTGCTCCGCTGCGAACAACGCGAGCGCCGACGCGACCGTCGTCTTCCCGACGCCTCCCTTGCCGGTGACGAATATCAGTCGCCGGTCGATAACCGGCACCATCAGAACGGTGAGCCCGCGCGGGTGGGGTCCGCTACGAGGAGGCTTCGGGCCCTACTGATCGTGGGAAGCCTCTGGTCGAGGACCTCAGGGTGCACCGAATCCGACGCGCCGTTCCGAAACCGGGGCCCCGACCTCGACGTAGGCGACCTTCGCCACTGGCACCGCGACGCGACGGCCCCTGCGGTCGGTAAGCCACAGCACTCCCTCGGAATTCGACAGTGCCTCCTCGATGTCGGCCATCACCTTGTCGCGATCGGCGTCGTCGCCGAGCTCGACCTCGAGCTCTTTGATGCTCTGGGTGATCCCGATCCGAACGTCCATGGTCTGGGCGCCTCCCAACAGGCTCTTCGAGGGGCCCTCGCCGTCGTCGACCCGGGCCGGACCACGACGATACAGCCGTGGTGCACACTGAGGATCATGAGGACCTCCGAGAGCGAGCGCGCCGGCCAGTGGGCCGCGACGATGTCCGGCCACAGCGACCTCGGCATGACAAAGGCGCATTCGGACTCCCGGGCCGTCGTCGATCCCAGCGGTACCCTCGAGTCACAGCCTCGCGAGGCGCGCGAAGAGGCCGAGCACCTGCTTCTCGCGGGCGGGGCGACCAAGGCGAGCGGGGCGGGACGAAGGGCCTTGCCAGAAGCGCCGGACCCGCTTCGCACCTGCTTCGAGCGTGACCGGGACCGTATCCTCCACTCTCCGGCGTTCCGCCGCCTGGCTGGGAAGACCCAGGTGTTCATCTTCCCCGCCGACCATCAGCGGACGCGCCTCACCCACGCCCTCGAGGTCGCACAAGTCGCAACCTCGGTTGCCCGCGCGTGCAGGCTGAACGTCGCACTCACCGAGGCGATCGCCCTCGGGCACGACTGCGGGCACGGCCCCGGGGGCCACGCCAGCGAGGACGCTCTGAGCACCTTCCTGCCCGAGGGGTTCGACCATGCCGTATGGGGCGCCGACGTGTCTCTCGCCGGGTTGAACCTCTGCGAGGAGACCCTCGACGGGATCAGGAACCACTCCTGGTCACGTCCTGCCCCCGCCACCCCCGAGGGGGAGGTCGTGAGCTGGGCCGACAGGATCGCTTACGTCTGCCACGACTGGGAGGACGCAGTCTTCGCCGGCATAGTCGCACCCGAGCTGCTGCCGGTGCACGTGCGGGAGCGTTGCGGGGAGACCCGCTCCAGCCAGCTGCGGGCGTTCGTCTCGGGGATGGTGGAGACCGTCTGTCGAACGGGTCAGATCGGGATGGAAGAGGACCTCGCCGACGCCCTCGCCGCTTTCAGGCGGTGCAACTACGACCACATCTATCTCCGCCCCGCTTCAGTTGCTCAGGGATCTGCGGTGATAGAGGTGCTTCGCGCCCTCGTCGGGCACTTCAGCGACCACCCCTATCGAATCCCGGGGGTCAGGAGGTCCGGCGGACTCGAAGAGGGAAGTCACGCGGCCGTGTCGGCCGCGGTCGCCTACGTCGCGGGTATGACCGACCGCTTCGCCATGGACCGCGCGATCTGCGATCTCGGGTGGGATCCGGCGCGCCTGCCTCGGGGTATCGCCGACAGATCTCAACGTTGGTGACGGCCCTGCGAGAGAACGGGCCGCCTTGACGAGCTCGTATCGTCGCCCGATCGGCGAACCCTCTCAGCGGACCTTCAACTCGGCGCGGTAGATGCGCGACGGGCCGAGCGACACGACGGCCTCCGCCAAGGAGTCGAACGCGGACGCGGCCTCGCCTGAAGGATCGGCGATCCGCACCGGCACACCCGCGTCACCCCCTTCTCGAACGGCGGGGACGAGGGGTATTCGACCGAGAAGTGGGACGTCGAGCGACTCGGCGAGCGCCTGACCCCCACCGGCGCCGAACAGCTCGTAGCGGGTCCCGTCGTCGCCGGTGAACCAAGAAAGGTTCTCGATCACGCCGCGCACGGGAAGCTTCAACCGTTTCGCCGCGAACGCAGAGCGCTGCGCCACGCGCTGGGCTGCCTGTTGAGGGGTGGTGACGACGAGGATCTCTGTGCGTGGCAGGTACTGGCCCAGTGACAGCGCCACGTCGCCTGTGCCAGGAGGCATGTCGACCAGGAGGTACTCGGGCTCGCCCCAGTAGGCGTCCACGAGGAATTGCTCGAGCGCCTTGTGGAGCATCGGACCACGCCAGATCACCGGTTGCTCGTCGGGCACGAAGAAGCCCATCGAAAGGCACCTCACCCCGTGCACGACAGGTGGGACGAGAAGGTCCCCGATCGCAGCAGGCTCGCGCGTGACGCCGAGCATCTTCGGGACGGAGAACCCGTAGACGTCGGCGTCGAGCAGTCCGACTTCGTGACCGCGTGCTGCGAGCGCGACGGCGAGGTTCACCGCCACCGAGGACTTGCCCACCCCGCCCTTGCCGGAGGAGAT
>Ga0116217_10004631_pt1 | contig 12229 bp, 5 predicted proteins | sample Sb_taG_6_FD_89697 | JGI IMG/M metagenome (GOLD analysis project Ga0116217, IMG submission 89697) | Peat soil microbial communities from Weissenstadt, Germany - Sb_50d_4_PS metaG | ecosystem: Environmental > Terrestrial > Soil > Wetlands > Peat | place: Germany: Weissenstadt | collected 2010-09-21 | reverse complement strand
CATCACGCCGCGTCGCCGACCCACGCCCCACCGCTCACGCCCGCCGCATCAACGCCCCGCCGCCACCGCGCCCCGCTCCAGCCTCGCCGCCACCGCGCTGTACTTCGAGCTGCGCCGCGCTGAACCAACCTCCGCGTCCGCCGATCCGACACCGTCCATCGCGCTCCCACCCAGCACCGCGCTGCCCTAAGACTTCCTCTCGTCGGTGACCCAATCGCTTTCAGGGTGTATCGGGCACCGGTATATCCACCACGAGCAGATACGGCGGTTGCAGATGCGTGGCCTTTGCCAGTTGGGCCCTCGCACGGGGCTTTGCGTCGCGTTCCGCGGCGGATTGCATGACCGGCATGAACCGCCCAGTCGCATCTGGGTTCAACACCCCGACCTTCTCTCGGCCAAGATGGACGGCGACAGGTGAATCCTCGTCTGCGCTAATAGCCCAGTCAAACCAAACGTCCACCACGGCGATCAGCTCGCCGACGTGGCCTGGTGCACATGCGAGGGCCCGGTCGAGCCAAGGAGATGCGTGGGGGTCCACGTCGACGGGCGTCTTCTCGCCGCGCGCCGCCCACGCATGATAGCTAGCAGCTTCGGGCGGCTGCATCCAAGATGGCGCCTCGGATATCCCGCGAGACTGTGCCATGCGGCCGAGCGCTCCGCCTACCAATGAGAGGCGCTGGGCAGTCTGTCGTGCCCGCTCGCCAGGCGACCAGTCGAGCTCATCCAGCTTCCGCTCGACCCAGATCGGATCTCGTGGTACCCCGTGACGAGCCAGCTCGTCCTCAAATAGGCTTCGCAACTGATCGCGCGTCTTTCCGTGACCGGCGTCGCGAACCCTTTGCACGACCTGCTTCTTCTTGTCCGCCGCCTCGCGAGCGACCCGCCCGATCCCACCGAAGAACTCAGACGCATCTGACGGCGGCGGCTGATCGCCCCACGGTTCGTCAGTCGTCATGTGCTGTGACCTTGGTGTCGCCCAGGTGCCCACTTCGACGGTGCTCTGGGGCAGAGCACCGGCTGCGCGTTCGACGCGGCACCAACCTTGATGATGCTGCACACCCGCCGATCGTGCTTCTTTTCTAACTTCGCCAGCTGCGCTTCGCCGATCGTCTCTCGCGCGGGCGGCGCGTGGACAACGACTGGTATTTCGAGCGCGAGGATGTCCTCCTCGACGCCGATGCCTTCGCTACGCCCGCCAAGGACAGAGCTCGTCCGTACGGGCAGCCCGCTCGGCGCGATAAACAATTCCAGCTCCACAGTCGTTTCGCTGAGCTTCGTGGCTGCTTCTTCATTGTGCTTCTTGGCTTCGTCACGCTGCTTGGCTGAGCCTATCGGCGACAACAGTTCTCCCAGTGAACCATTGGACTTTGTGATTCCTTCAAGCTGCTTGGGAGAGAGAAGTTTCGCCAGGGAGATCGACGCGGTGAACTCTGTGACTTGCTGAGCGTCGACCGTCGCCGGGCCGACTTCCTGAATGCTCTGCGCCTCGCCGAGCTCTTCGATCAGCTTCGAGAACAGCCCGGCCGGGCTGCCCGCCGAGGCAGCAAACGTGGGTGACAGCGAACCGAAGACAGCGGAGAGCTTCGCGCTATCGCTGCCGGACTTCGGCGCGGGCTTTGCCTTGCTGCGAACCCAAGGACGCCCGCCGTCGTAGCTCGCCACCGAGGGCTTATACGTGTAGACAGTCTTGCCGATCGTACGTTCCACCGACGTGCTGGCGCCGAGCGTATGCCCGGCAGAGAGCTTCAGCCCTCCGTTCCTACTCGTAGAAATCGACTCGGACGGCGAGCGCCTGACCGCAGCGGTCACCGAGGTCATGAAGCTGTCTAATCCCGTGGCCCCGGTGCCGAGCTCGGCGCCGCTTACCGCGGGCCCGAGTTCACCGATCGCAAAGCGGAGGGCCACGCGCGCGGTGTTGAACCGGATCTGCGCCATCTTCTGCTCGAGCGCCTGGAGGTTGGGCGGCACAACCGCCGGCGTTTGCCCCTCCGCCCCCGTCGTGGTAGCCGCTTCTGCTGCTGTGGACGACGGTGAGAGGACCGTGAGGGTGCGTGCAGATGTCGTGAAGGTGGAGGGACCTTCGCAGTCTTGCGGAGTGAACGTGAACGACGCCGCCCAGTAGATCGTCCGAGGCGTAGCGGTCGCCTTGGTCGAGGTGAACATGTACAAAGAGGTTCCCGGCTGCAACGACCCCCGACCGCTGTCAATATCGGGGCTGGACAGCAGAGCCGGCGATGACGCCACACTGAACGTCAGCGCGTGACCATATTCCCCGGAAAAGGTCACCGGTGCGCCCGCCAGCACGGCCGCGCCGTTGGCCGGGCCTGGCAGGGTCGTGTGTTGCGCCGAGAGTTCGGCCGCTGCCTTGCTATTGGCGCACACGAGCCACGGCGGCATTCCTGTTGCCAACGCCTGCACCGGAATGGCGGCGACCATCATCGCGCAGGCCAGCGCAGCGAGCGCCACAAGTCTGCCGACACTAAATCGCCTCATCCTCATCCACCACGCCACTCTGGATGAGTGGATCAGGTTCCTGCCCGAGTTAAGCGGCGCCCGCGGCGAACTGTGCGCACGCGCGCTACACACCCATTTGTTCCGCGGTACCTAATGTGACTTGCGGCGAGCCCCTTCCTTCCGGTTCGCCTGGATGCGACTGTCGCACACTGGCTACGCGCAGATGCTGGTCGGAGCTTTACGGTGATTGGTGCCTTGGCTTCTTTGCCACCCGGTACTCCAGATGTGTTAGCGCTGGCCAGATCGGGCGCCGCGCTGGCTTTCGATCCATTGCCGACGCTGCGGTCTGATTCTCCACTGGCTGGCGATACCGGCGTTTCGCCGGCAGGGGGTTCTGGTTGCGCGATGTAGCTCGCGCTCTGGATGGCGCCCGTGGTGCCGTTCCACGCGGCGACAACATCCCCGTCTTCATCGATTGCGGCCGTGGCACTTCCTCCAGGGCTGATGCTCAAGGGAGCTCCCCACTGAGCGCCCGACGAGCCAACCACGCCCTGGATGCCGCCGCCAGGCCAGACCACGATGACAGCACCCTGGGGGTCGGCCGCGACCTGGGGACTTCCAGCATTCCCGCCTGGAGCCGAGAGATCGGCCGGTGACTGCCAAACCTCGGTGGCAGCGGTCCACACGGCGCTCTGAACGGTGCCCCCACTGCTTCCATGTCCACCGACCTCCCAGACCGCGACCGCGTCGCCCTGCTCATCGACCGCGACGCTAGGCAAGTCGGCGTCATCCACACCGCCAGCCGACAACTCGACGGGCGTGCCCCATCGGCCATCGGCAGAGCGTACCGCGCCCTGGACCGTGTAGGGCGTCAGTTCGATGCCTCCCCATTCCCATACGGCGACGGCCTCTCCCGCATGGTTGACAGCCACCTGCGGGTTGGCCGCGACCTGTCCCGCAATCGACAGATCGACGGGTTCGCTCCACGTGCCACGAGCGACCGATCCGGTGGCCGACTGGATGTAGTAGTCCCCTTCGCCGTAGCTCTGCCAGACAACGGTCGCTTCGCCGTAGCTGTCCACAACCACCTGCGGGTTGCCGGCGGCCTGGCCGGACGCCGAGAGATCGACTGGTTCGCCCCACACTCCTGTTTCAGCGGAGCCATATGCCGCCTGGATAAAGTAGTGATTGCCTTCCTGACGTTCCCACACGACGACCGCTTCACCGTTGGAGTTCAGCGCGACCGTGGACTTTTCATTATCGCCCGGGGCCGAGATCGCCACCGGGATCTGCCATTCCCCGCCCGTCCTGTGAGTGGCCGCCTCAACCTGGTCGGTCTCGCCATCGCGCCACACCGCTACGGCGTCACCGTGTGCATCCATCGCCACCTCAGGATGAAACCCAATATCACCGGGTGTCGAGATCACCGTTGGCTGCTGCCATTCACCGCTGGCCGCGCGCGTAGATGCCTCGACATCCCAGTTGAACCCGTAGCGATTCAACCACGCTGTGGCGGCATCCCCTTGTGAGTCGATGGCCACCGCGGGGGAGTTGCCCTCCTGACCGGGCGAGGACAACACCGCGGGCGCCTGCCAACTACCCGTAGTGGGAGTGGGGGCCACAGCCAGAGCACTTGGAGCGAAACCGAGCGGGACAGCAACGACAACGAGTCCGGCCAGCCTGAGACGCATGCAGACGATGATAGCAGTTGATCGCGCCGTATGGGCTACGCGTGTGATGTCAACCGAGCGCAACGATTCATCTCCTATCCGGCAGGGAGTCAGAGCTCGCCCCGGCACCTGCCAATGGCTGCCTTGATCCATGGAATGCGTGTTTTGATCCCGCTGGTGCTCGACAACAAGGTGGAGTCGGAGCTCGGTATATCGACGCCAGCGTTGTGAAGACACGCCACAATTTTCGCGATTAGGCGGCTACGAAACGATTGCGCTTTTATCGCCGAGGGTTGTCTCGCTGCATTCCGGAGTTTTCCTGCCGCAGGTTTCGTCGGTGCCCTTCGCCGCGCTACGCTTTTCACCCCGAAACCGCACCTTGCTTCCGCGGTTTTACGCTTTGGGGCTAGCGTAGTCTTTGACACCTGCAACTCGCCATTACTGAGAACCGTAATGCCATTCCTGTGCATACAGGCTGCTACTTCCGGATTAACGTCTGCGGCATCCTGCGCGACACGCGGGACAGTGCCCGTCCCACTTGTAGGACTCCCCGTCGTGCCCCGTTTCGCGACTTGTGACGCATTACCACATGCCGCCAAGATCGTTACGCATGCCAGTGTCGCCGCCGCCATAGCTACGGTTAGCCCGCGTCTCATCTTATCCGCCTGACGCTCGCGTGCTCACGTTAGAACGTGGGGGCCGCGATGCCCACGGGGACGGGGAAGGAAGCATCGATCTTCCATACTCCATTCTTGCGTTGTACCGGAATCACGCTGTCTTCGGAGGGCGTGGCCTTCGTGCGGATCAGTGCGTATCCATCGGCACCGCGCACGCGAACTTCTCTCACGCTGAGTACTTTGAACAGCCCGCTCGCCGGCTCGGTAAGTCGCTTAAACGTCACCGACACGGCGGCTGCGCAGGTCTTTCCCCGCAGAGGCCCGGGACGAGCGACCTCCCGAGCGATTACGCTCTGTACACTGCTTGAGATGACGGCACACGCTCTCGCGCCCTCGTGCGCCGCGAGAGCAGCTAGGTAGCTTCTTACCACGCTTGCAATAGCCGCCGCATTGCTAGCATCGGCCGGCCTGCCGAACGTCTCGATGGCAACTCCCCCGCGACGAGGAAAGCGGCCGGCACGGTGGTCTCCTTCAGGGGCACTTCTCGCCAGGGTGGCCGGAATCGCACCGTCTGCTTGTGGCGAGGTTGTCGATGCTCCCGCATGCGCACCCGGAGGCGTGGCGGGCGGCAATGCTGGCCCGATTGCGGCGCGTCCTGGTCCGTTTACGGCACGTCCGCCACCGCACCCCGCTGTGCCAAATGCAAGCACCACAGTGGCCGCCAGGATGACACACGACCGCAAGGAAGACACCGACAGCATCATGGTATAGCTCTATCTACCTTCGACTCGTTGTAGAGCAGGCATAGCGAAACTCTCACGCACCTAGTCCCGGGATAGACCATGTGCCTTCCTCTCCACAATTATAGTAGGTACGTCCGCCGATGTACTGATCCCAGTAACACGCGGTTATCGAGAAACTGTAGGGCAGTTCAATGTTGATGGTGAAAAAGAACGCGTCAATATGAATAGCGAGATAAGATTCATGTACCAGATACCTATCTCGAAAAATCTCTCCGCTGTCCCTTTCTGCTTCTGCATCACCCGCGTAGCGTTCGAAAGTGTCTGCCCATTGCCCCAACCAATCGGAGTATGCGTCCGCAGACGCGCCAATAAGATCACCCACATCCGGCAACAAGGTTAGAACCTCACCGACGATTACGACATCTCCCGCCGTGTGTCTAACGATTGCGGCAAGTTCGCGAAGTCCTTTTTCTTCGTAAAGGTCAGAGTGGTGCGGATCTTGTGCACACGATTCAGGATTCGCTCTGCACGCGGCTTCCACGGCTTCGCGTTCTTCCGTCAGTCCGATGCCCGGTGCTTCGTTGGCCTCACGGGTTGCGCCTTGCATGACCGATGGTGACAGTTCGAAAGTGTAGGGGCCATCGCCGCCGGAGCCTTCCGGTAGTCCAGGTGGCGCCACCTCTTCGCTTTGCAGCGCCCTTCCAGTTTGCGGGACGTATGAGGTCGCGCCCTCTGTGATCACGCCGGAGGCCAGTGATTTTTCGATGCCACCGGCTCCCAGCCAGGCAAATTTGGGGGGTTCTTTGCCGCCGTTCGGGACGCCGAACTCTGTGCTGTTGTACGTCGATTCGAGTTTTGCTTCGCCCGCTTTGTCCTTGATCGTCGCGACGACATCGCCTTGCAGGTCGTGGAGCTGCAGGATCGGCGTTTCCACGACTGCCCCAGTGCCGTTCTGAATCGCGGTGAGCGTTCCGTCGATACCGGGAATGTTACGCGTCCACTTCGCCGTGCTTTCGCATTTTTCGGCTTTTTCGGCGCCTTCGCAGGTCCACGCCACGGCTTCGCCGGAGCCGTCGTAGTGGGTGATGGCTTTTTTGGCGCCGTTGATGGTTTCACGGACCCGCCCGTCAGGGTCCATGTAGTAGTCGTTCGTCACACCGTTCTGAGTCTGCGTCGCAACCGCGTTGTCAACATAAAAGGTGCTTTCCAGTGCGTGGCCTTCGGCGTCGCCGCTCGGGAGCTTAGTGACGTTCCCCAGTGCGTCGTAGGTCATGCCACTATCGGTCAGGCGGTTCGCTTCGTCGTAGGTGTGTTTTTCTTCAGTGCCGCCTTCGGTGGCACATTCTTTTTTACTATTTGGTTCGTACTTCGTGAGACTTGTGCGGTTCGATTCTTCGTCGTATTTGTAGATACGTGTTTTGCAGTATTCGCCAGATGGCGTTTCCTTCACTTCCGTCAGTCGCCCGAGCGTATCGTAGCCGTATTCCTCGCTGGCGAGCGTGCTGGCCCGGCTCATCGCTTCGCCTCGCACCGATGGGACCTTTGTTTCGCTGAACCACACTCCTTCTTTTTCTGAGCAGCTCGATGTCTTGGTGTATTCAATATGTGTTGCTTCGCCCGCAGAGTTATCAGTGTAGTTAGCACACATTCCGTTCGGGAAGACCTCGCTCGCGAGCTTGCCTTCGGTGTCGTAGGACGCGGTGAACGTGCCGGCGGCGGAGTCCACCAACTGTGTGAGTTGCTTGGTGCTTGTACTGTAGGTGTATTTCTGGCTGCTAATACCTTCGTCGCTGCTGTCGCTCATTTCTTCGAGCAGACCATCTTTTTCCGGTGTCCCGTACTTGAATTTTGCGATATTGCCGTCTGCGTCGGTGTAGGTTTCGAGCTGACCAAGCGTGTTATAGGCGCTCGTGATCGTCTTGGTTTTTTCACCCACGGTCGTGCTCTGTTTTTCAAGCACTCCAGTTTTTTCGTTGTATACATTGGTGACCTTCGGCAGCGCCTTATCGGCGGTTTCCGTGGTCGCGGTAGACGTCTCTTCGCTGCTTTTCATCCGTCCGGCCGCGTCGTATTCGTCTTTCGTCGTCCGAGTATATTCCGCGAAGGAACCGGATTTCGGGAAGGTTTCTACGACCGTTTCCGGCTCGTTCCACATGTTGTAAGTCGTCGTCGTTTCCGGCAGCTTCGGCACTCCCGTCGTTTCCGGCGGCTGCTTGGCCGGGACGGACTCGCACACCAGCCCATTCCATTCCGGGTGTTTCCCGCACGCCCCATACCCTTCTTTATTTTCTTCGGAGCTGTAGTAGATGACCTTCTTGTCGTGCGCGGATTCACCGGCTGAGCCCTCGGGTCCCCTTGTTTCCGTAATCTGGCCGGTTTCTTTGTTGTAAAGGGTCGTATGCGTAACTTTTGCGCCGCCCGTCTCGGTCGCTGCCGTGATCGATGTCGGCACACGCAGCGTCCAGCCCAGCCCGCTCTGCCCAGAGTACGAGATCGTCGACCTCCGCGATTCGACTTCTCCTTCAGATTTACCTGCGCTGCTGAACCATTGTGCGAGATCCTGCGTTTCGGTTACCAGATCATAGGCCTGTTTTTTGCCTTCGATTTCTTCTGGCGCCCCGTTTGCAATATCTTCGTAGTAATACTTCGTGTGGTTCCTCGCCAACACTTCTGACGGTTTTGTTTCCAAGTCCTTTATCTTGTGCTCCGGACCCCACGATTCACACAGTCGCGTACCAGGTTCCGCGACTTCTTTTTCTTTTTCATCGGTTTCTTTTCTACAATTGGGTTCGTTGTATTGAGACACCGTGCTGAGCAGGCTCGCGACTTTCGCGGATTCTGTTTCGCCCGCTTCGAGCGCAGTAGCGCGATTGTCAGGGGTCAGAGTGCGCACCACGTCGTTGTATTCGTTGTATTCACTCGTCGAAATAGCCCCGTATTTGCCGGTGCTCGGGTTGGCGGTATTCACGAGCCGACCGTTTTCGTCAAGGTAGTCAATAGTCGCCCTGGTATAGCTCGACGCCGGCCAGCCCTGGGGTGAGTCAGGTGGGAAGATCGCCGTCGCTTCAAACGGAGTCTCTTGCGCCTTCTGTCCCCATTTTGCGACTTCGGCTTCACTCATGTTATATGGCGCTTCACTGCCCTTGACGGGCACGTTGTAGTCGATCGTCGCGCCGGGACCGGGGCTGTGTAGTTCGCCTTCCGTGCCCGTTGCGCCGGCCGGGTTGAAGGCAATCACGTTGCCCGTCGTGTCCACCGTGGCGCAAAGCGTCGTCGAGGCGCAGGAGACGCTCGTCAGTTTATCGCCAAGCGCATACACTTTCGTCCAGGTTTCTCCGCCGTTTTTGGATCCGAAGACGTTGCCCGCGTTGTCAACCGTGACACAGGTCGAGCTACCAGTGCAGGTGATCGCGGTCAGGCTGTTCGTACCGTCGATGTTGTGTTTGGTTGCAGTCGCTTTGCCTTCCGATATGGCGAGATCGATGGCATTACCGGCACCGTCAACAACCACGCATGATGTCGTCGAGGTGCAAGCCACTCCGTTGAGCGCACTAGTCCCGTCCACGTTCGTTTTCGTCCAGGTTGCTGACTCGATCTGCGTGGTGCTGGTCGCGACATAAACATCCCCCACGTTATCAACAGCAGTACAGAACGACGAGGACAGACAAAAGACGCCCTTGATGCTGGTTGATCCACCAATGTCCTCAGCGGTCCAAGAAGTCGAACCCGGGCTCGTGGAGTAACGGATGTAGCCACCACTTTCGCCCTGCCCGTCGATGCAGAACGAGGACGAGGCGCAGGAGATGGCGTCGACGCCGTAACTCGGTTCGAATGCGTTGGTCCACGCACCGCCAAGTGAGGTTGCATAGTACATGTAGCCACCAGCACTGCCTTTGCCGTCCGCGAGCAGGCAGAGCGAGCTCGTGGGGCAAGCAGCGGCTTGGCTGGGACTCTCGCCGGTCGGCCCAGCCCACGATTTCCACGTTGCACCAGAGGCTGTGCTCACGTTAGTCGCGTAGAACGCGTTACCTTTGCTATCGCTCAGCACGCAATCAGTTGTCGCGGGTACACACGAGACCGCGTTGAGGCTGTTGCCGCTATCAACCGACTGGGTGACGCTCCCCCCGGTGACCGCCGCGGTGCCTGTCGTCACAGTGACGCCAGAGCCGCCCCCGTTAGTCGCTGTGACCTGCGCTACGAGGGTATGCCCGACATTGCCCGCCACTGGCGTGTAGTTCGCATTGTCCGCCCCGAGAATGGCCGTACACTGACTTTCGCTGTTACATTCCTCCCACTGGTAGCCATACGTCAGCGGAGTGCCTGACCATTTACCGCTGGAGACCGCCAGTCGCACACCGACGACAGGCGACCCCGTGATTTTCGCCGCTTCGGTGTTTTTCACGACTTCGCCGCCCCATAGGCTTCCCGAGGCGGGTGCACGCGTCGCCTTCACCAGCCGTCCCGTGCCGAAATCTCCCGTGCTCGTGCCATACGTCAACGACCACGGCTCCTGTCCGGGCGGGTTCAACGCCGTCACGCGGCCGTATTCATCGTAACCATACGTAGTCTTCAGCGGTGTCGTGAGGCGTGGGTCCCACTCTGCGCGCAACCGCCCCAGACTATCGTAGCTGTATTCAGCAACGACCGGTTCTTCCATTTTTTTTGTGGCCGGGTTGTACCCCACAAACCGGACTTTCGTGAGGCGACGGATGTATTCGCCCCATTCCGTCTCGCCTTCGCCTTTGGCCGTGGTTTCTTTCGCGTAGGTGAACTCAAGCGCGCGGCAGCCTGGTTTCATTTCCGTCGGTTTTACCGTCCACGAACACGACACCCCGGAGGGCACGGCTGCACGGGCTTCGGTCGGCTCGGTAATTACTCCCGCGGTGGTGATCTCTGCGATCTTGTCCGTACCGCCCTCAATAAACCAAAGATTATTGTCTGGACCAACGGTAATGCTGCCCGGATCGCTACCGGACGGGAGTGGGTATTCGGTGATGGCGCCTGAGGGCGTGATCTTACCGATCTTGCTACTTCCCCTGTCCGTAAACCACACGTTACCGTCTGGCCCGGCGGTGATTCCGCGTGGATCGCTGCCTGCGGGCAACGCATATTCAGCGGCTATCACACCCGCTGTGGTGATCTTCCGTATTCTGCGTTCGCCGCTTGTGTACCACAACGCTTTTTCGCCATTTGGTGCAGCAGTCATTCCTTCCATCCAGCCATATTCGGTAGGAACGGCATATTCCGAAATTTCACCGGACGGAGTAATCTTCCCGATTTTACACGATCTTTCGGTATTGCATCCTTCATTAGCAGAAAACCACATGTCGCCTTCTGGACCTGCGGTGATATTAGCCGGGTCCTTTTTGTCTCCCACTTCCCCATAGTGAGTGACCACGCCCGACGGAGTAACCTTGCCGATGATGCCGTCCGAAGCTGTATACCAGAGGTCGCCTTCACTACTAGTGGCGATGCTCTGCTCGTTACCGCCATAGCCTTCGTATTCGGTGATGACGCCCGAGGGCGTCACCTTCCCAATCTTGTCAGTGTTTGCGTCGACCCACCATACGTCGCCTTCAGTGCCCCTTGCAATTCCGTCCGCCCAGCTTCCGGACGGAAGAGAGTATTCAGTCGCAGTACCCGTCGTGGTGCTCTTCACAATCTTGTTATTTTCAGGCCCGCCCTCTGTAAACCACAGGTTGCCATCAGAGCCGCTCGTGATGGCCACGGGTTCACGACTAGCCGCCAGCGCGTATTCGTTTTGACCTTCGACCGTCTGATATTTGTAGGTCACGGTATCAGTTGAAACTGTACCTTCCTGTACCGTCGGTACCCATGCCTTAAACCCACCGGTCGGCAACGTAAACTTCACCTTGGTGTGATCAGCTGCGTCTTCGAGATAGTACGCTTCCCTAGCTTTCGTCGTTTTATTTTCTTCGCACCACAGCTTGAGATTGGAGTCACCGGGCGGCGATTCAAACGGCGACCCAGATTCGCATTTGACCCCCGCAAGAGGCTTCGCGAAGATCGCCTGACCTCCGTTCGCCAATGTGATCAACAGGCTCCCGTCGGGAATTTCGACCAGCGACTCTGTGCTGGCCATGCTCATGCTCCACTCGGGGCCGAGCGCCCCTTCATCGCCCTCCTCGGTAGCACGTGAACTGAACGCCCGAGACAACGTCAACCCGGAGCCCATCGATACATCGCTGGCACCCAAGCTGAAGTCGCCAGACTCAAGATCCACCGAGCCCGGACCGAGCGCTACAGGCGTCGAATGCCGGATCGAGATCTCCGTGGCCCCGCCCGGGAGCCTGCCTTCGTTGCCCGCATTATCGAAGGCTACGACCTGGATTGAGTGGTGGCCAGCGCCGAGTTCGGCACCTTCGATCGAGTATTTCGCGGTCGCTATACATTCGCCTTTGGGGACCGCGCATTCGCCTTCCTTTTTGCCCGCTTCTTTGGTTTCTTTTTTCTTGATTTCGTTATCTTCGAGCGATTTCCCATCTACAGACATTGTGGTCGACTTGACGCCCGAGCTCGCGATCGTCGAACCTTCACCGTCCGTCACGTAGACCGTCAGTTCGTAGTGCCCTTCGCGAAGTTCGTTGCCATACGGCAGCCCACCGATGACAATGTTGTGCGGCTTGGAATGGTCGACTTTGACCGTCGCCGTGCCTTCCGACGTGAGCGACTCGGTTTCATGTTTTTCATCACCCATGGCCTCTTCGGCCCTATAGCGGATATT
>Ga0116217_10004626_pt1 | contig 12233 bp, 10 predicted proteins | sample Sb_taG_6_FD_89697 | JGI IMG/M metagenome (GOLD analysis project Ga0116217, IMG submission 89697) | Peat soil microbial communities from Weissenstadt, Germany - Sb_50d_4_PS metaG | ecosystem: Environmental > Terrestrial > Soil > Wetlands > Peat | place: Germany: Weissenstadt | collected 2010-09-21 | reverse complement strand
GCTTCCGCACGCCTGCCACGGCGCACCACTGCTCGGGCACCCAGTAGTAGAGCATCGACGCCACCATGGCACCCGGCTCGATCCGCAGCTCGGTGCCTACCGCCGCGACCAGCGCCTTGAGCTCGGAGGCGAAGAGCACGCCCTCGCCGCGCGGGAGATAGTAGAGCGGCTTGATGCCGAGCGGGTCACGCGCCAGGACGAGATCGCCGCTCGCCTCGCCGGCCAGCGCAAACGCGAACATGCCGCGGAATCTGCGCAGGGCCTCGGGACCCCAGTACCGCCACGCCTCGAGCACCACCTCGGTATCGGACGTGGTGATGAAGCTGACTCCGCGGCTGGCCAGCTCTGCTTTGAGTTCCTTGTAGTTGTAAAGCTCGCCGTTGTAGACGAGCGTCAGGCCGTGCTTGGACAGCGGCTGGTCGGCCGCGGCGGACAGGTCGATGATCGAGAGCCGTCGGTGGCCGAGCTGTACCGAGACTCGTTCGTCCTCATGGCTCCAGGTCCCGTTCGCGTCCGGACCTCTGTGCGCGATGCGATCGGTCATGACGTCCACGAGCTTGTGGCCGTCTGCCTGCTGGTAACAACCGGCGATCCCGCACACCTAAGCCTCCGCAATGGGCTCGAGAGCCTTGGCGCCACCAGTCAGGATCTGGTAAACACCCAGGTAGGCACGCTCCTGGTGGCACCAGGCCAGCTCCTGCTCCACCCGCGCCCGCCCAAGCTTGCCCAGTCGGGCGCGCTTCTGTTCGTCATCCAAGAGCCCGACGATCGCCTCGGCATATTTACGCACGTCATTCGGTTCGACATACACCGCAGCGTCACCGGTAGAAACCCGTGTCTCACGCAAGTCGAAAGCGACGACAGGCAGCTCGAACGCCATGTACTCCATGGATTTGTTCATGGTCGACAGGTCGTTGAGCGGGTTCTTGGGATCTGGGGAAAGGCCTATATCCGCGGTGGACAGGATGCGGGTGACGAGTTCGTCGGGTGCCCGGCCGGTGAATTCGACCACCCCGGCCAAGCCCAGCTCGTCCCGGAGCGCCACTAGGTCGCTGAAGCAGTCTCCCGAGCCGATCAAGGTGAACGCAATGTCGTCGCGGCCTAGTTCACGTACGACGATATCGGCGGCCCGCACCACGATGTCCACGCCGTCTTGCGGTCCCATGACGCCGATATAAGCGACGAGGAACCGGCGCCCCCGGCGCTGCGCCGAGTCGGCGGGCCCGCGTGTCAGGCGCTGCGGATCCGGGCCGGTACGGACGACCGTGACATCGTCGTTAGCCTTGCCGCTCCGCTTCACCGCAATCTCGCGGTAAGAGTCGTTAGTGGAGATGACGTGATCCGCAGCCCGGTGAGTTCTGCGCTCAAGAGCCCGCAGCGCCTTATAGGGCAGCCTCGGACCATGAGGAAAACGAGATTCATACAGTTCGGGGCACAGATCGTGGTGATCGAAAACAAACTTGGTGCCCTCGATGGCACGAAAGACAAGAGCGATGGGCCAGAAGATGTCGGGCGGATTACAGGCCTGGATTACCGCGAAACGGCCCGATCGTCTGGCCCTGAGCGCCAGCCAGGCTGTCGCGAGGAACGAGTACGCGTACTCCGCGATGAAGCTGAGCTTGCTGCCGCCCGGGGCGTAGGGCCGGTACTTGTAGATCTGCACCGTGTCGATGACCTGGTACGCAGGGTCTCCGCTGCCCTTGGGGCACACGACTGCGACCCGGTAGCCCGCCGAGACGAGGGCCTGGCACTCAAGCCATACCCGCCGGTCGAAGGGCACCGGCAGGTTCTGGACGATGATCAGGATGCGGCGTTCCACCCCCACTAGAGCGCCTAGCGGGTGATCCTGATACGCCGCACGCCCTTTTTAGTCGTTCCCCGCTGTGATGTTATGTACGAGAGGAGGTGCCGGAAAACGGTATCAGGGCCGGATCGTGGGAGGTCCTGTTAGGTGCAGGACATGCGCCTCGTGGCGATGCTGAACTCTATACCGAACCTGGGGGTACGAATGAGGGTCCTGGTTGCGGGAGACCGCGGCTACATCGGCACCGTTCTGGTGCCGTATCTACGGTCCGCCGGACACGAGGTCGACGGCCTCGACCTCGGCTTGTACGAGGGATGTGACCTCGGCCCCGCCCTGGACAGCACGCCGCTGCGGGCCGCCCAGGACATGAGGGACGTCAGCCCCGGCCAGCTGGCTGACTACGACGCGGTGCTGTGCCTGGCGGCGCTGTCCAATGATCCGCTCGGCGATCTCAATCCCGCCGCGACGTACTCGGTGAACCTCGACGGCACGCTGCATCTGGCCGAGGCCGCCAAGCAGGCCGGCGTCGAGCGTTTCCTGTTCTCCTCGTCGTGCAGCCTCTATGGCGCGGCCGGCTCCCAGGCAGTGGCCGAGGACGCGGACCTGTTCCCCGTCACGCCGTACGGCGAGAGCAAGGTCGACGCCGAGCGCCGCCTGTCGCTTCTCGCCGATGACAACTTCAGCCCGACGTACCTTCGCAACGCCACGGCATACGGCGCCTCGCCCAGGCTTCGCCTGGACATCGTGGTGAACAACCTCACCGCCGTCGCGATGACGACCGGGCAGGTGCGCCTGGAAAGCGACGGGTCGCCTTGGCGGCCGCTGGTGCACATAGAGGACATCAGCCGCGCGTTCCTGGCCATGCTCGAGGCACCGCGCGAGCTTGTGCACGACCAGGCGTTCAACGTCGGGCGTCAGGAGGACAACGTGCAGGTGCGCGACATCGCCGAGATGGTCCGCGACGCGGTGCCGGGCTCCACGGTATCGCTGGCCGAGGGCGCCGGGCCGGATCTGCGCAACTACCGGGTCGACTTCTCCAAGCTAGCCGGGACCTTCCCGGACCTGAGCCTGCGCTGGAGCGTACGGGAGGGGGTCGATGAGCTCGCTAGCGCCTACGCCAAGTATGGCCTGACCTATGAAGACTTCGTGTCGTCGCGTTTCGTGCGCCTGCGCAGGATCCGTGAGCTTCTTTCCGCCGGCGTCGTCGACGAGATGCTCCGCAGAAAGACTGACCAGCCGCTCTCGGCGGCAGCGACCGAGATCACGCCGCAGGCGCACTGATGCGGGCGTCGTCACATCCGGGGCATCTAATCCGTGGTTAGCCGTCTCACAGCCAAGGTTGGGTCGGTTCCGCGCCGGGTGGCCCAGCGGTTTGGCTGGGGTCTGGCGGATCAGGCGATGTGCAGCGTGAGCAACGCAGCCGTGAGCTTCTACGTCGCGCGCCAGCTGGGGGCCACGCAGTTTGGCGCCTTCAGCCTCGCGTACGTGACTTATTCTTTTGCGCTCACCGGCTCGCGAGGCCTGGCCACGGACTCGCTGCTGGTCAGGTTCAGCGGCACGCACCTGGTCACCTGGCGGCGTGCCGTGGCGCACTGCACCGGGACCGCCCTGGTTACGGGCCTGCTGACCGGCGCGTGCGCGCTGGTCGCGGCCGCGGTGCTTGGCGGTGCGCCCAGGCTCGCCTTCCTGGCGCTTGGCCTGGTGCTGCCCGGCTTGCTGCTGCAGGACAGCTGGCGATATTCGTTCTTCGCGCTCGGGCGCGGCAGTCAGGCATTCATCAATGACACTATCTGGACGCTGACGCTCGTGCCCCCGCTGCTGTTCCTGCGAATCACGCACCACAACACCGTGTTCTGGTTCATTATCGCGTGGGGTGCTGCGGCGATGGTCGCGGCCTGCGTCGGACCGCTGCAGGCGCGGGTCATCCCCAGGCCGCCCAATGTCTGGGCCTGGGTGTCGCAGCACCGTGACCTCGCATTCCGCTACCTCGCGGAGAACGCGTCCAACAGCGGAGCCGGCCAGCTGCGCATCTACGGCGTGGGCGCCATCGCGGGCCTAGCCGCCGTCGGCTATGTGCAAGCCGCCGGACTGCTGATGGGGCCCTTCCTTGTCATATTCCTCGGCATATCGCTGGTGACCGTCCCGGAGGCCACGCGAATCCTGCGTCATTCCCCCCAGCACCTCCGGCTGTACTGTGTGCTGGTTGGCGCGGGGATGGCGGTCCTGGCGCTGGTCTGGGGAGGCGCGCTGCTGATCGCGCTGCCGAGAGGGCTCGGCGAACTGCTGCTTGGCAAGCAGCTGTGGAGGCCGGCCTCCCGGCTAGTGGTACCGTTCACGATCTCCGTCATGGGTGCGTGCGTCATAGCCGGCGCCACGGCGGGCCTGCACGCCCTCGGCGCCGCGCGGCGAAGCCTGCGTGCGATGGTTCTCTCGTCGGCCGTCTACCTCGGTTGCGGCCTGGTGGGAGCTTACTTGGGTGGTGCTACCGGAACGGTTCGCGGCGTTGCCCTCGCGACATGGGTTGGCGCGCTGCTGTGGTGGTGGCAACTAGGTCTGGCGATGCGGGAGTCCGGCAAGGTACCCCCGCGAAGCTGGTACGTGTTCCGCCCCCGGGCTGGACGTCATCGTGGGCAGGCGCGGTCCCGCATGCCAGGCGGGACAAGAGGCTCAGCGTCTGAGGCGTACGCGCAGCGAGAACTCGATGGTGCTCAGGAAAGTGACCAGTTCTGGGAGCGTATGGAGGACCCGGCTCTCGCTCCGGGCGGGTCGCCGGATCCGTGATCTGGCGGGTCTCGCGACGGTGCGACGGGGGCTGGCGGTGAGCAGACCGCAAATGCTGATCTGAGCACGGTCAACGCGAATGGCGCGGGCACGCGAGGTGCTGGGGCACACCCCGCAGCCCTTGGTTTCGCGGTACCACGGCCGACCAGCCCGGACCAGCACGCGGGGTTTCAGGCCGAGTAGTCAGGCACGGAGAGAGCAGATGAAAAAATACTCCACCGCCAATCTCGGGCTGAGCAAGGGGATATTTGCATTCACGTGCATGTTAGCTGCCTTGACAAGCCTCCGGGTAGGCTGGCCGCCATGCCAGTTATGAGACGCCGGAAAATATCCGTCTATAGTGAAATGGCGAGCCAGGCTCTGCCGAAAGTCGCCGAATGATTGAACGTTGCTGAAGGCCTCGAATATATGCTTGTCGTGATGATCGAAGTTGGTATAGGACAGAACAAATTTGCCGTGCTCGTTCAGTAGCTGCGCTATCTCGTCGAACTTCTGCGACTGAACGGACCCGACATATTCGAAAACGCCCAGCGCCACGATAATATCGAATTTCTTCTCGCCAAATTTGATGGGATTCTCGAGAATGTCGGTCTCGATCAGATTCGGCGCCGGATCGTGTATGGCCAGGTCAATTCCATGGTAGTGGATATTCCTGGGCAGGAGGCTCCCGAAAGTTGCCGGTCCGCAGCCGACGTCGAGCAGGTCGCACTCTCGCCCCTGGGCGATATCGCTGACAACTCGCGCCGCCTTCTGGAGCCGGTAGTGGGCCGGGACGTGCTTTTGGTTCTCTTTAATCCAGAAGTCCCGCTTATAAGACTTCACGGCGCCCTCGGCAGCGGCGCCCCCCGCGTCGGCTGAGTCGTTCATGAAGGCTTCCTCTCCCGGCCGGCCACCACCGAGTCGACCAAGATATCTGGATGTGGCACGGGCGTCGGCTCTGATTCACCGACGCCGCCCGGGCGAGCGCGACTGGCGAACCACTGCATCAGGTAGCGATAGCACTCTCGTCGGTCAGCGGGCGACAGCGGCGCACGCTTGATCGCCCTGATATACCCCCAGACGTACTCGCCGTATAGCCGTACCGCCGGATGCCGCAGCCGGTCCGCCCGGCGCGGGTCCATGTTCACGCACCGGCTTCGCATCGTCGGGCACGCCCGCTCAGCCCGGTCGTCATGGTCGCGCCGGAAGTACAGCCAATCCGGGACCTGGTAAAACCGGCCGTGCAAGGCGATTTCCGCGACGATGGTGTGGTCCGCATGGTGGTAACTCTCTTTCATCGCCGTCCGGCGCAGGATCTCTATCCTCATAACGCCGTAATCGTCATCGCCCCCGCTATCGAACAGTAGACTCCGGAAACGCTCCGGCGCCCGCGGGGAGGCTGTGGTGAGCGGGTACTTGTACGCCTTCGTCACGGTGCCCGAGCCGTCGACCTTAGCTGTCCAGGAGTGGGCGAGCACGACGTCCGGGTACTTGTCGAGCGCGTCGATGCAGCGCTCAAGCAGGTCACGGGCATACAGGTCGTCGTTGGACGCCCACTTGAACAGCTCGCCCTGTGCTTGCTCAGCGACGAAGTTGTGATTGGGGGCTAGCCCGATGTTCTGCGGCTGCCGGAAATAGCGGACCCGGGAGTCCTGCTTCTCGTAGCGACGGCAGATGTCCGCAGTCCCGTCGGTAGAGGCGTTATCCGAAATGATCAGCTCGAAATCCGTGTAACTCTGACCGAGCAGGGCATCGAGCGACTCGGCAATGTATTTATCACCGTTGTATACGGGCAGCCCTACCGTGAGCCGGGGCACTGCGTTCATTTGCCGCCGGCCCCGCGCCCGGCCGCGCGCCCGAACGGGGCGGCAGGGACTGCGACGGAACTACGGTCACCCGCAATGAGGACCCTCATTGCTCCCTCCGAATTCTCCAGACGAGTTCGATGGGGCGGCGCGAGGGCCATCCCTCATCAGAGGATCCGCGGCAGCCCGCCTGTGATACATCCGGGGGCGAAACTTTCCCGCCAGACCGTCATCCAGTTGCAGCCGGCGTGAGGGTCGGAGATGGCACCGAAGATACCGACGTGCCGCGGTAAATGCTTCCCGAGTCCTGGCCGAACGGGCCGACGCAGGCTCCGCTCTGACGCTCGCCGGGTGAACTGCACTTGTCGCCCTTCGACACGGCAGACGTCCAGTCGGCCCAGCTAACCGGATTATCGCCGTTGCCCTGGTTCCAGGCGTAGAAGGTTGACGGGCCATTGTAGACATTGTCCGACCAGGTGTCTTCCTGGAAGAACGCAAGCTGACTAGGGATAACCCAGCCTCCCGGCTGGTTGTAGGGAGCGGACGTACCATATTCGCTGAAAATACCGCCCGCTCCGCAATCGGGCCAGTCGGCCTGATTGCAATGTGGAATACTCGCCGGGCTGAAATCGATGACGTTTTTCGTGATGCTTACGTTTGCGGTCCTCCACAGGCAGCCATCCCACCAATCCTGGACCGGGGATCCCGTGCGCTGGCTAGCGTACGTGGTCGTGCTGATCAATGCTGATGGGAGGTTTGATTTGCAAGAGGAAATCGTGAACGGCCCTGAGCTCCCGCCATCGACCAGTGTGCAGGCATCATCAACGCCGGCTGAACAGAAGCGGTTCGAGTCCTGCCAGAGGAATACGTTTCCGCCGTTGTCGACAAAGGTGTTTCTAGCAATAACAGACTGGTTCGGATATGAGCCCTGCCCGGAGCACGATGCTTCCGGGCACGCGGGCACCCCGCCCAGCACTTTATCGCTGCCGCTCTGGCTGACATAGATAGCCGGGCTCGGGAATTTCGGGTTACCGAGTCCGCTGGCCCAGCCGTTGTAAGCCAGATAATTGTTCGTGATTGAGAAATTGTAAGAGATCTCTTCGATGATCGCTTCGCCGTCGTTGTCGGTGATCGTGTTGCCGGTGTAAGTCGTGTTCGCGTTGTTGGTGTCCGCCCAGGCGCCCGGCCCCCAGTTGTTGTGGATGTAGTTATCCTTGATGGTCACGCCGTTCGTATGCCAGAGTTTGAAGCCGCCCTGGTTGCCGCCCGGCGTGACTTTTCCGCAGTAGGGGTTCCGGTATCGTGTCGGCACCGGGTTGTGATTCGACCAGCCGATGGCCGGGTTATTCAGCAACCCTTCGAAGTCGCAGGTGTCGTTATAGCTGATCTCGTTGTCCTCGACGGTCACGTTGTACGGGCCGCCCGTCAGCGAGTCGACGCCCCACGGACCGACATCCGATGACTGGAAGCCGTACTGGCCGTTCAGGGTCATACAATTGTATTTGAGGGTGTTGCTGGCGCCAGCAATCATCCCCGCACCCGGGGCGTTGAGGGTGATCGTGTCGTACTGGAGGGTCCAGTTCGTGTTGGAATCCTGATTGATCGCCGCGCCATCGCCTTGCGGCTGAAATTTCTCGATGGTCAGGTACTCGATCGTCACGCCGGACTGGTTACCCGCCGAGAAGTTTGAGTCGATGGCCTCGTTGTTACCAGAGTACTCACCAGAAAGAATGGTGGGAGTGCCGTTTGCCAACCCTCCGACGAAGGCATCGTTCGTATCTGCCTGAAGGGAGCCGACATGTTTCCCGGGAAGCAGATAATAAACTGTGTCCGGGTTTAGCTCGTACGAGGCATAAGTATGTTTACCGGCCGGGAGAATAACTCCGGCGGTCGCTTTCGGGAAGTCTGTGCCCGGCCTCCCGTATGTAGGCAACCCAGCAGTGCCGCTCGAGTAGTTACCCGCCGCGCCATGGTAGCTAAACGGGGAATTAAGGATCGCACTGCCGCAGACCTGGGTCGACTGGGCCGGCAGTGCCGACTGGGGCGGAGGATTGGTGGTGGCATTGGAAGATGGCTTGGCCGTACAGCCACTCACGACTGCCAGCACGACAAGCGGCACCGCAACTGCCTTCTTGCATGCGTGCCGAGTTGCGATAGCTAGCTTGCGCGAGCAGCGAAATCGTGAGCGCGCTGCCTTAAAAGCCACTATTTTGCCCAACGGCACCTATACCGTCTGCGGGGTGCCAGTGGTCGGGGGGATACTCATTGAAGAACTGGTAATGACAGCCAGTGCGCTCCGCCCAGTCGGACTGGGCCGATGGGTTATGGGCGTCATAACGCGCCACGGCCATGATACGCATCAGCGGCGTGGCGCCCCGGGCAACCGGCGAGGTAGCGATGTGGCATCGCATTTTCGGTTGCATTGCGGTAGCTCTCCTTAGGATTTGTGACCTAATGCTCGGGCCTGCGGGAATCCGGCATCACGCCGGGTGGGCAATCGCGAAGCTGTAGATTTCGAGCAGGTGCTTAAAGCTATGCTCCGGGTTGAACCGCTGCTCGTAGGTCTCGCGGGCTTGGTTCCCGTAAGTCTCATATCTCTCCGGGTGGGCTTCGACGTCGGCCACGGCCAGCGCAAGCGCTGCGGGGTCGCCGGGCCGGACCAGCACACCGTCAACCCCGGGGGTAATGAGTTCGGCGAACGAGCCATGCTCGGCCGCGATCGGGGGAGTACCCGCGGCCATGGCCTCGACGACAACGAGGCCGAAGGGTTCCTCCCAGGCGGAAGGCGAGAGGACCGCACGCGCCCGGGACCTCAACTCGAGGACCCGGCTTTGGGAGACGTGCCCCACCATCTCGACGGAGGGCCGCGTCGATGCCCAAGCCGCCACCTCGTGTTCAAGGGACCCTGATCCGGCTATGACCAGGCGCAGGCCCGGGTTACCGCACGTAGCCCGGTAACGGTCCCAGGCAGCCATTAGCAGGCGCAGGCCCTTGACCTCGTCGAGCCTCCCAATATAGGCCACCATCGGCTCCCGCGGCGCCGGTTGCATGTTCTGGTAAGGAATCATGTTGTGCCTGACGAAAACCCGGTCCGCAGGCAGGCCGAGTGCGCCGTGCAGGTCGCGCTGTGCCGCGGAGATGAACACGTAGGCCGAGACGAGCGACCGCCACGCCTTGCGGTGCGCGACGTTGGCTACCACCAGCGGCGCGGTGGCCGCGCGTGATCCCCGGTAGCAACCGTGCCACGCCCCGGCAACGGGAAGGCGGTGCAGGCAGTCATGGCAGACGGTGCCCTGACGGAAAAAGTCTCCGCTGGCGCACACCAGCCGGTAGTTGTGGATGGTAGCCACGACCGGAACCGCCGAATCCCGGCAGGCATACAAGACAGAGGCACTGAGCAAGGGAAACGTGTTGTGGACGTGGACGACGTCGGGCCGGTATCCGGACAGCGTTACCGTCAGGTCACGGCGGACCTCAGGGCTCCAGACGACTCGGGCCGGCAACGACGCCTTCTTGGCCGCTGACCAGTCCTCGATCTCGTCGCTGTACCTCCCGAACCGCTCGACCTGGTGCCCAGCCTGCGCGAGTGCCTCGGCTTCCTGGTCGACGACGCGATTCTCTCCGCTCGGCGTGCCTGAGCGGTACTGGTTGTGCACCAGCAGGATCCTCATGGCAGGCTCCTGTCCCCAATGGGCGGCACGAGCAACGACGCGGCCAGTGCAAGCTCGAGAAGGTACATGGAGGCGTTACTGAGCCCTGTTTCGGTATACGACGTCACCATGAGGTATGTGACCAGGAAGAGGGCCAGGGCGCGCCGTTCACTACGCGGCTGGAAGTAGGCGTTCACTAGGACGAACAGCAGCATCGCGGCGACGATGGTCACCCCGACCAGCCCGAGGTCCTGGTAGGCCGTGAGCCAGTTGCTGTCGATGGGCAGGCCGTTGTACCCCTCGTTGGACAGGCCGAAGCCGAAGAGCACCTGGAACCAGTCGCGTGGCGTGTTGACCACGGCCGCCCAGACCGTCGTCCGGCCGGTCAAGCCCGTCAGTTGCTGCGAGTTCTGTCCGCGGGCCAACCAGGTCGTCAGGACGCTGGAGAAGGCGATGACCGCGATCGATACCGTGATGGCCAGGCTCGCGAACAGCTTGCGCACCCGGGCCTTGACCATAAACATGCTCAGGCCGGCCACGAGGAGGCCCGCCAGCAAGGCGATCACCTCGGTCCTGGTATGGGTCAGGAGCAACATGGCCCCGAGCGCTGCGACAGCGGCCAGGGTGCGGCGTCCGGGCGCCTCGCCACAGAACCAGAGCACGATGACCAGCCCGAGCGCGACCGCCGAGAAGTCCGCGACCTGCACCGGGGTGATAGGCCAGAACTCACCGGAGAGCCGACCCTGGTCAAGAGCGCGACTGGGGGAGACCATGAGGCCGAGCAGCACTGAGCCAAGCACGACGAAGAGCGAATTCAGCTGGCATCGGACGAGCAGGAGGTCGCGCCGGTCCGCGAATGGCGACAGCAGCCACAGGATAGCCACGAGTTCACCGAGCCTGGCGGTCCGGTACAAGGTCCCGGTGATGTGACCTATCGGGTGGATGCCCGAGATGATCGCCGCGATGAGGAGCAGGGTCAGCAGGCTGAGGAACACGTTCGGGCGGATGAGCATCCGGCGGTTGGTGCTCCACGCCACGAGCAGCCCCGCGGGCAGGGAGCCCTGGGTCATCAGCTTGCCGACCACCGACGGGATCGGCACGATCAAGGGCAGCCCGTTCCAGGTCCCCTTGTAGAAGGTCAGGACGTTGAGGAACATCAGGCCCCACGCGAGGCCGATCCTGAGCCGGACGCTGCGGTCGTACGCCTCCGCGGGTCGCAGCGATCGTACGACACGGCGGGCCTGGAAGGAAACAACCGATGTGGTAGTCACTACCGCTAATCCCTAGGCCAGGTCACCGGTGCCGACGAAGGCACCGGGATGCTGCGTCACACCCAGACTTTCATCGGTCTTGTCGGACCCGACGAGCACTGCTGAGGTCAGGGACGTTCCGCCGAGCCGTACCATCTCGCCGACGGCATGGATCCGCGCCCACGACGACCGGCCGGCGGTCACCACCACGACGGCACTGGTCGCCCAGGTCGCGAGGTGCTCTCTCCCGAGCGAGGGATCCAAGGTGACCAGGGTGAACAGCAGGTCCGCCGAGGCGCAGGCATTGGTCACGGCCGCGGTGAATGCGGAGCGCTCAGCCTCCGCCAGGGGCCGGCCGAGCGGGCCGGCTGGCGCCACATCGTCGCGGTCGGGGACCGCGAGGGTGAGGCGCGCGTCGTGCACGCTCACCGAGCGCACTCCCGGAGCCTTGGTGTGCAAGAGCCTCGCCGCGGGCGCGCCGCTGGCCAGGTCCGCCACGACGACGTTGCGTCCCTCCTGCGCACGCGACACGGCCAGTGACACCAGGGACAGGGCCGCGACCTCCGGGTCATCGACGGGAACGACGGCTAGAGCGGTCATGCCTCCGGCCTTTGCCGGCACAGCGCCGCGCAGGTGCGCAGCGATCCGCCGGACATTGGCACCCTTGGCCGCCGCCAGCCCGTGCCGACCCGGCCGCCACCGGCTGAGCTTCACGGGGCCGACGCTGAGCTTCACGGGTGCGCCGAGTGCGTGCGTGACGTCGTCGCGCCGACGCAGCCGGTCGGACACGATCGCCTGGACGATGACAATGCCCAGGCCCAGGGCCAGGGCCGCGCCCTCCGGGTCATCGACGGAACGACCGCTAGAGCGGCCATGCCTCCGGCCTTTGCCGGCACGGCGCCGCGCAGGTGCGCAGCGATCCGCCGGACGCTGGCACCGTTGGCCGCGGCCAGCCCGTGCCGGC